>JAAUXZ010086821.1_pt1 | contig 12465 bp, 7 predicted proteins | sample 7278131 | NCBI WGS metagenome assembly JAAUXZ01 (sample SAMN14350119, study PRJNA611818) | marine sediment metagenome | isolation source: surface marine sediment (3m) | place: French Polynesia: Moorea | collected 2018-08
AGATTTGGCCTTTCCAAGCTTCAGGAACACACACATTTGTATACATCAGAGGAATTGGTAGAATTCCCGGGCCGTCGATTTGAATTAGAAACTGTATTTGATTATAACAGAAAAAAGATTAGCCAATTGAACTTGAAGCGAGCGAATATCAGCGCCCGAAATTTTCCTGTATCTGTCGATGAACTTCGCCGTAAGTTCAAAATTCGCGATGGTGGGAACCAGACCTTATTTTTCGCCAGGGACTATCGCAATAAGTCAATTGTCTTGCAATGTTCAGTAATCCCAAAGGCCTGAATCATCAAATAATCATCGGGGACATGGCCATTTGAAATTTGCAATCCTGTCCTGAGACGCAGTTCCTAAATTGTAGTGCCACCACTCAGTCCTTATAGACCAAAATCCATGGCGTTCCATAGTTTCCTTGAGAATTCGACGATTATTCAGTATAGTATCTGGCAGATCAGTATTATCGTGGTAGGCCCGTTTACCAAAGAAATCGAAGTCGGTACCCATGTCTACCAAACTACCGTCGAGCCTTACCAGACTTATATCCACGGCACCTCCCTTATTGTGAATTGATCCCTTTACAGGGTCGGCCACATACTGTGGATTGGGAACAATTTCCCACATCTTGTACTGAACATCATTGGGTCTGTAGCAATCGAAAAATTTAATTCTGTAACCCTGCTTTATAAAATCTTCATTTGCGGCAATTAAGGCACGTGATGTTTTAACCCGTTTTTAGCACTCTGCACAGTCATAGACCTTGGCTTTCAAAAAATTATTTTCAGTGGCATAACGCAGATCGTAAACAAAGTTATCACTGTAGTCTGCAAGGCGTACAAATGTAGTATCAGCCAGATCCTCTAAAGGAGCCGGTTTAATTTCAGCTTTGGGTTCAACTTCAATTGAATCAACTTTAGTTTCAATATGTACAGAGGCGGGTAAACGCTCTTCCTTTTCCTGCTTTTCTCTACATGCAGCTATTGTAAGAATCAGCAATATTGAGGAAACTAAATATGAAAGTTTATGCTTCATCAATTATTAATTAGAAGATGAATATAGCAATAAATAGGCAGGGATGATTAGAGCAAAAAAATGAAATTTTATTACTTTAAATGTCCAAAGAAAATGTAGGATGATGAAATATAGATCGCTAACTCTTGTAAATATTCTTTTCATAACCTTTTATTCCATTGCTCAGGATCCGTGGATGCTGAACTTTGAGAAAACAGATACGAATCCCATAATGACCGCGGATGCTTCGTATAAGTTTAAATGCCCCCTTACAGGTGAAGAAGTGGCCTGGCAAAAGGCAGATGTTTTTAATCCGGCCGCCATTGTTCGTAACGACACCGTATTTATGCTCTTCAGGGCTGAAGATAATCCTGCAGCCGAATTGGGGGGCAGGACTTCCAGGATTGGACTGGCCCACAGTACTGATGGAATTAATTTTGTTAAATCCTCCAAGCCAGTTCTTTACCCTGACAATGACTCATTCACACATTGGGACTATCCTGGCGGCGTTGAGGACCCCCGGGTTGTGGAGATGCCTGATGGGCGTTATCTGATGCTATATACGAGTTGGAACCGCGATGTAGCAAGACTTTCGAGTGCCATTTCTGAAGATTTGAGGGTCTGGACAAAATACGGCCCAGTCTTTCAAAAAGCCCATGGAGGCAAATATCTGAATATCTGGAGCAAATCTGGATCGGTGATCACCGAACGCAAGGAAGGTCGACTTATAGCTAAAATGATAGATGGCAAGTACTGGATGTACTGGGGAGAGACCTTTGTAAACCTGGCCCACTCCAAAGATGGGAAACAATGGGAGCCACTGGAGAACGAACAAGGTGAATTGTTGTATGTTTTTGAACCCACAATTGGGGATTTTGACAGTCACTTAACTGAACCAGGTCCTCCTGCTCTTTATACAGAACAGGGCATCTTATTGCTATACAATGGTAAAAATCTGAGCGGTGAGGGAGCCAGCACCACTGTTCCAGAGGGAACCTATTGTGGTGGCCAGGTACTTTTTTCCAAAAGAGATCCGTCTAAATTTCTCAAACGGCTATCAGAACCCTTTATCTGCCCTAGCCTACCACATGAAGTCAGTGGTCAATACAAGGCTGGCACCACATTCATTGAAGGTTTGGTATACTACAAGAACAAATGGTTCTTGTATTATGGAACTGCAGATTCTATGGTGGGATTGGCTGTTAAATCAGAGTAGTCATGAGGAGTCTTGTATTGCTTCTTTTTTTAGTATTCCTGACTTCCTGCAAAGAAAAATTAGATCATACGCCCATACACCCTAATATTGTATTGATCATTGCTGATGACCAAGGTTGGGGTGATTTGAGCTATCATGGAAATACCAACTTACAGACACCCAACATAGATGCTATTGCCAGGAATGGCACTTCATTTCTAAATTTTTATGTGCAGCCGGTATGTTCTCCAAGCAGGGCGGAGTTGCTAACAGGCAGATTCTTTCCACGTTTGGGCGTCTCTTCCACATCTTCTGGCGGTGAGCGATTGAATTTGAACGAAACAACCATCGCTGAAGTATTTAGAAAAGCAGGTTATCTCACAGCAATTTATGGAAAATGGCACAATGGAATGCAGCCGCCATACCATCCGAACGCCAGAGGATTTGATGATTTCTACGGCTTCGCCTCCGGACATTGGGGTAACTATTTTGATCCCATGCTAGAGCGAAACGGTAAACTTCTAAGAGGTGAAGGTTATATTGTAGACGATCTTACAAATAAGGCATTGAAATTTATTGATGACAACAAAAACGCTCCTTTCTTCCTCTACTTGCCATTTAATACACCACACAGTCCAATGCAGGTTCCGGATCAACATTGGGATCGTTTTAAAACAGTTTCGCTTCATAAAAGGGCTGTAGACAGTTTGAAGGAGAATTTGAACTTCACAAAAGCCGCACTCGCGATGGTCGAGAACATTGATCTAAACATTGGACGGATCTCTAAAAGGATTGAAGAACTCGATCTACACAGAAGGACAATCATTGTCTTTCTGTCTGATAATGGGCCCAATAGTTGGCGATGGAATGGTGGTATGCGCGGCAGAAAAGGATCAACTGATGAAGGTGGGGTACGTACACCTTTTTTTATACAATGGAAAGACTCTATTCCGAATGGGAGAAAAGTTGAGCAAATAGCCAGCGCCATTGATATTTTACCCACTCTGGCCAGATTGGCAAATATTGAATTTGAAACTAATGAACCCATTGATGGAATGGATCTATCACCGTTAATTTTCAATAAGGATGTGACCTGGAAATCGAGAATGATATACAATCACTGGCAAGGACAAACCAGTGTGAGATCTCAGCAATTCAGACTTGATCACAATGACCGGCTCTACGACATAAATAATGACCGAAGTCAGTCCATCGACGTATCGAATCATCATAGGTCGATTAGGGATTCTCTGATGAACTCAAAAGAGCTCTGGTTGGCAGAAGTGGACATCGACAAGCTGAACAAATCTCATAGACCTTTTCCATTAGGCCATCCTGATTTTAATTTCACACAATTGCCTGCACGTGATGCCAAGGCCAGTGGTCATATAACACGTAGTAACAGATTTCCTAACTGCAGTTTCTTTACAAATTGGATCAGCCCTGAAGATATTATAAGCTGGGATGTAGATGTTCTCAAATCTGGCAAGTACGAAGTATTGCTCTATTATACATGCAAGAAGGAAAGTGTTGGAACTACAATGCAGCTTCAATTTGCCGGAAACAAGATCTCTTCTGAGATTGTGGTATCGAATGATCCTCCACTTAAAGGGATGGAAAATGACCGGGAGGTCAGGATAGAGTCTTATGTTAAGGACTTTATTCCACATTCATTGGGTGTGATCCATTTAGACAAAGGTCGTGGTCCGATGATCCTAAGTGCACCAAAAATTAATGGTGACCAGGCTGTAGACGTGAGGTTATTGCAATTCAATAGAGTACAATAAATCTATTCAGGTGTATAAATTAAAAGATCACTCTCATCATAACCGATACGTACTGCCTTCGCCTCAATGTTCTGACCTGCTGATATTAACGAATTATAGAGTTGCCAGCTTTCGTTTGGTCGACGCCATAGAATTGTTGCATCTTCCACATTGCAAAAAAGTCTTACTTGTTGATTATTTACTAAAACTTCAGGAGTTGGTAGCTTGGGCGTTTTGGCATCCTCAAACCACAGTTCGAGCAATTTGGCTTCCGGAATGCGGCCAAGATCGTTGGTGTCTTGAATCCAGTTTTCCAAGACCGTTCTCATAGTCATTACTGTTTCGCGCCATTTGGGTTCATCAACAAGATTTACCAATTCGAAGGTATCGTTTTCCAGATCGTACAGTTCTTCTTCTACTATGGGTGAAGAAAACCAATTATGAGTAATCGAATTCAATCTCCCTGCTTCAAATAGTGCCCTCATTTCTTTCATCATTGGCATTTGTTCTCGATATGATATGGGCAATGCCCTGGAAAGTTCGGGATTATAATTCCGGATATATTTGAATCTTGTGCCGATTACTGCTCTTTTACGGTCCACGATCTCGTCAAAACGATCGGAACTAGCCATAAGAAATTCACGCCTTATTTCTGACTTAAATTTTCCATAAAGTGCAATCCCCTGCATGACGGTCGGTGGTTCAATACCTGCAATGGATAAGACAGTAGGAGCCAAATCGATAAAACTGATGAGATCATCATTTGATAGGCCTGCCATTTTTTGTTCTGGAAATTTAAGGATCATTGGCACTCTTATTCCAGTCTCATAAAGCGACCTCTTGTACCTTGGAAAAGGCCCACCATGATCACTAAAGAAGAAAACATAGCTACTCTCATACAAGCCATCATCTTTTAGTTGATCAATGATCTTCCCAATTTGTTGGTCGAGCCTGTAGAGATTACTGTAATTAGTGGCAAGATCATGTCGCACTATTCTTGTATTTGGAAAATAAGGAGGTACCTCTACTAAATTTTCGTCAACATGCTGGGTACTATCCTTATATTTCCAAATTCCAGATTCATGGCTTATTTCAAAATTAAATACCGAAAAAAAAGGTTTTCCTTGCGGCCGGTTTCGCCAATGTGCATCCTTGCTGCTATCATCCCAGCTATGAATCGGAGCTTTGAAATTATAGTCTTCTTTGGCATTATTAGTACAGTAGTACCCTGAATTTCGTAGATATTCGGTAAACACACGTACTCCATCCGGTACAATTGGTGAATAACTTGGTATACCTAGATTAATCTCATTTCTAGGTCTATATGCATTGTAGGTCCGCATATTATGCGTACCCAGAGTAGTGGGATACATGCCTGTGATTATTGCGCTACGGGCTGGAGCACAAACAGGTACGGGAGCATATACCCTATTAAAGCTCAAAGCATCATGGCTGAGTCTTTCGAGATTGGGAAGGCGGATAATGCTATCACCGTACATCGGAAAAAATTGAGGCGACTGATCCTCTGCAACAAGCCAAATAATATTTGGTCTTACTGTTGGTTTGTTTTCAATTGATTGACCCGTTGCCGTGACAAGACATAAAGCTGATAATAGGAACAGCTGAAAGTTCCGGTATTTCGTCATTAGCCTGCTATGAATTTAAGATTTCCAGCACCTGTCCTACAACACGAGATGATTCGTCTTCTATAAAACATACATTCAAAGCCGAGTTCTCTGGCGCGTTGAATTGCCTGTAGTTTAAGTTTTATATTTAACAAATTGGCAAAAAAAGTTGACAGAACTAAGAATGGTTAAAAATAGTATATTGATTCATGACATTTTCACAATATTTTAGTATTATTACCTCTTATTTCAAGATTTCCTTAACATTTAGACGAAAACGATTTCGGTTAAATTGTTGATAAATAATTGAAACACAACTACTTAAAACTAACTTAACACCTAACGATTATGATTCAGAAATCTACTTGTCGTGCGTTAAAACCTAGACTATGGAAGTTTCCTTGGTCTTTTTCTGTTTTTAAGGCATTTATTTTAATGTTTCTGATATCGGTTGCTCCTCTATGGGCCAACCCTGTATCTGAAAACTCAAAAATTAGTGAGCTCGGTGAATTCCAGATTACTATATCTGGTACGGTCACCGACAATACGGGATCTCCCCTGCCAGGGGCCAACGTCGTAGAAAAAGGTACTACAAATGGTACTCAGACAGATTTCGACGGAAATTTTGTCATCACTGCAGCCTCAGATGCTGTGCTGGTGATCAGCTATATCGGGTTCTCAACCCAGGAAGTCAGTGTAAACGGCCAGACTTCTGTCAGCGTAACGCTGGCCGAAGACTTCAGTCAGCTTAGCGAAGTGGTAGTGCTTGGTTATGCAACTCAAACAAGAGGTGATCTAACAGGTTCTGTTGCTTCAGTAGATATTTCTGAAGCGACCAAAGCACCGATCGTAAATGCTGCCGAAGCACTCGAAGGGCGGGTCACTGGTGTAACAGTAACGAATGCCGGTACTCCTGGTGCTGCTCCAAAGATCACCATTCGGGGATTCGGAACCAGTAACAACACCAATCCTTTATATATTATAGATGGTGTCCAGACAGATGATGCAAACATCCTGAATAGTATAAACCCTGCTGATATAGAGCAGATCAACGTATTGAAAGACGGTGCTGCGGCGATTTATGGGGCAAGGGCTTCCAATGGTGTTGTCGTAATAACCACTAAAGGAGGCGCATACAACCAGGCAGATCCAACAATTTCTTTTGATGTGTACACCGGTTTCTCAAGAGCAACCAATGTTCCGGATCTTTTGAATGTAGAACAACACCGTGATGTACTCTTTGAGAGTTTACAAAACGATGGAGCACCTATTACACACCCACAATACGATCCGGGTAGTACAGGTACTTTCACCGTCCCATCACAATTGGTTGGTTATGTAGATCCCCTTACTGGTGGTCCGGCAACAGCTACGGTAAGACCAGGTGGGACAGACTGGTTGGATGAGGTTACCCAGAGTGGTTGGACCAACAATGTTTCCCTGACGGTAACAAATGGTAACGAAACCGGTAGATACTTCCTTTCTGCCAATTACCTTGACCGTGAAGGTGTTTTCCTGAATACCGGTTTTGAACAGGGAACGACACGTTTGAACTCTGAGTTTAGAATTGCAGAGCGCGTTACCATAGGTGAACATCTTGGTGTTTCATATTCCAATAACGAAACAGGAGTGTTTGGCGGTAACAGCGATGGAACACCAGGTGCGTTTGGCCCTGTTAACGAGGCTTTGAGAAGTAGCCCTCTTATACCAATCAGGGATGATAATGGGGTAATTGCCGGTACTGCTTCGGGTGGACTTGGAAATTCCAGAAGCCCATACGCAAACCTGGTAAGAGCACAAGACAATTTTAATAAGCGTTTCCGAGTGTTTGGTGATGTATATCTGGATGCCGAAATAATTGATGGACTCAATATCAAGACCATTTTCAGTGGATCTATAGAGAATTTTGACAGCCGCAGGTTCCAGGCACTTGACCCTGAACATATTGAGCCATTGGCTACCAATACTCTGGCGGAACAGAATATCCAGGACTGGAACTGGACCTGGACCAATACGGTCAATTATGCCAAAGTCTTTGGCGATCATAACGTCAACGTTCTGGCAGGTATTGAAGCTGTGGAGGATAACAGTAAAGGAAAGCAGATCAGCAGAAACGGATTCCTCTTTGAAACGCCCGATTTCTACCTCCTAAATAATGGTAGTGGTACACCCAATGTGGATAATGCATTTGATGGTGGAACATCACTCTTCTCGATTTTTGGTACAGGTACGTATTCTTATAAAGGCAGGTATTTTGGAACGGTTACAGTACGTCGTGACAGGACTTCAAGATTCCTAGACGATAACCAAAGTGATACCTTCCCATCTTTCAGCGGTGGATGGTTGATCAGCGATGAAGATTTCTTCCCGACCGACGCCACCGTTAGCAGGCTAAAATTAAAAGCCTCCTGGGGGCAGCTGGGTAACCAGAGTTTACCGGTATCCAATCCGGTGATCAACATCTCTCAACTAAATGAGAGTTTGGCTAACTATTCTTTTAACGGTAGTACAATCTCTACAGGGGCTATCTTAGACCAGGTAGGAAATCCTGATCTGAAATGGGAGACTTCAGAAGCTCTTAATATCGGTGTGGAAGTAGGTCTGTTTAACAATGACCTTAACATATCACTTGAATGGTACGATATAGATACTAAAGATCTTATCACAAGAGATAACAGCGCTATCAGTACAACAGCTATTGATGCACAGCCTCCATTTGTGAATCTGGGTGATATCCAGAACACTGGTATCGATTTCGCGGTTGGCTTTAACCGTCAGACGAGCTATGGATTTAACTATTCCATTCAGGCCAATCTTTCACACTATGATAATGAGGTGAAGAGTCTGATCAGTGAATTCCAGGTAGGTAGAACTAACCTAAGGGGAGGTGCAGTAACGCGTACTGAAGTTGGCCGTGCAATCTCTGAATTCTACGGACGTGAAGTGACAGGATTTGACAGCAATGGTCGCTTTACTTACAGAGACGTTAATGGTGATGGAGCCATTGATGACGATAATGACAGGACATACATAGGTTCTCCACATCCGGATTTCACCTATGGTCTGAACTTCAGCGGTGACTACAAAGGCTTCGATATTCAGATATTCTTCTCTGGTTCTCAAGGGAACGATGCATACAATTACGAGAAGATTTTCTCTGATTTCCCAACTTTCTTTAACGGGAATAGAAGTACAAGAGTATTAGATTCTTGGACACCTTCAAATACCAATGCCACCTTACCGGCATTGAGCCAGACTATACAGAATGCAGAGACACAACCAAATTCTTATTTCGTTGAAGACGCATCCTATTTGAGATTAAGGAATCTACAAATTGGGTATACATTCCCAAGTGATATTGCTAGTAAAGTCGGGATGGACCTTTTGAGACTATATGTTCAGGGGACTAACTTGTTTACTATTACCGATTACGAAGGATTTGATCCGGAAGTAATTTCATCTGACAACCTATCGTTAGGTATCGACTTCCAGACTTTCCCAGTCTCGCAGATATTCACTGTAGGTATAAACACTAAATTCTAAAAAAAATGAAAAAGAGATTTATTTATTACGTAAGTATTTTGGCTATCATTTTGGCCTGTGGGGACGATTTCACAGAAAAACCCGCAATAGGTGCCTTAAGTGATGCGGCCATTCAAAACGAACAAGGAGTAGACCTCTTGTTGGTTGGTGCTTATTCTGCACTCGATGGAATTCGCAACAATCAGGGAGCTTCTGACTGGACAGTCAGCGGAGATAATTGGTGGTTCGATGTGATTGCCGATGATGCGCACAAGGGAAGTACAGACGGTGACCAGGCCGATTTATTTCTACTGGAAACATATGAGTGGACCAGTGCCAATCCTTATATTTTCGGTAAGTGGAACGGTCTTTTCGCAGGTGTGAATCGCGCGAATGCGGTTATAGACCTGATAAGTAAGATCGAAGAAGGTGACTTTACTGCTCAACTGGCAGAAGCCAGGTTCCTAAGAGGACATTACAACATGGAACTTGTAAAGATATATGGTAATGTACCCTATATCTCTGAAGAGAACTTCGCAAATACCGAATTCAACCAACCCAATCCAGGTCCAATCTGGGATGAGATTGAAGCTGATTTCCAGTTTGCGATAGACAACCTTCCTGATACTCAGGCAGATGTTGCCAGACCAACTTCTTTTACTGCTAGAGCATTCAAAGGAAAAGCTCATATGTTCCAACAGGAATTCAATGATGCTAAAGGATTGTTCGATGCTGTAATAGCTTCTGGTAATTATTCATTACTGCCAGAGTTTCTTGATAACTTTAGTTTAGCTGGAGATAACAGCGCGGAGTCTATATTCGCAATCCAGTTTACAACTGATTCAGGTCAGTCGTTGAATGGAAACAGAGGAGGGACTTTAAACTTCCCAAACCCGGGTCCATTTAGCTCATGCTGTGGATTCTACCAGCCCACACAGGATCTGGCAAATGCCTATCAAACTGATGCAAGCGGGTTACCTTTATTGGATACCTTCAATCAGACTGATATAGCTAATGACTACAATGTTAACAGTGCAGATCCATTTACACCTCATGCAGGCAATTTGGATCCCAGGATTGATTATACCGTAGGTAGGAGAGGAATCGACTACAATGGCTATGGTCTCCATATTGGAAAAGACTGGATACGTGCAGCATTCGCTGATATCTCAGGTCCGTATCTTCCTAAAAAGAACGTTTATCAATCGGGAGAAGACGGTAATGTAGGAACTGGTGCATGGGGTCAGCAGCACTCCGGTGTCAATTATCATATCATGCGATACGCTGATCTGTTGTTGATGCGTGCCGAAATTGCTGTAGAGGAAAACGATCTGGCCACTGCGCTTTCACTTGTTAACCAGGTACGTGCACGTGCAAGGGATATGAGTTATGTTCAAAATGAAGCTGGAACAGGGGATGCGGCCACTTACGTGATCGACGAATATCCGTCGTTTGCAGATCAGGATGAAGCCCGTAAGGCTGTTCGCTTCGAAAGACGTCTCGAATTAGCAATGGAAGGACACAGACTGTTCGACCTGAGGCGTTGGGGTGTTACGGTTGATGTGATCAACACATACGTGACCAACGAAGCCCGCACGATAACCAATTTCGGCGGCAAGGCAGGAACATATATGCAGAACATGGATTTATTGCCAATTCCAATTGTCGCTATCGATCTTAGTGGCGGAGTATTGACACAAAATCCAGGATTCTGATTACCTAAATCAATAAAAGACGAAACAGGGCTATTTTATATGCCCTGTTTTTGTTTTAAGTAAATTGCTAATTCATATATTTATCTCACTCAAAAAGTTTGTATGCAGAGGATATTGTGTGTAATTGGACTGTGCTTTGTGCTGATCGGTTGTGGGGAAGAAGCGGTAAAATCAGAAAAGATCTTCACAAAGTTGGACCCACGAGATACCGGAATAAGTTTTACCAATACGCTTACCGAAAACGATTCATTAAACTATTTCACCTATTCTTACCTCTACATGGGAGGGGGTATCGCGGCAGGTGATATCAATAATGACGGACTTATAGACCTTTTCTTCACGGGTAATATGGTGCCCAACAAACTTTATTTGAATAGGGGCGACCTGACCTTTGAGGATATTACTGAAAAAGCGGGCATAGCAGGAGATGATAGATGGTATACTGGTGTTACCATGGCTGATGTAAACGCCGATGGCTTCCTGGATATCTACTGTTCAGTTGGCGGAAAATTTGGACCTAAGTCCAATCAGCTGTTTATTAACAAGGGAGACCTGACATTTACTGAAAATGCCGAAGAATATGGATTAGCAGATGAAGGAAATAGCGTTCAGGCCACATTTTTTGACTATGACCTGGATGGCGATCTGGATATGTATTTGGCCAACTATCCCCCTACTCCTTTCAACGCACCCAATCATCACTACCTGTTCAAGATGAAATACCCCAAAGATGTTGAGACAGATAAGCTTTACCGAAATGAGAATGGACGATTTGCAGACGTAGCAGAGGAAGCCGGATTAAAAACTTTTGGCCTTTCGCTGAGTGCCACTGTTGGCGATATAAATGCGGATGGGTGGCCAGACCTGTATATTTCGAATGATTTCTCATCACCCGACTACCTCTTCATCAATAATAAGAATGGAACCTTTTCGGAACAAGTTCGTACAGTAACGAAAAACACATCCTTTTACGGTATGGGTGTGGATATAGCTGACTTTAATAACGATAGCTGGTTGGATATTATCCAGGCCGATATGACAGCCCAGGATAATCGAAGGGCTAAGGCAAATATGGCGAGCATGAATCCGGATCTATTCTGGAGCACGGTCAATTCAGGTTTTCATTACCAGTACATGCAGAACAGTCTTCAACTCAACAACGGTCTGTTGAATGATTCGCTGCCCGATTTCAGCAATATTTCCAGACTGGCAGGTGTCTCGTCTACCGACTGGAGTTGGGGACCTTTGTTTGCTGACCTTGATAACGATGGTTGGAAGGATCTTTTTATATCAAACGGCACGAGAAGGGAAATTAATAATCGTGATTATTTCCTTCAAAGAGAGGCAGAGAACAATCCTATGGACAGCTTACTGGAAAGGAGCATGGCTATTCCCTCCGAGAAAATAGACAATTTTGTTTATCAGAATCAAAAAGACCTCACCTTTAAGCAGGTAAATGAAGCCTGGGGTCTTCATTATGAAGGATTTTCAAACGGAGCAGTTTACGCCGACCTGGATAATGACGGGGATCTGGAAATAGTTGTAAACAATATAGACGATCCGGCACAAGTATTTGAAAATAAAGCCTCAGAAAAGAATAATTACATCACTCTTACAATTAAAGG
>JAAUXZ010124129.1_pt1 | contig 12464 bp, 4 predicted proteins | sample 7278131 | NCBI WGS metagenome assembly JAAUXZ01 (sample SAMN14350119, study PRJNA611818) | marine sediment metagenome | isolation source: surface marine sediment (3m) | place: French Polynesia: Moorea | collected 2018-08
TGCAGCCCAAATGTCTGTGAATGCCAATTGAGGAAATGAGATAGGGGTCTGTGGGTAGCCTTAATTGCCTGTGGTCTCCCAGTTGTGCCAGAGGTAAAAGCTATGTAATACCAATTTGCTTTGACTTTGCTACAGATGAAACTAGCAAATACAAGACGTATGACTTCAGATGTGTAGCAGGAATTTAGCAAATTGGTATTAGTCTTACTTTCAAGCTCAATTGCGTCCGAATCTGTGTCCAGACAAACTAGTTGTGCTGGGTAAGAAAAGAATTTCTCCATCAGCGATGGTTGAGTCAATAGCACCTTGAGCTGCGTCTCCTCGATCATCAAGGCAAGACGTTCAAGCGGATAGGCTGGGTCTAGTGGAACATAAGCTCCACCTGCCTTGAGTATCCCTAACAGTCCCACCACCATCTCCAGGGAACGCTCGACACAGATGCCTACTAGCACTTCTGGTCCGACTCCCAAGGAAAGCAGGTAATGTGCTAACTGATTTGCCCTCGCGTTCAGTTCTCCATAGGTTACTTGTTGGTCTTCAAAAACTAATGCCACCGCATCCGGTGTTTGCTCTACTTGTTCTTCAAACAACTGATGAATACATTGAGCCGAAGGATACTCACTCTCGGTCTGATTCCATTCCACCAATAACTGCTCCCGTTCTACTTGAGTCAGTAATGGTATTTCACCCAGAGAAACTTGGGGATTTTCCGCAATAGCACAAAAAATAGTTTGCAGATGTCCTAACATCCGCCTAATGGTATCCGATTCAAAACGAGCAGGATCGTAACTAATCTTAACTAACAAATCATCCCTAGACCCTACAACTACAGTTAGTGGATAATTAGTTTGTTCGAAACTCTCTCTCTGGCTTAGCTGTAGTGAAGCATCTTTATTGAACAAAGAACTATCAACTGGATAATTCTGAAATACCAGAATACTCTCGAACAAAGGTATTCCTCCAGGGAGTTCACTCAAAGCTTGAATCTCAACCAGGGAACTGTAAGAGTATTGCTGTAATTCCAGCATTAACTGTTGTATTTGTTCTAGCCAAGGTATTAGTTGCTGTTGGGGGGATATTTGTAAACGTAATGGTAAGGTGTTGATCAACAATCCCACCATCTTTTCCACCCCAGGCAAACTCCCAGTCCGACCAGAAACAGTCACGCCAAACACTACATCTTGTTCACCACTATAACGACTTAAGAGTAAAGCCCAAGCAGCTTGTACTATCGTCGATAAAGTTACATGATGTTTTTGTGCTACAGATTGCAACTTGCGGCTCACACTTGCAGACAAACGTAATTTAAGCTCCTGATAATCAGAGCCTTGCTGCTGCTGATTTTGAGACTGAAGCTTATCTACTACTAGGGGCGTGGGAGCGCTAAACCCTTGCAAAGTTTGTCGCCAAAACTCCATCGCCGCTTCCTTGTCTTGCCCATTCAACCAAGCGATATAATCCCGGTAAGCAGGTGGAGTTGGCAAATAACAAGTTTCACCTCGAACTTCGGCCTCATAGAAACTGAAAACTTCTTTAAAGATAATCGGTACACACCATCCATCCATTAGGATGTGGTGAAAATTCCAGATGAACTTGTAACTATCTTCACTGAGTTTAATTAAGGTACAGTCCATCAGTGGTGCTTGGTTAAAGGGAAAACCTTGCTCTCTTTGTCTTGACAAAAACTCTGATAATTGCTGTTGTTGCTCTGTGGTCGATAGTCCTTGCCAATCAAGATTCTGCCAAGGTAATTTTACCTGTTTTAGTACTACTTGTAATGGAGTTGGGCGATTTTCCCAAACAAATAATGTCCGCAGAATTGAATGCCGCTCTACCACTTTTTGCCAAGCTGATTCCCAGGCAGCTACATTGACTTTTCCCTTCAAATTAAAAGTGCTCTGTTCAAAATACACCCCACTTTCAGGAGCATAAAGACTATGGAACAGCATTCCTTGTTGCATCGGAGACAGGGGAGAAATTGAGGAGATGTTTTTCTTCATGAGCGAGTTTTTCAATTAGTTATTGTTTTAATTATTTATTGTAGAATGCGTTTTATCTCATTCTACTCTTCCTTTAAGCTACTCTTCTATAAATTCTAATAAACTATCAAGTTCTAATTGATTTAACTGTGCCTCGGGGAAATCACTTGGTGTATAGCCAAAAGCATCTTCCGATTGACAATGTTCTATGATTAACCTGATTGCTTTGAGATAGCTCTGTGCTAAGTTCTCCACTGTAGCCTCAGTATGAACATTCTTACTGTAAGTCCAATTAATTTGTAATTCCCCTTCTACCACCCGACCATTAATATCCAAGAGATGGGCACGAGTTTGCTTGAAACTCCGATTGGTTCCAGTGGATTCTGGGGCAAATTTCCAACCCGTTTGGGATTGTATTTGGTCAAATTATCCTAGGTAGTTAAAACTAATTTCGGGAGTGGGAATTGTCTGTAGTTGCTGATTAACAGTAGTATCTTCACACAAGTAACGCAAAATGCCGTAGCCAATGCCCCGATTGGGAATCGAGCGTAATTGTTCTTTAATTGACTTGAGCACTGATGCTGGTTGCTCATCACTCGGTAGTTGCAATAATACTGGGAACAAACTGGTAAACCAACCTACCGTCCGCGATAAGTCTACATCTGAAAATAGTTCTTCTCTTCCGTGTCCCTCTAAGTCAATTAGTATCGCTGAATTACCCGTCCATTCTGCCAATGAAACTCCTAAGGCACTGAGGAGTAGATCGTTAATTTGTGTGTTGTAAGCTTCGTTTACTGACCCCAGCAAAGCGCGGGTTTCTTCTACACTTAACTTCACTGATACTTGTGCCGCACTCCCTACTGTATTTTCTGGGTTACTGTGAGCATAATCTAATGGTAGTGGTGTTGTTTTTGACCAGGTTTGGTTGAGCCAATAGTTTAACTCTTGTTTGACAATTTCTGATTGTGCATAATTGTTTAATTTTTCGGCCCAATCAATAAAGGCTGTGGTTTTGGCACTTAGTTGGATTGGTTGTTGAGCGATTATTTGTTGATAAATTGTTTCTAAGTCTGATAATAAAATTCGCCAACTCACACCATCTACAGCTAGGTGATGAATAATAATGAGTAAACGGGCATCACTTTCCCTACCCAAGTTAAACATCACCACTTGCATGATCGGTCCAGATGAGAGGTTAAAACTGGCTTTAAATTTTGTGGCGATTTTGGCTAAGGCTTGTGGTTGAGAGAGTCGGGGAGTTGAGCCTAAATCTACTACAGTAAATGGTACGGTATCATCTAAGCCCTGGTTTATTTGTTTGTACTCAGATGCAACTGAGCTGAATCGTAAACGCAGAGCATCGTGATGCTCGAGTAATTTTTTCAAGGCTGTTTCGATTAATTCAGTTTGCAGATGATTGGGAATCTGCAATAAAAATGATTGGTTATAATGGTGTGCTTCTGAGAGATTTTGGGCAAAGAACCAATGTTGAATTGGTGTGAGGGGTGCAACTCCAGTAACTATTCCTTGTTGAGCACTGACACTAGCTGTGGTATTGGCAACCGAAGCTAGTTCGGCGATGGTTTGATTTTGGAATATTTGTTTGGGAGTGATTTGTATGCCTGAGTTTTTGGCGCGGGAAACTACTTGAATGCTAAGGATGGAGTCACCACCAATTTCAAAAAAGTTGTCGTGGATGCTGACTTTTTCAAAGAGAAGCAGTTCTTGCCAAATGTTGGTTAAGGTTTGTTCTATTTCTGTACGTGGTACGACATATTCATCTTCTCGGGTAATTTCCCCATCAGGGGCTGGTAGAGTTTTGCGGTCTACCTTCCCATTGGGAGTCAACGGTAGGGTATCTAAAGTGACAAAGGCAGAAGGTACCATGTATTCTGGTAGCTTCTGTTTGAGGAATTCACGTAGTTGGTTGCTAGTGAGTAATTCATCTGAGGTAACTAGATATGCTACCAGACGTTTGTTACCAGGAATGTCTTCACGGGCAATAACTACTGCTTGTTGGATTTGGGGGTGGGTGTTGAGTGCGGATTCGATTTCCCCCAGTTCGATGCGGAAGCCACGAATCTTCACCTGATTGTCAAGGCGACCGAGAAACTCAATATTGCCATCAGGCAAATATCGAGCCAAATCCCCAGTTTTATATAATAATTTTGACTTTTGACTTTTGACTTTTGACTTGTTAAAGGGGTTGGGGATAAATTTCTCGCCGTTTAATTTCGGTCGTTTGAAGTAGCCTCGGGCCAAACCATCCCCGCCGATGTGTAGTTCGCCGGGTACGCTGATGGGGACGGGTTGCAGACTAGAATCGAGAATGTAAACCTTGCGGTTCTTTAAAGGACGACCGATCGGAATTGCGCTCAAAGAACTCCCTTGAGATACTTCAAAGGTCATTGCTGTTATCGTTGTTTCCGTCGGTCCATAGGCATTTAAAAGGCGTACTGACCTCATAGGGCTTTTTTGCCAAAGTTTGAGGCTTTCTGATGATATCTCCTCACCTCCACAAATCACCAATCTCAGTCGCTCGAGGAAAATTGCTGAAGGGTTGTCTTCGAGCGATTGTAGCCATTGATTCCAGTAAGCGGGAGGAAGATTAACTACGGTTAAGCCTAACTCTTGTAATTTTTGGTTAAAATCTAAGCCTGTTAAGAATTTGGTCTCGGATAAAATCAGAGTTGCTCCTACTATTAGGGTGGGCAAAATTTGCTCCAAGGAAGCATCAAACCCCACAGAGGCAAACTGCAAGATACGATCGCATTGAGTAAGTTGATAGTGTTCGACAATCGTCTGACAATGACAAGAAATCGCTCGGTGTTCGATTAATACTCCTTTAGGCGTTCCTGTAGAACCAGAAGTATAGATTACATAAGCTAGATTATTTTGCGCGCTCAAACTTTGTGGATTACACTTGGCTTGAGTTTCAATCTCCTGTGAGTTTCGATCTAGATTAATTATCTTCGCTTTATCCTTCTGTAAGTTAGCAATTAAAGAGTTTTGTGTGACAATCACTGAAGCTTGAGAATCCTTTAGCATGAAAGTCACACGTTCCTGGGGATAAGCGGGATCTAGCGGTAAATAAACACCACCAGCCTTGAGAATTGCCAACAGTCCCACCACCATCTCCAGGGAACGTTCCACGCAAATCCCCACCAATACTTCTGGGCCGACTCCTAAGGAAAGCAGGTGATGTGCTAGTTGGTTGGCTCTTTGATTTAATTGTTGGTATGTTAATTGCTGATTCTCAAACACCACTGCCACCGCATCCGGTGTTCTTTCTACCTGTTCCTCAAACAACTGATGGATACATTTATCCTGAGGATATTCACTTTCGGTTTGGTTCCATTCCACCAATAACCGATCCCGTTCTGCTTGAGTTAGTAATGGTAATTCACCCACTCTTTGTTGAGGATTTTCGACAATGGCTGATAACAAGGTCTGGAAATGACCAGCCATTCGAGAGATGGTTTCCCCGTCAAATAAGTCAGTGTTGTAATTCCATGAACCCACTAATCCCGATTCAGTCTCTCTCATCGAAAGAGTCAAATCAAACTTGGCGATTCCTGTTTTTAGTTTCAATGGTTTAACACTCACCCCAGGCAATTCTAATTCCCCGGTCGGTGTATTCTGAAGGACGAACATGACCTGGAATAGGGGTGAATGACTTAAAGAACGTTCTGGTTGTAATGCTTCGACAATCTGTTCAAAGCCAAGCTCCTGATGTTCGTAAGCTTTGAGAGTGGTTTCCCTTACTTGTGTCAGTAACTCGGTAAAACTGGGATTATCTTCTAGAGATGTTCTCAACACCAAGGTGTTGACAAAAAAGCCAATTAAGTCCTCTATTTCGCTTCGGTTACGGTTAGCCACCGGAGAACCAATCAAAATATCTGACTGACCACATAGGCGATATAGTAATGTGGCAAAACCCCCGACCAGGGTCATAAATAAAGTCGTACCCGAGCGATGAGAAAGGGTTTTCAACTCTTTGCTTAATTCCTCTGACAAACTAAAGGAAAAATTTCCCCCCTGATAAGTCTGAATACTGGGGCGAGGTCGGTCAGTCGGTAATTGTAATAACTCGGGAGCACCCTGCAATTGCTGCTTCCAGTAATTGAGTTGATTTTCGAGAATTTCCCCACTCAACCATTCTCTTTGCCAAAGGGCAAAATCTCTATACTGGATTGGTAATTCTGGCAGTGGAGATGGTTCTCCTCCCAGAAAAGCTTGATATAAAGAAGATAATTCTTGCCTGAATACTCCTATCGACCAACCATCAGCAACGATGTGGTGGATCTTGACTAGCAACACATACTCACTGCTTGATATTTGCCATAAATTACTTCTGATTAATGGTCCAGTTGCCAGATTAAATGGTGTATTTATTTCTTGTTGTAATGAGGGCTGTAATTGAGGATTTCTTTCTGCTTCATCAGGGTTTGATAAGTCTATAATCTTGAAGAGAAGGTTGGCTTCTGGATTAATTACTTGTGTTGGTTTTCCTTCATTTGATGGGAAACTAGTTCTGAGGACTTCGTGTCTTCTCACTATTTCACACAGTGCTTGCTCTAAGGCCTTCACATTCACATTTCCCACGAGGCGCAATGCAAGCGGGATATTGTATGTAGCACTTCCTGATTCTAGTTGGTCAATAAACCACAGTCTCTCCTGTGCCCAGGATAGGGGGAATTGCTCAGAGTTTCTCTGTTGTGGCTCAATCGGTGGAAGAGTCAATCCTGATTGAGTGGTACGTAAATCAGTTATTGTTTGGTTTAAGCCCGCTACTGTGGGGGAAGAGAACACTGTACTGAGGGGGAGTTCTACTGATAAAGTTTCTCGCACTCGGGAAACTAATTGAGTTGCTAGGAGAGAATGTCCCCCCAATTCAAAGAAATTGTCGTGAATACCTACATTTTCTCTGTTGAGAACCACAGCGAAAATGTAGGCAATTATTTCTTCATTGGGTGTGCGCGGTGCTACATATTCCCCAACTCTGATTAATTCTCCCTCTGGTGCGGGTAGGGCGCGGCGGTCTACCTTACCATTGGGTGTTAGAGGCAGATTCTCTAACAGGACAAAGGCAGAGGGGAGCGTATATTCTGGTAGCTTCTGTTTGAGGAATTGACGCAGTTGACTGCTAGTGAGTGATTCAGATGAGGTAACTAGATAGGCTACCAAGCGTTTGTCCCCTGGTACGTCTTCACGGGCAATCACTACTGCTTGTTGGATTTGGTCGTGGGTAGACAGGAGAGATTCAATTTCTCCGAGTTCGATGCGGAAGCCACGAATCTTCACCTGATTGTCAATCCGTCCCAAAAACTCAATATCACCATTGGGCAAATATCGAGCTAAATCCCCAGTTTTATATAATTTTGACTTTTGATTTTTGACTTTTGACTTGTTAAAGGGGTTGGGGATGAATTTCTCTTGGGTTAATTCCGGACGGTTCAGATAGCCTCGGGCTAAACCAGCACCACCGATATGCAGTTCTCCAGGGACACCTATCGGCACTGGTTGGAGATCAGGGTCGAGAATATAGATTTGTGTATTTGCGATCGCTCGTCCGATGACTGGCCGTTCTCCAGACAGTCCCATGTGGCAAACTGTAGCATCTACCGTGCATTCCGTCGGACCGTAAAGATTATAGAAACTAATGTTCTCCGCTTTGACCAGCTCTTGCCAAGTAGATTCATCTATTGGTTCTCCTCCCACCAGTACATATTTAGGAGCAGCCGCAGAATTGCTTAACATTCCTGCTTCGATCAGAAGTCTCAGTTGCGATGGGGTACAGTCAAAGACATCTATCTCGTGCCTCCCCAGATACGATAACAAGGCACTTCCATCAAATCGAAGCTCTTGGGGCACGATATCAAGGGTATGACCACCGAACAGCTGAACGATCTGTTTCACAGAAGTATCAAAGGCTAAAGACCCATTCAAACTGACTCTTCTTTTGTCATCGTGTCCCTCGGTATAGATAGCTTTGTTTAGACCCGCAGCTAGATTTAAAACAGAGCGATGTTCGATCGTCACTCCTTTTGGTTGACCCATAGAGCCGGAAGTGTAGATGACATAAGCCAAGTTACTGGCAACCGAGCCACTGAAGGGATTCTCCTCACTCTGGTCAGAGAGTATTTCCCAGTCTCTATCCAAGCAAACCACAGACACGCCAGGCATCAAAAGCTCTGCTACTAACTTCTCGCTCGTCAACAGAACCTGCACCCGTGCATCTGATAATATGAAGCTGTTGCGTTCTGTTGGATAGGCTGGGTCTAGTGGAACATAAGCCCCACCTGCCTTGAGGATGCCCAACAGTCCTACGATCATCTCTACTGATCGCTCTAGACAGATCCCTACTAGCACTTCTGGTTTTACCCCTAGCGATCGCAGGTAATGTGCTAACTGATTTGCCCTCGCGTTCAGTTCTCCATAGGTCAGGTGCTTATCTTCAAACACTACCGCCACCGCATCCGGTGTCCGCTTCACTTGTGTTTCAAATAATTCGTGAATAGATAAATTACTAGGATAATCTGCACTGGTGTTATTCCAGGACACCAAAAGCTGATGCAGTTCCGCTTCCGTCAACAGGGGCAATTGAGAGATTGGATGAAGAGGATTAGCCACAATCCCCTCTAGCAAGGTCTGGAAATGCCCCGCCATCCGGGTAATAGTTCCAGCATCAAACAGGTCGATGTTGTACGCGAATACACAAGACAGTCCTTCGGGTTCCTCGACAATATCTAGGGTTAAATCAAAAGCGGCAATGCCCCGCTCAAACTGAAATTCCTGGAAATTTAAACCTTGCACTTCCACAGCTTGTTGGGGTACATTTCTCAATTGGAACAGCACCTGAAACAAAGGCGTGTGACTTAAACCCCGTTCTGGTTGTAGTTCCTCGACAAGCTTCTCAAAGGGAAGATCCTGATGCGCAATTGCTCCAGTGGCTACCTCCCGTACCCGAGACAACAATTCTTGAAAATTAGGATTACCATCTAGCAGGGTACGCAATACCAAAGTGTTGATAAAAACTCCAATCAGATTCTCGGTTTCTTGGCGATCGCGACCCGCAATGGGAGAGCCTACAATAATATCTTCCTGCCCAGTATAACGATGGAGCAATATCTGAAAAGCTGCCAGCAGAGTCATAAACAGCGTTACCCCTTCGGTGCGGCTGAGATCCTTGAGAGATTCACTCAGGTTCTTGGGTAATAAGAGATATTGCCTTGCTCCCCTATTAGTTTGGACTGCTGCTCGTGGTCGGTCAGTAGGCAATTCCAACACTGGTAAATCACCTGAAAGTTGTTCCTTCCAGTAGCCAAGCTGAGACTCTAGCAGATCCCCTTGTAACCTTTGTTGCTGCCAATGAGCAAAATCAGCGTATTGTATAGGTAACTCTGGCAGTGGAGAGGGCTTCCCAGAACAGAAGGCTTCATAGACTGTTGCTAATTCCCGCAGCAGAACTCCCATAGACCAACCATCAAAGATAATGTGGTGCAAGGTCAACAACAGGATATGTTCCCCTTCTCCCAGTCTTAATAAGGTTGCCCTCACCAAGGGTAAGCGCGATAAATCAAAGGGACGCTGTGCTTCTTCAGTTGCTAGTCTTTGTACTTCATTGTTCCTCTCTTCTGATGAGAGATAACAGAGGTCTACAATTGGCAAAGTTAAGGTGTAAGTTGGAACGATCTCCTGAAAGAGTTGCCCCTCTGATGCTCGAAAGCTGGTGCGTAAAACTTCGTGGCGACGCACAATCTCATTGAGACTTTTCTCTAACGCTACTACATTGAGTGTACCTGTGAGCTGAATATTGCTGGGACGATTGTAAGCTGGATTGTCTGGTTCCAACTGGTCAAGCAACCACATCCGAGTTTGAGCAGAAGACAGTGGTGCAGAATTTTGCTTTGCTCTCTTTTTGATGCCGATGCCCTCTTGACCATTAGCATTAACAGCCTTCTGTTTGAGTCTTTGCTCTAGAAGCGCCCGCTTAGCTGGTGAAAGTTGAGCAATCCGAAAATTAACATCATTCATCTTCTCTCCGGCGTGGAGACCCCCACCTCTGGTGGTGGGAGGAAACGCCGCCTCCATGTAATTATTTTTTTCAGTATTGTTAATTGAACGAGTCGTTGACTATCCAATTCTCCTATTGCCAGGATTCTCATGCAAAAGAGCTGTACACTCAGCCACACCCACCTGTTCTTTGAGCAAAAAACCATCCTGTTCCCTAAGCCATTTCATCTGATCTTCAATGCCTGTTTGAGCAGCAAACAGACAGGGAGTACTGTAGTTAACCAAGGACACCCCAGCATCCCTAAGTTCTGTCAGGCTACAGGGAGGAGATTTTCCCCCAGCAATTTGGTTAAATACCAAAGGCTTATCTACTTCATTTTTTAAAGTTCTAATTACTTCTATATCTTTGATTCCATCAGCCAAAATAGCATCAGCTCCTGCTGCTGCAAATGCCTTGGCTCTTTGGCTAATTTCCTCGATATCCGTAGCATCCGTTCGAGCCACTACAAACAGATCTCGACGAGTGGCCAAAACTCTGTTCAGCTTCTCCAGGAATTCATCCAATTCCATCAGCAGCTTCCCATCAAAGTGACCGCATCTTCTCGGTCGCCTCTGATCTTCAATAATTACCCCAGCAGCACCAATAGACTCCAGGAGAGTAACTACATGACAAGCAACTTCGGGATCTACATAGCCATCATCAATATCCACCAGAATCAGATGACGGGGAAGCACAGTTTTTACCCTTTGGACAAAAGCGACAATATCGGACCAGGAAATAAAGCCAATGTCCGGTAAGCCATAATGACTAGCAGCAAAACTAAACCCACTGATAAAAATACCGTCATAGTACTTAGCTGCGATTGATGCGGAAAAAACATCGTAAACCCCGATAAAAGGGATTATTTCTCTGTTGAGCAATTCTTGTTGTAAGCTATTTGTTTTCTGGATAACCATAAATGCTAATCGAAAATTACATCAAACAAAAAATATAATTTTTCCGAAAATTATATGCAAGTCTTTTACTACTTTTCAGTTTTTCGCTTTAAATAAAAACACAAAAAGCCTTGCAAGTCAATTTCAGTAAGCTTGAAATAATTTATAAGAATTTCATAGCTTATAAGCTGTTATGGATTTATTTTGATCGCTCACAAGCCTTGCTGTAAGAAGTCTGGGCTTCAAAAATCCCAATTTAAATGCGTGTCAGCTTAATTTGATAATTTGTTTGTTTTTTAGATAAAGTTAGTGATAGGTTAAAATAGCAAGTTCGGAAGAACGGGTATTTATAGGTATTCCGTCCTCGCCTTATTGAGAGAATACAGGAATGGATTATATCGGATTTTTAAACATAAATCAAGGGTCAATTTATTTCTATCTATTTCGGAGAGTAAAATTGTGTGAGCAAAATAGAGATAGAAATTATCATTGCTCTGATCAAAAGTTGATTTTACATGGTAAGTTCGGAAGAGCCCTGGTTTAGCACTTTGAGCGAGAATCCTACGATTCTAATCTCTGATTGAATCGTAGATGAATCGCGGCAACAATTTATGCTAGACTAGATTTATCGCAAAACGCTTTTTACGATAATGAAAGCAGTCAAGATTAGGATCTATCCCAACACCGAACAGCAGGAGGCTCTAGCCAAGAGCTTCGGCTGTGCCCGTTGGGTATGGAACTATTCTCTAAGCTTGATGACTGAAACCTATCGTGAAACTGGCAAGGGCTTGTCAGCCTACACCGTTAAAAAGTTACTACCCCAGCTCAAGAAGGAGTACCAATGGCTGAAGGAGCCCTATTCTCAGGTGCTTCAAAGCTCTGTACTCAACCTATCTCGGGCTTTTGTCAACTTCTTTGAAGGCAGAGCAAGATACCCAAGGTTCAAAAGCAAGCATGGGCGGCAGTCTATTCAATACCCCCAGAATGTCAAGGTGCAAGATAGTAAGCTACATCTACCCTGTCGGAGGCTGCTCCCGATGAACTGGGAAGCCGCTTATCTATCGCGTAGCGATGATGAGCGGTAGTTCACAAGTCTTTGAGCCTCCTCATCTGAAAGTGATTCTAGTTCGGCTAAAAGACCTAGCATTTCCTCTGATTCCACCGTTTCAGCTTGAATTTGGGCTATTTTAACCGCCATGCTGGCAACGGTAGGTTGCTCAAAGAAAATCAGGAAAGACAACTCCACCTGCATACTTTTTCGAATGCAATTGACTATCTGGGCTGCCAGAATCGAATCTCCTCCCAATTGAAAAAAGTTGTCATGAATCCCTACTTGCTCAACACCTAAAATAGTTGACCATATTTCCACCAACTTGGCTTCTACACTGGTACGGGGAGAAACATATTCTGGTCTGGGTGCTCTAGGATCTGATGCAGTTAGTCCCAACTTCTCAGCTAAACCAATGCGTTGCCGTTTCCCTGTGGGTCCTTTGGGTATTTCATTCACAAACAGCACTACACGAGGGACTTTAA
>JAAUXZ010008644.1_pt1 | contig 12461 bp, 9 predicted proteins | sample 7278131 | NCBI WGS metagenome assembly JAAUXZ01 (sample SAMN14350119, study PRJNA611818) | marine sediment metagenome | isolation source: surface marine sediment (3m) | place: French Polynesia: Moorea | collected 2018-08
GGCGACGGCCGATCAGCAGCACTGCGAACAGCAGCGCGAGGCCACCACCGGCAAGCCACAGCATCCACGGAGTCTGCGGCGCTTCGGTGGTTTCGCCTGCTGCATCCGTGCTGATGCTTGCGGTCGGTACGTTCGGGGATGCCGATTCGGTAACCGGGCCCTCGAGCTCGGCGTCGACAATGATGTCGCCCGGACGCAGGTCACGGGTCGTATCTTCGGTCACTTCGACGACTGGTTCAGGCGTCGAGACGGGAGCAAGCGTTTCTGCCGGTGCCACCTGGGTTTCGACGGGGTCCGCTACGGGCTCGACGATGCTGGTCGAATCAGATTTCCTCGCCGTATCACTGGCCGGTGCCGTATCCGCTGCGTAAGGGTCGTAGACGGACGCCGTCGGCACGACGGGCTCGACAGGTGTAGCGACCGGCTCGACAGGTGCCGCGACCGGCGCGGCCGCAACGACGGGCGCCGTGCCGTCGAAACTCGGAATCTCGAGCCAGCTGCCGGCCTTGAGCTTGTTGGGATCGTTGTCCATGAAGGCGTCGGGGTTGGCCGCAAAGATCGCGTTGACCGCGGTCCAGAGGCCTACCGGGCGGTTTTCGATGCGCTGCGCGATGACGGAGAGAGAATCGCCGGGCTGCACGCGGTAGCGCGTCGAGCGCGTGATGGGCGCCGCGGTCGCAGCCGGGCGTGTCACGGATGGCGCAGAAACAGTCGGCTGCGTGGCCGGCTGTGCAGCCGGCACAGCGGCGCGCGGTTCGACAACCGTATCCGCCGGGTCGATGAACATCATGTACTCGCGAGCCAGGTTCGCGGTGTACGGGCAATTGATGACGAGGGTCGCCGAGACCATGGGCTCGCGAATCGGCGTTTCCCCGGTGACGACGATCGCACCGTTGGTGATCTTGACACTGGCCTGCCCGATGCCCGGGAGGCCATCAGTAAGCCGCCGGCCGCCGATCGACACGCAGGTGTCGGCGATCTGCTCGTTCGGCGCGAGTGCGTAGGCAATACTGGCGCGCAGCGGTTGCCCGAGGCGCGAGTCGACGACGGCGCCGCCCAGTTCGATCGCGTGCGCCGGTAAACCGGCCAGGCTGCCACCGGCCGCAAACAGCGGCACCAGGCACGTACGAGAAAAGCGGTGTTTCCTGGAATGCGATTTTTTCACTGTGAGTCACCCCGCTGGCGCAGCTTTCACTTGCGTATTACCAGATAGATTGCACGGCTAGAACGCTATTCTATGTTCTGCATTCGTTCCGTCGTTAATGCGTGGTTCTGCCTGCAAAGTGTGACGTGCGTCACACTTTTCCCCGCGTTCCTTCGCGAGCGTCGCTAATTGCTGCTGGCCGCAGCCAGCCCCGCGAGTGTGTTCGCCTTTACTTCGGGCTCCTGCAGGACCACCTCCGGCTCATGAACATAATGTCCCTGCATATAGTCAAGCCCGAGCTGGAAAAGAACCGCCATCGAGTTCGCGTTCTCGACACGCTCGGCGACCGTCTTGATATTTCGCTCGCTCGCAGCGCGCACGATGTTGCCGACCGCATCCTGCATCTTGTTGTCGGTCATCAGCGTGTGCATCAGCTCGCCGTCGATCTTGATGTAATCCGGCTTGAGCAGATCGAGGATCTGGAAGCGTTCCTGGTCAATGCCGTAATGCTGGATCGCGAAACCGATTCCGAGCTTGCGCGCCTTGCGCACCAGCTCGCGCGTCTGCTTGATGTGCTTGGCGGCATCCGCTTCGGGAATCTGCAGCACCAGCCGTGAGCAATCGAAGTCGTCTTCGTCCAGCTTCTGCTGCATCCAGGGTGCCGTGGAGGAGTCGGTGATCGACTGCTTCGACAGGCGCACGAATACGCGGTCGGCATCGTTCTCCGCGCAGAAGCGCATCGCCGCCTCCAGCATCCAACGGTCGATGTTCTTCATCAGGTTATTGCGTTCCGCGGCAGGCAGGAACTCTGACGGCAGCACCGAATTGCCCTGTTCGTCGATCATGCGCACCAGCAGGTCGAACATCTTCACCGAGTCGCTGCGCAGCCCGGCGATCGGCAACTGCGCGAGGCGGAACCGATCGTCCATCAGCGCCGATTTCAGGTGTTTGACCCAGATCGCATCGAATTCGCGCTGCTTGGTATCCTCGTCCGCGCGGTCGTTGAGTGCTGACGCGTTGCCACCCGCGTCCTTGCCCATCCTGTAGGCATCGACGGTCGCGGCGACGAACTCCTCGAGGCTGCCGAAGACTTCGCTGGCTGCGCAGGCGCCGACCGTACAGGTCAGATGCGTCGACGTATCGTCGATCTCGAAGGTCGTCTTGTTGATGTGATCGACCAGCTGCTTGCCCCATACTTGCGCGTCGCGGGCGCTGCCGCGTTCGAGAAGGGCCATGATCGCGGTACCCTCGAAGCGTCCTGCTACGTCACGCGGGTGCAGGCGCTTACGGACTTCCTCGGCGAACTGCGACAGGATCTCCTCCGACTGCAGGATGCCGACCTTTTTGCACAGCGCCCCGAATTTGTCCGGTCTGATGTAGACCAGGCAGTGCGTACCTGACGCGGGTTTGCGTTTCAATCTCTTGGTCACGCGTTCCAGGAACTGCGCCCGGTGGAAGAACAGCATCGTCGGGTCGCGCTGCAACGCATCGTGGACGAGCTTGGTGGGTTCCTCGGCGACCTTCAGCTGCGGTGCGATTCGTATCTGCACGCACGGCCCATCGTCGGCTTCCACCTTGCCGAATTCGAGATGCATTTCCTCGGCATCTCCCAAATCGATGTGCGCCTTGACGATGAGCTTCTCGCCCTGTTGCCACTTGCCGGCCATTGTCGCGACGAGTGCGCCCTTGAGTGCTGCCTGGCTCTCGCTCTCGAAATTGTCCATGACGGGCACGCCAAGGACCTCGTCCTTGCTCTTGGCCTTGAACTGGGCCAGCCAGGAGTCGTTGACGTCCATGATGATGCCTTCCTGGACCAGCGCGATGGCGCTCGACGAGGATTCCATGTGCGCCTTGAGCTGGCGCTTGTATTCGGTCGCTGATTGCAGCGTCGAGTTCAGTGCGCGTTCGACGCGCAGGGCGCGCAATTCGCGGCTCACTACCGATTGCAGGCGCTGCTTGTGACCCGTCGAAACCATATCGCAGGCACCGGCCTGCATCGCCGCCTCGATGTCGGATTCGTTGGCACTCGCCTGTACTGCGATGACGGGCACTTCGGGGTTGTAACGCTCTTTCTGCTTGACGACCTGGCGGATGGTGTCGGCGTAGGCGTCGCAGTTCAGAATAACGAGTTCGACGGGTTCGGCGGCTAGCGTGTCGCCCAGCGCATTCGGGCTCGGTACCCAGCGACAATGCGCCGCGTGGCCCGCGTCGCGCAGCGTGCTGTTGACTAGCGAGACGTCGTCCTGATTCGTCGTCAGGACGGCAATAGATATGCTGTGGCGCCCGTTCAAATCCTGGTCCCTGGCAACTCGGGTATTCCGTGATGTCCGTATTTCGTTAAAGCAGTCTAGTCCCTGTCACAGAGGTTATCGTGACCCGGTTCTCAAAAAAGGCGTTTCGCGCGCATTTGGGCCGGATTCCGTCACATTCCGGGCCTGAAAATCGGGCTCGCACGCCCCCCCGAGTCCGGTATCATGGGCGCCTCGCTGACAGGTCCGAGAGCGACGGGAATGGCCAACTACAGCACCAATGAGTTTCGGTCGGGATTGCGAATCATTATTGATAACGATCCCTGCATCATCGTAGAAAACGAGTTCGTAAAGCCGGGTAAAGGCCAGGCTTTCAACCGCGTTCGCATACGCAATCTGAAAACCGGGAAAACCGTCGACAAGACCTTCAAATCCGGCGAGTCGGTGGAGGCAGCCGACGTTATGGATACGGAAATGCAGTACCTCTATAGCGACGGTGAGTTCTGGCATTTCATGGTGCCCGACACTTTCGAGCAGTACGCGGCAGACGTGAAAGCGGTTGGCGATGCGAAGGACTGGATCACTGACGGCGACGTCTGCGGCGTGACCCTTTGGAATAACTCGCCGCTGATCGTCACTGCCCCGAATTTCGTCGAGCTCGAGATTACCGAGACCGATCCGGGTGTGAAGGGCGATACCGCGAGCGGTGGCGTCAAGCCGGCTACCCTGTCAACGGGTGCGGTGGTGCGGGTTCCGCTGTTCGTCGATCAGGGCGAAGTCATCAAGGTCGATACGCGGTCCCGCGAGTACGTATCACGCGTCAAATAAACGCTGCCCGGGTCTGCTGCAGTTCGCAGAAGGTCTGGCAGAGTCTCTCGACTCCCTGCTGATCGGCGGCGCTGAATCGCGCCAGCGACGGGCTGTCGATGTCCAGCACGCCGAGTAGTTCATCGCCGGCAAGCAACGGTACGACGAGTTCCGAGCGCGAGTCGGCATCGCAGACGATGTGGCCTGGAAAATCGTGCACGTCATCGACGCGCTGAGTTTCGCGGCTGCGGGCGGCCGTTCCGCAGACTCCGTCACCCACCGCGATGTGCACGCATGCCGGTTTCCCCTGGAACGGCCCGAGCACGAGTTCGTCGCCGCGCAGCACGTAGATGCCGAGCCAGTTCACGTCCGCGAGCGCATCCTTCAGCAGCGCGACGAAGTTCGCCGCGGCAGCGAGCGCGTCGGGTTCATCCTGCAGCAGGGCGCGGGCCTGCGAGTCGAGCAGCGCATAGTCAGTCATGCATCGGCCTCGAAATCGAAAGTGAGGACGTCGCCGATATCGTCGGTCGCGTCGTGGATCATTTGCAGGCGTTCGAAGCCCATCGCGACGCCAGCGCAGTTTGGAAGACCGGATTCCAGCGCCTCCAGCAGGCGCGAATCGACGGGGCGGGTGCGTGAGCCACGACGCTCACGTTCCGCATTTTCGCGATCGATGCGTTCTGCCTGTTCATGTGCATCCGTCAGTTCGACGTAGCCGTTTGCAAGTTCCATGCTCCCGAGGAACACCTCGAAACGGTCCGCGACCTGAAGATCATCCGGGCACAGTCGAGCGAGGGCGGCCTGGCTCGCCGGGTAGTGACGCAGGACAGTCAGGCGATCGGTCTCGAATCGAGTCGCGACGCGGGTGGAAAGCAGCAGGTCCAGCCAGTCGTCGCGCTCGTCACCGAGCGCCGCGCGCAGGTCGGCGTCGGCCTCAGCAACCGTCGCCAGTTCGTCGATACTTGCATCGAGCGGATCGACGCCGATCGTCGCGCGGAAGACGTCGCGATAGTCGTGCTGCACCGCAGTGCCCGGTGCGCGCTGTGTGCCGAGCATGTTGGCAATGAGTGCGAGCGTGTCGTCCACGATCTCACCCAGCCCGAAGCCGATGCGATACCACTCGATCATCGTGAATTCCGGCTGGTGCCTGCGGCCCGATTCGCCGTCGCGGAACACCCGGCAGATAGAGTAGATGTCGGGATAACCCGCTGCCAGCAGGCGCTTCATGCAGTACTCGGGCGACGTGTGCAGGTACAGCGGCACACGGCTGACGAGGCTGTGCGCGATCTCGAGGCTCTCGATCTGCGTATCGCTAACGGCGAAGCGGCTCAGCGCAGGCGTATCAACCTCGAGTACATTGGCCACTGCGAAATGCTCGCGGGCACGACGCATCATTGCCGCCCGTGTCCGGGCGGCATCCGCGCCGGAACTCGGACGCCACGGGCTCACGGTTCGCCGTCCGGGAAGCGGCCGATCGGCTCACCCATACGGAGCGTTTCGCCGGGTTGCATGTCGGCCCCCCAATCCACGCCCCCGGACGACAGCACGATGACCGTCGACCCCATGTTGAACCAGCCGAGCAGGTCGCCCTTTGCTACCGTTCTGTCGTGCGCCGACAGGTCCAGCACGTCGACGACGCCGGCCTTGCGTGGCCTGAGCTCACCGAACCAGGGTGTGGTGATACTGCCGACGTTCAGCGCGCCAACGAAGATCAGCACCATCGGTCCTCGCTCGGTTGCGAATCGCAGGATCAGGCGTTCATTGCGCCGGAACAGCCCCCGCACGCGAGAGACCGTGGCTTCGTTGACGCTGAAGAGGTCGCCGGGCACGTAACGTGCCGCGATCAGCTCACCGGCAAACGCTGCGTGGACACGGTGGTAGTTGTAGGGCGCGAGATAGATCGTCGCGAAGCTGCCGTCACGGAACGCAGCGGCATCTTCGAGATCGGTGGCGAGCAGGTCGTCGAGCGTGTAGTCGATACCCTTCGCCTGCAGGATAAGGTCCTCGCGCAACCTGCCGGCGGCGCTAACCGTTCCGTCGACCGGCGATACGATCGTGCCCGGGCCGTCATCGACAGCTCGTGCGCCTTCCTTGAGTTCCCGGACGAAGAACTCGTTGAAGGTTGCGAATTCCTGCGGGACGTCCAGTTTTACTTCGTCAACGTCGACCTCGTACAGGCCGACGAACCGCGTGATCAGGAAGTCCTTGATGCGCGGGTTCCGAATCCGTGCAATCTTCCAGGTCACCGACGTCAGCCAGTGTCGCGGCAGCAGGTATTGCAGGGCGACGAAGACGAGGCTGAGCAGTTTTTTCATTCTTATTCCTGGTAGCTGGCAACGACGTCGAGAAGCAGGTCGTCGCCATCGAAGAAGCTGAGTGAGATCAAATCGGAATCGCCCGTCGGCCGCATCAGCATCAGGTGCTTGCCGCCACGCTCGAGCGTGACCGTGCCGCCGGCCGGAATGACGAGTGCCTCGATTTCGCGCATCCGTGCAACACCGTCCTCGACGATCGACTCGTGCAACTCGACCGAACCGAACTGGTCGCTACTGACGCGCGTGATCGTGATCTCGGCGTCCGTATTGTTGGATAACGCAAGGTAACCGGCGCTCATTCGCATACCCGGCATCGGTCGCGTCACAACGACGCCCTGCGCCGCCAGCGGTGGAAGCGGCACGTCGATCTTCGCAGCCATGATGATGGGCAGGTCGTGTACGTAGTCGTCGACCTGGTGCGGACCGCCGAATAGTGCGTGGAACTCGCCGGCCGGATTGATGACGAGGACGGCAGCCGAGTGATCGACCACATAGTTACCGTCGTCATCGGCGTCCTGTTTCTCGAAGTAGATGCCGAGGGCCGACGTGAGTTTCGTCAGTTCATCGAGCGTACCGGTGACACCTAAGTTGCCTTCGCCGAAATAACTGACGTACTGGCCCATCAACTCGGGCGTGTCGCGCTCCGGGTCCACGCTGACCAACACGATGCGCGGCAGCGGATCCTGTCCGTCTTCCGCCAGCGCACGCCTGGCCGCCGCCAGTATCTGCAGTGTTGCGGGGCAGATGTCCGGGCAGTGGGTGAAGCCGAAGAACACGAGGTTCCAGTGACCCCGGAAGGCCGTCGCGTCGACGGGCGCGCCAGACTGGTCCAGCAGTGAGAACTGTGGCAGCGAGGTAGCAGACGGCAGCACGAAAGCCGAGCGGGGGTCCTCGGGTGCGCTCATACGGACGGCGAAGAACAGGCCGGCGGATACTGCGGTCGCGATGACGATGGCGGTCAGGAAACTTTTCAGGCTCATTGAGTCGTGCACGATGAATCGGGGAGGCGCAATTCTACAGGCAGTTGGGCGTCGAGCGTGATAGATTCGCCGACGCTCAATGCCACTTTTCGCCAAATTCCTGCATGACGACGCGTACGGGACCTAAAGTCACTGTTGAACAGGTCATTCGTGACCTCGCGGCGCGCTTCGAGGCCAGTGACCTTAGCTACGGTCATGGCACCGACAATGCGCTGGACGAAGCTGCCTGGCTGGTATTCGCGCGCGCCGGTCTTTCGCACGACGAGGCGCCGGGGGTCTATTCGTCCCCGATTAGCGATGAGCAACTCGACGCACTCGAGAAGCTCGCCGAACGGCGCATCGAGGAGCGTGTACCGGTGGCATACCTGGTAAACCAGGCCTGGTTCGCGGGCCATGAATTCTACGTCGATGAACGGGTTCTCATTCCGAGATCGCCGATCGCCGAACTGGTGAATACGCGTTTCGCGCCGTGGATTGCAGGCTCGGAGATACAGAACGCCGCGGACCTCGGCACCGGCAGCGGCTGCATCGCGATCGCCCTGGCGCATGCGTTTCCGGAGGCGCTCGTCGACGCCGTCGATATTTCCGCGGACGCACTGGCGGTGGCCCGCATCAACATCGAACGTCATGGCATGCAAGGGCGCGTGCGAGCCGTCGAATCGGATTTCTTCAGCGAACTCGGTGGCCGGCAGTATGACCTGATCGTCAGCAACCCGCCCTACGTCGACCGCGAGGACATGGAGAGCCGGCCGGAGGAGTTTCTTCACGAACCCGAGGTCGGCCTTGCCGCAGGCGACGACGGCCTCGAATCAGTACGCAAGATTCTGCGAGACGCCTCGCGATTTCTGAGCGACAATGGAATACTCGTGTGCGAAGTGGGTAACAGCCAGGTGGCGCTCGAGAGAGCATTCCCGGACGTCGCATTCGTCTGGCTCGAGTTTGAACATGGTGGCAGTGGCGTTTTTCTGCTGACGAAGCAGGACCTGGTAGGGGTGTAGGGTAGAGGCGTGTCCGGTAACAGTTTCGGCAAGTTGTTCGTTGTGACGACCTTTGGCGAGAGCCACGGGCCGGCGATCGGCTGTATCGTCGATGGTTGCCCGCCGGGTATGGAACTCACGGAGGCAGACATCCAGGTCGACCTCGACCGGCGCAGGCCCGGTCGCAGCCGACACACCACGCAACGGAACGAGCCGGACCAGGTCCGAATCCTGTCGGGGGTATTCGAGGGCACGACCACCGGCACCCCGATTGGGCTCCTCGTCGAAAACAAGGACCAGCGCTCGAAGGACTACGGCGACATCAAGGACAAGTTCCGGCCTGGCCATGCCGACTACACGTACCAGCAGAAGTACGGAATTCGCGATTACCGCGGGGGCGGCCGGTCCTCGGCGCGCGAGACCACGATGCGCGTGGCCGCCGGTGCCGTAGCGCGCAAGTACTTGAAGGAGCGGTTAGGGATCAGCATCGACGGCTACGTGTCACAGCTTGGCCCGCTGGAACTCGCTGCCAGTGACCTGTCCATCGTCAACGACAATCCTTTTTTCTGTGCTGATCCGGACCGGATCGGGGAGCTCGAGCGCTTCATGGACGAGCTTCGCGAGAGCGGCGATTCGATCGGCGCGAAGATCAGCGTGCTGGCGAGCAACGTGCCGCCCGGGCTCGGTGAGCCGGTGTTCGACAAGCTCGAGGCGGAACTCGCCTACGGCCTGATGAGTATCAACGCGGTGAAGGGCGTCGAACTGGGCGCAGGGTTTGCCGCCGTCACGCAACGCGGCAGCGAGCACCGTGACGAAATGTCGAGCGATGGCTTCAGCAAGAACGATGCCGGTGGTACGCTCGGCGGCATTTCATCGGGGCAGGACATTCTCGCCAGCATAGCCTTGAAGCCGACGTCGAGTATCTCGGTGCCCGGCAAGACGATCGACAAGTCGGGCAGGGAGACAGAGATCGTGACCAAAGGACGCCACGACCCCTGCGTCGGCCTGCGTGCAACACCGATCGCGGAGGCGATGGTGGCGCTCGTGCTGATGGATCATTACCTGCGCCATCGTGCGCAAAACGCCGACGTCCGGTCGGGCACACCAACGCTAGGAGCGGCCGAAGCCGCAAAGTAAAGACGCGCAATGACCCAGAAAATTGACGTAGCCGTCGTCGGTGCTACGGGCGTCGTCGGCGAATCGATGCTCGAGATCCTCGCCGAACGCAACTTCCCGGTCGGTGAGGTGCACGCGCTCGCCAGCGAGCGGTCGGTCGGCAAGACGGCCGCTTTCGGCAACCGTGAATTGCCCGTGCAGGACCTCGCGGAGTTCGATTTTTCCGCGGTCCAGCTGGGACTGTTCTCTGCCGGCGGCTCTATTTCCGCGGAATTTGCACCACGTGCGGCAGCTGCGGGGTGCGTCGTCGTCGACAACACATCGCATTTCCGTTACGACGACGATATCCCGCTGGTGGTGCCGGAGGTGAACCCCGACGCGATCGCGGATTACGAATCGCGCGGCATCATCGCGAACCCTAACTGTTCGACGATACAGATGGTCGTCGCATTGAAGCCCATCTACGACGCCGTTGGCATCGAGCGCATCAACGTCTGCACCTACCAGGCCGTGTCCGGGGCAGGTCGCAGTGCCGTCGAGGAGCTCGTGCGTCAGACGACGACTCTGCTGAACGGTCGGCCTCTCGACATCGAAGGCGACGCGAAACAGATTGCATTCAACGCGATTCCGCACATCGACGTGTTCCTCGATAATCGTTACACGAAAGAAGAGATGAAGATGGTCTGGGAGACACGCAAGATCCTGGGCGACGACGAAATCCTGGTCAATCCGACGGCCGTCCGTATCCCCGCATTCTTCGGCCACTCGGAAGCCGTGCACATCGAGACCCGCGACAGGATTTCGGCGGCCGCGGTGGCCGAATTACTGGCCGAAGCGCCCGGAATAGAGGTACTCGACGGCACCGAAACAGGGCAATATCCGACGGCGGTGACGGAAAGTTCGGGAGCCGACCCGGTTTTCGTCGGCCGTATCCGCGAAGACATCTCTCACCCGCGGGGTATAGACCTTTGGATCGTTGCCGATAACATACGTAAGGGCGCGGCTCTAAATAGCGTCCAAATTGCTGAAATATTGGCAAAAAACTATCTTTAGGCTATAGTTGCGCAAGCGTGCGCTTGGGTTATTTGCTCGCTGATGATCGGCCCTGACTGGATGTCACGAAAGGGGCTTTGGGGTTTGGAGAAATACATTATGCCGCGACGTCTTACTGGTATCTCGCTTGTGCTGGTCCTGCTGCTTTCGAGCGAGGTCTGGGCCATCGGACTCGGTGATATCAACCTCGATTCCGCGCTCAACGAGCCGCTGCGGGCAGAGATCGATCTACTCAGTGCCACGCCCGACGAACTGGCTAGCCTGCAAGTGACGCTGGCGTCGGAGGAGACCTTCGCACGTTACGGTATCGACCGGCCATTCTACCTGCAGGACATCGAGTTCAACGTCGTCGCCAACGGGCCGAGCGGCCCGCTCGTGCAGCTGCGCTCGCGTTCGCCAATCACGGAACCTTTCCTGACTTTCCTGGTGGAAGCCACCTGGCCGAGCGGGCGCCTGCTGCGTGAGTACACCGTGTTACTCGATCCGCCGACCTACACGCCGCCGGCCGCCCAACAGGCACCGGCCGTAACGGCGCCACGCCGCACGACACCGGCCGATAGCGGGCGCATCGAGCGCCAGCCGCAACCGGTCGAATCGCAGCCGGTCGCTCCGCCGCCGCGCGCGTCGCAACCGGCGCCCCGTCCGGCACCGCGACCCGCAGACCCGCAGCCAGTCGATACCGCACCGGTCGACATCGCACCTTACGACACGCAAAGCGGCGGCGACTATGTCGTGGAGCGCGGCGAGACGCTTTGGGGCATTGCGAGCCGCATGCGCCCGGACGATCGTCTTTCGATGAACCAGACGATGCTCGCTATCTACGAGGCGAATGCCGACGCGTTCGGTGGCAACATTAATATACTCAAAGCCGGTGCCGCGCTGCGCCTGCCGAGTGCCGACGAGATCTTCCGTATCAGCCGCGGCGATGCGCTCGCCGAGGTGCAGCGCCAGCATGCCGCCTGGGGTACCGCTGCCGATTACGTGCCGCCGGTGCAGGAGTCGCGTCCCAGCCTGACGCTCGTTCCGCCCGACGAGGAACCGGTGGGCCAGGTCTACGACGACGAGATCGCGACGGCGGAACCGCTGACGCGCGAGCAGCAAATCGAGAGCCGCATCGCCGAACTCGAGGCGGCAGACGTGCCGGACCAGCCGTCGCTGATCGAGATTCGCGACAATGAACTGGCCGCATTGCGGCAGGAACTCGCCGATATCCGCGGTGAAGTCTACGAGCCGCCGGTGGAAGACGTGGTGGAAGACGCGGTCGAAGACCCGTTCATCGATCCGCTGGACGACGAGATACTGGCCGATGACGAAATGGCCGAGGAGCCCGGCGAGGATGCCGGTGTCGACGAGCTGTTTGTGGACGAGGCGCCTGCCGACGAGGCCATCGAAGACACGGTTGCCGAGACCACGACGGAGCCCGACACGCCGGCCACGACCGTTAGCACCGAACCGGAGCCCGGCATCGTCGACAAGATACTCGGCGCATTCAGCAGTTTCTGGACCTGGATTGCCGCAGCAGTCGTCCTCGTTGCGGTGCTGCTGGTGTGGTTCGTACGCCGCGGGAGCGACGAGGTCGATGACTCCGGCCCGTGGGAAACGCTCGATGCCGACGACAGCCTGGCCGCCACCGGCACGATGTCCGCGACCGAGTCGATACCGGCACCGGCGCCGGAAGACGAATCGATCATGGTCGTCGAGCAGGAGACGATCATGCCGCCGGTCGAAGACCAGACCGAAGAGGTCCCGGTAGCCGCCACGCCGGACACCGAGGACACCGGCAGTTTCGGGTCGCTCGAAGACACGTTCAGCAGCGAGAC
>JAAUXZ010138046.1_pt1 | contig 12458 bp, 8 predicted proteins | sample 7278131 | NCBI WGS metagenome assembly JAAUXZ01 (sample SAMN14350119, study PRJNA611818) | marine sediment metagenome | isolation source: surface marine sediment (3m) | place: French Polynesia: Moorea | collected 2018-08
GGCCGCACGCTCAACCTGGTGGTGGTGGTGATGCCCGCGATCCTGGCGGTGGTGACCGCCGCCCAGGCGACGCATCTGCTCTCGCGCTTCTTCGCCCTCGACGTGGGCGACGTGGTGGCAGCCGACCGCGCCGACCGGGTCGGCTGGTGGAGCGAGGCGATCGCGGCCTGCTGGCGGCCCTGCCTGCTGAGCGCCGTCACCACGGCCGCCGGCTTCGCTTCGCTGGCGGCCTCGGAGATCCCGCCGGTGCGCGACCTCGGTATCTTCACGGCGGCGGGGGTGCTCTTCTCGTTCGGGCTGACCTTCTCGGTGGTGCCGGCGCTGCTGGTGGGGACGCGGCGCGTGCGCCCCCGTCCCTCGGACTCGCGCTGGTGGACGCCCGGGCGGGCCGCCGCGCTCACGGCCGCGATCCGTCAGCACGCCGTCGCCACGGTGAGCGTGGCCGCGTCGCTGTCGGCCCTCTGCGCCATCGGGCTCGGGCGGCTCGAGCTCGAGTCGCACATCCTGCGCTTCTTTCCGCCCGGCCACCGCATCCCGGCGAACTACGAGGACATCGAGACCCACCTGCTCGGGCTCACGCCCTTCGAGCTCGAGATCGAGGGCGAGCGGGAGCGCGTCCTCTCCGCGCAGACGCTGGAGGCCCTGGACCGCGTCCTGGACGGGGCACTCCGGGAGGAGCCGCTCCTCCAGCAGGCACTCTCGCCCGTCGTGGCCGCGTCTCCCGCGTCGCCCGCCGGTGTCCGGGCGGCGCGCCTCGACGCCGTACTGCCGCGCGACGTCGAGGCGATCCCGGCTTCGCTGCGGCGCTTCGTGTGGATCTCCGGGGACCGTCTCGCGCTGCGCACGACGCTGGCCGCGCGAACGGCGTCGTCGAACGAGTGCGACGCGCTGATCCTGCGGCTGCGGGAGCGGCTCGAAGATGCCTTTCCCGCCGGCGTGGAGGCGCGGATCACGGGCGCCGCCACGCTGCTGATTCACGGCCAGGTGCTGCTGCTCGACACCCAGCTTCGCTCGTTCGCTCTGGCCCTGGCGGCCGTGACGGTCGTCATCGCCCTCGTCTTCCGCTCGGCCTCGCTCGTCCTCGTGTCCCTGCTGCCGAACCTGATGCCCGTGGCCGTGACGCTCGGGCTGATGGGCCTCTTCGGGGTGCCGCTCGATACGGCGACGGTCACCGTGGCGGGCATCGCCCTCGGGCTCATCGTCGACGACACCATCCACTTCCTGCACGGCTACTGGCAGAGCCGGCGCGCGGGCAGGCCCGCAGCGGCGGCCGTGGCGGAGACGCTCTTCTCGGTGGGCCGGCCGGTGCTCGTCACGAGCCTGGCCGTGGCGGCGGGCTTCGGGGCCTTCGCCTTGTCGCCCTTCCGCCCCACGCTCTTCTTCGGCCTGCTGATCGCCTGGAGCGCGCTCGCGGCCGTGATCTGCGACCTGGTGGTGCTGCCGGCGCTGCTCCAGCTGCGTCGCCGGGATCCCGACCCCGGGGAGGAGGCCGATTCCGCGCCGCGACTGCGCCTTACGACGGGCTCGTAGCCGGAGCTCGCGGCGCCCTATTCGTTCCTGGGCGCGTTCCTCGGCGGGTCCCGCGGCAAGACGCGGTCGGGGTCGAGGGGCCAGCCCCGTCCGCGCATGCACATCGAGTAGGCCACGAACTCGGTCTCGGAGATCCGTTGGTTCCAGCTGTCGCGCGACGACCAGTCGAGGTCCTCCTCTTCGCCTCCCGCACAGCCGGCGTGGTCTCTCAGGAAGCGCGCCATGTTCGAGCTGCGGCAGAAGACGTGGGGGCCGCACTCGTCGTAGACCTGACGCGTCGCCTCGCTCTTGGCGGATTGCCAGGTGAGCGGGCGTGGAGCGCATGCTGCCAGCAGCAGCGCAGTGAACGGTGCGATCCACCACGGCAGCGCGCTTCCCGGAGGGGACATGGGATCCTCCGCAGCCCAGTCGAGACGTAGCGCAGCGCCTCGACCCGTGCCGGGAGAAAAGAGCTGCCCGAAGCCGGCTCGCGCGTCACGGCTTCTTCGGCTCGACGAGGCTGGCCTCTGGTATCCTCTGGCACGGAACGAGAGGGCTCTTCGTCCACCTGGAGACATCGATGGCACTGAAATACGAAGTCGGTCAGAGGTTCCCGTCGGTCCGCTTGCTCGACGACCGCCAACGCGAGGTCTCGATCGCGGAGGTGTCGGACGGCCGGCCGCTCATCCTCGCCTTCTTCCGTGGTCCATGGTGACCCAAGTGACAGGTTCAACTGTCGGAACTGGTCCAGTTCCACCGATCCACCGAAGTCGCCTACTGCCGCCTGGCGGCAGTCTCCGTCGATCCCCCCGTCGTGCAGGCGGCCTTCAAGGCCGGGCTCGGGGCGAGGTTTCCCTTCCTGAGCGACGCGGAGCTCGAGCTCACCGACGAGCTGGGCATCCGTGAGACCACCGACAAGGTGCACGGCCCCCTTCCCGTCCCGTTCACCTTCGCATTGCTTCCGGATCTCACCATCCAGCGGATCTTCAACGGCTGGTACTTCGTCGGGCGGCCCACGCCAGAGGAGCTGCGTCTCTGCATCCGCGAGATGATCGGGAAGAGCGTGCCCGACGCCGACTTCCGGGGGGAGTGAGTCCACCGATCGTCTCGGGACGGTGGGCGCAGCGCCGCCGCACGCGCTCCTCGTCGCCGCCCTGGCGCGAGCGGAAGACCACGTGGTGGTTGTGGAGGTTGCGCCGCGACGTGCAGCCGGGAATCGCCGGACACGAGCCCGCGGGAGCGTCGTGCCGCTCGCGCCTCAGCGCGGCTCTCTCGACTCAGTGGGTGCGCAGCGCGCGGCCCGCGCCGTCGCGACAGCTCCGGCAGAGGGCGTGCTCGAGCTGGGGCCGGTCCTCGTCGCCGAGCCCGAGCTCGGCCATCGCGTCCACGATCTCGAGCCATCGGTGCGCCACCGCCGCGCGCTTGCAGAAGCTGCACAGCCGGAGCCTCGCTTCCGACCGGGACCCGCCTCTCTCGAGGACCGGTGCGAGAACCCGGTAGCGCTCGCCCGAGAGCGTCGAACGGAACTGGAGCCCGCCCTTGGGACCGGGCGTGATCGTCAGCCGCATCGGACGGGCTCGCGAAGGCGAGTCACAGGAGAAGGGGAGCTCCACGCGCCCGCCCCGCCGGCGCATCCTCTCGAACACGCGCTCGTAGAGCTCGCGCGTCTCGCTTCCCGCGATGAAGTCCCAGATCGGCTTCCCGATCACCGACTCGGCCGTCAGCTGCGCGGCATCGTTGGCCCGGGCAAAGTTCCCCCACTCCCGACCGACGGCCCGGATCGTGTCGCTCGCGTCGACCGCATAGCGCACGACGCGAGGCGTGCGGGGATCGGGGGCCCGCCGCATCGCCTCGGCGGTATCGAGCACCTCGACGGGGTCTTCGTCCCAGACGAAGAGACCCCGTCCGACGGCGGCGAAGCCCGCGCCCTCGCGGTGAACCGTGATGTCGCTGGAGCGAGGGGACCTGCGCTCCCGGCCCATGGCATCCCCCCTGCTCGATGCTCGCAAAAACGCGAGCCAGGATGCAAGCAAGAGCCTCGACGGGACACGAATCCCGAGTCTCGGAAAGGGGAGTCTTGCGCGCGGATATTCCTGGAGCCGGATACAGACCTGCTCGGCGAGGGCCGTCGTCGCAGGAGAGAGCGGCTCCGACCTCGGGATCGGAGCTCAGGTCTTCTCCAGCCCGCCGCTGACCTTGGGGGTGGCCGCCGGGTCCACCGGCACCCGCACGAGGATCATGCCGTAGTTCCGCTTGCGGGTGTACTTCGAGTGCTCGAAGGAGTAGCTGTCGGTGAGCGACTCCTCGCTCTCCAGCAGGGTCCGGAGTGCGGTGTAGGCGATCCAGCCGGGGGGCTTGTTCGTGATCGGGCTCGTGATCAGCTGCCTGTAGATCGTCCCCTTGGCGTGCTCGATCCGGGTCTGGCAGCCGATGTGGACGTCGCCGCCCACGACGAGCAGCTCGCGGCCGCCGATCTGCTTCCACTCGCGAAGCGCGCGCAGCATCTCGACCTGCTCCGTCCGGTGCGGGCCGTAGGCCCAGTGGTCCTGCAGGTCGTCCGCGAGACCGCTGCCGCCGTTGGTGACCGAGTCTCCCAGGTAGACGAGTGGCACCGAGGTCGCGACGATCAGGGCCCGGACGTCGTCGAAGAATCCGCCGGGCGCGAGCGCGCCCGAGATCCGGCTCCACTGCGGCACGCCCAGATACGGCCTGGTCGCGTCCCGCTCGAAGCTGCGGCCGCCGCGCTGGTCGACGAAGAGAACGCCGATCGGGCCCCACTTGTGGGCGTGGTCCTCGAACCTCGCGCTGGGCCAGCCCGCCGGGTCCTCCCAGAGCTGGCGCTGGTACTCGCGGAAGACCTGGTGGGCGAGCGTGCCGATGTGGAAGGCCACGCTGCCGGGATCGCTGTCCGATGGCCGGCCGCCCCAGTCGTCGCGGATCTCGTGATCGTCCCAGATCATGAGGTTGGGGACGTTCGCCAGCACGTCGCGGGTCGCCGGGTGGCGCCACGTCATCCGGTAGAGCCTCCGGTAGAGCTTCCTGATCCTGCGCTGCTGTCCCGGAGAGCCGACGCTGCTTCCGTCCAGGATGCTCTCCGCCTCCTGGAAGGCGGCGTCGCCATAGACCTGATCTCCCAGGTGCAGCAGCAGATCGAGGTTCCCCGGACGCACGTTCCGGTCGTGCAGGTCTGCCCAGAGATCGGTGCCCTGCCGGCGCGGGGTGAAGTTGCAGCTGACCGCCGCGACGTTCATGCGATCGGGAGCCGAGGGGAAGGTCCGGAAGCTGCTCGGCACCGGGCTCGTCGCTCCCTGGAAGGAGATCGAGTACGGGGTCCCGGGGGTCAGACCGGACAAGAGGAAGGCCGTGAACCGATTCTTCGGCAGGGACCTCTGCTCCGACACGAAGCATCCCGACGCGTCGGTCGCGACGCACGTGATGGTCGCCGCGCGATCGACCTCGATCGCCACGCGTGCGGTCGTATCCGTCACCTTCCCGATCACGGGTCCCACCGTCACCCTCGCCATGGCGGCCTCCCTCGCCTGCGCCGGCCGTCGTCGTGAGCGAAGCAGACGCGGTCTCGACTAGGCCCAGATAGCCGCTGCGCTGTCAACTGGCAGGCGGTTCGAGGGGAGAACGCCCCAGCTGCTCCCGGGGGGGGCTCGGTACGACGGAGACCATCGCGAACAACGGTTCGATTCCATGGCCGACATGGGCTGCCCGACGCGGATTCGATATTCTAACTTTCGTCAGTCAGGGCCGGGGTCTCAACGCGAAGCTGAGCGGCACGCCGGGCGGTGAGTTGAAGAAGACTCAGGACTCAGAGGTGGAGGCCCCGATCCAGGTCCTCCTGGTCGAGCCGGACCCCGGCCACGCGCTTCTCGCGCGTACCTGCCTGACAGCCGGCGACCTGCCGGGCGAGCCGCCCATGGAGGTCACGATCGCCCGCGATCTCGCCGAGGCGTTGACGCGCCTGCGGGAGCGGGAGCACCGGGCGGTGGTGCTCGAGCTCGCGCTACCCGACGCGCTCCAGCTCGACGCCCTGCGCGCCGTGGTGAGGGCCGCGCCCAGCGTCCCGGTCGTCGTCCTGACGTCGCACGAAGACGATGTCATGGCCGCTGCCGCCACCGGCTTCGGGGCACACGACTACCTGATCAAGCAGCAGCTCGCCTACCTGAGCCTCCCCCGTGTGGTGCGTCACGCCGTGGCGCGCAACCGGCTGAGTCGTCGCCTCGCCGATTCCCAGGGCGCGGTGTCCTTGTCGGCGCTGGGGGCGAGCCTCACCCACGAGATCAACAACGCCCTCGCCTACGTGAGCTCGAACCTCGACTTCCTGGCGGAGAACCTCGCGGAGCTGGCGCGGAGGGCCGGCAGCCTCGAAGCGCCCAGCGATCACGCCGACGAGGTGCCCGAGCCGAGCACCGGGTCCCCCGACTGGTTCAAGATGCTCGAAGCCGCCCTGAGCGACGCGCGGCACGGTGCTTCCCGCATCGAGACCGTGGTGGCCACCCTCCGGGACTTCTCGCTCCAGGACAGCTGGGACGGCGCTCCCGTCGACCTGAAGGACGTCCTCGAGAAGGCCCTTCGCCTCGCGATGAACGAGATCACGCACCGCTGCCGCCTCGTGCGCGACTACCAGGCCTCGCCGCGCGTACAGATGGACCCGCGCGCGCTGGGACAGGTCCTCCTGACGTTGTTCGCGTACGTGGCCCAGTCGCTCCCCGAGGATCGCGGCGAGCGCAATCGCGTCGTCGTGCGGGTCGAAGAAGGTGAAGGGACCGCGATCGTCGTGCTCGAGGACAACGGCCCTGGCATGCCGCAGCAGGTCGTGGAGCAGCTCTTCGATCCCGTCCACGCGATGAAGCCCCAGGGGCTTCCGGGCAAGCTGGGGCTCTTCGTCGCGCACCGCATCCTCTCGGAGATGGGTGGGACGATCGCTGTGCAGAGCGAGGAGGCCTGGGGCACGTCCTTCCGCATCACCTTGCAGAGCGCGGTCGGGGTGGAGGCCGCGGCGGGCCGGGAGCGCCAGGGGCGAGCCGAGCCGTCCGATGCCGACCTGGTGACGCGGAGGGGTCGCGTGCTCGTCATCGACGACGAGCAGGCCATCGGCGCAGCCATCTGCCGGCTGCTGGAGAGCGATCACGACGTGACCCTTCCCGCAGACGCGAGCGAGGCGCTCGAGCTGCTCGAGAGGGAGGACCTCTACGACGTCGTGTTCTGCGATCTGATGATGCCGGGCATGTCGGGCATGGACATCTACGAGAAGATGGCGTCGCGCCCGGAGGTCCGCGAGCGGCTCGTCTTCATGACCGCCGGGACCTTCTCCGAGCGAGCCGACGCGTTCCTGCGTTCGGAGCACATCCGATGTATCCAGAAGCCCTTCGACAGGGAAACCCTGCGCACCGCCGTGTCCGAGGGCATCCGGCACCGGAACGTCGACAGGGAGCTCGACGCTCGCAGTGATTCCGGCGCCGACCCCGAGACGCCGGGCGGGTCGCGGTCGGCCCGACGCGGAGCCCGCGATCAGGAGCCGCCTGCCGGCTCTCCCGGGGCCTCCGAGCCGGTGGGAGCGCCGGTCGGGAAGGGGGAGCTCCCGCTCTCGTCGGGCCCCGGCGGGTCCAAACGGGTCCGCGGCAGGTCGGGGCGGGCGCGCGGCAGGTCGGGACGGGCGCGCGGCAGGTAGATCTCGAGCTTCGAGCCGGCACCCGGACGGCTCGACACCGCGACATGCCCCCCGTTTCGGACCACGATGCCGTGGACGATCGAGAGCCCCAGCCCCGTGCCGCTCCCCTCCGGCTTGGTCGTGAAGAAGGGCTCGAACATCCGCTCGCGAGTGGTCTCGTCCATCCCGCAACCGGTATCGCTGACGGACAGGACCACGTACTCGCCCGGCTGGAGCGCGGGCATCGCGCGGGAATCGGAAGCGACCGCGCGGCACCCCTCGGTCGCGAGCGTGACGGTGCCGCCGTCGGCCGTGGCGTCCCGGGCGTTGAGAACGAGATTCAGGATGACCTGCTCGATCTGCGCGCGATCGATCAGCACGCGACCCAGCCCGGGCTGGAGCCGCATCGATAGCTCGATGCGGTTGCCGATGAGGCGACGCAGCATGTCCTCCAGGTCGATCATCACGTCGTCGAGATCGAGGGCCGCCGGCTGCGCAGCCGTCGCCCGGCCGAACGTGAGCAGGCCGTTCGAGAGGTCGATGGCCTTGCTCGCCGCTCGTCGGATCTGCTCGAGATCCTCGAGCACGCATCCGCCCTGCTCGGCGCGCTCCGTGCCCGCCTCCACGTAGCTCATGATCACGGCGAGCTGGTTCTTGCAGTCGTGCGCGATCCCGCCCGCGATGCGATCCACGACGTCGAGCTTCTGCGCCTGGCGGAGCTGTCGCTCTGCGCGCTCGCGCTCGCGGATCTCGTGCTCCAGGCGCTCGTACGCCTCGGAGAGGCGTCGCTGGGAAGAGAGCAGCTCCCGCTGCTGCCGGGTCAGCTCGTCGACCACCTCGCGCGGCGTAGGCCCCCGGACCCCGGTGTCCGGTCGGTCTTCGAGCTCGCAGCCCACGAGATCGAAGCTCATTGAGGTCTGCCGAGACATCGAACGAGCGGTGGCCCCCCCCTGGATCCGAGCCCGTTTTGCCCTACGCACGCCGCGCTTGCTGTGACGCCGATCACAGAATCGCGACACCCAGAGGTGGAGTCGCGGCTGCTTCGGTGTCGCCTCCTTGGCGATCAAGCTCCGCTGGCGTCGTTCCCGGCCGGTGCGAGCTCCACCGCCGGCGGGATCGTGTTCCAGCCCAGGCGCTCGGCGAGGCGCACGACTCCGTAGTGCACCACCGGGATCATCACCAGGGTGAAGACCGTGGAGAACAGCAGGCCGCCCACCACCGCGATGCCGATGGCCTGGCGGCTCTCGGCGCCGGCGCTGCTCGCCAGCGCCAGCGGCATGGCGCCCAGGATCGAGGTGACGCTGGTCATGAGGATGGGCCGGAAGCGCGTGCGCCCCGCCTCCCGCAGGGCGTGCAGGAGCTCGCGCCCGCGGGCGCGCTCCTGGTTGGCGAAGTCCACCAGCAGGATCGAGTTCTTGGTGACGAGGCCCACGAGCAGGATGATCCCGATCTGGCTGTAGACGTTGAGCGTCTGGTCGAAGCTCCGGAGGGCGATCAGGGCGCCCAGCGACGCCAGCGGGACGCTGAAGAGCACGGTGAGCGGGTGCAGGAAGCTCTCGAACTGGGCTGCGAGCACCAGGTAGATGACCAGCAGCGCCATGGTGAAGGTCAGGTAGATCTCCGCGCCCGACTCGACGAACTCGCGCGATGTCCCGCGCAGGTTGGTGGTGAAGCCCGCCGGAAGCTCCTCGGACACCAGGGCCTGCACGCGGGGGAGGACGTCGCCGAGCGTCGCCCCGGCAGCGAGGTTCCCCGTGAAGGTGGCCGAGCGCTGGAGGTCGTAGTGGCTCAGCCGGCTGGGGGCGGTGCGCGGCCTCGGCTCGATGAGGCTCGAGAGCGGGATCATGGCGCCCCCCGCGGCCCGCACGTGCACCTCGCCCAGGTGGTCGGGCACGCTCCGGAAGGGCGAGGCCAGCGCCGTCACCACGTCGTACTGCTTGTTGCGCAGCACGAAGTCGTCGGCGGGGCCCTGCGAGACGAGGAGACGCAGGCTCTCGGAGACCGCCTGCACGGAGACCCCGACGTCGGCGGCCCGCTCGCGGTCGAAGAAGATGTCGAGCTGGGGGTTCTCGACGCGCAGGTCGCTGTCGACGTTCACCAGGCCGGGCATCTCGCGCAGGCGTCCGAGGATGGTGCCGTTGACCTCCGCGAACTCGTCGAGGCTCGCGCTGGAGCTCTTGATCACGACCTCGAGATCGAAGCGGCTGTTGCGCGAGAGCGAGGGAGGGTTGATGGCGAAGACCATCGCCTCGGGGATGCCCATGAAGCGGCCGAAGAGGTCCTTCACGATGTCCTGCTGCTTGATCTCGCGATCGTCCCAGTGCTGGAGCCGGGTGAAGACCATGCCGAGCGACGAGCTCGACGGGGCCCCGAAGCCCATGCCGATCGCCGCGAAGAAGCCCTCGATCTCGGGGACCGCCAGCATCTCCTTCTCGACCTGGGTCAGGGCGCGGCGCGTGTAGGCCGACGTGGCGCCCTCCGGCGCGCGGATGACGGTGACGATCCGGCCGCGGTCCTCGACGGGCAGGAAGGTCCGCTCCGTGAGCTGGAAGAGCAGCAGGATCCCGCCGAAGAAGGCGCCGAGCGCGAGCGCCACCGGGCCCCGGTGCGTCAGGCACCAGCCGAGCGCGGCGCGGTAGCCGGCGGAGAGCGCGGCCATGACCCGCTCGATGCCGCGGGCGACGGCGCCCTGGGGCTCGCCCACCACCAGGAAGCGGGAGCAGAGCATCGGCACCAGCGTGAGGGCGACGAAGGTCGAGATCGAGACGGCGACGGCCACGCAAAGCGCGAACTCGCGGAAGAGCCGCCCCGTGTCGCCGCTCATGAGCGAGAGGGGGATCAGCACGGCCACCACGGCGACGGTCGTGGCCACCACCGGGAAGCCCACCTCGCGCGAGCCGTTGCGCGCCGCCAGAAGCGGGGGCTCGCCGAGCTGCTGGCGCCGGTAGATGTTCTCCTGCACGACGATGGCGTCGTCGACGAGGAGTCCCACCGAGAGCACGAGCGCGAGGAGCGTCAGCACGTTGAGCGAGAAGCCCAGCGCCTGGAGCACGGCGAGGGTCCCCACCAGGGACACCGGGATCACGGCCACGGTGATCGCCGTGGTGGTGGGCGAGTGGAGGAAGAGCAGGTTCACCAGCACCACCAGCCCGCAGGCGATGGCGAGGGTGATCGTCACCTCGCGCAGCGCCACCTCGACGAAGGTGGTGAAGTCGACGGCCACCGAGATGTCGACGCCCTCCGGCACCGCACGCTGGATCTCGGGGAGCGCATCGCGCACGGCCCGCGAGACGGCGAGCTCGTTCGAGCGCGACTGGCGCACGATGCCCACACCGACGGTGTCGCGCGCGCTGAAGCGCGTGATGGCCTGGTAGTTCTCGGAGCCGAGCTCGACCCGTCCCACGTCCTCGATGCGCACGGGCACCTGGTCGTCCTCGCGGATCACGATGCGCTGGAAGACGGACGGATCGTCGATCAGGGCGTCGGCGTTGATGGTGAACTTGCGGCCGCTGGCCTCGAGCTCGCCGGCCGGCAGCTGGAGGTTGCTCTGCTGAATGGCGTTGCGGACGTCGAGGGCGTCGACGCGGTGGGCCGCCATGCGGGCCGGGTCGAGCCAGACGCGCATGGCGTAGCGGCGTTCGCCGCCGATCACGGCCCGCGCCACGCCGGGGAGGATCTGGAGGGGAGTCCTCACCAGGCGGTCGGCGATGTCGGTCAGGTCCTCGGGCGAGTAGTCGTCGCCCTGGACGTTGATCCACATGATCGGTGACGCATTGGCGCCGGCCTTGCGCACCACCGGACGCCGCGCGTCGTCGGGCAGGCGGTCGACGGCGCGCAGCACGGCGTTCGAGACGTCGGTGGCTGCCAGGTCGAGGTCGCGGCCCGCCTCGAACTCGACGTCGATGCTGCCCACGCCGAAGGCGCTGCTCGATTCGATGCTGCGGATGCCCTCGATGCCGTTCAACACGCGCTCGAGCGGCTCGACGATGGTCGCCTCCACGGTTTCCGGGCTGGCGCCCGGATAGGACGTCGAGACCGAAACGAGCGGGTTGTCGACGTCGGGGAGCTCGCGGACGGGCAGGGCGAAGAAGGCGGAGGCCCCCGCCACGACGATCAGCAGGCTCATCACGGTGGCGAGGACGGGCCGCTCGATGGAGAGCTCCGAGAGCCTCACGCGCCGTCCCGGCAGCCGCCCGCCGCGCCGCCCAGGGCGAGGTTCGGGTTCTCGGTGGGTGCGAAGGGCAGCGGCTCGGTCGGCGCGCCGGGCCGAAGCTTCTGCTGGCCGGCCGCCACCACGCGCGCGCCCGGCGGGATCCCCTCGCGCACGTGCACGCCGTCGGCGAAGAAGCTCCCGAGGCTGACCGTGTGCTGCTCCGCCCGGTTCTCGTCGTCGAGCGTGTAGACGATGTGCCGGGTTCCCTGGCGCACGATCGCCTCCTGCGGCACCACGATCGCGTTCTCGATCTCGCCCACCACGAGCTGCAGGCTCACCGCCATGCCCGGGTAGAGCGTGCCGTCTGGGTTCGGGACGCTGGCCTGGAGGCGGACGCGCCGGGTGGCGGCGTCGACGCGGGGATCGATGACGTCCACGGTGCCCTGGAAGGCCGGTCCGCAGCGCCCGACCACGCCGAGGACCTTCTGCCCCACGGCGAGGTCCGCGACGAAGCGCTGGGGAAGGCTGAAGACGAGCTCCAGCGGATCGACCTGGGTGAGCTCGACGACGGGCGTCCCCCCGTCGACGTACTGCCCGAGATTCACCTGACGCAGGCCCAGCATGCCCGCGAAGGGCGCCCGGATGCTGGTCTTGTCGAGGCGGGTCCGTGCCTCGTCGGTGGCCGCTGTCGACGCATCGAACTCGGCCTTGGCGTCGTCGTAGGTCTGCTCCGAGCTCACGCTCTCGGCGCGAAGGCTCTCGAGCCGCTTGAGGCGGTCCTGCGCATTGCGAAGGCGGGCGCGGGTGACGCGCAGCGCCGCGCGCGCCTCGGCGTCGTCGAGCTGCGCGAGGACGTGGCCTTCCTCGACGCGCCGGCCCTCGGGCACGTCGAGGGCCACGACCCGACCTTCGATCTCGGAGGCCACGGTCGTCATGTCGGGGCTCTCGAGCGAACCGACCGTGGCGAGCGTCCGCGGCAGCCGCTGGGGCGAGGCGGTCACCACCTGGACGCTTGCGGGGGGGCGCGTGGCTCCCGCGTTCGACCTCCCCTCCGACGAGCCGCATCCGACGAGCAGGGCCACGAGAAGGACCAGGGTCACCAGAAGGAGCAGGGCGGAGCGAGGGAGCCGCGCGACC
>JAAUXZ010081572.1_pt1 | contig 12456 bp, 11 predicted proteins | sample 7278131 | NCBI WGS metagenome assembly JAAUXZ01 (sample SAMN14350119, study PRJNA611818) | marine sediment metagenome | isolation source: surface marine sediment (3m) | place: French Polynesia: Moorea | collected 2018-08
CGCCTGGTTAGCGCCCTTGCCTCCCGGAAACCGGTTGAGAACGGCGTCGGTTACGGTCTCGCCGGGCGCCGGCAGCTTCTTTACGGTCGCGACGAGGTCGAGATTCACCGACCCGATGACCGCAATGTCGCTCATGTCCCGTCTCCGTATGTGGCGAGCCGCTCCGTCAACAACTCGTAGAATCCGTCGCTGTCCACCTGGTACACCCAGTGCACATTACGCGGCCGCTCCGTGACATGCCAGAAGTCCACGGCCGTGTGCCCCAGCGTGAGATCCGACTGTGTCTCGACGGCGACGTTGCAATCTTTGCCCACGAACAACTCGGGCCTGATCAGCCAGGCTACCGTGCAAGGATCATGCAACGGCGCGCCCGGGGCGAAATACTTGCTCATGTCGTAACGCTCGAAAAACCCGATCATCCCGGCAACGGCGTCGGCGACGGGATTGCCGAGCGCGCGGATGCGATCGACGCGCTCTTTCGTGGAGAGGACCTGGTGCGTCACGTCGAGTCCCATCTGCACGATGGGCCGACCGCAGCGAAACACGACGTCGGCCGCTTCCGGATCGACGAGGATATTGAACTCAGCCGAAGGCGTGCGGTTGCCACCTTCGCGCATCGCGCCACCCATCAGGACGATGCGCTCAATCTTCGGCAATACGGCAGGTTCTCGCTCGATGACCGTGCCGATGTTCGTCAGCGGCCCCGTCGGCACGAGCGTGATCGAGTCGTCTTCGGCCGCGAGCAGGGTCTCGATGATGAAGTCCACGCCGTGCTGCGACTGCAGCGGCGTTTCAGGTTCGAATACCTCGATGCCGTCGATGCCGGTTTCACCGTGGATGTACTCCGCGGTCCTGAGCGGCCGCCGCATCGGCTGCTCGCACCCCGCGAACACGGGCACGTCACTGCCGGCGACGTCGCACATCATGCGTGCATTGCGGTGAGTCAGTTGTAGCGGCACATTGCCGCCGACCGTTGTAATGCCAAGCACATCGAGTTCGGGAGAAGCGAAAGCGAGCAACAGGGCAACCGCGTCGTCCTGCCCCGGATCGCAGTCGATGATGATTCTGTGCGCCACCTGGTCAGAACGTGAGCATCAATCCGGCGAGGGCCGCGCTCATCAGGTTGGACAGCGATGCAGCGAGCACGGCCTTGATGCCGAGTACGCCAATCAGGTCGCGCTTCTCGGGCACGAGCACGCCGAGGCCCCCCAGCAGGATCGCAATCGACGACAGGTTGGCAAATCCGCACAACGCGAATGTCGTGACCGCTACCGTGCGCGGGCTCATTCCCGCCAGGTAGTCGTTGAGGTGCGAGAACGCGACGAACTCGTTGAGAATGAGCTTTTCGCCAAACAATGCGCCGGCCGCCTGCGCCTCTTCCCAGGGCACGCTCAGCAGGAACATGAGCGGCTGGAAAATCTTGCCGAGGATCAGCTGCAGCGTGATGCCCTCGATGCCGACCAGGCCGAACAGGCCGCCGATAAGACCGTTGAACAGGGCGATCAGCGCGACGAAGGCCACCAGCATGGCGCCGATGTTGACCGCCAGCTTCAGGCCGTCACTCGTGCCCGAGGCCGCGGCGAGTATCACGTTCTTGTGTTGACTCGGCTCCATCTGGAATTTCTCGGGTGCGCTCGCGGGCGCGACTTCGTCATCGGGCATGATGATCTTGGCCATGAGCAACCCGCCCGGCGCGGCCATGAACGCGGCGGCCAGCAGGTACTTGAGCTCTGCGCCCATGAGCGTATACCCGGCCAGTACCGTGCCCGCGATCGACGCGAGTCCGGATACCATGACGGCGAACATCTGCGGCTCCGTGAGGCCGCGCAGGTAAGGCTTGACGACGAGCGGCGCCTCGGTCTGGCCGACGAAAATATTCGCGGCCGCATTCATGGACTCGATCGTCCCGGTGCCGATGATCCTGTGCAGCGCGCCGCCAACACCGCGCACGATCCACTCCATGACGCGCAGGTGATACAGGACCGACATCAGCGCCGCGAAGAAGATAATGATCGGCAGCACGTTGATGGCAAAACTGAAACCGACGATGTCCGTGTCGGCCAGAGGCCCGAACACCATGTCGATGCCCGCGTTGGCAAACTCGATAATCGCCAGCACGCCTTTGCTCAGCGTGGCAATGAACGCCTGACCCTGGTCCCAGAACAGCACGATGGCGGCAATGACGGTCTGCAGCGCGAATGCGGCCCCGACGATACGCAGGTTGATGGCCTTGCGGTTGCTCGAAAACGCGAACGCGATCGCGAGAATCGCGATGATGCCGAAAATGCCGATGAAGTTGCCCACGTCCCTACCCCCGAATGTTCTTGTTTTTACGCGGCGGCCTAAGGATACCGCAAAGGCCCGGTCAGCCCGATACTTTCTCGTGAATGACCGGAGAGGCTTGCGGCGCCTCATTCTGCAGGGTGCAGGCTTCGAGCAGCAGCCGTTCCGCGAGCGTAGCGTCTTCGTCGCTGGCCGCATGCACGACCGCGAGCGGGGTTTCGCTGTCCAGCAGGGTGCCGATGCGGGCAACGTCACTGAAGCCAACCGAGAGGTCCAGCGCCTCGCCTACCTGCCGGCGGCCACCGCCCAGTTCGATAATGGCGTTACCGACGGCACGCACGTCCACCGCCGCGAGGAAACCGGACGCGTGCACGGCCCTTTTGACGGGTGCCTGCGCGAGGTGTTTGCCATCGTCGGCGACGAAGCCCGCCGGTCCGCCCAGCGCCACGCACATTTCGTCGAAACGCTCGGCGGCCTTGCCGCTCGTAATCGCCTGGTCGCAGCGATCGAGCGCGCGGTCGAGGTTGTCTTCCACGCCCGTCAGCAGCAGCATCTCGGCGCACAGCGCCATAACCACGTCGTCGAGTCGCGAGTCGCGGTAATCGTTGCGCAGGTACGCCATCGACTCGGCAATCTCGAGCGCGTTGCCGGCCGTCGTGCCGAGCACCTCGTTCATGTCGGTCAGCACGGCGCTCGTCCTGAGATCGGCCTGCGCCGCGGTCGCGATGATGCTCCTGGCAAGGTCGACAGACTTTTCATGGCTCGGCATGAAGGCGCCGCTGCCCACCTTGACGTCCATGACCAGCGCGTCGAGGCCGGCAGCGATCTTCTTGGACAGTATCGAGGCCGTGATCAGTGGGATCGACTCGACCGTGGCCGTAACATCGCGAATCGCATAGAGCCGGCGATCCGCCGGCGCAAGGTCGGCGGTTTGCCCGATCACGGCGCAGCCGACCGACCTGACGATTCCCTTGAACGTCTCGAAATCGGGCGCCGTGTTGTAACCGGGAATGGCCTCGGCTTTGTCGGTGGTGCCACCTGTATGGCCGAGCCCCCTGCCCGAGATCATTGGCACAAAGCAACCGCACGCGGCAGCGATTGGCGCCAGCAGGAAACTCACCTTGTCGCCCACGCCGCCGGTCGAGTGCTTGTCGACGACGGGACCGTCGAACCCGGCGTCGCTCCAGTCGAGCACGGTGCCGGACTGCGACATGCCGATCGTAAGCGTCGCCGCCTCTTCGAACGTCATGCCATTCAGGAAGACCGCCATCGCCAGCGACGAGACCTGCTCGGCGGGCAGCGACTCGTCGGCAAGCCCGTCGACAAAGAACCGAATCTGCTCAGGCGACAGCTCTGCGCCGTCGCGCTTGGCGCGAATGACGTCGGTAAACAGCACCGGTCAGGTGCCCAAAAGAAGAATGGCGCACATGGCGCCATTCTCCACGTTGCGCGTTGAAGCGCAAACCCTAGCCGGGGGGCCAGAGCATTTTCAGAAGCGTTTGCCTACCGAGATCGAATAGACAAATGGGTTGATGTCGACCGTTCCGAGGTTCGCTCCATCGAGCTTGGCGTCGGTTTCGATATTGATGTAGCGGAAATCGAAATTGATGACCCAGTCGTTCTGCAAAGCGACGTCGGCGCCAAGTTGCGCTGCGAAGCCGAACGAATCGTCGAGGCTCAGTCTCGAGGCGGCCAGCGGTCCCTTGGTGTCGGTGCTGAAGAACGTCGTGTAGTTCAGGCCCGCGCCGAAGTACGGCTGGAACTTGCCGTCGGGCAGGAAGTGATATTGGACCGAGAACGTCGGCGGCAGATGATCCGTTTCGGCAACCTTGACACCACCCAGCTCGATGTCGTGGCTGAAGGGCCAAGCGGCGAGAATATCGAACGCCCAGTTCTTCGTGAACATGTACGTGCCGGTCAGCGTCAGGCTAGTGCCGTCATCGACCTCGATCGTGCCTCCCGGACCGAGATCCAGGTTGTTGCTTTCGGGGGCGACCATGCCGACGCCGGCGCGCAGGATCCAGGAGCCCTCTTCGTGGGCCATTGCAGGCGCAGCGAGCATCAACGCGACGACAATTGCCGCGACAAGAATAGTGAAGCGTTTCATGGTGATTTTCCTTATCAAGCGAGTGTTTCGGTGCAATGGCACCACCGGCTGCCAGACCGGGCAATGCGGGCTTTCACGTATGTGACTTAGGGCAGGAATCCCCGCAGCGGGAGGGCGTCGCCGCGCTGCAGCCAGTTGCTCGCCGGGTAATGGCAGGACTGGTCGATGACGTGCAGCGTGTAGGCGTGGCGGGACTTCTCGGACAGGTTGGGCCCGCTGTAATGCGGGGCCCGGCCATTGAAGACGACGAGCGTGCCGGCCGGCGCCTCGGCGGGTACGGTATCGGCCAGATCGAACGGGGTGTCGTCCAGGACCTCGTTGACCAGCTGGCCTTCATCGTTGCGATAGTTGCGCTTCCGCAGCGGCGCCCGGTGCGCGCCCGGGATGAAGCGCATGCAGCCATTGTCGACCGTGGCGTCCTCGAGCGCGAACCAGAAGCCCACGCAAGACTCGGGCTCGGTGTAAATGTAGGTGGAGTCCTGGTGACAGACGACCTCGCCGCCGATACGCGGTGGCTTGAATATGTACATCGACTGGATGATGCCCGGCCGATCGAAACCGAGGCTGTCGGCAACGCCCGCCAACTCGCGCGTCCGCGAGAACGCGTCGAAGACCGGATCGAGATCATGCATTGCGTGGCCAACCTTGTTCAGGCTGTCCACCTTCGGCTGCCGCAGATTGCCGTCGGCATCGAATGCACCGTCTTCGAGAAAGAAGCGGATCTTGTCGCCCGACGTGATGAAGTAGTCATCGGCCTGGTGCGAATCGCTCGTGGTCGAGAAGACGGTGCGCACCCCGCCCGGATCGAACTCGTCGACCATCTCTTGCATGCGCTGCCGGAGCGCGATGCAGGCATCCCGGCTCACGAAATCCCGCAGGATCAGCACGCCGGCTTCCTGGTAGTCCGCCAGCATCTGGGCCGTCAGTGCGCCCGCTTTCGGCGCATCATAGGTTGGTATATCTACGGACCCGGATGCCATGCAAATTCCTGCGATTTAGCTATAGTGCAGTCTAGAACACCGAAGCAACTGTTACGAAGAAATTTCGGGTTCAATCACCATCCACTTGGGGGATCAAGAATGAAGAAGAAAAACCCTGGCGTCTATTTGTGGGCGCCTGTTTTGCTCACCCTCAGCCTGCCGCAGCTCGCGGCTGCGCAAGAGACTGAGGACTCGCGGTTCGAAGAAATCACGGTCACCGCGACCAAGCGCGAGGAGAGCATCTACGAGGTACCTATCGCCATGAGCGCCTTCCAGGGCGATAGCCTGGCGGCGCAAGGCATCACCGACATCACGGACATTGGCAAATTCGTGCCCAACATGAACGTCACCGGTTTCTCGGCCGGCCACGTCTCGTCGTCGAACCCGTTCATCCGCGGTATCGGCCTGCAGGATCACCTGATCCTGACCGACCCCGGGGTGAGCGTCTATGTCGACGGCGTTTATCTCGGACGCCAGGTAGGCCAGAACTGGAGCCTGTCCAACATCGAGCGCGTCGAAGTCTTGCGCGGCCCGCAGGGCACGCTGTACGGCCGTAACTCGATTGGCGGCGCCGTGAATATCATTACCAAGACGCCGGGTTCTTTCGACGGCGCCCGCGTTGGTCTGGAAATCGGGTCGCGGGGTCGCCTGAACGGCGACTTCTACGGCGACGCCAACCTCACCGAGAACTTCGCCGTATCGTTCACGGGTGGTTACAAGAGCCGCGACGGCCTCGGCAAATTCGTCAACCTGCCGAATGCCGACGTCGAGGTTGGCGAGTCGCAAGAGGTGTTCGGGCGGCTGGCATTCCGCTATTCGAACGAGAACTTCTCGATCGTGGTCGCGGCTGATGCGAACGACCTCAGAGGTGGCCTGCGCCCATATACGACGCTGATCGACGAGCTGCCGAACGGCGCGGTGTACCAGGCCGGCTATCGCAATTCGGACGTCGCCTCCAACGTTTACAACAACAACACGGGCCAGCAGAGCCAGACGCACGTGAGCAACTCGGCCGAAGGTCTGTCGATCACGGCCGACTGGGAATTCAATGACAACCTCTCGGGCCGCGTCATTGCCAGCACGCGTACCTCGGAATACAAGTCGGGTCTCGACGACGACGCGTTCTTCGACGATTTCCTGTCGTTCCCGGAAACCGGCGAGGCCGACCAGGACTCGTTCGAGTTCCAGGTGAACGGTGACTTCGGCAGCTGGGACTTCGTCTCGGGCATCTATTACTTCACCGAAGAAGGTGAAAACCGCCAGGTCGATTACACGTTCAATGGCGGCGCCCCCTCGTTTTTCCTCGTGGACCAGGACGTCACGAGCCAGGCAATCTTCGCCAACTTCGGATTTGACCTTTCCGACACGGTCCGCATAGCGGCAGGCGCGCGCTACACCGAGGACGAGAAGGACGCGTTCACGCAGTGCTGCATCAACCCGCAGGACGACGGTTCGGCGGACTTCGACGAGCTGAGCTGGGAGCTCTCGATCAACTGGGACCTGAGCGGTGGCCTCAGCCTGTACGGCGCCATACAGAGCGGCTACCAGTCGGGCCAGTTCCCGGCGCGGCCGTTCTGCCTGTTCGGCGCACCGGATTGCTTCCAGGCCACCGACAACATCACGGCCATCAACTTCGAGGCCGGCATAAAGGGCCAGCCTACCGACTGGCTGCAGATGAGCGCCGCGGTCTTCAATACCGAGTACTCGGACCTGCCCTACCAGGTTAGCACTACCGTCGGCGGCGGCTTCTCGACCGTCAACCTGGTTGTCGACCAGACGTCGTTCGGGTTCGAGTGGGAAAGCACGGCGTTCTTCTCGGAGGACTTCCTGTTCCACTTCACCCTCGGCTACATCGACGTCAACGTCGATCGGGATCAGGGCGTGAAACCGGTGGCGCCGCTAACCCCTGAACTTACGTACTCGCTGAGCCCGGAATACCGTATCGCGCTCGACAACGGCGGGACCGTAACGCTGCGCGCCGACTACGCGTATCGCGATGAGATGTGGGGCGAGCCGAGTTCCGACCCTGGGCGCTTCACGAAGATCGAGGACCGCAGCCTCTTGAACGCCAATATCGCTTACCGCACGCCGGACGACAGCATGACGATTGCTTTGTACGGGCGAAACGTCACTGACGAGCGGTATTCGAACGCGAAGCTGAACACGGGCGACTATGTCTTGCGGATCATGAGCAACGACGCCAGCGAGTTCGGCCTGAGCATCACGAAAGACTTCTGATCCACGCTAATCAGTTGCAGCGAAGAGCCGGCCTGCGGGCCGGCTCTTTTTTTGCACGTGGAACAGCACAGCCCGATGCTACAATTGCGCGACGAGGAGCGCCGATGACAAGAATAACTCGCTGTTTTATAACAATTTTCGCGGCCACGTTGCCCATTGCTTGCCAGTCACAGGACTCGATCGACCTGATCGTCGAAGGCGATCACGTGGTGACGATGGACGCGGCAATGACCGTCATCGAGAACGGCGCCGTCGCGATCGACGATGGCGTCATCCTGGCGGTCGGCCCGGCCAGCGAGATCAATGCCGCGTATGCGGCTGCGCAGACGCTCGCCGGAGACAATCGCATCGTCATGCCGGGCCTCGTCAACGGCCACTCGCATGCCGCGATGACCCTGCTCAGGGGCGTCGCCGACGACCTCGCCCTCATGGACTGGCTGAACAACTACATTTTCCCGGCCGAAGTCCAGTTCGTGGACGCCGAGTTTGTGCGCATAGGTACCGAGCTGGCGTGCTGGGAGATGATCCGCGGCGGCACAACCACGTTCGTCGACATGTATTACTACCCCGATACGATTGCCGAGATCGTCGACAGCTGCGGCATGCGAGCACTGATCTCCGCGACCGTGATCGACCAGCGCAGCCCCGATGCCGAGGACGCGGGTGACTCGATCCGCAAAGGTAGCGGCTTCATCGAGCGTTGGCTTGGCAAGAACGATCGCCTCACGCCAATTTTCGGCCCGCACGCCAACTACACGCTGAATGCCGAGCAGCTCCAGGCAACGCGCCAGGCAGCCATGGAATTCGGCGTGCCGATCAGCATCCACATGTCCGAATCGCCGTTCGAAGTGCAGTATTCGAAGGATACGTACGGCATGACGAGCATCGAGCTGTTCGAGTCGATCGGCTTCTTCGATGGACCCACGATTGCGGCCCACGTCGTCTGGCCGACGGACGCCGAGATTCCGATCCTGGCCCGGCGCCAGGTCGGCGTCATTCACAACCCGACCTCGAACATGAAGATTGCGTCCGGCATCGCCCCCATTACAGAAATGCTCGCCGCCGGCGTGCGCGTCGGTCTCGGCACCGACGGTGCGGCCAGCAACAATGACCTCGACATGTGGGAGGAAATGCGGCTGGCAGCGTTCCTGCAAAAGGTCGAACAGATGAACCCGGAGGTACTCTCGGCAGAGACCGTGTTGCGCATGGCGACCAGCGGCGGAGCAACGGCCATCGGTCTGGGCGACGCTATCGGCTCACTCGAGCCCGGCAAGCGCGCCGACCTGATCCAGGTGGCGTTCGAGGATGTGCATCACGTTCCGACCTACGACGTCGTTTCGCACCTCGTGTACGTGAACGACGAGCAGGACGTCGCGTCGGTCGTCGTCGACGGGTCTATACTCATGGAGGAGCGTCAAATGCTGACTATCGACACCGAGCGCGTCAGGCGCGAAGCGACCGAGCTCGCGGCTCGCATCCAGAGCGCGCTCGAAGAGAGGAACCAGTAATGCTGCGCGACATCGGCTCCATCATCGCGGGACTGGCCGTGTCGGTCCTCATCATCATGGGCGTCCAGATGATCGGTCATGCCATCTGGCCGCCTCCGGAGGGGCTCGACTGGAACGATACGGAAGTCATTCGCACCTACACCTCGCAGCTGCCTTTCCTGGCGCTGCTCTTCCCGATCGTTTCTTATTTTCTCGGCGCCCTGGCGGGTCCATTCGTCGCCTGCAGAATCGGCACGCTGAAACCGCTCGTGTGTGTCGGAATCATCGGCATCGTGCTGCTGGCCTTCACGGTCGCCAACCTGATCCAGATACCGCACCCGGTCTGGTTCTCGATCCTGGCGGTTGCGGCCGTGATGATCGGCGGGTGGCTGGCGCTGCAGCTGGGATCCAGGCGAACCGACGAGCCCGCCGCCTAGCTTCGCGAAACGAGAAAGCTCGTGCCGTACTCCGTAGGCGGCAGGTCGAAGAAGGACGCCACGGTCTGGCCGATATCGGCGAACGTCTCGCGCTTGCCGAGCGCGCCCGGCTCGATGCCTTGGCCGTACGCCAGGACCGGGATGTGTTCGCGGGTATGGTCGCTGCCCTGCCAGGTTGGATCGCAGCCGTGGTCCGCGCACAGGAACAGGATGTCATCGTCCTGCATGGCCTCGAGAATCTCGGGCAGCCGGCAATCGAAATACTCGAGCGCTTCCGCATAACCGTCCACGTCGCGACGGTGGCCGTAGAGCATGTCGAAATCGACGAAGTTCGTGAAAACGACGGTCCGGTCGGGCGCGTCACGCAACGCATCGAGGGTAGCGTCGAACAGCGCGGCGTTACCGCTGGCCTTTACCTTCTTCGTAATGCCCTTGTGCGCGTAGATATCGGCGATCTTACCGATACTGATGACGTCGCCACCGGCCGCAACGAGCTTGTCGAGTACGGTATCGGCGTGCGGCGGCGTGGTCAGATCGCGGCGGTTGCCGGTGCGCACGTAGGTGTCCGGCCTGTCACCAACGAACGGCCTGGCAATGACGCGACCGACGTTGTACTTGTCGACGAGTTCGCGCGCGATGTCGCAGAGCTCGTAGAGTCGCTCGAGCCCGAAGGCGTCTTCGTGAGCGGCAATTTGGAACACGCTGTCGGCAGACGTGTAGAAGATCGGCTTGCCGGTGCGTACGTGCTCGTCGCCGAGCTTCGCGATAATCTCCGTGCCCGACGAATGACAGTTGCCCAGGTATCCGGGCAAATTGGCGCGCTCGACCAGCGCGTCGAGCAGCTCCTGTGGGAAGGTGTTTTGTTTCTCGGTGAAATAGCCCCAGTCGAACATCACCGGCACGCCCGCGATCTCCCAGTGGCCGCTCGGCGTGTCCTTGCCGCTCGAAAGCTCTTCGGCAAAACCATAGGCGCCAATGATGTCGGAATCGGTGATCGCCCCTTCGGGGAACTGGCCGGTGCTGTCGCGGCTGGCGTGGTAGAGGCCGAGGCGCGCGAGGTTGGGCAGGCTCAGAGGCTTGCCGGCGGCCGCCCGCTCACGGGCAATATGGCCGAACGTGTCCGACCCGGCGTCGCCGAATTTCGCGGCGTCCGCCGTCGCGCCGATGCCGAAAGAGTCCAGTACAAGTATGACTGCTCTGCCCATGTGTCCCTCATCACGCCTGCAGGGCAAAGAACAGCCCGGCGAGCGCCGCATTCATCAGGTTGACGAGTGTACCGCCAATTACTGCCTTTAGACCAAGTCTAGCAATATCGTGCCGTCTTTCCGGCACGATCGCGCCCAGACCGCCCAGCAGGATGGCGATTGACGACAGGTTGGCGAAGCCGCAGAGCGCGAACGTGACGACCAGCTGGGTGTGCGGCGACAGCGTTTCCTTGATCTGTACGAACGACAGGTAGGCGTAGAACTCGTTGATGACGAGCTTTTGCCCGATCAGGCTGCCCGCCTCGGCCGCTTCGGCCACCGGCACGCCTATGAGCAGTGCAATCGGCAGAAACAGCTTGCCAAGCAGCCACTGCAGGGTCAGGCCCTCGACACCAAACCAGCCGCCGATGCCCGTGAGCGCACCGTTGACCAGCGCCACGAGCGCGACGAACGCGATCAGCATGGCGCCGACGCTGAACGCCACCTGCATACCCGTCATCGCACCATTGCCGATGGCCTCGAAGATATTTACGGGCTTGTCGGTTTCGCCAAGGTTTTTCGGATCGAATGTCTCCTGGCGCGGCTCGGTCTCCGGGATCATGAGCTTGGCCATGAGCAGGCCACCGGGCGCCGCCATGCAGCTCGCCGTAATCAGGTACTTGAGCTCAACACCGAGCTGCGCGAATCCCATCATGACCGCGCTCGCGATCGTCGCGCACCCGCCGACCATTACCGCAAACAGCTCCGACTCGGTCATGTTCTTCAGGTAGGGCCGGATCACGAGTGGCGCATCGGTATGGCCGACAAAAATGTTCGACACGGCCGATATCGACTCGGGATGGCTCGTCTTCAGCAGTCGGTGCAGCCAGCCGCCTACCGTGCCGACCACGAGCTGCATGATGCCGAGGTAATAGAGCACCGACATCAGCGCGCCGACGAACACGATGACGGGCAGCACGTTCAGGGCTACCGTGAAGCCGAGGTTTTGTTCGAAATTCTCACCGAAGACGAACCTGACGCCATCCATTGCGAAATTCAGGACGTGGCGGACGCCGCGCACCGCGGCATCGAGCACGACGCCACCTTGCGGTACATAAAGGACCAGGGCGGCGATGGCCGCCTGCAGCAGCAGTGCCGTCCCTATGGTCCTCCAGTTGATGCTGCCGCGCGCGGTCGACGCGGCGTAGCCCAGGCCGAGCATCGCGAGCACCCCGGCGATGCTCGTGAGAATGGTCATCAGTGGTGCGGCGTCTCCGGCTCGAAGGTGCTCTCGCCGTAGTACTCGGTGCGCGTGTCCTCGATGTAGATGCCCTCATAGGCCATTAGCCAGATCAGCACGCCGATCGCCACGGGCGGCCCGAGTATCGCGATCTTGAGTGCAAGGCGCTCCCAGCCCATGTGCATGAAGATCCAGACGATGCCGCCGGCCTTCGCGAACATGAACAGCAGGATCAGGAAGTGTCGCAAGGCGCCGCGGTCCATGAAGTCAGTTGCGTAAGAAAATGCGCTCAGCACGAACAGCGCGCCCCACATGATCCAGTAGATCTTCAGTGGATGTTGTTGTCCATCTGCAGCCATGCGGGCGCTCCTTACCAGAGATAGAAGAATGCGAAGATGAAGACCCAGACGAGGTCCACGAAGTGCCAGTAGAGACCCGTGATCTCGACGATTTCGTAGCCCTTCTTCTCGTAATCGCCGCGCCAGACCTTCATGGCGACG
>JAAUXZ010027157.1_pt1 | contig 12453 bp, 11 predicted proteins | sample 7278131 | NCBI WGS metagenome assembly JAAUXZ01 (sample SAMN14350119, study PRJNA611818) | marine sediment metagenome | isolation source: surface marine sediment (3m) | place: French Polynesia: Moorea | collected 2018-08
CCTTTCGCTTCGCAACAACCGCCTCAGTACCGGGCACCTGCGCCAGCACCACAACCCTTTGGTGGCATGATGCCTTTCGCTGCGCAACAACCGCCTCAGTACCGGGCGCCAGCGCCGGCACCACAACCGTTTGGTGGCATGATGCCTTTTGCTGCGCAGCAGCCACCTCAGTACCAGGCACCAGCGCCAGCACCACAACCCTTTGGTGGCATGATGCCCTTTAGCCAGCAGCAGCCCCAACAAACGCCGCAGGCGCAGCAGCCGTTCATGATGCCTGGCATGGAGCAGGGCATGCGCTCCATGATGCAGCCCGGGAAAATCATGGCAGAGGAGGCGACCCCTGGTATGTATGTAAAGCCAACCTGGCGATAAGTCTCTATCCGTCCTGTGATTGACATTTGTGCCAGGTCTTGGCGTCGCTGATTCGACTATTTTTGGAAAGGTCAGGTCGCCAAAAAAAACCTGTTTGGCAGGTTGCGTTGCTTGACATTGTCCGAGGGGCGCCCAAACACAGTGTGTAGTCCAATCTATTGTGCCCTGCCGAAAAGGAATCGGGTGGACAGGGTTTTTGGGGGCTGGGTTAATATTGGTCGTTTGAAATCGCTAGCCCGTTGCCTTGTCAGAGAAGTACGACAACTGCCTGATTCGTGACCGACACGCCTTGCGCCGCATGGCGATTGCCTGCGCGCGCTCACCTGAAGAAACGGAATTGCGCGAGCGTTACGAGAAACGCCTGGCGAGTTCAAGACATCAGGCAGAGCGAAGACGCTTGGCGTTACCAGAGCCGGATTTTTCGCCGGCCTTGCCGATCTGTGAGCGCTTGGATGAGGTGCGGCAGTCAATCGCAGACAATCAGGTCATCGTGCTCTGTGGTGAAACCGGCTCCGGCAAGTCCACCCAGCTACCCAAAATCTGCCTGTCACTCGGACTTGGGGTATATGGCCGCATTGGGCACACCCAGCCACGTCGAATCGCGGCACGCAGCCTGGCTAGTCGAATCGCTTCCGAGCTTGGGCAGGAAACGGGCCAGAGCGTTGGTTACAAGGTGCGCTTTGCAGACCGGGTTGGCGACACCACCCACGTGAAGTTGATGACCGACGGCATGTTGCTGGCCGAAATCCAGCGCGATCGTTATCTGAATGAATACGACACCCTGATCATTGATGAGGCACACGAACGCAGCCTCAATATCGATTTCCTGCTCGGCTATCTGAAAAAGTTGCTGCCGAAGCGGCCAGACCTGAAACTGATCATCACTTCGGCCACTATAGACCCGCAGCGTTTTTCAAAGCATTTCGATGACGCGCCAGTTATCGAAGTCTCGGGTCGCACCTATCCGGTGGAGATGCGTTACATGCCGCCTCCAGAAGATGAAAACGGAGGGATCAACTCGCAGCAGGCTATCATCGATGCAGTGGATGAGCTGTCCCATATCGATCGAGGCGACATCCTCATTTTCTTCTCGGGTGAGCGCGAGATCCGAGAGGCAGCGGAATCACTCCGCAAGCACAGGATGCGTAGCACTGAGGTGCTGCCACTTTATGCACGTCAAAGCCCCGCCGAACAGGCAAAGATTTTTAAGGCCACCGGCAAACGGCATATCGTGCTGGCAACCAACGTGGCTGAAACGTCTTTGACCGTACCGGGCATACGTTATGTGATTGATACCGGTTTCGCGCGCATCAGTCGTTACAGTGCCCGCTCGAAGATACAACGCCTTCCAATCGAGGCGATCTCACAGGCCAGCGCCAAGCAGCGCTCAGGTCGTTGTGGGCGAGTCTCCGAGGGTGTTTGCATCCGCCTGTACAGTGAGGAAGACTTCAACGCGCGTAGTGAGTTCACCGAGCCGGAGATCCAGCGAACTAACTTGGCGGCCGTCATCCTCCAGATGATGGTAATGGGCTTTGGTGATATCGAGGCCTTTCCTTTCGTTGATCCGCCTGACAGTCGTCTCATCAGAGATGGCTACCGCGTGCTGCATGAGTTAGGTGCCGTGGATGGGCTGAACAAGGTCACCAAACTTGGCCGAAAGATAGCGCGTTTGCCCATTGATCCCCGGATAGGCCGTATGTTGTTGGAGGCGGCGCATACGGGGTGCCTGCGTGAACTCTTGGTGATCGGTGCGGCTTTGTCGGTTCAGGATCCCCGTGAGCGGCCTTTTGACAAACAGCAGCAGGCGGATGAGGCGCATGCCATGTTTGCCGACGAACGGTCCGACTTCCTGGGAATGCTGAAGTTATGGGACTTCCTGGATGAAAAGCGCCTTCATCTTACCCGTCGCAAGTTCGAGCGCTTATGTCGCGAACATTTTTTGGCGCCCACACGGGTACGGGAATGGCATGACATCCATGTGCAATTGAAGGAACAGATGCACGAGCTGGGTTACCGTGACAATGCCAAGCCTGCTGCTTATGAGACCGTGCACGACGCGGTGCTTTCCGGTTTGCTCAGTCATGTGGGCATGCGAACCCAAGGCAGGGACCGTGATTACCTGGGTGCACGCAATACGCGCTTTCATATCTTCCCCGGTTCCGGGCAGTTCACTGCTCAGCCCAAGTGGCTGGTTGCGGCCGAACTGGTCGAGACGACCAAGCTGTACGCGCGAACCGTGGCCCAGGTGCAGCCGGAGTGGGTCGAGAAACTCGCCGGCCACCTCGTCAAACACCATTATTCTGAGCCACATTGGCAGTCAAAGCGTGGGCAGGTGGGGGCCTACGAAAAGGTAACCCTATACGGTTTGCCCGTTGTGCCGCGTCGGCGCGTGAATTACGGGCCAATCGATCCGAAAATATCACGCGAGATTTTCATCCGCTTTGGCCTGGTTGAAGGTGATCTGTATACCCGCGCGCCTTTCTGGCGCCATAACCAGGATTTGATTGCCTCGTTGCATGATGAGGAGGCGAGGGCGCGCCGTCGTGACATCCTGGTTGATGAGGAGGCGATCTATGCCTACTACGACAAACGTATCCCGGACGGCATTTACAGCACCGCACAACTGGAGAAATGGCTGCGTAAGCAGGGGCAGAAGAACAAGCTGCTGCACATGCGCGAGGATGACATCCGCACACAAGGCGAGGGCGTTGATGTAGCGCAGTTTCCGGATCACCTGGAACTCGGTGGTGCAAAACTGCCCTTAAGTTACCACTTCGAACCCGGTAGCGATGCAGATGGTGTGACACTGCATGTGCCCTTGCCGCTACTCAATCAACTGACTGAAGGACAGGTTGATTGGCTGGTGCCGGGATTGATTGAAGAGAAGGTCGTCGCGTTGATCAAGGGGCTGCCAAAGGCATTGCGTCGCCAGTTTGTGCCTGTGCCGGATTTCGCCCGCCGGGCCTTGCAGATGATGCAGCGCAGCGAACAGCCGTTGCATCAGTCCCTTGCCATTGCACTGAAGCAGCTCAATGGTACGCATATCCCGGAAGATGCCTGGCAGCGTGATCGGCTAGACCCTTTTCTGCGTATGCGCATTCGCCTGGTAAGCGCCGACGGCATGGAGACACTGGGCTATTCGCGCGACCTGCCCAGGCTACAACACGAATACGCAGACCAGGTGGTCGAGACCCAATCCGGTGGCGGGCTCACCCATGCCGTCGAGCAGGGGGGTCTCAAGGATTGGTCAATAGACGAACTTCCGAAGACGGTGGAGACGCAAAGCGGCGGGCTGAGCTTGCGCGCTTATCCGGCACTGGTGGACGAGGGTGACAGTGTCGCCGTGCGTTGTCTGGATTCCGAAGCGCGCGCTGCCGAGGCCCAGCGAGCCGGTCTGAGGCGTTTACTGATGTTACGCATGGCACCCACGGTCAAGGACATGCGGAAACGTATTCCGAACCTGGCTGCGATGCGTCTGGCCTATGCGAAGGTTCCGGCTCCCGCCGGCGCGCGCAAAGACAATCGCGCCAGCGAGCGCCTCGAGGATCAACTCATTGCACTGGCCTTCGATCAGGCGTTTGCACAAGACCCGACGCAGGTCCGCAACCGCGAGGCCTTTCAGCGTTGTTTCGATGCGGGCAGGGAGCAGTTGCATACGGTTTTTGGGGAGACGGCCGAGCGAGTGGGGGATCTGCTGGCGGCCTATCAGCGTATTCGCAAGCGCCTGGCGGCAATGAACCAACTGAGCCTGTTGGCTTCGGTGCAGGACATGCAGCAACAACTCGACGGGCTGGTCTATCAGGGCTTTCTTGAAGAAGTCCCGTCGGGGCCGTTGCGTGAATATCCACGCTACCTGCGTGCGATTGAACTGCGGCTCGATAAGCTGACGGCCGGTGGGCAGACGCGTGATCAGCAGAGTATGCGGGAAATGGCGGAACTGCTGGAACGCTGGCGTGCACGCGACAGGGCAAGTCGCGAGAAAGGCCTGGTTGATATGCGCCTGCAAGAGATTCGCTGGCAGTTGGAGGAGCTACGAATCTCCCTGTTTGCGCAGGAAGTGAAAACGCTTTTCCCGGTTTCGGTCAAACGGGTGGATAAATTATGGAAAGAACTTGGGTTGTGACCGATTGAGAGAAAGAGTTTTGCCGTCCAGCCGCGACCGGCAGGGGAATTCGCAAATTTATGCTGAGAAAAACACCCGACTTTTGACATTTGGGCTTCGGCTGACAATCCCGTTTGTTCCGGCGCTGGGCTGCTGACTACCGTGCCGGAAACGCTCGGAAAGCGTTTCCTTAATGCCATACCGACTCATGAGATCTTTGTTCCAACTGGCGCCCCTGGTTGGCGTAAAATCCCTGCATCGTCATCTGAGCAGGGGGTTTCCATGCAAGAGTGTCACTGTGGGTCCGGTCAAAGTTACGAGGTCTGCTGTGGTCCATATATCCAGGGTTTGGAGCAGGCGCCAACGGCAGAGGCTCTGATGCGTTCCCGATACAGTGCTTATGCGGTCGGGGCCATAGACTACCTGGGCGACACCCTGCATCCAGACTATCGCTCGGATTGGGATCGGGACGCCACGGCCCGTTGGGCCAGCCATTCCGATTGGCTGAATCTTGAGATTCGCGACACGGAGGCTGGTGGCGAGGATGATGATGAGGGTTTTGTGGAGTTTGTTGCTCACTTCGAGGAAAACGGCGAACACAAGGTGCATCACGAGCGGAGTCGTTTCCAACGTCATGGGGGACGTTGGTACTACGTGGATGGCCAGTTGCCGAAACCGGTGACTCTGCGAAAAGATGGGCCGAAGGTTGGACGCAATGACCCGTGTCCGTGTGGGAGCGGTAAGAAATTCAAAAAATGCTGCGGCCGCTGAGTCTCTTCGATGAGTCGCCCCTTCAGTGAATCCTGCGTGCAGAACCGGGAGCCGATTCTCGAGATTCTGCAGCGTTACCTTCAAGATGCCAAAAGCCTTCTCGAGATAGGAAGTGGTACTGGTCAGCACGCGGTTTATTTTGCGCCGAAGTTCCCACACCTGACGTGGCAGACCAGTGACAGGGATGAAAATCATCCGGGGATCCGAGCCTGGATGGATGAAATGCCGGCAGACAACATTCGGTCGCCGTTGGGATTGGATGTCAGCACTGATGTCTGGCCCCAGCAGGACTTTGATGTGGTGTTCAGCGCAAACACGACGCACATCATGTGTGAGTCGGATGTGATCGCGATGTTCAATGGCGTCGCCAGTCTGCTTTCTAACGGTGGGCGGTTCCTCCTGTATGGTCCCTTCAATATCGGCGGTCGGTACACGGCTGCCAGCAACGAGCGTTTCGATCAGTGGTTGAAAGCGCAGGATCCGCTGATGGGCGTGCGTGATCGCGACTGGCTGGAAGCCCTGGCAGAAGCGGCGGGTATGCAGCTGGAAGAAACCATCGATATGCCGGCAGACAACAAGACCCTGGTTTGGATAAAGCCTTAGCGTATCCTGCCGATAACGCCTATATCGCGTCCCTGAGGAATATCGGGTTCAAAAAAATTGCTGGGAAACCTCCACTGGACTATGGGATCTGTGGGAATTTCCTGCTCAATTGTTACACTGAGACTATGCGTTATCTTTCAATCGCCATTTCAATTGCTTGCGCAGCCGCCCTATGGCTCACGCCTGCCACGGCGGACGTTTTCAAGTACCGGGATGCGCAGGGCCGTATCTATCTCACCGATACCCCAATGGAGGGAGGTTATCGGCTGCTGAAGAAATTCAGTTTCGGTGGCGATTCTAAGCCGAGCAGATCAGATACCTGGGCAAAAATGCGCCAAAGACGTGACCGTCTGGCCCCACTTATCGAGGCCGCAGCGATTCGAAGCCGACTGAAACCGGAATTGGTACATGCTGTGGTACGTGCCGAATCGGCTTACAGGACTGATGCGGTTTCTTCGAAAGGCGCCGTTGGCCTGATGCAGTTGATGCCGGCTACCGCACGTCGTCTGGGTGTCAGCGATTCCTACGATGCCCGCCAGAATCTTGATGGGGGTACCCGCTATTTGCGCCAGCTATTGGAAATGTTCGATAAGGATCTGCGCTTGGCTCTGGCGGCTTACAATGCCGGTGAAAATGCGGTGATTCGTTATGGAAGAAAGGTGCCCCCCTTTCCCGAAACCCAGAATTACGTGAAGAAGGTTATTGGCTTCTATACCCAGAACCAGGCTGGCGACAAGCTGGCACAGCGCTGATTCTGCATGTCTTCTCGTAAAAGATATTTGCGATGGTTGCGCGATATTGCCATCGTGGTCTTGATCGTCGTTGCGGTTCAATGGTGGCAGACACGCGATATGCCTCGTGGCGAGGCACCCCCACTCGCGGGAGCCGGCCTGCAGGGCGAGCCGATATCCCTGTCTGAGCAGCTGGGTCAACCTGTACTGATCTATTTTTGGGCCAATTGGTGTCCGGTCTGCAGCATCACCAGCGGTAACATCGCCGATATTTCAAAGGATTACCCGGTGATAACTGTTGCCACCACCTCCGGCGATGCGGCTGAAGTGGGCAACTATATGCGTGAACAAGCGCTTGAGATGCCGGTGGTGATGGATGAATCAGGCGATTTGGCTAGGCAGTGGGGCGTATTTGGATTGCCTGGGATATTCATTATCGACAGCAAGGGCGTCATTGACTACGCAGGCATGGGCTATTCGAGTGAAATCGGTCTGCGCGTGCGGATGGCGTTGGCAGACTAAACGGTAAGTTTAGTCCTCAGTCCTCTCCAATCACTCTTTCTTCTCTTGGGGCGCTGAGCAGTTTTTCTGCTTCAACCTCATTCTTGGCAAAAATCATGCGGCACTCCCGGGTGGGGCTGGACTCCATTTCCGAACGCTTTTCGCGTGCCAGCGTGCGAGCCTCTTTGTATTTCTCGCGAGTATCGATGAACTCCAGCGACTTGGTGTTATTGGATGGGTTGGTGGTTACGTAGTAAATAAAATAAGGCATGCTCGTTGACCGGCTATCATTCGGATACGTACAAGATTATCATGCTGGCAGGCCGCCAAAAACCAGATAAAAGAGGGGCCACCCCAAGGCCGCTCTGACGAGTTGCCCAAGGGATATCAAGAAGAGGGAAAGTCCATGCTAAAGCGCATCGAAGAATGGGGCGATTTTTTGGTGGAGATATTCCACCTGGTGGGGCTGATGGTGATTGGTGTGGCGATTCTCTGGGCATCTTGGGCAGAGGTTTTCAACATCATCGAACACGGTGGCCCGAAGATAAAGGATATCTTGCTGCTGTTCATTTACCTCGAGCTGGGTGCCATGGTCGGTATCTATTTCAAGACCAAGCGTTTACCAGTTCGTTACCTCATTTACATTGCCGTCACCGCACTGACACGTCTGCTGGCCATCGACTCGAAGACCATGAGTAACATGGAAATGGCCACCATTACCGGCTCCATTCTTTTGCTTTGTGTGGCAGTGCTGGCATTGCGTTTTGGTACCTCGCGCTACGGTGGCCACGACGACACCACCTGAGGCATCTTGTATGCGCACCCAGCGGCCGTGAACATTTTGGGAGCGGCTATCGCCATGGGCTCGCATGCTTCGAAGAGCAGAGACAGCGTCGCTTTTTTCGTTACAATTCGCCCCCCTGGGGAATAGATAGATCGAGAGGCGGTTATGAGCACTGCGGACAGTACCGAAACCAACGCAATCCTCGCGAGCGGGCTGGCCATTGTCGGGCTGTTGGGCGTGGCAGCGGCATTGTTGCCTTCAGACATGTTACCGGGGACTGCGCAAAATACCTCGGAGGCTGTTGGTGAGGTTGCGAGCCCGAGTCCGGCAGCGCCCGCTCCGCATGACATCTCGGCTGAGCCAACAGTAGCGCCTGAAACAGACAGGCCGGCGGTGTTCAAACCGGCCGAATTGCAAAGTATTTCCGATGGTGATGATGACCCGGCCCCGGCCCCGGTCCCCGGGCCCAGCGAGGGGATTGAACAGGACAGCCTGGAACCCCCCGTTTTGATGGCGGTTCCAGCAGAACAAATCAAGGCAGTTGAGGAGGCCCTCGCGACAGCGCCCGAACCTGCCGACCTTGGTCAGAAAGAGACGACCGAAGAAAACGGCAACAAGGATCAGGGGTCAGCGGCGCAAGTCGTGAAGACACAGACTCCGGAGGAAATCGCTTCATCTGTCGGGAAGGATTCGCTCACTGAAAAACCGACGCAAGTCCGAGTACCCCCTTCTGTGCCACGCGCGCCCACACCGGTTTGGAACACTTGGCAGAACCCTGGCTATCTGCCGCCTCAGTTCCAGCAGCCACAGTTTGCGCCGCCCCAGTACGCGCCGCAGCCCTATGCCTATCCGAATTGGGGCGGTTATCCGCAACGCTAATCCCGGGCAGCCAATCGTCTGGCTTTTGTGCGACACTGCTCAGAAGTGCTCGCTAAACCACTGAGCAATCCTGCGTTCACCCCAATAGTCTGCTAGGCCTGGCCAGCGGCCGGCAATGAACCCTACGTGCCCGCCGTGCTCTGTCAGTTCCAGGGTGACCTCGTCTGGCAGTTCCTGTGCCGTGGGCGCGGTATCGGGAAACATGAAGGGGTCATCGCGCGCATGAAGGATGAGTGTCGGGGTGCGTATCGAGGGTATGAACTGACGGCTGCTACATCGGCCGTAGTAATCATCCACGCCCGCAAAACCATGCAGTGCGGCCGTGACCTTGTCGTCAAACTGGTGAAAGGTATTCAGACCACTGACATCGATATCGATGGGGCAGGGTATGTGCGCGAATTTCTCGCGAAAACTTTCTTGCAGGCTGCCGATGAGGTAACGCTCGTACAGGCGCGACAGCCCCTGGCGCAGACGCAGTGCCGCATCATCCAGTACAAACGGCACTGACATAACCGCTGCACGCTCAAAAGGGCTTTGCTCGCCCATTTCTCCCAGCCATTTGAGCAATACATTCCCGCCCAGAGAGACCCCGATCGCCCCCACTGGCATATGTTGGTTTCGGCTGATGTGGTCTGCCACCAGCGCCGGATCGTCGGTTTTGCCGCTGTGGTAGGCAATCGGTAAGCGGTTTGGCTCGTCGCTACAGCCTCGAAAGTGCATCAGGCACGCTCTTAGTCCCCGCTGATTAAGCTGCGACATCAATCCGCGTGCGTACGGCGACTCGATGCTGCCTTCAAGACCATGCAGTATCATTACGATCGGCGCATCCCTCGGTCCGCTCCATTCCAGGTCAATGAAGTCCCCGTCTGCGAGCTCAACGCGTTCTCTCTCGGTATTTAACGAGACCTTGCGTCGACTGAGGCTGGGCCAAAGGGTCTGTAAGTGCGGGTGGGGTAGCCACCAGGCTGGTTGAAATTCACTCTCGATGATGGGCATGACTCAGGGCGCCATGGCGGGTTTTTCCTGTCGCCGATAGAGACTGGCGTAAAGCCCGTCGCTGCGCATGAGCTGGTCATGCGTACCATCCTCCACGATCTGGCCATTCTCGAAAACCAGGGCACGATCGGCCTGGCGCACTGCACTCAGGCGGTGCGCCACAATCAGGGTAGTGCGACCTTCCAGGAAGTCATGCAACGCCTCGTGCAGATCTCGCTCGGTCGTTGTGTCCAGTGCCGAGGTCGCTTCATCCAGGATGACAATTTTCGGATCACTGAGCACCATACGCGCAACTGCCAGCCTTTGACGTTGTCCACCGGAAAGACGCACGCCATCGCGGCCTATGAGGGTGTCCAGTTTTTCCGGCAATCCTTCCACCACCTCAGTGAGCTGCGCCACAGCCAGTGCATGCCACAATTCTTCGTCCGCATAGTCTCTTCCAAGGGTCAGGTTGCCGCGCACCGAATCGTTAAACAGGGCAGGGTGTTGCAGCACTGTGGCCACATTGTCGCGAATCACGTCCAGGCCGATTTCCTCAACGGGAGTGCCGTCGAACAGGACCTGTCCGCTTTGTGGCTGGTACAGGCCCAGCAATATCTGCACCAAGGTGGTTTTTCCGCCACCACTCGCTCCGACCAGGGCAATCTTTTCGCCAGCGGCTATGTCCAGATTGACGTCGCTCAGTACGGGAGTCTCACCGTCATAAGTGAAACAGACATTTCGTACCTGAATGCCGGTTGTCCTGCCGGTGAAGGGGTTTTTGTCATGAGGATAATGCGGTTCCAGGCCGACATCCATCAGCTGGTTGATGCGATTCAGCGCGGCACGCGCAGCGTGATAGGCATACTGGATGTTAAGGATTTCCTGTACGGGGGCCATCATGAACCACAGATAGGCAAAAACGGCGAGCATCTGCCCGATGGTGAGGTCTGAATACAGGACCATGACCATCGACAGGGCACGAAAGATGTCGAAACCAAACAGGAAAACCATGAAAGAAAGGCGATTGGCAGCGTCTGATTTCCAGGTGAAGTTGGCCGAGTTGTCGCGTATGTGGCTGGCCGTTTCGATAACGTTACGTATGTAGTGGCGCTCACGATTTGCGGCACGAACTTCCTGGATAGCGTCCAGGGTCTCGGAGAGGGCCTCCTGAAAGGCCTGGTAGGCGCTGTTCTCATGCTGTTTCAGTTGCTTAACCTTGCGTCCAAAAGCCGTGGTGACATAGATCACTACCGGGTTGAGCAGCAGGATGAAAAGCGCCAACTGCCAATGCATCCACAAGAGAACCACGGCGGTACCAAGCACGCTCAGCACAGCGACGATAAACTTGCTGGTTGTCTGGCTGACGAATTGGTCGATGGCGTCCAGATCGGTAACCAGATGCGATGCAACCGTGCTGCTGCCAAGAGTCTCGTACTCCGCCATCGAAAAGCGTTGCAGGCGGAGTAGCAGATCTCGGCGAATCCGGTAAATCACATCTTTTGAGATGAGGGTGAACTCTCGCGTCTGCCAGACATTAAACACAAGGGTCAAGAGTCTCAGAATCAGAGTCAGGCCAAGAATGGCACCGATGTAAAGGATGGGCCCGTGCCAGCCTTCGGGGAACGAAGCCTGTATCCAGGCGATGGCCGTGCCGGGCTTGTTCAGCAGGACTTCATCCACCAGCAGGGGGATCAGGAGGGGCACCGGCACCGAGACCAACGCACCAAGGATCGCGATCAGGTTGGCGCTGATCAACTCCCGCCGATGGCAGGTAATCATTTGGATTAACTCGGACCAGGTGTAGACTGCCGAGCGGACGTTGACGTTGGATGGAGACGACATGGAATCAGTATCTGGGCCGTTGCTTTGGAATTCAACATGGCGAATTCTGACGTTGCTGCTGCTTTTCTTGTGTAGCTCGGTACCTGTCTGGGCAAAAGTGAGCCTTGAGGGCGACCTGATTCAGGGGGGCATGCTGATCGGTAGCGGGGCCAAAGGCTCGAAGGTCTGGCAGGATGGTGACCCGGTACGGGTCAGCGAATCCGGTACCTTCCTGATCGGTTTTGGGCGTGATGCCCCCTTGGCGACGCAATTGAGAATCGTACACGCAGACGGCAGTGAAGAATTACGCGAGCTGAAAATTGAGCCAAGGGAGTACCAGATTCAACGTATCGATGGGCTGCCACAACGCAAGGTCACTCCCAGGTCTGAAGAGGATCTCAAGCGGATTCGCGATGATGTGGTACAGCTGAAAAAGGCCCGTGGACGTGACGACGCCAGGGAAGACTTCCTGTCCGGATTCATGTGGCCGGCGGAAGGGCCTATCTCTGGTGTCTATGGCAGTCAGCGCATCCTTAACGGGAAACCGCGCCGCCCGCATTTTGGTGTCGACATTGCGCGCCCGACAGGAACGCCGGTGGTCGCTCCTGCGGATGGCATCATCACACTGGCGCATCCTGATATGTTTTTTTCCGGTGGTACACTGATCATTGACCATGGACACCAGCTCTCATCGGCTTTTTTGCACCTCAGCCGTATATTGGTAAAAGTGGGCCAGAAGGTTGAAAAAGGCGAAACCGTGGCAGAGATTGGCGCCACCGGGCGCGTGACAGGTCCGCACCTGGATTGGAGGATGCATTTGAGGCAGCATCGTATCGATCCGCAGCTCTTGGTGCCGCCCATGCCGGTTGCCAAGAAGTAAGGTCCGGCCGAGAATGCGGCTGCATAACTCC
>JAAUXZ010066000.1_pt1 | contig 12438 bp, 9 predicted proteins | sample 7278131 | NCBI WGS metagenome assembly JAAUXZ01 (sample SAMN14350119, study PRJNA611818) | marine sediment metagenome | isolation source: surface marine sediment (3m) | place: French Polynesia: Moorea | collected 2018-08
ATCTCGGCAAACGTCAGCTCGTCTTCGAATTGACGCCGGCCGGCCGTGCTGCTGGCCTGCGCGAAGCCGATGTCGCGGTCCAGGTCCGCCAGGGCTTTTTTGGCGAGGAAGTCCAGCGCATTCAGCGTGGGCGTGAAGAAATTCGCGTTTACGTGCGCTATCCGGAAGCTGCGCGCTCGAGTCTCGACGCGCTCGACAGCTTCCGTGTGCAGCTGCCGAACGGCGAGAGCGCGCCGCTGTTCACCGTTGCCCGCGTCGAGGAGAGCCGTGCCTATTCCTCGATCGATCGCATTGACGGCCGGCGCGTCGTCACCGTCAGCGCCGATGTTGACGAAGCGCTGTCCACGCCAAACCTCGCGAACGACGCGATCGTTAGTTCCGTAATGCCGGCTCTCGAAGCAGAGTACCCGGGGCTGCGCTGGGTGCGTGCCGGGTCGACGCGTGAACAGAATGAAGATCTCGCGACGCTGGCGAGCGCCTTTATCGTCGTGCTGCTTGTCATCTACGCGATGATCGCAACGCAGCTGCGCTCGTATATCCAGCCGCTCGCGATTCTCGTGGCCATCCCGCTCGGTATTGCGGGCGCCATCCTTGGCCATTTTGTACTCGGCTTCCCGCTGTCGTTCGTCTCGATATTCGGGATTGTCGCGTTAGCAGGTGTGGCGGTAAATGCATCCGTGGTGCTCGTCGACCTCTACAACCAGTACCGCGAGACCGGCATGACACCGATCGAGGCCGCAGCAGAATCGTCCGCTCGCCGCTTCCGCCCTGTCCTGCTCACGACGCTGACGACAGCCCTCGGTCTCGCTCCCTTGCTCTTTGAAAAGAGCCCGCAGGCGCAGTTCCTGATTCCGATGGGCGTCAGCCTCGGCTTCGGAATCCTGATCTCCGGCTTCCTGGTGCTGTTCGTGACGCCCGCCGTGGCAGTCATCATGGAGGACATACGACGTGTTCTCCAACCCAAACGCGAGATGGCGACTCGTGCGCCGGACGCAGCCTGATCGAACGCTCTGTACCCGAAATCCCGGTAAACAGCGCAGACGGCGGCTTTCTGTCGCCAAACTGATATCCCTCCCCGGACAAATATAGGGTCTTTACCCCATTCCCCGTAGGGGTAACGGGTGCCAAATTCAGGTCTGGACCTACCGGCCCGCAGGGGCCAGGCCGATTTGCGCCTAGACAATTCGAGATCAGCTTATGATTGTCACTAGACGACATCTGTACAGGTGCGCCGCCGTATTCTGGCTGGCTCTTGCACCGGTGCAGCTGACCCACGCCCAGACCGAAAGCCAGCATCAGTTCGTGTTTTTTCCGGGGATCGACACCTTCGATACGTTCTCCGAATCGAGCGATGTGGTCGACGACTCCTTCGAGCGTCTTTCGGCGGACGTCCTGTACAGCTATTCCAATGAGCGTTTCCGGTTCCTTGCTGAGTACCTATGGTCCTCAAGCGAATCGGAACTTGAGCGTCTGCAAGCTGGCTGGCAACTAAACGACAACTCGCTCCTCTGGTTTGGGCGAGTGCACTCACCGGCCCGTTACTGGATGAGTGAGTTCCACCATGGACAGTTCCTGCAGACGTCGATTACGCGTCCGAGCCTTGAGGAATGGGAGGACGAGAATGGCTCGACGCCGTCGCACATAACCGGAGTAATGCTGGAGTCTGACAAGTATCTCGATGGCGAAGCCGCGATTAACTATGTGATATCCGCCGGGCTCGCGCCGAAATTCAAAGGCGAAGAGCTGATGCCGTTCGACATGCTCGATCCCGAGAGCGGTCACGGGCTGTCAGTAAACCTCCGTGTCGGCTACCAACCCAGCGTTTTCGGGCCGTTGAAGCTCGGCCTGGTAGCCAGCTGGAACGAAATAGACGTGGTGCCAGACTCCAATCCCGCGTTGCTCGATCTGGATACGATCGACCAGTTTTCCATTGGCTTCTATGGTGACTGGCAGTGGGAGAAGCTGCGGCTGATCTCAAGCGTCGTTTACTACGACCACAACATCAAATCTGTGAACGGGACAGAATCTGACCGCTTCATCCTCGGCTACTTACAGCCTGAGTATCAGATCAGTGAAGACGTGACGATTTTCGGTCGCATCGACAATGCGGGTGACGAGGACAACTCAACCTACCTGCGGTTATTGCCTGGATTCGTATCCCACAGGCACATGATCGGGGCTCGTTGGGACTTCCGGCCCGAGCAAAGTCTGAAGTTCGAAATCGCAGAGACCAGCCAGCAGGGCGAAGGGCTTGGGCACGATCACTACAAAGAACTTCGCTTCCAATGGTGCGCCGTATTCCCATGAGCCATCGCGTCACTCTCGCAGCACTGCTAGTAGCGTTGCTACTGCTGCCCGGCTATACAGCCGCGGCACGCACGGTCGTGCTTGTGACGAGTGAAAGTTGTCCGATTTCCGAAATCAGCAGTCTGAACGTTCGCAAGGCATATCTTGGCGTCGCGGTAACGCTGGTCGACCGCAGGGTACGCCCTATGCGGCTGAATTCTGATGAAAAACTGAGCCAAATCTTCTACCAGTCGATCGTCGCAATGTCCGAGAAATCGTACGAGCGACGTGCGCTGTCACTTGCACTGAAATTCGGTACACCGAGGCCGGCTGAGTTCAGCAGCCTGGACGAGGCACTGGCTACCGTGCGACGAATTGAATGCAGCATGGTCTACGCCTGGAGCGACCAGCTTGACGGGCGACAGGGCATCAAGAGCATACGGGTGCTATGGCGCGGCGAGTAAACACGATCCAGGGCCGCCTGGTCCTGATGTTGCTGCTGATCCAGGCGGTGTTGATGCCGCCGCTGTTTTTCGTGATCGACAAAGCCGTCGAGCGAACAATGACGGACGCCTTCGTCGACGATGCGCGCCTCTCGGCGCAATTGATCGCAGATGGCTTCGCGAGCCTCGATGCAACCTCCCCGGATAGCGACGTTATTGATCTGCTGGACACAGCAATGCTCGGCGGACACAGCACCTATGCGGCATTGCAGGTTGGCGACAGCCTGGTGACGAGTTCATTGATGAGTGCCGAAGAAGGCGGCGACTTTGTCGAGGACTTTGCGTTTGGCGATCACGGCGACAACGTGTACTACCTCTCTCTGCCAATCAGCACAATGGACGTGCCGGCCGCGCTGAGGCTTGGTCTCGACGAGACACAAATCGCGGCAGACCTGGCCACCGTTCAACAGACGACGCTCTTCTTTATGTTGGGGTATCTGATTCTGTCGGTGATCGTGACCGGTCTGTTGAGTTCATCCATCGTCGGCCCGCTCAAGTGGCTGCAGCGCGCAAGCCACTCGATCAGTTCCGGCGACGTATCACGAGAGCTCAAGACATCGAGCAAATTAATCGAGATCCAGGATCTGTCGGAAGACCTGGAGAAGATGCGGCGCAACCTCGTTGGCATGAACGAGCGACTGCACGAAGAAATGCAGGAACGCGAGAATGCGGAGGCGCAACGCCGCGGCATGGAGGATCAGCTCCGTCAGGCACAAAGACTCGAATCTCTCGGCACCCTGGCCGGCGGCGTTGCGCACGAATTCAACAACGTGCTGCAGCCTATTCTCATGTACACGGACCTCGCACTCGAGGAGGCGCCTGAAAAGTCGGTGACCGCAAAGAACCTCAAGCGCGTGATCGAACTTGCCGGCCGCGCAAGAAACCTGAGCCGGCAGATTCTTACATTCGGGCGGCAAGAGCAGCACGCGGAATTTCAATTGACCGATATTCGCTTTGTCGTCTACGAGGCGCTGACCATGATCCGTGCCCTGCTGCCGGCGACAGTCAATCTTCGCGCGGAAATAGGTCAGCACACTGGTCTGGTCAACTGTGATCCCGCGCAAATCAAGCAGCTTATTGTCAATCTTTGCAACAACGCATCCCAGGCTCTGTCCAGTCCCGAAGACTACATTGAGGTGTCGTTGACCGAAGTCATCGTGACCAAGGAAACCACCAACCGGCAGTCGACGGTGCTGCCAGGTGAGTATGTCGTTCTGCAAGTCGCGGACACGGGACAAGGTATGGACGAGGTTACGGCACAGCGAGTGTTCGAACCGTTTTTCACCACTCGGGGCGTCGGCGAGGGAACCGGGCTTGGACTGTCGGTCGTACATGGCATCGTCAAACGACACGACGGCGAGATTCTCATTGACACGAAACCTGGCGAGGGCACTCGCTTCCGGATTTACCTGCCGTTGGCGGACGAGGTGACTGAGGAAATCAGTAACGTAGAGTAAACAACATGGCAAAAATACTTGTAATTGATGACGAGCAGGACATTCGCGTCGTGCTCCGGCAGGTGCTGGAGCGCGAAGGGCATGAGGTCGATGTCGCCGAAGGTGGAAACGAGGGACTGGAGCTTCTCGAAAGCAATGGTGCCGACGTCGTGATTACCGACATCATTATGCCGGGAATAGACGGCGTCGCGACATTGGGCAAAATCAAGGAGAACTGGCCGGGCGTGCCCGTCATCGTCATATCCGGAGGCGGCAACGTCGCGCCGGAGAGCTACGAGCCGGGAGCGATTGCCACGAATGCCTACCTGGCTTCTGCGGAACGTGCCGGCGCAGATTGCACGCTGACCAAACCATTCGACAGGAAGGAGCTGCTGGATGCCCTCAGCAACCTGCTGCAGGAATAAGCGTAGAATCTGCAACGGAATTCTACGGGTTCTCCCTACCATCGATATACAGGGTTCACCGCATGACCAATGTGCGGCGATATCGCTAGACTCAGTAGCTGGCAATCGCGAGCGGCCCCGGAAACGAAGCAAAGTATGAGCGAATTATCGATGAACAATGCCGCGCGCAGAATACTGATCGTTGATGATCACACGATCATGCGGGACGGTCTGCAGTCTTTGCTGGCATCAGAACCCGGGTTCGAAGTCGTCGGCACGGCGGCCGACGGCAAGACAGCGATTCGTCGTGTTGCTGACCTGAAGCCCGACATCGTCATGATGGACCTCACGATGCCCGGAACCAGTGGCATTGACGCGATCGCGCATATCAAACGACAGTATCCCGAGATCAAACTTGTCGCGCTCACGTTTCACAAAGAGGACCGCTACATTCACGCGACGCTGGAGGCCGGCGCCGACGCTTACGTCCTCAAGGATGACAGCCGGACTGAACTGTTGACGGCGCTCAGCAGTGTTCTCAATGGCAAACAATACCTGAGCCCGAGTATCTGTGACCGCGTTGTAGCCGGGTACCTTTCCGGGGGAGACCCCGACGCCAAAGAGCCAACCTGGGAGCTGCTGACCAAGCGTGAACGTGAAGTCATCAAGCTGATCGCGGAAGGCTACAAGACGCGCGAGATTGCCGAGTACCTGTCACTCAGCCCAAAGACTGTCGAGAAGCATCGCACCAACCTGATGAAGAAACTCGACCTGCACAATGTGTCGGCGGTCACGCTGTACGCTATCCAGAACGGCCTGGTTTCGCAGTAGTCAGAGCGACGACCTCGGCCAGCTTGCCCTTATCGTAGTGCCTTGACCAGGCTCTGAGTCGATCCTGAATTTGCCGCCCGTGAACTCAACACGCTCGCGCATGCTGTCCAGTCCCAGGCCGCCGTCAACGGGCGAACGCTGTGCCGGTGCATCGGGATCGAATCCCTGGCCGTCGTCGGTAATCTCGAGCAGCAGACCTTTCTCATCTTCGGTCAGATTTACGCGAACTTTCTGAGCGGCCGCGTGCTTGCGCGCATTATTGAGCGCCTCCTGAACCACGCGGTAGATCGATAACTTCAAATTGTCGTGAAGACCGATTTCACTGATGCAGGCCGCACATCCGACCTTGACGCTCGGAATATCCCCGTCGAAATCGTTGCACAGCATATTTATCGCCGTGCAGACACCGAATTCGTTCAATACAGACGGCGACAGGTTTCGCGAGATCTTTCGCAGGTCATCCAGTGCCTCACGAATCTGGGCAATGATCGGCTCGAACTCGCCAAGATCGATATCCGGGTGCCGCCTTTGCAGATCGGCCAAGCGGGACTCCACGCCGAACTTCAACCCGCCGATGGTCTGAGCGATACCGTCATGCAGATCAGCCGCAATGCGGCGACGTTCGGTTTCCTGCGCGGCAATGATTTGCGCATTCAGGTCGCCCGATGATAATTCGCCTGCTTCCGGACGGGCCGCGGGAGAGAGAACTCCGTTCTTTTTGTCCGCGCCATTGACCAGCTCCGCTACCTGCTGCTGCAACGCTTCATTGCTGGCAACCACGGCGAGATACTCGCGCCGAATCTCGGTGATGTCAGTCACCGTCAGTAGTGCGAAGCGACGGCGACGATCGACTTCGACCCCTGTTGCAGTAGGCGGCCGGTTCAGACTCAGGCGCAGGTGAGCTTGCCGCACGGTGTCTTCGAGCTCCCACTCAATGCTCTCGAGGTTCTTTGTGTAGGTGTCCCACACCTTCCTGAATTGCTCTTTGAGTCGGCACGCGCCGTCACACTGCGGATGCAGCAGCTCGTGCAGCCTCGCATTTCCGTCTTCGGTCAGTTCGGCAAATGACGCGCCGGCGAGGTCACGATTGACGTACAGAACTCGAGTCTGCGCATCGAGTGCGAGCGTGATCTGTGGCGGCCGTCGGAGTTTCGACGCAATCGATTCCGCGGCCGGGCTGCCTGTTGGCGTATCCATCTGGAATCCAAGAGTACAGGTTTTCTTGTTTTTGGCTTGGAAGAGCGAACTTAGACTTAGTATCGTTGCCCGGTCAGTGGGAGGCAACTGTCGGAGAATCTGACAACTCGCTCCTTTGTCAGTCGTAGCCCTTGTCGAGGAAAGCACGCATCGCCGCGAACGCCTTGTCCTGCTGATCCCACATCGCATATGACAGCGCGCCCGCCCCGCCAACACGGAGATCGATCTGTCGGGCAGAAGCGATCAGGCGGATCTGGTCGATTGTGACCCTGTAGTAGGCGTCGGCTGCACCCGCAACGGGTTTGACGTAAACCGGTTGTGTGACACCTATTGTGTCAAGTGTCCACCCGGAAAACTCAAGCGGGATCGGCTGGCCGTCCGCAAGCAATACAACAGTCTCGAACCCGTTGCGCACCTCGGTAAAACGATTGTCCCGCATCGTGCTCCAGACGCCGAGCCAGAGGTAATAGTCGTAGGAACCCATACTGTTCACTTCGACAGGTCCAAGGTAGACGAAGTCACGGGCGAACGCGGCGTACGCCGAATTGTCGCGATACAGCACAAGCGGCTTTGTGGCCCGCAGGACCGTGGCGCCATTGCCGGGGTCAAACGATTCTTCTACAAGCGGTCCGTTGGACGAACACGAAGTCAGCCCCAGAGAGAGCAGGATCAGGAAAAGAGTTCGTGTCAGATGAATCATTGCTGGTACGGTTAGTAGAAAAACTGGTAACCAAGATGAATGAAGTCGGACTCGCGGTCCATATCGGACGACTCCATGTCACGATACGAGAACTGTTTTCCGGCTGAGAGTTCGAGTCGCCAGCGTCTGTCCGGCCGAAACTGAATCCTGAGCGCAGGTGAGTAAATCCACTGCGTGCTCTGGTCGGACTGGATCTCGCGGTAGTCCACTCGCAGACGCGGATTAATTCGCCATGTGCGGCCAATCGGGAAGCGCGCATCAAGATTGATCGAGTAAACGTCCGTGGTATCCGATGCTGAGTATCGCAGACCAAAGATCGCCACATCACCCTCGCGAAAAAGGCCACTCGCAACAAGGTCGCCGGAGTAGTAGCTGTAATCCGTACTGTCGGTTGCGGCTACGCCCGCCGACTCCGGAGTCGATGCGATCGTCGAAATGTTCGCGTTCATATTGAACTGGAGTTTGGGCGTCAACGGTTTCGACACGCCCGCCGAAAAGGTCTTGACCTCAGGTGACCGATCGAGAGCGAACTGCCTGAGTTCGGACTCGGTGAACAGCACCTTGAGATCCTCGAAACTGGCTGTCTGCTGACCGACCAGTGCATTGCCGAGGCTCAGAAACGGGCTGCGCCGGATATCGACCAGTCCGGACACCGTGAAATTGCCAGGCAGACGCCAACTACCTTGCACGAACGCGCTGCCTAGCTCGGCGAACTCGGTGTCGTAGCTGAGGATGCTCCACAGCGAGCGGCGTTCTCCGAAGTAGCGCATCTCGGCGCCAACGACTTGGCGGTCAGTCAAGCCCTCGATGTCCTGCTGAAGAACAAAGGCACCGAAATCCAGGCCATCGCCAAATGGCGAAAATGTCGAACTGACGCCGAAGAAGGCTCTGGAGTCAGGGAGATCGTCCGATGTCGAGAAGACGGGCTGCCCGGCCACGGTCTCGAATCGTATTTGCTCGTTGAGTGCGTACGAAAGATTGAGGCCATCGAATCTGCCCAACACACCGCCGGTATTGCGCGTCTGGCGGCCCAACCTGCCGCGGACACCGGTGCGAGCGTCAGCGACGTCGACGTAGGCATAAGACAACCGGAAATCATTGCCGCTGCTGCTCTGATCTTCTTCGCTCAAGAGGTCATGGCGATAACCCGCGGTGATGCGTGCTGACACATCGAAGCGCTCGCCGCGGCTGCGTGCGTCAAGATTCACATCGCTGTAGATCGATGACTGGTTAACAATCTCGTCCTGATCGTTGACCTGGTTTGTGTCGCGGCGATAGTACTGTGAGGCGTATGAACGCAGTGTCCAGTTGCTGGCTCTGGACTGCGTACCAGCGCGCGACGCGGCATATGACCGTTGCTGTGGCCTGGCCGCCGGACCTGTTGCCAGCAGCGCGGCAAGTCGTTGCCGAACGCGCGTGGCACCCTCGGTGTCTGCATAGAGTTCGAGGTAGCGTTCGTACTCTGCCTTGGCGTGTGCGATCTGGCCATTGCGCTCTCTCGCCAATGCGAGGAACTCCTGCGCCTCGGCAAGGTAATCGTGATCAGGTTGCTGCAGCACCTTGGTGTAGATCTGCACAGCGCGGGACAGCTCACCGGCGGTCATCGCGCGGCGGCCTTCGGCCATGAGCTCGAGTATTTCGTCACTATTCGCAGCAGGCGAACCGGCTGCATCGTTATTCTGGCTCCCGATCGAAGACGCCGGGCCCAGAGGGATGTCGACCTCCTCGTCTCCCGCATAGCCAATCCATGCACCCGAGTACCGCTCGCGGAGTACCCGCAATTCCCTGGCGGCTGCCTCTGCCGTATCAAAGTAACCGACCTGGATTCGATACCAGCTCGCTCCATCGATCATGGCTTCCGCAACGACGATCTGGCTGCCCTCGGCGAGCGCAAGGTCCGGGATATCTGATGCGACAGGTCGACGATTCATCGACGCAATGTTGATGACGAACTGACGCGCGTCCACACCGTTTCGCACCAGGCGGCTGGTGCTGCGTGCTGCGGCCTGCGTCTCGGCCTCGACCGGTGCGTCTGCATTCGCCGGCTCAAACACGCGGATCGTCAGCGTATTGCCGCCGCTTGACGAGCGTACGTCGACGCGAACGTCACGGGTGAATGAAACTCGCACGCTCTCGTTGCCAAGCGTCTGCCCGTCGTACTCGATCAGGTCGATCGAGGCTTTGTCCGCATCGCGCGGCCGGTGCATCTGGCGCGCGAGGGCGACCGACGGTGGCGCGCCGGTACACACGGTTGTTGGCTCAATCTGAATTCTCAGCACGTCGCTCAGGCCGGCCGGGTCATGACCGACATAGTGGTAACTGCAACGGAATTTCAGGGTTACGTCGGTGTATACGGCGCCACTATCAACCCTGCTCGATTCGATGAACTCCGGCGCGGCACCGGACGTCGCCGCGAGGAGTGTCAGCGCAAGGCCCGCCGGCCAGCGCATTCTGTTGCGCAGTCTAGAACTCACCGTCCGATATCCTGTGCTCCGGTCCGGGCCGGTTTTCCTTGATCGTGGTCAGCGTTGAATCGGTGTAGATATGACAGGCACCGGAGCAATCGCGCAGCTCGCTGACCGTGTAGCGCGCGTCCGGGTTCTCGTGCTTCTTGTGCGGATCCGCCCGGAAGTCATTCGCGTGGCAACCGGCACAGTCTGGCTGGAATGCAGGACTTGGCCAGATGACGGCTTCCGAGTTGTTCTGGTGGCACGCGGTACATGCCAGGTTGCCGCGGTGATCCAACGGTTCGAACGGCAGTCCGGTGTGCATGTAGATATGTGGAATCCATGCAACCGTCTCGTGGCACTCATCACACTCGCGCGGCGATATAAAGTGTCCGGGGTTCCTGCCTGTTGCGGTCACGCCGTCGTGGCAGGAAGAGCAGGCACCGATGACTTGCGTGTGATCCACCGTTACAACCGGGCTCCACGCCGTTGTGCTGTGGCAATCCTCGCAGACGTTGGTCGTCAGCGGATGATCCGGCGTCTTGCCGGTTGCGTCAGTGCCATTGTGGCAACTGAAGCAGTTGTTCGTGATGTTGGCGTGATCGAAGTTCGCCGGAACCCAGGCGACGGTCGTATGGCAGTCGTCGCAATTGTCGCCGCTGGTAATGTGCGCCGGGTGCTTGCCAGTCGCAACGGTGCCATTGTGACACGACACACAGGTACCGATGACTTGGGTGTGGTCAACCGTATCGGCCGGCGACCAGGCCACGTTGTTGTGGCAAAGCTCACAGGTATCACTGGTGTTGATGTGCGTGGGGCTCTTGCCAGTCGCATCGGTGCCGTTGTGGCAGCTCACACAGTTGCCGGTGATGTTCGCGTGGTCGAAGTTCGCGGGAATCCATGCATCGGTCGTATGGCAATCGTCGCAGTTGTTACCGCTCGTAATGTGCGTCGGGTGCTTGCCGGTAGCGACGGTGCCGTTGTGGCAGGAGAAACAAGTACCGATGACCTGCGTGTGGTCTACGAAGTCGGCAGGTGTCCAGACAACATTGTTGTGACAATCCTCGCAACGATCGGTCGTCGATATATGGGCCGGGTGTTTGCCCGTCGCGTCCGTGCCGTTGTGGCAGCTAATGCAATTGCCCGTGATGTTGACGTGATCGAAATTGGCCGGAATCCAGGCTGTGGTCGTATGACAATCGTCGCAGTTGTCGCCGCTCGTGATGTGTGTCGGGTTCTTGCCCGTCGCAACGGTGCCGTTGTGGCAGGAGAAACAGGCGCCGATGACCTGAGTGTGATCGACTGTATCAGCCGGTACCCAGACTACGTTGTTGTGGCAGTCCTCGCAGATGTTCGAGGTATTGATATGCATCGGGTCCTTGCCCGTCGCACTCACGCCGTCGTGACAGGTAAAGCAATTGTCCGCGATGTTCGCGTGATCAAAGTTCGCAGGCACCCAGGCGATTGTCGTATGGCAATCGTCGCAATTGTCGCCACTCGTTATATGCGTAGGGTCTTTGCCCGTCGCAACGGTGCCGTTGTGGCAGGAAAAGCAGGTACCGACGACCTGGGTATGATCAACCGTGTCCGCCGGATCCCAAAGCGTTGTGTTGTGGCAGGTCTCGCAATCGTCGGTCGTATTGATGTGGTCGACGGTCTTACCCGTCGCGGCAACGCCGTTGTGGCAGCTGGCACAGGGCGCGGTGACGTTGGCATGGTCGAACATTGCCGGAACCCACGCTGAAGTCGTGTGGCACTCTTCGCAGTTGTCGCTGCTCACGACATGCGTTGGGTGTTTACCGGTCGCGATCAGACCGTCGTGACAAGAGGAACAGGAACCAATGACCTGCGTATGATCGACTGCCAGCGCCGGCGACCACGTCGTCGTGGAATGACAATCCTCACAGATGTTCGTCGTCGCAACATGCGTCAGGTGCTTCCCGGTCGCATCAACGCCGTTATGGCACCCCGAGCAACCGCCTGTTATTTCCGAATGATCGAATACAGCAGGCACCCAGGCGCTCGTCTGATGACAATCGTCGCAACGGTCGCTGGAGACAATGTGATTTGGCGTCTTACCGGTCGCCGTGGTGCCGTTGTGGCAGGCGATACAGCTGCCAGTCACCGATGTGTGATCCATGAAGCCAACCGGACTCCAGGCCGCTGTCGTGTGGCAGTCTTCGCAGATCGCCGTGCTGGCAATGTGATTCGGAGACTTGGCCGTCGCCTGGATGAGGCCGATAGACGAGTGGCAGGAGGCGCACGAGGAACTCGTCCCTTCGAACTGGCCACCTGTGTGGCAGCGATCACAAGCCACGTTGGCATGGGAGCTCTCCAGCTCGAACCCGGTACTGAAATGGTCGAACGGTTCCTGGGCCCAGGTCGGCGACCAGACCGCCAGCAGAAATACCATCGAGAGGATCCGCCCCGCGATACTGCACGATGCCAGAGCAAGTTGTCGCGTCTGTATATTCATTGCAGGGACCTCACGTCTCTAAACGACTCTGCCGAGTGGCATTGCGCGCAATCCGGTCCAAATTCGCCGTTATGGATGTCGTCCAGCTGATGACAGTCCGCGCAGTAACGACCCAGCTTCGTATGGGAAGTCAGTGGTCGGCGATGGCAGGACTCGCA
>JAAUXZ010115663.1_pt1 | contig 12425 bp, 5 predicted proteins | sample 7278131 | NCBI WGS metagenome assembly JAAUXZ01 (sample SAMN14350119, study PRJNA611818) | marine sediment metagenome | isolation source: surface marine sediment (3m) | place: French Polynesia: Moorea | collected 2018-08
AGAGTTCCTATGGTGAGGGCTCCATTCATTGAAAATTTCATATTTCCCGTACCGGACGCTTCCATCCCAGCGGTCGATATCTGTTCGGAGAGATCTGCTGCCGGGTAGATCCTCTGCCCCCTTTTGACGGAAAAATCGGGCAGAAAGACCACTTTGATCAGTTCTTTGACTGCTGGATCCTTATTGATCACATGCGCCACCGAGTGGATCAGCTTGATGATCAACTTCGCCATCCGATAACCGGGTGCGGCCTTACCCCCGAAGATAAATGTCCGCGGTGCCACTTCCTGATTGGGATTGAGCTTAAGCCCCTCATACAAGGTAATGACATGCAATATGTTGAGATGCTGTCTTTTGTACTCATGAATCCGTTTTACTTGAACATCAAACAGGGACTGCGGATCGATCTGCATCCCCAGCTTCCCCTGCAGCCACACAGCAAGATCCATTTTTGCGGCCATTTTGGTTCGTCGCCATCGCTCAACGAAACCAGCATCGTCCGCCAAGCCCTCCAATGTTCGCAACTGATCCAGGTTTTTTATCCACTCATCGCCGATATGTTTCTTGAGTAATCGAGACAGGCGAGGATTACTCAAAACCATGAATCGCCTGGGTGTCACACCATTCGTTTTATTCTTGATTTTGTCCGGCCATAGATCGTGAAAATCCTTCAGTATCGTGGTCTTCAACAGTTCCGTATGCAGTTCAGCCACCCCATTGATGGCAAAACTGCCTACACAGGCGAGATTTGCCATGCGCACTGAACGACGACCATTTTCCTCAATCAATGACAATCTTGCGATACGTGCCGTATCACCCATGAATCGAATCCGCACCTCATCGAGAAAACGATCATTGATTTCATAGATGATCTCAAGGTGCCGTGGCAACAGGCGCTCGAAAAGATCCAGCGGCCAACTTTCAAGAGCCTCGGGAAGCAGTGTGTGATTGGTGAATGCAAAGGTATTCCGGGTGATCTCCCATGCTCGATCCCACCCCATCTGATGCTCATCCATAAACAGTCGCATCAATTCAACAACCGCAATAGCCGGATGTGTGTCGTTTAGCTGAGCCGCAAACTTCTCGTGAAATTTATCAAGGCTGCCGGCAGTGCCCAAATGCAGACGAATCATGTCCTGCAGTGAACAGGAGACGAAAAAGTACTGTTGTTTAAGGCGCAACTCCTTTCCCACTTCAGGCTCATCATTGGGATAGAGGACCTTTGAAATATTCTCGGCGATGACCTTGGCATTCACGGCACCATAATAATCGCCTGTATTGAAGGCATTGAAATCAAAAGACTCACAGGCTTCGGATTTCCACAACCTCAACAGATTGGTGTTGTCGACCCGATAGCCGAGAATCGGCGTATCATAGGCTACACCGTTGACAACAAGCTCGGGCACCCATTTCACATGCAGTTGCCCTGTTTCATCGGTATGGTGTTTTGTATGACCGCCGAACTTTACCGGGAAACGCAGTTTTGGACGAAACAATTCCCAGGGATTTCCGTTACGCAACCAGGCATCGGTCACTTCCACTTGCCAACCGTCACGGATTTGCTGCTCGAAGATTCCGAACTCGTAGCGGATGCCATAACCGATGGCAGGAATCTGCAGGGTTGCCAGCGATTCGAGATAGCAGGCGGCAAGGCGTCCCAGACCACCATTGCCGAGACCAGGTTCCTCTTCTTGTTCCTGGATCTCTTGCAAATCCAGCCCCAATTCATCCGCAGCCTGCACCGCCTTATCCAGAATCCCCAGATTGACCATATTGTTCCCTAAGTGGGGACCTAGCAGAAATTCTGCAGATAGATAGCAGACCGTTCTCACCTGTGCCTTTTTATACGTCTGTGCAGAGCGGATCCAGCGTTCAAGCATGCGATCCCGTACTGTGTAGGCTGCAGCCATGTAGAGATCGGACGGAGTCGCAACGTCCTTGAACCGTCCCTGAACATAAAACAGGTTGTCATAAAAGGCGCGAATCAGCGCCTGCTTCGACATACCAACCCGTACTTCCTCGTGCAGGTGATTTGTCGGAGTTACCTCAACCGTCTTTTTAGTCATATCCAGAAAATCCTTCTACTGAATCAGATACCAGGGATATACCGCTAGATGAATGCATAACAAAAAAACAGAAATCATATTGAATGACAATCTGTAGAAATGCGACTTTCGCAGGGTTTACCAGTAGTTCAACTAGGCAAACTCAGGGTATTGACGCTTATCCGTTAAATCATGATTCGATCAATCTATTTTTACTTTGTTTTGTTGCAAAATGATTACACAGGATGTAAAGGTAGGGAATGAAATTCATCCGAATGTGATTGCTTGAACCCAATTTTACCGTTCAACCCGGCAGGATCAATCATTGCCAAATGAAAGCAGTTGTAATTAAATTGATAACATCATCCCTGACTGCAGATACTTCCAATCTTTGGAAAACGTGGTCAATCTATTTCTGAATGCTGGATCTTTGAATCATTCAGAAGCTTTGGATGGATGAGACTTGTACCGTTGCAAGTGCCAAACGCTTCCAGAATAACATGGACTTTAGCTCAGTACACAGGGAATGAATCGTTATTCTCAACCGAACACCCAGCAGACAACGGATGATGTTGTGTCGACTATGCATTCCAGAAATTGAGCCATGCGATCAAAACGCCGTGTATCCGACGATGTTCAAGCCACACGCACCACTGATGTCTTGACTTCGAGAATTCCGGCCCGAGGGTTGGGTTCCCCAGCCTGCTTGACCCAATCAGCAAAGTTTACTCCACATATGTCTGAGACAGGCTCAAAGCACTCATGGACAGTGTAATCATTTTCTTTTTGTCGGGCCTGCTGCTGCTCCTCTCCTGGCTCCTGCAACGGACAAGGACGAAAGTCAACGACCTGCGTACACAATATAGCCTGCTGGAAGCTAAAATCGAGGAAAAAACCAGCGCATTACGCATCGAGATGCGGGAACGACAACAGGCGGAGGTGATTCTCAAGGCAAGCGAGCTGCGCAATCGTCTAATCATCTATTCAGCACAAATCACCACTTGGGAATGGGATCTCAATAGAGACGAGATGGTCTGGAACGAGAATCTGACTGAACTCTTCGGCCATCCCTTGGGAGATACCGAAGATACAAAGCAATGGTGGCTGGAGAACATCCACATGGAAGACGCCCCCCGGGTGGTGCGAAGCATCGAGGATTATCTGATGCTCAGTGAGGACATCTGGCGCGAAGAGTACCGGTTCCGACGATTCGATGGTGGCTGGTCCAGTGTCATCCACTGGGGTCTGGCAGTTGCCGATGAAGAGGGCAGCCCCATCAGAATGGTCGGCGCAATGATGGATATCACACCTCGCAAACAGGCGGAACAGCGGCTTGTCCAGAGTGAGCTGAACCTGCGTGAAGCCCAACGGATCGCGCATCTGGGCAGTTGGGTATGGACTTTCGAGACCAACGAACTGGAGTGGTCTGCTGAACAATACAAGATATTCGGTTTCCACGCGGATGCGATCAATCCGGTTTACCAGACCTTTCTCGAGGCAATCCATCCTGAAGACAAGGAACAAGTGGTCAATACTATTGAAAATACCTTACAAGAGAGTGGCTCATTTGATCGTGAATTCCGTATCCAACAACCAGGCGGAGACATCCGCTGGATTTCCACGCAAGGTGAAGTCATCGAAGACGCCATGGGCAATCCTCTCAAGATGGTCGGTACGTCGATAGATATCACCGAACGAAAACGCCTGGAGGAGAAATTGAAATTCCAGGCTGTGCACGATCAACTGACCGGTCTGTTCAACCGCCGCGTGCTTGAAGAGCGGCTCAGTGATGAAGTGGACCGGGTCAACCGCTACAATCATGCCCTCTCCGTCTTCATGTTGGATATTGATCATTTCAAACGGATCAACGACACCCATGGTCACCAGGTGGGTGATTTCGTATTACGGCGCCTCGCCAAAATTCTGGAAAAAACCACACGTAAAACCGATGTCTTGGCCCGTTATGGTGGAGAGGAGTTTGTCGTCATACTACCGGAAACCCCACTGGCTACTGCCTTCCCACTCGCAGAGCGGCTGCGTGAGGAGATCATGCATCAACCCATTGCCATCGATGCGACATTGCAGATTGCAGTAACCGCCAGTATCGGTATCGCCAGTTTTCCGGATCATACCGAGTCACCACAAGCCTTATTGGGAATTGCCGACCAGGCCCTCTACAACGCAAAACAACAAGGGCGGAACCGGGTCAGTACCGCCAACCCTTGATGTGCGTGCAGATCGGCCAACTGACCGGGTCTCGCGGGTCAAGTCAACCTCAAGGCCTATACAGCGGACCTCGCAACGCGCTGGCCTATCAGAGCTTCACCCGCCCCTTGCCATAGTTGATGACCACCCCGTCGCGGGTGATGCGCTCGAGGGTGAGGCCTGGGCGGTCGAGGGGGTCGCCCTCACGGTAGCGGCGCATGTCGATGATCACGAAGCGTTCTGCTGGCACCTCGTTGTAGACATGGATGTTGATCTCCACCCCCTTGAGGCGTTTCTGCACCTTGGCCGGTAGTTCCCAAATCGCGGGAATGCGCGGTTCTGCCTTGGCAGGTGGAGCCGGTGGAGCTGGCGGGCGTTTGGTGGAAGGGGCAGGCTTGGCCGGCGGAGGCGCCGCTGGCGGTTCGGCTCCAGCGTCCGGTGTTGCGGGTTGCGAAGCGGACAGAACCTCGGCCGGCTTGTCAGGTGTAAGGGCGGCAGGGGGACTGAGCTTGGCGAGGACCGGGGGCTTCTCGACCGGCGCAGGTTCGACCAGCTGGGCGGACGCAGTGGGCTTTACTGGTGGGACGGATGTAGTGGGTTTAACGGGCTCACCAGCCGGTGGTTTGGTTGGTGTAGGCCGCAGCTCGGTGAGAGCGGGAGATGGCGTGGATTTATCCTGCGTCAGCGCCCCCCCGGGCGCACTGGACTTGGCGAGGACCGGGGGTGGCTCGAACGGGACGGGGCGGGCCGGTGGGGGCACCTCGGCGGATAATGTACGTACTGCGGACTTGGGTTGGTCCGGTGGGGGTACCTCGGCGGACGGCGCACTCACAGCGGGCTTAGGTTGGGCGAGCTGTACTTTTGCTGGCGGGACAGTCTGGGTCGCCACGGGAGTGACAGCTGGGGCCTGCGCCAGCACACTCATGGGTTCGACCGGACGTACCATCGCCTCGTCCAACAGGGGCCGCACCGGCTTCTGGGGCAGGCCGGACTGGCGTGGGGCGGGCGGTACAGCGGCCGCTAACTGAGGTTCAATTGCTTTGCGGCCAACCGATTCAGGTACGGCTGTATCGGCTGTAACCGGCTCGCTTTGGGGGATGAGCGCAGGCGCGGTGACAGAAGACACCGCCTGGGGTACGGGCTGTGTCGGAGCGGCTTGTGCCGGGGGTGGCGCTGGAGTAGCCTGAGCGGGTGGCTGCGCCGGGGCGGCCTGTGCAGGGGGTGGCGCGATGGTGACCGGATCCGTTTCCAGCGGGGTCTGGGCGAGGATTGGCGTGGCCGCCTCCTGGCTATGCAGCCACCACCAGAGCAGGCCGTTGAACAACAGCAAACCGGCACCCAAGCCCCAAATCCCGGGGCGCCGCCAGAGGGCGCGCGGCCGGGCCAACGGCTCGTGCTGCGGGGCCAGGCCCCGCGCATTGCGTTCTTGTTCCGCGCGTTCCAGCGCTTCAAGGATGGATGACATGGCTAAGCCGCACTTCCTCTCAACAGGGTTCGGAAATTTCGTTCAAGCGGGCAGACTGTTCCGCAGGTTTGGGCGAAAAACCAAACCGGACAAGCAATATTTATTTCCTTCAAACTCTCATTCCTCATCTCTTTGTGTCGGAACCAACCTGACGTACGTCTGGTGGAAACGCGGGGCTACCCCCGATCCAGGGCCGGGATCGCCGGGTCGCCGATCGCGGCCATCAGTTTGATCAGGGTCTGTTTGCCGACAATACCATCCTGCACCAGACCGGTGGCACGCTGAAAGGCCATCACCCGCTTGGTCAACTGCCAGTCAAACTCGGCCAGGGCCGGGTCTGCCGGCTGCCCACTGGGCAGACCGTCGACCCGTGCAAGCATCTCACTCAGCCAGTGCACGTCGGCGCCCCGGCTGCCTTGTTGCAGATATTCACTGCGCAGCACCGGTGGCCGCCAGAGCACGATGTAGCTGCCGCTCCACAGGGGATCGAGCTCGCCGGTCGGCACCTGCACCCGCTGCCGGCCCAGATCCAGGGTCACTTGCTTGCCCTGCAGGGCAGTGACCACCACATGGTAGCGCCGACCGCTGTCGAGCAGCAGTTCAATCACCGCCGGACGGTTGTAGAAGCGCAGGTTATCCCAGTGGCCACGCCCATAGAGGCATTGCAAACCGACCCGTGCAGCCTTTTCGCAAGCAGAGCCGTCGGCCCGCAAGGGAAAGTCCTCCTGCCAGTAGCTGAACAGGGTGGTGAAGGCGTTGGCAATATCGTCGAGCAGGCCGACCAGGCTGAGGGCATTGTCGATGACCTGGGCCACCGGCGCGAGGGGCTCGCCCGCGGAAACGGGCGTGATATCTTCCTGCAGGACGGGCGGCACTGCGCTGGACAGCTCAGGGGCAGGTGCCTGGACCAGCGGGGTGAGGGGCTCGTCGGCCGGCTCCACCGCCGGTTTCTCGGTGCTCTTATCGACCGAAGACGGGCGGAGGGGTACAACCGCTTGGGTTGTTGAGGTCGGGCTCGCCGCCTGGTTGACGGCAACCGCGGAGGTTTCCGAGGCGATCGGTTCCTGTGGTGGCGGCGCCATGCGAGCGGCGGGCTGGGCAGCGGGCGGACTGGCGATCAGCGCCTCAAGCACCGGCCACTCGCGCAACGGACCCGGCAGGCTTTCGGGATCCAACTGCTGCCAGGCACCTAGGCCCAAGGCAACTCCCAACAGCCCCGCCAGGCCCCAGGCCCAAGCCCAGCGTAACCGGCCCGGGCGCGCAGCGCTGCCTTGCAGCTCTTTGGCCACCTGGCGCATTAGCCGTGCATCGATCAGTTCCCGACGTTTACCGTAGGCCGCCAGCATGGCCCGCCCACACAACACATTGATCACCCGTGGCACACCCCCGGTCATTTTGGGTAGCAGACGTAGCGCGCCCGGGGTGAACAACCGACGCCCGTGCCCGGCCACTTCCAGACGGTGCTGCACGTAAGCCCGTGTTTCGTCCGCATCCAGCGGGGTGAGGTGATAGCGGGCGGTGATACGCTGCGCCAGTTGGCGCAGCTCGGGTTGTTCCAGCAGGCTCTTCAGCTCCGGCTGGCCCACCAGAATGATCTGCAGCAATTTCTGGGTTGCGGTTTCCAGGTTGGTCAGCAGACGCACCTGCTCCAGGGCGTCGACACTCAGGTTTTGCGCCTCGTCGACGATCAGCACGGTGCGCCGCCCCGCCGCGTGACTCTCGAGTAGGTAGGCGTTGAGCCGATCCACCAGCAGCTTGAGACTGCTGCAGCCCGGCGGGTAGTCAATATGCAATTCGTCGCAGAGGCTTGCAACCAGCTCCAGTGGAGTCTGCCGCGGGTTGAATATGAGCGCTATGTTGAGCTCGTCCGGCAGCAACATCAGCAAGTTTCGGCACAGGGTCGTCTTGCCCGTACCCACCTCGCCAGTCAGCTGCACGAATCCGCCCCCCTCGGTCACCCCATACACCAGGTGTGCCAGCGCCTCCCGGTGACGCTCACTCAGATAGGTGTACTTGGGGTCCGGCGTGATCGAAAACGGGTCTTCTTGCAACCCAAAATGTTCATGGTACATGGACGTCAGATTCGGCTTCGGGCGTACTTCCCGTACACCTCTTTATAATCATGGAAGGCCTCTAGGTGGTCACCTTCCGTTGAGTTCAGTACTGCTAAGTTGACTCAGTATACACAAAGCCGGGGAAAGACTCCGAATCTGATTCGGGAAAAAGTGGAATGGGCAGTCAATGGTAGAGACAAACCCGATGCCGCCGTCCATGGTTGCATCGGTCCTCCTCCGAAATCACAGATCAGGGTTTACTGTGGCAGTGGCCGCACCCCACCGGAGTCCCCTGCGGCAAGTGGATCGTGCTGTCCCCATCGTCGTCACGTAGAAAGTTGCGGTCTGCCGCGGTGCGGGAGAGTATCGTACCTTCTAAATTCACTCCGTGACAGGCCCTGCAGGCACTCGGGTTCCGTTCATAAAAACCCTCATGTTCCATGGTCCAAGCGCTGCTGTTGACATTGTGCATACCGTGGGGGCCACCCAGGGTGAGCGGTAGACTGGTATGACAGACCCCACATTCGATGATGGTGCCGCTGTATCCCTGTAGATCAATCGCCGCCTGGTTGTCATTGGCTATGCTGCTGGGCCAGATGGCATGAGTGGAACCATGACAACCCTCACAAGCCACGCCCCCATGGCCCAAACTGTCCTTATAAAGCTTGTTATCCTGCTCGGCGAAACGCGCGTTAACGGCAATGATCGGTGTTGCGGAGGGATCCCCTACCCGCCAGGCCTGACGCAAACGGATGTTGTCGGTGTTACCATCGGTATCCAACGTATTCACCACCGTATCCGCATCTGCCGTCAGATTATCCACCGCATCACCGGTGTGGCAGGATTCGCAGCGGGGCTCATCCAGCCAGGGCTCCCGACTGTCGCTACCCACCGCCAGCATACCCCCATGGCAATCCTGACACTCCATCCCCGCGCTCCCCATGGCACCGCGCAGGCAGTCGGTACGCTCGCCGGGATGACACTGGTAGCAGGTATCCTCCATGCTGTCACTGGGGAAACTGGCCACCGTCCCGTGATGCTCGTGCATGACATTGGAGAGGGTCTTGTTCGACCCGCCATTCCAGGTAAAGGCCAAGGCCTCCGAATAATGGCAATCCGCGCAGAGAACCGGGGTGTTACTGGCCAGGGCAGTCCCATGTTGTGTGTCATGGAGCATCAGGATATTGCGTTTGGCCGCGTTGAGTAGATCGATAGGCTCTGGATAATCGATATAATCCTGATCAGTGGCATGGCAATTCTGGCAACCCGCTTCAGAAGCGACCGGTAAGACCACATCCAGAGTGGCCAGGCTGTCACCGCTGGAGCTGTCAGCAGCGCTGATCCGCATCAGCGGATAGGGGTTGACCTGACCGAAATCATCGATCGGCATGATCGGCACACCATCCGCAGTGAACCAAGCCTGCGTTGCGGCATAGCTGCCGAACGGCTGTGGATCGTTGGCTACATAGGGATTCAAGATCCCTGGCATCTGCTGTCCGAGTAGACCCTCATCGGGCTGAAGATCGATGCCGAACAGGTCAAAGGCATAGCTGTTACCGGTGTCGGGGTTCGTATCCCAGAAGTTAGACTTCCAGATACCGCCTGGTTGGTTTTGACTGGTGGTATTGATCGACCCGGCAGCATCAGCGACACCCATATAACTGACCGTCGCAACGCCCTCATCCAGGATGCGGGGTGCAGCAGCCTTTTCGATCACCTGAGCACGCACCGTATTGAAGGGAGGAAGGATCGTGAAAACCGAATAGTCCGAGTCGGCGCAGTGCATACCCTGATCGTTGAAGGCCAGCACCTGGTGGGTCTTGTCCGCGTCAATCACGTTGAGTGTAGAGCCTTCATGGTCGTCATCATCGTCACCCCCAACACAGGCGGCGATGGAGGTGGATATGACGAGAGTTGAAATGATCTTTCGGAGATAGTCCATGGTAAGTTCACCTTGAAGTTACAACGCGACCGATCAACTCAGTCGCCAGGGCATTTGGGAATTTTATCCTAAAATGACGAACAATGGGATGTTTATATTCACGATGATACACAGCATTTCCGCTGAAGCGCGAACGAACTTTGCGTGAGCCTGGATTGCCGAGCCTAATAAACGCTGGATAAAGCGTGGCTGCTCAGCATCTATCATATCCAGATCACATCTCCCAGATATTCGCCAAACTCGTTGCGGCTGCGATAGTAGAACTCGATCGGCACCTGCACATCCTCTTCCGAGGCACTGTCGAGCACCACGCTTCACCAATCCTTGCCACCCCGTTCGCCATCGCCCCGGCCGGTGATCATCTGAATACCCAGGTGCGACCCAATCCCGGTCTGTTTCAGGAAAGATCCATCCACCAGGCCGATGGTACCTTCACCACAGGGTCCGATATGTTTGCCGTGCACCCCATGATTGGTCTGATACTGGCTTTCGATGAAATCATTAGGGGCTGTTCGGTGACCAGTCCACCATAGCGCTTGATGCTCAGAACGAAACGCTCTTCCGGGAACGCTTACCACGCGTAGCAGGCCAGTATGGCAGGTCCTTCGCTGATAGTGCCCGGAGGTGGCTCTGTAGGATCAGCACCGGAGCAGACTTCGGTATTGGGATCGGAACAGTCACCTGGAAAGCTACCTGCGGGGATCTCCTGAATATTGATGATTCCGCCTCCATCAGAATCCAGACCTTCGATGGCCAAGGGCTGCAACTACACCTGAGGGTGTATTGCTGGTCATGGCAGCGGTGAAATCGGCCCCGTAAGGATTACGGGCACCCCCCGATACCGGAGTGTGGCACACCATACAATTGCCCAAGTTGGTCCCAGTGGTCCCATACAGTCCGTTGATATCACTCATGTACACCTCAACCGACCAGGCCGCCGAGGTGGCCGCGAGCATTGGTATCCCGCTCGCCAGCTAGACGGCCGTCGATAGCTTTCTCCTTTTATACCGTTTCATTTCCATCCCACCTGTAGATAGCTAACCGTAGGGTGCGCGAGCACCCCTCGATACAGAGAGAACCGAAATTTGCTGACTGTTCATTGGGCGCAGCCGGGGAGTTGTTTCTCAGTTGTTTTGCTAAATAAACAATGGAGCTGAATCCTTTCACGCCGGTGTTTGCCACCCGCACTAAAATAGTATTTCAGTTCCCTGCGGGCCTATGGATAACGGATGCCCGATTAAAAAAACGATAATTTTTACCTAGTATTTATTATTTTTATAGGTATGAACTAAGCTGTGCGATTGAGTTACATAACCATCCCCAATCCAAGTCAGCATTAACCCAGGTAAGGAGATAAGGGGTCCAGAACAAACCAGGGGCAGAGTGAGTATCTCACTCCGCCCCTCGTTTCCTGTACGATTATTGCTGGTTGGTCAGCAGGGTTCCATCATTGCCGACGATCACGAAGTAGGGATTGTTTACACCGTCATCCACCCAAGTGATGGCACTGAGCTGAACTTCCTCGGAGACATCATTGGTAGGCACACTATAGCCACTGCTTGAATCAGGGCTGATGGCGAGTGTACCGGCCGAACCCACGGCGGCAAGTATCGGGTCTACCGGAATCCCGGAGTCCCACTGCACTGCCCCGACAAATGTGATGTTTGGAGTTCCGGGTACACGTTCCTCCCAGGTTATGCCATCCAAGCTGATCAGGACCGTATCGTTAGAACCGACGATACCGAAAGCGGACCCATTCCAGGTAACATCATTCAGATCATTATTACCGACCGTTTGCACGGTCCAATTCAGCTCATCCCAATCCAGATTCTTGTCATGAATCGTAAAGATCTTGCCATTGGTACCGCTCATGACGATGGTATCACCACCAACTGCCACCCCATTCAGGGTTGTGTTGGTCAGATCAGAGGGTATCGACCGCACTTCCCAAGTTAGTTCCTCTCCAGTAGGACTGGTCAGCACGGTGCCACTCTTGCCCACGACGATATATTCATCACCGGTCCAAGCCACATCTTCCAAGTCGATAGCCACATCGCTTTCCTGCAGCATCCACTGGTCACCATCTGCACTGGTGAGCACTGTGCCGCCTGCACCAACGACCAGATATTGGACGTTGACGTCATCCCAGGTGACTCCGGCCAATGATTCACTGGTGGGAATTTCGCCAGCCGTGACCCATGGATCGGTCGTACCGTTCGCGCTGGTTAAGATCACGCCGCTGTCGCCCACCGTCACCAGAGTGCCAGCACCGTTCCACACTACATCATTGAGACTGGTCGGCGTTTCAGTCTCCTGAGGGATGCCAAACACCTCTGCAGACGGCACCGAAGTCTGGTCATCCGAAACCGCGACCACGCGATAGTAATAGGTCTGTCCTGCATAGACATCAGGTCCGGAATGGACGATGTAATTCAGTCCCGTGTCGGAGGGCACAACTTTGTCACTGCTCGTGGTCACGCCCGGCACTGTATCCCAGTACACATTGTAATCGGTTGTCGTCTCATCATATTCCCAGGAAATCGTATTGCGGACTTCTCCGTCAAAGCGATCGCCAGAGACCACCTCTACGTCCTGTGGCGGCACATCGGGATTGAACACCGGACCATCATCACCATCTCCACCACCGCAGGAGACCAGGAATCCTACAATGCCGAATGTCGCCATACCCGAGATAACCAAGCGTTTGAGTTTCA
>JAAUXZ010004815.1_pt1 | contig 12412 bp, 10 predicted proteins | sample 7278131 | NCBI WGS metagenome assembly JAAUXZ01 (sample SAMN14350119, study PRJNA611818) | marine sediment metagenome | isolation source: surface marine sediment (3m) | place: French Polynesia: Moorea | collected 2018-08
GCTGGTCCGATTATGCAGTTAGTTTTGAAATATCAGCCTCAGAACTACATGGCTTTGTATCATGCAGGAATGTCTGAATATATCCTTGGGGACTTCCAGATGGCACAACAGCATCTCAAGGAATTTCTCCGGATCTACCAGCGTCAAGATGGTTGGCGGCAGAATGCTTTAACTGTTCTGGAGCGACTTGAGAGTGGTATTCCCGCAGATAAGCTTTCTGGGGATAAATAGCCTTTTTCCCACAAGTTTTTTAATACCATTTTTCTAAATGATTGCTACAGATAGGAAGTCTCCATCTTCCCACACTTCCCACACTCCCTCCTCTTCTCTCTTTTCCCCTCTCACCTAACCAGGGATTTCGGTATTACTGAATCGGTCTTCTAGACTCCCTCTTGCTTTCTGAAGTCTGGCTGGCAAGGCTCGCAACTGTCTCAATAGATTGGCTGGCACAGGTCGAAGTTGACACTTGGTCAGTGGCAGCTTGGGCGATTCGGCTAATCATTGTGATTATTCTGTAATTCGCTATGGCAATCTGGTTCAGCTTTTGTCGGGTCTCCTCGATCAATTCAGTGCCGCTGACCGCCTGTCGTGTTCCGACCTCCATCATCGCCACCAGCTCCTTAGCTTTTGTTTCTATTTCCCCGGTAAAAGATTCAATTTCGGCGATCGCCGTGGCTAACTGCTCCATTGAGGAGCGCACTGTCTCGGCGAGGAACACCAGATGCTCTTGAGTGAGATCTCCATCTCCAGCCTGACCGGCTTTAATTGTCCTGCCAATAGCCTGTTGGGTCACTTGCACCCCTAGCTCCTTAATCAGGCTCACTACCTGGGAGTTCTTTTGGCAGCACTCGATCAGGTGCTTGACCTTTGTGCTAGCTTCCGCCATTGTCCCTTGGACAGCAGCCAGGCTATCTACAGCTGAATTTACGGTTTCTTCCTCAGCTTTGACTATTTGACTGGTCTTGAGCATCTGGAGTTCTACTTGTTGGATTTTGGCAGCCATTTCCCCGGCGGTATTAGCTACTGCTTGAGTTTGATTGAGGACAGCTTGAGTAACTTCCTTGAAAGAGGGAATTTGTTCGCTCGCCTCTCTCAAGAACTGCCTCCACTCCCTGAAGCTGTCTGCTTGTTTTTGCAGACGAGTGTAATCTGCTAAAAGCTTTGTGTACTCAAGGGCTAAACCTGCCTGTTTCCCTAACTGGGAAAATAAATCAATTTCTGAGCGCTGCCAAGCACGGATTTCGGAACATTGATGGGCAATCAGTAAGCCGAGTAAATTGCCTTGGCTGAATATGGGAGCGACTAAATTGGCTTTGACTGCCAAAGGTTCGAGCAACTCTAAATGGGAGGGGGTGAGATTGGCTTTGTAGATGTTGTTAATTGCCTGGATGCGACCATTTTGGTACTGCTCGAGCTCCTCAGAATTCAAGCAGCTGTCGTCGAGGGTCACTCCCAAGGCTTTGGGCCAGGCGGGGGCAACGGATTCGGCAATGACCTTGCCCCAGGACTGTTCGTCGAGGCTGTAGATCAGCACCCGGTCAGCAGTAATTGCTCGGCGGGCTTCTCGAACGGTGGCTTTGAGAACATCTTCTTCCTTGAGAGAAGAGTGAATTTGCTCGGTAGCGTCCTTTAAGGACTGCAGGCGCTCTTTCAGTTCTTTTTTCCCTGCTTGGGCGCTAGCAGCCGCAGCAGTAGTTGTTGCCAAGCCAATGGTGCGGCTAGCACAGAGTACAGCAAGGGCACCCGACAGCATTGCTGCTGCTCCAGTGCCAATCAACAGGATTGGCAGGAGCAATCTTCGTTCGTTGATCTCGGCTTGTTTGGCTTGGCCAATCTGCTCAAAGGACTGACTAGCAAAGTAGTAGGTAGCTGTCCCCACTGTCAGCACTGGAAACACGCTGATGGCGATCGCCATTGCCGCTGCCCTAGTTCTTAAGCCCGAGTCTGACTGCCCAGGATCAGGAGGCTCTGGAAGCTCTGCTCCCCCTTTGCTAGTGCCGGCAAAACAGTGGAGGCCGGAAAAATATAAGTTTTTCAGACTGGCAAGGCTAATTAAATCGTTGCCAAAACCAGGATTTTTCCAGGTTGTCAGCTTGAATTTCAGAGCTGCCCCTAGGATTTTTGGCGACCTCCACCATTGCCTAGGGACCACTCTCTGTTTCCGGTGGTCCTTAGTCAATCTCTCTTGGTCTCGTTTAAGATTCCGGGACTGGTCAGATTTTTGCCCTGCTTGCTGTTGAGTGGAAATTAACTCTCCAGGGATAGGGAAAAGAGTCTCTTGAGAGGGAACCTTGCCGCTATGAGACTGAGGACTAATGGGCTCTTTGCCGTTGTTAGATTGAGGGGGAGAAGTTTGAGTCATTGATTCAGTCTCTAACAAAATAGGGATAGTTACAGCCAATTGTTACTACAGCCGATTGATTGCCAAGATTCAGAGCCCAGAAAGTTTGAGTTAAGGAAGCGCCAACAACAGGCTCAGGGCTATTTCGTTTAAGGGTAAATACTTAGGAAATCGTCAAGATATTGTACTATAAAATACTATTTAATTTTATTAATAATTACAAATTTCCACAATTAAAGTGCTAAAACCTAATGGTATCAAGATAAGAAGCGATCGCTCTGTTGAGAATTGAGCAAGGCGTGACGATGACGATTTGATCGCTGGCGGCTGCTATTAGCGCGCACTAGCGGCCCCGGTCTGCCCAACTCCTGTACCTTTCTTCAGGGGAAAGAACGCCATTCCGGCAGAGGTTGTCTTCGATGGCTCGACTCGCAGCAACTGCGCAGTGCCAATTCTATCTCCCGAGGGCAGAAAGCTGATAGTGCCGCTCGCGCCTTGAACTACCAATCCAGACACTAGGCGTTTGCGGAAGGATTTGCGGGACAAACCTCCTCCCCTCAGTGTCTCTGCAATGGTAATTACTGCGTCCCTCGCCAAAGCAGTCCGCCAGTTTATAGACCCTTTCCACAGGTCCAGAGCGCGCTTGACAAACTGCGGATCTGCTGAACTGGAAACGTGCCACTGAACCGGGATAACCAGAGACTCAACCGCTTTTCCAGTCTCCAGTGTAATCCACGTGTTGAGGGAATGGTTGCCAAGCAGCACTAGCCGCTGAGAGCGCTTGTGGTTCGCTCGCGCTACTTCCATTGCAGTTTTTAGCTGGCTGACAGAGGGGGCAAGCAAGATCCCTTCAGCGCCGCGACGGTAAGCTTCCGATACGGCTTCTGCCGCTGAAAAATCCTCGCTTGAGAAGTTGCATCTAGCATCGACAAGCTTGCCTCCAAATTTTCCATAGGCATAGGAGAATGAGTGGACGAAAGACTGCGAAGCATAGCCATTATCAGAGCAGATGGCAAGTGGCGTGATCACTTCCGCCACAGCGAACTCGGCCAAGGGCTGCGTAATCGACCGCGTGTCGTAGGTAGTCCGGAATACGTTTTGGAAATTCGATATCTCCCTGGCAACGGCACTGGGGGAAATCGCTACCAGGTCGGTCTCCTCGTAAATTTCAGCCGCAGCAAGAGTAGCACCTGAGGTATTGTGTCCCACTACGACCAGCACCTGATCGAGTTCCGAGAATTCACCTGCCACAAACCTGGCGATATCAGGATTATTGTCGTCGTTAGCAACGAGTACCTGGAGCAATCTGCCGTTTGCGCCGCCGCTTGAATTCACTTCGAGCTGTCCCTGAGCTATCCCCCTGAGCAACTCAGCGGCTATGTTTCGATTGGCTCCCAGAGGGACGCTGGCACCAATCAGGACGGTTGAGACTCCTTCATCTTGTGCAAGTCTCGCGGCAAGGGCGTTTTGTGCGTACAGTAGAGATTCGGGGTCGCGCGTTCGACGCCATACTTGCTCGAAGGCTGATTGCGCTGCTCCAAAGTTTCCATTACCGAACGCTTCGCTGCCACTCAGCTTCAACGGATCTTCAACGCCGAGAATCTTTTCTCCCATAGAAAAGCGATCGCCCATTGCGCTCGGGAGTTTAGATTCCGATCTTCGCTCAGGACCGAACTCTAAATAGAGATAAAATTGAAACGCAGCCAAACCAACGAGCGCGCCAGTCCAAATGACCGCCAGTGCGAAGATCACTCTGTACATAACATTTTCGCGATTCATTCCTCAAGTCTCCTTGTCGAGCTTCCAAATCGTTTTTCTGAACTATAGCGCTGCAGGAGTAAGGCTGACTCTGCTGTAAACTCAGCCGTACATGGCGAAGCAATAAATGATCACGAATGGGAGGGCAAGCGTACTGGCCAAAATCGTCCCTGCTGCCACAGTTGGACTGAGGTTAAATCGTTGCGCCAAGATCGCGCTGATCAGCGCTGAAGGTAGGGAAGAGAGAAGTACCAGCGTCAGCCGCGCTTCTCCCGCAATGCCGATCACCGATACCACTAGCCCTACGACTGTCGGAAGGAGAAACGTCTTTATGGTTGCGGGAATCGTTGCTGCCAGCAGAGCGCTTCGCTCAAGCTGCGTCAGTTGGGTTCCGAGCAAGAAGAAGGCTGAGATAGCGATCGGAGGTTTGACGGGGGAAAGGTCAATAGCCCACCTATCCCCGACGAGCAGCCCCGTAACAAAAGCCCAAAAGGTCGGCATTTTGAGGATTTGTCCGATCATGCCCGACCTTGTGAGCTTTCGACTGCCGTAGTGCGCCGCTAAGTAGGGTCCAGCGGCATAGGATCCGAGCACGGAATGGGTTACGCCAAATGCTGCTATCCAAGAGTGCCAAACTTCTTCAAGAATCTGGGGAAAGAGCACCATGCCCACCCACGACGAGTTCCCGAGGCAAGATCCGAGTACCATGCTCCCAGCAAGCGTCCTCGGCACGCAGGGTATGTCCAGTGCTACATCTGACCTTTCGACTCCCTTTCTCGCCCAGTGAAATATTCGATCTGCAGACCTAATTGATACAAGGCTCAGGGCCGAACCCAGGGTTATGGTGAAAGCTGCCGCTACAGCGGGAATCAGCAGGGTACTTTGCAAGTCCGCGGAGAACGTCAATGAGAGTACCTGAATGGGCAGCCCGATATAAAAGAGAAACGAGCTAATTCGAGCAGCAGTTCGCTCTGTGGCGATCTTCGCATGCTTCAAGATGCCACCCGCTATTGCGGCACTTATGCAGACTAAAAGCCACTTCATACTTTAGCGCAGGCGCATCTAGTGGTTGAGGGAGAACCCTTAGTAAGGACGTATAAAGATCATCGTATCGGCACCAGCCGTAGCGTTTGCCTCCTCAATCGCTTCCCTCAACGAGCCTTCTCCGCTGTCGTTCGTTCAGATTGGTGATGGTGAAAATTGCCATGAATGCCTCCTTATCCCACTTGGTTTCTTCAGACTCTAAATTGTGCAGATTCAGAGCTGCATCTATTTTTAGAGAAAAAATCAGTATTTACACGTAAACTTAACAAATGTTTAATTTTTTTGCCCAGTATTTATACGTAAATTTTACCAAGATTTAACATAGTGAGCGGGAAGTCTTCAGCTTCGGCTACTCTACAGATAGGGGTGGCTACGCCTCAGTGGAAGCGGGGAAGAGCGGATGCCATGTCTGTTGGAAGATGGGTCTTATCTATTATTGGAAAAAATAAGTGTTTGTACGTAAACTTAACAAAAGTTAAATTTTCTACTAAGTATTTATACACAAACTTTGCCAAGATTTAACCTGAATAATTCATGAGCATCCACTTTCAAGGGTAAGTTTTTTAGATTTAGGGTTGAGATGAGCAGAGGGAACAGGGGGAACAGGGGAAGCAGGGGAAGAAAAGCCGATTTTTTCGTGAAAAAATCTCTCCTTGTCTCCTTGTCTCCCCATCCCTCACAGAGTCAACTGTTAAAAACCTACACTTGAATCGGCGGCAGACCTATTTCAGCACGCAGGAAGTCAACCTTTTCGGGCTCCCGGAAGGGAAAAGCAAATGATTCACCTGTGAAAATGTTCGTGCCGGTATGGGTGCCGTACATCTGAATTTTGTGATTGATTACCCAAAACCTGTCGATGACGCAGGCTAAGTGATCGCCATTTACGCCTTCTGTTCGCTTCATGACCTCGATAAAGCGCTTTTGCCTTTTTGGCCTCAATTCCGACTCGAGAGCAATTCGGAAGGCTGCTTGGGAGGCTTCCTCTCCAACTTCTTTGGCTGTTGGCCACCCCTCGATTTCGGTGATAATCTCAATCAACTCGGCTTCGTGTCGGGCATTCATTTGGTCAACGCGAATGCCTTTGATTATCTGGATTATTTGTCGAAGCCAGGGAAGGTGACTCGGAACATTGAGCCGCTCCAGTTTGAAGTTGCGGTATTCTTCTTCCAAAACTAATAGGCGTTGCTTTGCATTGTTTGTCGTCATCTGGTCTTTCATCGTTTTCCTCAGTAGATGTTTAAGTTTTCGAGGGAACTAAGCCCTCTCGTAAGTTAAGGTTAATGTCTATTTAACTTGCCTATTTAATTTGCTTATTTAACTTGCATACTTTAGATACTGAATTGCTGGTGTGATCAATCTGTAAAACCGCTAAGTAAAACTCACTTAAGCTACTTAAAATAGAAATAGGGATTTTAAAAAAATCTAGAAATGCCAAGTAAAGGTTTTCTGTCATTAGATGAAAAGAAAAACTTACAATAAGCCCTTAAACAAAAAGAAAGAGCAAAAGGAGGAAAAATAATCTTAATGTTTTTCTCGCAAAATGATGGGTAAATTCACGGAAAAATAGCCGAGTTTATTGGCTGTTGTTTGAAGACAGTAGCTTATTAGTGTGTCCAGGAAGATCCCAGGAATTTAGAAAGCTTAGAAGATGATATAAAAAAGAAAAATTATCAAAAAAACCGATGAATATATTAAGTTACTCTTTCTTGTAAATCGTGGAGCAAGATTGGCAGAGTATCTAGAAAAAACTCAGGTCAAACCGAGTGGATCACAATTAAAAAAATATTAATAAAAACCCTATATCTGGGCAAAATACAGTCTATAAAATAAGATAAATAAGGAACTAAGGAAAGTTTTTGAAGAACCAATTAGATGAGTATTTAAGATTAGCTAGAGAGGAGCCGGAGCAATTTCAGGACTGGTTTTGGGATGAATGTGGATTTATTTAAGAGTCATTACAAGGGGAAATTGAACAAAAAAAGTAAAGCAAAAAAGTTAAATAGCAAAGAAGAATAGGAAGAGTTAATGTGAGAAAAATATTAAGTTTTAAAAATAAAATGCGAAGCTTTTTTGTACTTGAAAAAGGAGACAAATAAACATTTAATGGACGATTGAATAAGCTCCATAAAGAGATTTATTCAAAACTGGATAAAGGCGGAAATATCTAGAGTGATTTTCCCAAAAAAGAACTAAATTTTGTCTTAATGTTGGAAAATAATGGTTTCATAAAAAGCAAAGATTTATCGACAAATTAGAAAAAAATGCCTAATAGTAGGCTAGAATTTTTGCTGATTATATTTCCAATTACAACCTATATGATTAATGCTGCATTCCCTTAAAGAATATATAGCTCATCGAAAATTTAAGGACGAAAAAGAACGAAAAAAGTAGTCAATCAGATTTCAAATAAAGGATAAATTTATTATTAAATCGAAAAAATAAAAAATAAATAAAATGCTTTTAATGTAACTTAGGTGCGCGAAAGCTTATATAAAAAAGAGAGGCAAGTGCTAGAGTAGAGCGAGTCGTTTAGTGAGATTCTATGACTGTTTGGATTGCCGTTCGCTGCCATGATTGTTACTCCATAGATGTCTCCAAACAAAGAAAATCAGCTGAAGGTAAACAACACTGCGGACAACCGCTGACTTACCCTCCAAGAAAAGACCGGCGGACCTCTGGATTCTGCAGCAACGCATCGGCTGCCCCCTCAAATGTGTTTTTGCCCAGCTCTAGCACGTAACCCCGGTGGCTTGCCTCTAGCCCCTGGCGGGCATTCTGCTCAATCATGAGCACTGTCAGCCCGATTTCCTGGTTCAGATGCCGGATGGTCTCAAACATTAGCCTGGTCATTTGAGGAGCCAAGCCAGCGCTCGGCTCATCCATCATCACCATTTTCGGTTCTAGCAGGAGCGCCCGCCCAATTTCCAACAGGCGCTGTTCACCTCCAGACATCGTGCCAGCCAATTGATGCCGCCGCTGTTCCAGTTGGGGAAACAGCTCAAAGATATACTCAATCCGCTGCTGGATGCGGTTCTGGTTCTTTTCCAGATACATGCCCAGTTCCAAGTTTTCCAGCACCGACATCTGGGGAAAGATACTGTGCAACTGGGGAACAATGGCAATGCCTGTTTGAAGTACCTGCTGTGGTTTCAGGTGAGTAATGTCTTGACCGTCAAACAGAACGCGCCCCTGGCGGATCTTCACCAAGCCGTAGATCGCCTTGAAAACAGTAGACTTGCCAGCACCATTGGGTCCAATCGTGCAGACAATCTCACCAGAGTTGACATGCAAGCTGACGCCCTGGAGAATATCGAAGTCCTGATAGCCAGCGTAGATATTTTCAACAATCAGCATGGGAAGAGACTAGGGGCTAGAAACTCCAAAATATGCCTCGATCGCGGCTTCGTTAGCCTTAATCTCCTCAGGCGTTCCTTCTGTGAGTTTTTCTCCTTGGTTGAGTACGTAGACTCGGTTGCATAAATCAGAAATAAAATTCATATTGTGTTCAATCAGCAGAAAGGTCTTGCCCTGTTCTTGGTTGAGAGTGCGGATGCGGTCTTTAATGGTTTCGCTCAAGGTAGGGTTGATGCCAGAGGTAGCCTCGTCTAACAGGAGAATGTCCGGGTCTGGCATCAGAGCCATGCCAAGTTCCAGCAGCCGCCTCTGACCCCCGGAAAGGTTGCCTGCGTACTCATTCTTCAGGGGGGACAGCAGCAGAAAGTCCAGTAATTCCAACGCTCGCCTTTGTGTCTTTCGGCGACTCGGTTTTAACATGGTGAAAATGGTTTCACCTCGCCACTGGCGGCTAATCAACAGGTTCTCCCACACGGTCATCTGGCGATAGATGCGGATTCTCTGGAAGGTGCGGGCCAGACCCATCCGGGCAAGCTGATAAGGGCGTGCCTGAGTGACATCTCGACCCTTGAAGAAAATTTTGCCCCGATCTATTGGCTGAAGGCGGCTGAGGCAGTCGAATAGGGTGGTCTTGCCACTGCCGTTCGGTCCGACCAATCCGACAATCTCGCCAGTGTAGATGGCGAGATCTACTCGATTGACAGCAGCTAGACCCCCAAAATACTTGCTGACTTGGCGTGCCTCTAACAGTGGCTTGCTCATAGCTTCTTGCTCAAACCCTCGATCAGTCGGAGTACCGAAGTCGTGTTACGGTTTCCCCAAACCCCCAGTATCCCTGACGGCATAAAGAGAATCAAGAGAATCAGCAGCATTCCCAGCGCCAGCAAATGATAATCCAGGAGATGGCTCCAGACGAGATCTTGAAGGACATAAAGCACCACTGCTCCCAGAGGCGGTCCCCAGACGGTGCCCAGTCCTCCCAACAGGGTCATCATCACCATGTTGATGTTGCGGCTTTCCACAAACACCACATCGGGGTCAATATAGGTGTTCTGCCAAGCCCAGAAAGCGCCAGTGATGCCCGTAAAAAAAGCAGCGATCGCCAACGCTACTAGCTTGTGCAGCGTTGTATTAATCCCCCGCATCTCGGCACCAATCTCATCTTCCCGAATTGCGAGCAGCGACAGACCAAACTCGCTCCGGCGAATCCACCAGATCAGGCTGACCACGATTCCCATTACCGCTAGCATGAAATAGTAGTCACCTACCCGATTCAGGATCGGTGGTAAATCTATCCCAGCGCCGCCGCCCGTAATCGGTCGCAGGATGCGCACTACTTCCCGCGTCGCCACAAAGGTGCCTAACATGGCGATGGAGAAATAGGGACCCTTCAGGCGCAGGGTAGCCCAGCCAACCAGCAGGGCAAATAGGACTGAAGCTAAACCAGCCCAAGGAAGCGCTTGCCAGAAAGATAACCCAGGCGCTATGGCTATGGGAGCACGGGTAACTAAGATACCCATAACGTAGGCACCAATGCCAAAAAAGACGGCGTGGCCAAAGTCTACATAGCCCGTCATCCCCCCAATCAGATTCCAGTTAGAAGCCAAGGTCACCAAGACAAAGATCTGAGTGACGCTAAACAGTTGTAGACCTGTGGCTCCTCCTTGGGGATAGAGGACTAAAGCCAAAAGCAGCAACGCCCATAAAATTAGCCCGCCCCGTCTGCTTAGAAAAGATTGCTTCAAGAAAGACACGGCTAATCTACCTCCATCGGTCTCAGTCCTTGCAATAACCCCTGGGGTCGCACAATCAGAATCACTACCAACAGAATCAAGCTGACTGCCACACCTAAATTAGTGCCAATTCCAGGCACATAGGTAGCCACCATCACCTCAGTTACCCCTAGGAACATTCCCCCCAGCAAAGCGCCAGGAATCCGTCCCAAACCTCCGAGCACAGTAATGGTAAATGCTTTGAGGGTAAAGGGTTGACCCATGAAGGGAAAGATCGCCTGGGTAGGGCTAATCATCGCCCCAGCCGCCGCTGTCAGGGCAATGCAAATGCCCGTGGTGATAGCGTAGACTTGCTCGATATCAATGCCCACAATCCGAGCAGCATTCTTGTTCTGAGCTGCTGCCCGGATCGCTTTGCCTAAACGGGTCCGCTGGAGAAACAGGTGCAGTGCTAACATCATTGCCAGCGCCACGCCGAAGATGATTGTCTTGACAATGGGCAGGGAGAGCCCCCATAGCTCAAAAGACCCATTGTAGGAGACAGGTACGTTGCGAGGGTCGGCAGTATAGACGATCTTGTGCAGATTTGCCAGACTAATAGAAAGGCCGAAGGTGGCTAGCAACATGACCAGATGGGGACGTTCCACCAGCCGATTGAGCAGGATTTTCTGCAGCCCATAGCCGACAAGGAACATGACGGGTACGAGCAGCAGCAGTGAGGCAAAGGGGTCGAGATTGAAGTTGCGGAAGAGGAGCCAAGCCAGATAAGCTCCAGTCATGAGAAAATCGCCGTGAGCCAGGTTGATAATGCCCATGACGCCCCAAAGAACGGAAAATCCCAACACCATCACCCCGTAAAAACCGCCGAGTAACAGACCGCTGGCTAGCGCTTGCAGAAATTGAGTCATTCGATTTTGGATTTTGGATTTTGGATTTTGGATTACCTTTCCATGCATTTAACGCTCTTTCCAAGGGAGCAGAGGATACACTATTTCAGCCACAGCCGTCTCTTTAGGAGCTACCACCTTGATTTGACCGTCTAGAATCTGAATACTGCCCATGGGCTTGATTGTATTTTTACCCGTTTCGTCGAATTGAATCGGACCATAAAAAGTCTCCACATTCAGTTCCCTCATCGCTTGGCGAACAGCATCGGTGTCCAGCGACCCAGCTTTTTCAATCGCCAATTGCAAGACCAAAGCTGCCGCCGTGGCTCCAGCAGCCTGATAGGTTGGTGGCTCTCCCCATTTGGCTTGATAGCGCTCGGCGTACTCAGAAGCAGTGCCAAAGTACTCGTCTTGGTGGCTCATGGTACTTTCCCACTGCGTCGGACCAAAGATGTAGTTAGCGTCTGCCCCCATTTCAGCAGCAAATTTGGGGTTAGAAGGCCCCACAGTGATAACTATCGCTTTTGGGTTGAAGTCCAGTTCCTTGGAGGAGCGCACGAACAGGAGAGCGTCGTTGAAGTGACCCCCACCGACAAAGATATCGGGATTGAGAGCTTTGAATTTGCTCATAATGGCGCTGACATCGGTTACGTCTTTGGGATAGGTCTCCATGGCGAGGACTTTCATCCCGTATTTCTCTGTCCATTTTTGGGCTCCCTCGGCGACACTGGTGGGGAAAGGGGTATCCTCATGGGTAATTACTACTGTCTTTGCCCCACCTTCGCTTAGTGCTTTCAGGGTCGATTCTGTATAGTCGCTAGCAGGGGTCAACATACTGAAGAGGTTTTTGAAGCCACGGGTGAAGAGGGAATCAGAGGAAGCCCCGCCTGCTACCATGATCTTGTCATACTTTTCGGCGATCGCACTAGCACTTTTAGTGAGCCCGGAACTATAAGGGGCAAGCAAGAAGTTTACCTGATCTTCAGTGATCAGCTTCTCCACTAAGCGGGTAACAGTATCGGGATTGCCCTCATCGTCGTAGTAGACGATCTCGACCGAATAGCGATCGTCGCCAACTTTAATGCCGCCATATTCATCATTAACCCAATCGAGCCAGAGATTATAGCCAGATCGGGTATCTTTTCCCTCGCGGGCGAATTTGCCCGTCTCGCTTACCGCTGCCCCTAGACGAATGATGTTGCTTGCTTCAGCCGATGGGTCTGGCGTTTTTTGGAGACAAGCAGCTAGCATCGAAGCTAGACTCAAACATAAGGAAATCAAGAATAATTTTTTCA
>JAAUXZ010133847.1_pt1 | contig 12407 bp, 6 predicted proteins | sample 7278131 | NCBI WGS metagenome assembly JAAUXZ01 (sample SAMN14350119, study PRJNA611818) | marine sediment metagenome | isolation source: surface marine sediment (3m) | place: French Polynesia: Moorea | collected 2018-08
AAACGGAGTGAATCTATTTATGAATTTATCCGCCAGGATTTCCTAGGTAAGAAAGCCCAAATGATGGAGATCGTAGATGGCCTAAAGCCTCAATTCCAAGATGCCGAACAATTTGAAAAGGCCCGTGAATTTATTCAGGATTTCTTCGTAGTCTTGCAGAACGAAGGTCGGTATCAGCGTGAAATTCTGGCCATGGCCCGGGTAAAATAACCTGGGGAAATTACCCAGACTCCCCCATCTGCGGAATTAGCAGCTCACTATTTATGAGGAAGAAAATTCGCATTATTATCCTGCTACTCATCGCGTTACCGCTTTTGGTAATTGTCCTGTCTAACCTTGTTATTGAACAAGCTACAAAAGGCAAAACCTATGATCTGGTAGCGGATATTCCACAGAATAAAGTCGGACTGGTTCTGGGTACTGCACGCAGACTCGTGGAAGGGGGCCTTAATCCCTATTACACCCATCGCATCCAGGCCACTGTGGAATTGTATCAGGCAGGAAAGATCAAATTTGTGCTGGTAAGTGGAGACAACGGGAGTATCTATTATAATGAGCCCACCACGATTAAAAAAGACCTCATCAAGGCTGGTATCCCTGCTGAACAAATCTTCCTGGATTATGCCCGATTCCGAACCCTGGATTCTATGGTACGGGCCATAGTTATTTTTGGCCTGGACAGTGTAACGGTGATCTCCCAGGATTTCCATAATAAAAGGGCCATCTACCTTGCTGAGAAAAAAGGCCTCACAGCTATTGGTTTTAATGCGGAAGACGTTGCGGGAAATCCGGGTTTAAAAGTACATGTCCGGGAATATCTGGCCCGGGTTAAAGTCTTTGTGGACCTCCTGATGAATACACAACCCCGGTATTATGGTAACCGTATTGAGATACGATAGCCCTAGTACATGCCTAAAATATCCTTATTTTAGTTCCCGTAAGCCAACCAACTAATGCCCAAACTCAAAACCTTCCTTAAAAACCTGGGACCCGGATTGCTTTTTGCCAGTATGGCCATAGGTACATCCCATTTGGTGCTTTCTACCAAAGCCGGGGCGCAATACGGCTGGGTGATGATCATACCAATTGTCCTGGCCAATTTGCTTAAATATCCTTTTTTTGAGTTTGGAATCCGTTATACAAACATTACGGGCAAATCAATCATTGAGGGCTATCTGAGACGGGGAAAAGGCTGGCTGTGGCTTTACGCCTTTATAACACTAATGACCACCTTTACTATCCTTGCTGCCCTTTATGTGGTTACGGCAGGTTTATTCATCAATCTATTTGATGTTTCTGACCTCTCTGTAGCTGGGGTGGCCCTGGGGCTTTTCGTTTTTATCAGCGCTTTGCTGATCATCGGGCGGTATAAATTCCTGGAGAACTCTCTCAAGGTGGTGATCTCCATCCTGTTTATTGCTTTGCTAGTCACAACAGTACTGGTGCTCTACAAAGGCCAGGTAGACCCCGTTGCCAATTTTAAGCGCAGTCCCATATTTAATGAAATCGGGATCTTATTTCTCATCAGCCTGATTGGCTGGATGCCTACCGCAGTTGAGGCTTCCAGTTGGGTTAGTCTGTGGAGCCTCGAAAAATACAAGCTCAGTGGCCACAAACCGAGTTTGAAAGAGGCGCTTCAGGAATTCAATTCGGGTTATTTAATGACCGCACTTCTCGCTATATTCTTTCTCATCATCGGCTGGATGACACTTTATGGCACCAATACAGAATTGAGTGGTAATGCGGTCACTTTCGCAGACCAGGTAGTGCAGTTATTCACCACGCACATAGGAAACTGGGCATATATCTTTATAGCTGTATCAGCCTTTGCCACAATGTTCAGTACCTGTATGACGGCTCACGACGCCATCTCCAGGGTGAGTATTGATATCATTGGGTACCTCACCCCGGAAAATCGTGATTTTTCGCGCAGGCGTCACTACGCAGTTGGTGTAATTATCCTGGCCCTGGTGAATTTTGTTGTGGTTACCGTTTTCAGTGCCAATATGGGAACCCTGGTAGCTCTGGCCACCTTTATTTCCTTCGTTCTTGCCCCTGTTGTTGGGTACATGAACCTCAAGAACGTAATGAGCCATGATTTACCCAAGGAACACTGGCCACAAAAATGGCTACAGCTACTCACCTTTGCCGGAATAATCTTCCTTACCTTATTTGCGCTCTATTATTGCTGGCTTTTCTTTTCCTGAAAACTTAAAGCGCATCATCCATGATCTGCTGAACCACCTCAGGATTTAGCAGCGTACTGATATCTCCAAGGTCCTTGGTATCATCTGCCGCTATTTTCCTCAGGATCCTCCTCATGATCTTACCACTCCTGGTCTTTGGCAAGCCCGGTACAAATTGAATCTTATCCAGCTTGGCAATAGGCCCTATCTGTGCGGTGATCTCTTGGTTGATCTCCTTTCGAAGTTGGTCACTGTCCTCCGTTTCCCTTTCCTCGTTGAGGATCACAAAACCGTAGAGGGCATTTCCCTTGATATCATGAGGGAAACCAACAATGGCTGATTCAGCAACGTCATTATGCTCATTTATCGCATCCTCAATAGGCGCGGTACCCAGGTTATGCCCGGATACGATGATCACGTCATCTACACGACCCGTAATACGATAATATCCTACGGCATCACGTTTGGCACCATCGCCTGTGAAATACTTATCCTCATAAGCGGCAAAGTAGGTATCCCTGTAACGGTTGTGATCTCCCCAGATGGTCCTGGCAATTCCCGGCCAGGGGAATTTAATGCACAGACGACCCTGTACACCGTTACCCTTAATTTCATTGCCCTCAGCATCCATCAAGGTGGGCTGAATACCGATAAAAGGTAAGGTTGCAAAGGTGGGAATGGTAGGTGTTACGAAGGGGATAGGAGAAATCATTATCCCCCCGGTTTCCGTTTGCCACCAGGTATCTGCGATCGGGCATTTTCCATCACCCACATTGATGTTATACCAATCCCAGGCATCTTCGTTGATAGGTTCCCCAACGGTGCCCAGTACTTTTAATGAAGATAGATCATATTTTTTCACAAACTCCACATTGGCTTTGGCCAGTGCCCTGATGGCTGTTGGTGCCGTATAAAACTGGGTTACCTTGTGTTCTTCAACCACCTGCCAGAACCGGCCGGCATCGGGATAGGTAGGTACCCCTTCAAACATAAGGGTAGTAGCCCCATTGATCAGTGGTCCGTAAACAATGTAAGAGTGTCCGGTGATCCATCCAATATCAGCGGTACACCAGTAGATGTCGTCTTCACGGTACTGGAAGATATTTTTAAAGGTATAAGCTGCAAAGACCATATATCCGCCGCTACTGTGAACCATGCCTTTGGGTTTTCCGGTAGATCCTGAAGTATAGAGTATAAATAATGGATCCTCAGCGTCCATTTCCTCTGCAACATAAGTGGTTTCGGCCTTTTCGAGCAAAGGTTCCAACCATTGGTCACGTCCTTCTTTTAGACTTACTTCCGCTCCAGTCCTTTTGACCATCAATACGGTTTCTACGCCTGGGCACTCTTCCAAAGCGGTATCCACGATACCCTTAAGGTCGATTTGCTTTTTGCCGCGGTAAGATCCATCTGAGGTAATTACCATTTTACAATCACAGTCGTTAATACGGGTAGCCAGCGCTGTAGAAGAAAACCCTGCAAATACTACAGAATGAACAGCACCTATCCGCGCACAGGCAAGCACTGAAATTGCCAGTTCCGGGATCATTGGAAGATAGATACAGACTCTGTCTCCTTTTTTAATACCACTATCAGAAAGTACATTGGCCATTTTACAGACCCGCTCATGGAGTTGCCCATAAGTGATATGTTCGGATGCTTCTTCCGGATCATTAGGTTCAAAAATTATGGCTGTCTTATCTTTCCGGGTAGCTAAATGCCGATCCAGGCAATTCTCGGTAATATTCAACTTGGCATTCTCAAACCATTTTACTTCTGGTTTCTTAAAATCCCAGCTCAATACATTATCCCATCTTTTTCGCCATACGAAATGTTCTTCTGCGATCTCTTCCCAGAACGTTTCCGGGTCGCTCACAGACTTGTTGTAAACTTGAAAGTATTCTTCCAGATTTTTAATGTGATAATTACTCATAGTGAAAGATTGTTTGCGTATCTAGGCATCCCAATTCTCTAAAGGATGCGGAAATGTGTTTTAAAAAAAAAGGGGGATATCAAACTCCCAACCAGCCCGATTTCCCCTGCATATAAATCAACTATAAATTTACGCATATATAAGCACAAAAATGGTATTCCTATATGCATTCTTAAGGTTGTTATTTCATTAATTAAATGTTAGCCAAAGTTAGCAGGTGAATTCCTTTCAGAATAGGATAAATGTCAGGTTTTATTTGAGAAAGAAGCCTAAAGGTGGCTAAAAATCCTGTGAGTTGATGCTGGCAGGAATTCTTTTAGCTGAAAACTGCAAATGGCATGGGAAAAGCGCTTTAAAAGGACTATTCGGAATCCCCTGAACTCAAACCGATTTAGTACAGGATGTTGTAGTTGAGGACTACAATCAAATGGCGCTCGTTTTGTTTATGGAAGACATCCAGGCAATATACCCCGCTCTTGCAATCGTTCACGAGGTTGTCCTCCCCATATCCTATCGCATAGAGAATATTGGAGGTGGGAACGCCCTGTTCTTCCAGATATCTTTTGATCGCATTTGCACGATTTTGAGAAAGACGGAAATTCGTGGCACTTCCCCCACGGCTGTCTGTATGTGCTTCTATCCGAAGCTGCAATTCGGGGAATTTTTTGATTATGTCAGCTACTTTATCCAGCTCAAGGGCTACTTCAGGTGTCATTTGGCTAGTGCCCCTCTTGAAATAGGCTTTATTGAGTTTAAGTACCGTCTGTCCTTCTTTTTCCTCCACCAGGTCCTCAATAAAGGCAATGGCTACGTCCAGGGGTTCTTTTTGGACACTTTCCATTTGGGATTCATCATAAGTAGCGCGATAAACGGAATGTTTTTCCTTGGATACCTCCAGAGTAACGCCTGTTTCCCATGGGATTTCCAGTTGATACGTCCCATTGTCTGCCGCATAGAGCTCCTTGAGTACGTTCCCAGTGCTGTCCAGTAGCTTTAATTGCGCCTTGGGTACTACCATCCCGGTTACTTCGTTTACCACGCGGCCTTTGAGGGCAAATGTTTTGATCCCGGGTTTCTCGGCCACCTTAAAGCCATAGATGTCATCGTTGCCTTTACCACCAGAACGGTTAGAGGCGAAGTAACCAATAAGACCTTCTGCCTGATAATTTTTGATGATGAAACCAAATTCATCATCCGGAGAATTAAGACCTCTTCCCAGATTGATCGGGATACTGTACGATGCTCCCCCCAGCATCTCTGCCTTATAGATGTCCATCCCTCCGTAACCATAAAAAATATCGGAGGAAAAATAGAGGCTGTTCTCAAAAATAAACGGGGCTATCTCGTTCCCAGGGGTATTTATGCGAGGTCCCAGATTAACCGGCGCAGACATGATCAGTCCGTTATTCGTGGAAACATAGTACAAATCAGTACCACCATACCCGCCGTCGAGTTCGGCCGCAAAGTACAATCGGTCTGTTTCAGTATCAAAGAACGGATAATAATAAGAGGTGTTCTCATCTCGAAAGGCGTATCGGAACTGACCAGAACTACCGATCAGTCCAATGGCAAGGGTGTTTTTACCCTCCTCGTTAAAAAACATCTTGCCATCTTCCACATTAGACCTGACATAGAATAGCAAATCCCTGCCAGGTACAAAGTAGGGTGTGGCCTGGTGATATTGCGATTCCGGTATCCCATCAAACAGCCTGGTGTTCGTAATATTGCCGTCCTCAGTGGCGTCTGCAAGGAAGATATCTGTATATGCCTCTCCCGTGGGCTCATAGATGGGTTTTTCCCCATGTCCCCGTGAACTGGCAAACAACAATTGATCTTTGTAAAAGGCAGGTGAAAAATCTGCCCTTGAACTGTTGGCCTGTACGTTGAAGATCTGAAAATCGAGCACTTCCTGCCCGTCCTTTTCCATGAGGTCAAAATTTATTTCCGCATTTTCGAGCAACTCCGGGGTCAATGAAGCCCGGCGTGTATTTAAAAAGGTTTTGATACGCTCTTTGTCGTCATTCTTGCCAAATGCCAGCAGCATCCTGTTAAAGGAAGTCAAGGGCATATCACTATCTGCCTTAAATACGTCCATATAGGTTTCTGAAGCATACTGATAATTCCCCGTCTGGAAATAGGCGTCTGCCAGGTTGAGCAATTGCTGATTAGTAAGCGGTTTTTGCTGCCTTTCCTTGTTGTACTCGGCAATCGCCCTGGCGTATTCGTACTGATAGAATAGTTGATCAGCGCGAGATTTTTTCCCTTGTCCTGAAACGGCGAGCACACTGAAGAGCAGTACCCAAATCATCAAATTTTTTATATCAGTGACTTTTTTCATTTAAAAAAATCTTGGCGGATCAATTTGTTTTGGTTTCCCTTTTAGTTTCCTTTCTCTATCGCGTTTCGCTCTGTCTCTGTCTGACCTCAGGAAGAATTTCACGATAATTTCATGGCTGCCCTGGTTAAATTCCCCGAGACCCGTAGTGCTGTAATCATAGGCATATCCAATAAAAAGTGTATTAGAGGCCTGAAATCCTGCCAGACCACTAACCGCATTGTCGATTCGATACGCTGCTCCAATTGTGAACACATCATTAAAAAGGAAGTTCGCGGACAAATCCACCTTAGCAGGTAATCCTTTCAGGTAGTTGAGCAAAAAGGCCGGCTTAAACCTCAATCGTTCCGATAAATCGAAAACGTATCCTCCAATAAAGTTAACCTGAATCTGATCATTGACCAAAGACTTGATGTCATCATCCTTGATAGCACCAGTTAGGAAATTGGGAATTGACAATCCCAAATACCAGTTGTCTGCATATAAGAAGGTTCCCGCCCCTATAGTAGGGTTAAACGTATTGAATACCGTATTGTTCAATATGGGTTCATTAGGATTTTCAAAGCTCCCCTTGGTAAAATCAACATCAATAATGGAGCCACCCGCATCGATCCCAAAAGACAACCTGGTTTCTTCGGATAACATCACCTGAAAGGAATAGGCCACATCAAAAAAGGTTTGTGTAGTAGGTCCCAATTGATCACTTACAACATTAAAACCCAGACCATTCTTTCCATTGGCCAATGGAATATTCGTTCCAAGTCGGAGCGTCCTGGGAGCCCCATCAATATCGATCCACTGAGCCCGGTATAAGGCTGTAATCTCCATATTTTCCACAGTACCCACGTAGGCGGGATTAAAGCTCCCAATATTATACATGTACTGGGTATATTGAGGTTCTTTCTGACCAATTGCGGAGAATTGGGTCAGCAAAAATGCAACCAGCAACAAGGTAACCCGAATGGAGGTTTTTAATTTCATATTGTTATCGTATGATTTGGATCCAACCCTTACGCACTTCAGTATCGTCTCCTAAATCGAGTATATAGAAATAGGTGCCCTTAGGCAGTTGTCCGTTCTTACCAGTTCCATCCCAGTTGTTATTGTAGGGCGCTGCCGCGAAAACCTGGTTGCCATAACGGTCATATATTTCAAGGGAATTCTGGGGGAAGTCCTCGATACAATTAATTGTTAACAAGTCATTTACCCCATCGTTATTTGGTGAGAACTGGTTAAACAGGAAGCCACATTCGCTACTGGACCTTGGAATAACCACTATAGCCACTTCGGCCTGATTGTTATCTGTATTCGGGTCCTCAGGGAACGAATCCACAATGGTCACCCTGTTTATCAAGGTACCTTGAATGGTTACCCGTACCACTATTTCCAATACCGCTGTTTCACCAGGAGTCATCAGAGGTACTTCCCACTGCCCGCTCAGTACATTGTAGGTGCCCAGCGAAGCGGTATGGGATATGTATTCGAAACCGGTTGAAGCCCCGACTAATTCGTTCACTACGATATCTGAGACGTCAATAGGCGATAGGTTGGTCATTACCACTGTAAAGGTCACCAGGCTTCCACCAAACGGATTAAGGTTATCCGCGGTCTTTTCTATCAGCAGGTCTACCTCATCCAGGTTGCAAGCTTCCGAAATTACAGGATCACAAGGATCAAGTGGATCGCTGCCTGCGAGCACTTCGCCACCATCTGTGAGTGTATCGCCGTCTGTATCCGGGTTAGACGGGTCGGTACCAATAGCTATCTCCTGTCCGTCTGTCAGGCCATCGTTATCGGTATCTTCGGTACATTCCGATACGGTAATGGTAACCTGCACAGATTCGTTCACGCAGGGTGCCTGAGCATCTGTTGTGGTATAGGTGAAAACATAGTCCCCATTGGTAAGCCCGGAGAAATCAACCACATTACCGGCACCAATGACCACCAGACCTCCGGAAGGATCTGTGGTAATAGCCCAGGTACCAGGATCAGCGCTGTCCAATTGATCATCCAAATCTAAGGTAGTAGGGCCATTGACATCGACACTACAGGCAATACCATCAGAAGGAATACCGGCAGAAGGCGGAGTCAAAACCGTAGCGGTTACCGGGACCCTGGCTGTTACGCAACCATTGGCATTTCCTTCGGCATAAAATATCGTTGTTACGGTTATGGTTGGGGTTATAAAATCCTCTCCGGTACCAATTACCGATCCTCCTGTTTCTGTAGCATACCAACTTACGGTGCCTTCAGAAAAGACGGCATTGAGAGTTGCTTGTCCCTCCCCACATATATCAGCACCGGTAGTACTAACCACCACAGGGGTAGTATTGAATTCAAGGGTTACCTCTAAAACAGGGCTTGCACAGTTATTCGCCACGTCAAAGAAAAACCCATAATAGGTGCCTGGAAAGTCTGATCCGATAACCGAACTCAACAGGTGGGTATTTGGATCTAGTATATTAGCTAAATCGTTGGTCCAGCGCAATTCCGAACCAGCGGGCGGTGTACTGTTGGTATACGCATCAAGATCCTGACTGGTGGCATCACAAAAAGAAGTGGGTACTGTTGGGTCCAGGACTGGAGCCTCAGTACCTGCCGGACAGGCATCATTATCCGTGATCGTCGCTACACCCTGGGGATCACCAATGCTCACCAGGAAGGAGCTGGCACTAACGAGGTTCAGGAAAAATGCTTCATCAGCTTGCTCTACATCGGTATCGTCAATCAATGTAATGGCTACAGTCTGAGTTTCGGTATCCGTACCTGTAAAGGCTACACTGGCGGAAGCAGCGGTGTAATCAAAGCCGGCAAGCGCCGTATCGTCTTGTGTGCTGTAGTTAACTGAGAATCCACCGGGTACATCTCCTCCGTTAAGAGTCAGGGTAAAAATAGCCGAACCATCACCCTCATTTACTACAATATCATCCACAGTTACGTTTGGTGCTTCATTATCAATGATGCTTACCACCCCGTCAGGTTTGGTTAAATTTATGGTCCCTGCAGCAACCACATTGCTCAGGGTTACCACAAATAACTCGCTATTCTCAACGATGAAATCGTCAATGATTGGAATAGAAATATTCTGAACTTCATTCGGGTCTCCCACAAAAGTTACGGTTCCGCTGGAAGCCGTATAATCGAGGCCTGCCAGCGCTGTATTATTGGAGGTGTTATAATCAACTGTAAAACCACCTTCTACCTGTTCTATTATGGTAACCTCAAGTACTGCCGTACCGTCATCCTCATTGACAGTTACATTATTGATACTTAGGCTTCCTTCATCATTGTCATTGTTTATCACGGTAACATCCGGAATATCTATTCCAGTTAATACATCGTAATTGGCATCTGCAGAAGTAACATTACCCGTTACTATACTAAAGGTAATCGGTCCGTCAACGAGATCATCGTCCACCCCTGTAACAGTAACCACCGCACCGGTATTCCAATTGGTACTGTTCAAGGTAACATTGGCAAACGGAATAGTCCCTTCACCTAAATCGCTACTGCTCAAAGGAATAATTACATCGGCACTGGGCTGACTCTCCAAGAATATGGTAAAGGTTGCGGCAACACCATCTTCCGTAGTATTACCGCTAATGGAAGTAATAATAATTCCTGCGGAATCATCATCCTGGTTAGTAACATTCACAAATTGATCGGCAAGGGGATCAAAGAAGTTATTACTATTGGCATCATCAACTGATATTGAAACATCGTAATTCTGGGTTCCGTCTACCAAAACATCGTTAAATGGAGTTACGGTGACGTTACGACTTACATCCCAGTTTGCCGTGGTAAAGGTGAGGCTTGCGGGGCTCACCGTTCCTTCGGTTGTATCCAGAGAGGTTATATCCAGAACCACGTCTGTTGCCGGAGCGGCGTCCAGAACCACTGAGAACTGTTGCGAAGCTCCACCTTCAATCGTATTAAGGGATAATGGCGATACCGTAAAACCGGCAATGTCGTCATCCAGAAAAGCACTTGTTCCTACATTGTCTGCCGCCAGTGTTGCATTACCACTTGGATTACTCAGGGTAACAGAAACAGGCAAATCGGCCTGTACTATAACATCTCCCGAGGTAGTCACATCAATGTCCCGTGATAGGTTGGTGGTACCTGCAGGGAAGGTCAGGGAACCACCTGTCCCATTTTCATTACCTCCGCTTATCAGGTAGTCAACTGTTATAGGATTATTCGGATCGGCCTGTCCCAGGGAAACAGTAAACGTGATTGTAGAAATACCCGTATCCCCCTCTGGTACGGCAGAAGGGTCATTGATACTGATAGTACTGGAGTCATCATTAGTAAAACTACTACTACCCACATTATCGGCGTCCAATACAGCATTACTACTTGGACCGCTCAGTGTTATCGTAACAGGTTCATCGGCTTCGACATTCGTATCTCCGTTAGTGGTAACATCAATATCCTGAGAGAGGGTTGAAGTACCTGCCGGAAAAGTCAATGTACTACTTGTACCACTTTCATTGCCCCCACTTATCAAATAATTAACGGAAACGGCGTTATCGGGATCAGCCTGGTCAATGCTCACTGTAAAGGTCAGTGTTGTGATCCCTGAATCCCCTTCAGGGATCGGTGCCGGATCGTTTATGCTGATCAGGACCTGATCGTCATCTGTAAAGCTGCTGTTACCCGTTGCTTTGGTAATGATGGCATTGGAACTGGGATTTCCCAATGTAACCGAAACCGGCTCGTTACCTTCAACCACTGTATCTCCAGTAGTAGTAACCGGGATGTTTTGTGTAAGTGTAGGGGTACCAGCAACAAAGGTAAGGGTACCTGAATCTCCATTTTCGTTGCCGCCGCTAATTACATAATCTACAGTAATATTTGCAGAAGGATCGGATTGTGTAATGCTTACAGCAAAATTTATTGTTGCGGGTCCGGCATCTCCTTCCGGAACCGACGCGGGATCATTTACACTGATACCAGCCTGATCATCATTCAAAAAACTACTTGTTCCCGTAGCTTTGGTAATATTCGCATTTGGGCTGGGATTACTTAAGGTAATCTGAACGGTTTCGTTACCTTCCACTAAGGTGTCACCATTGGTAGTAACATCAATTGTTTGCGATAGATTTGTAGTCCCCGCTGCAAAGGTCAACACGCCCGAATCTGTATCTTCATTACCTCCACTTATTAAATAATCAACGGTTATAGGGTTATTCGGATCGGACTGGCCCAAGGAAACCGTGAAAGTCAGGGTGGCAATACCCGAATCACCTTCGTTAATTGGCGTTGGGTCGTCAATACTAATGGAAGCGCTATCATCGTTTATTATCGTTCCCTGCCCCTCACCATCATTTATTACAGCATTTACCGGAGCACTCAAATTCACCAAGAATGTTTCATTGGCTTCCACTACCGTATCACCATTCACATCCACTGAAATCGTAGTGCTGTTATTTCCCGCAGTTATCGCGCCTGAACCGCCAACTACTGCAACGTAATCACTGCCTGCAACAGCCGTTCCATTAGCAGTATTGTAAGCAAAGATGATATTACTGGCTGCATTCCCACCACCATCCACGCTAACGGTAAAGGTAAAGGTAGTTGTACCTGAATTTCCTTCAGCAAGGGAAACATCAGAAATACTGATCGCATCAGAAACTTTTGTAGAAGTGTCAGTTGCTGCCGGACCAGTTCCGTTAATATTGGTAAGCGTTACACTAAGTGCGATCGTTCCATCGCCCAAACCGCTAAGGTTGATCCCGGAGATGGTCTGTCCTGGAGAGACTATAGTACCTGATCCTGTTACCGGGGTGCCGCCTCCACTGCTGGTAAAGCTATAGTTGTAGGTTGCCCCTGCTTCTGCCGCCGTGAAGGTAAAACTTACTGCCGTCTCATTGCCCGCATTGATCGGGTCCTGGTTGATCGTTACAGAATAACCACTCGGGGCTGCAGTATCCTTGGTTGCATTATCCGT
>JAAUXZ010012684.1_pt1 | contig 12378 bp, 11 predicted proteins | sample 7278131 | NCBI WGS metagenome assembly JAAUXZ01 (sample SAMN14350119, study PRJNA611818) | marine sediment metagenome | isolation source: surface marine sediment (3m) | place: French Polynesia: Moorea | collected 2018-08
CCGGTGAAGATGCCACTCGAGTAGGGATCGACCACGCAAAAATGATGATAGGCATGGCCCGGCGTATGCACGATCAGCAACTCGCGGTCACCGAGATGAAAACGGCTGTCATGTTCAGCGCTGGTGACGCGGCTGGCATCGATCGGGGGGATCTCACCATACAGGCGTTCGAAGGTCTCTGCTCCATAGACCTGCTTACTGGCAGCGACCAGTTGGGTGGGATCGATCATGTGTTTGGCGCCGCTCGGATGAACGATCAGCTGCGCATTGGGAAAAGCCTGCATCATGGCCCCGGCGCCACCGGCATGATCAAGATGAACATGGGTGGGTACCACGTATTGGACCTGGTCCCTGGCGATACCCAGCTCGTTTAGCAAAGCCTGCAGGTAGGGCAGGCTGAACGAGGTGCCGGTCTCGATGATCGCCACCTGGTCCTGGTGTACCACAGCGTAGAAACTGGCCACCCCGCGGCTGATGTAATGGGTATCGATGTGATAGACACCCTGGCCAAGCGCCTGGTGGTCAGCCATCTGGTTTTTGGTCAGCGATAAACAACCAGGTGTCGATGACCGTATCGGGATTCAGCGACAGGCTGTCGATGCCCTGGTCCAGCAACCACTTGGCTAGATCGGGATGATCGGACGGTCCCTGGCCGCAGATGCCGACATATTTACCTGCATTCTTACAGGCCGCAATCGCCTGGCTCAACAGCTTCATCACCGCTGGGTTGCGCTCATCGAAGGAATCGGCAATCAGGCCGGAATCGCGGTCCAGGCCCAGGGTCAGCTGGGTCAGGTCATTGGAGCCGATGGAGAAGCCATCGAAGTATTCAAGGAATTCCTCGGCCAGCAGTACATTGGAGGGCAATTCGCACATCATGATGATTTTCAGTCCGTCCTTGCCGCGCTCCAGCCCGTTTTCCTGCAATAGCTCGATCACTCCGCGTGCTTCATCCAGGGTACGCACAAACGGCACCATGATCTCCACGTTGTCTATGCCCATATCCAGGCGTACCCGCTTGATCGCCTCGCATTCCAGGGCAAAACAGTCACGGAATTCATCGGAGATATAACGTGATGCGCCACGGAATCCCAGCATCGGGTTTTCTTCTTCCGGCTCGAAGATTTCGCCACCGATCAGATGGCCATACTCGTTGGATTTAAAATCGGATAAGCGCACGATCACCCGCTCCGGTGCGAATGCCGCCCCCAGCATCGAGATGCCTTCGCTGAGTCGACTGACGTAATAATCGACCGGTGAATGATAACCATGGATACGATCGGTGATGGTATGTTGCAAATCCACGTCCATGTCATTGAAATTCAGCAGGGCCTTGGGGTGGATGCCGATCATCTTGTTGATAATGAACTCCAGCCGGGCCAGGCCAATACCCTTATGCGGCAGTTGGGCAAAACCGAACGCGCGTTCCGGGTTGCCCACATTCATCATGACCTTGAGCGGGATCTCCGGCATTTTGGTCAGTTCATGCACCTGGTGTTCGAACGGCAGTAATCCGCTATAGACGAAACCGGTATCACCATGCGCACAGGATACGGTGACATCGGCGCTGTGCTGGATCACCCGGGTCGCATCACCGCAGCCGACCAGCGCCGGTATCCCCAGTTCACGCGCGATGATCGCGGCATGGCAGGTGCGTCCGCCACGATTGGTGACGATCGCCGAGGCCTTTTTCATGATCGGTTCCCAATCCGGGTCGGTCATGTCGGTCACCAGGACATCGTTTTCCTCGATCTGGTCCATCTGGCTCAGGTCCTCGATGACCTTGGCCGGGCCCTGGCCAATCCGGTTGCCCACCGCACGACCGTCGACGATATGCTTGGGATGCTGCTTCAATACATAGCGTTCAATCGATTGACCGGCGCGGGAAACTACGGTTTCCGGGCGGGCCTGCACGATATACAGCTTGCCGTTGAGGCCGTCTTTGGCCCATTCGATATCCATCGGGCGCTGGTAATGTTTCTCGATGGTTACCGCCATTTCCGCCAGCGCATTGACGTCGTCATCATCGATACAGAACTGGTGGCGTTCGGGTTTCTTGACCTTGACCGTCTGGATCGCATGTTCGGGGTGTTCTTCCTTGGCATAGATCATCTTGATCATCTTGCTGCCCATGTTCTTGTGCAGGATAGCCGGCTTGCCGGCGGCCAGGGACTTTTTGTAAACGTAAAATTCGTCCGGATTGACCGCGCCCTGAACCACGGTTTCACCGAGGCCATAGCTGCCAGTGATGAAGACCACGTCATCGAAACCGGATTCGGTATCGACGCTGAACATGACCCCACTGCAGGCCAGGTCACTGCGCACCATCATCTGGATGCCGGCAGACAAGGCGACCTCGGCATGCACGAAGCCCTTGTGGACGCGGTAGGATATGGCGCGGTCATTGAACAGGGAGGCGAATACCAGTTTGACCGCATGCAGCACCTGGCCGATGCCCTTGATGTTGAGAAAGGTTTCCTGCTGACCGGCAAACGAGGCGTCGGGCAGGTCCTCGGCGGTGGCGGATGATCTGACCGCGACCGTGGCATCCATGTTGTTGACCGCCAGGTCGTCATAGGCCTCGTGGATCTGCTGCTCGAGATCGGCAGGGAAGGGCGCCTCGACGATCCATTTGCGAATGTCCTTGCCGGCCTTGGCCAGGGCATTGACGTCATCGACATCCAGTTGGTCCAGTAAGTTGTTGATTTTTTCAGTCAAACCGGCCTGGTCTAGAAATTCGCGGTAAGCTTCGGCGGTCGTGGCGAAGCCTCCGGGGACCTGGACGCCAAGTTCCGACAGGTTGGAGATCATTTCGCCAAGGGAAGCATTCTTACCCCCGACCACAGGAACGTCGTGCATGCCCAGGTGTTCGAGATCAATGACCTTGGCCTGGGTGAGTTCGGATTTATTAACAATCATGATGGAATGCTCAGATTTATGGTTTTAATCTGATCAATGTAACATAATTGCCTGGCAGACGACCCGATCAGGTTATATGAAATCTTAATAACTTTATGCCAGACAACTCCCATCCATCAGCGCAGCCCAGGCGTATCGTGTATTTCTTATCCAATCGCACCGCGATTACCGCCGAGACCCTCGGCCACAGTCTGCTCGCCCAATTCCCCGACATCGATTTTTCCACCACTACCATCCCTTTCATCGACAGTGAGGACAAGGCCCAGCGGATTGTCGATGCAATCAATCGGGAACATGCGGATTCCGGCATCAGGCCCATCGTGATCTCGACCATGGCGGATGAAGCGATCAGTTCCATCATATTGAAATCAAAAGCGCTGGTGCTGGACCCCTTCGATCAATTTCTGCCAGGTCTGGAAAATCTGCTGCAGACCACCTCGATTCACGCTTCCGGCCAGTCTCACCGCATCGCCAATCAGACCCTTTACGAATCACGCATCGACGCGATTGATTACTCGATGATTCATGATGACGGGGTAACCACCAAGAACTATGATCAGGCAGAGATCATCGTCGTTGGGGTATCGCGGGTGGGTAAAACGCCAACCTGCCTGTACCTGGCCTTGCAGTTCGGATTGAAGGCGGCCAACTACCCGATTACCGAGGAGGATATGGAATCGGAGGGTCTGCCCAAGATCGTACGCCAATACAAGCGAAAAATATTTGGCCTGACCACCAACCCCAAACGCCTCGCGCATATCCGCCAGGAACGGCGTCCGAACAGTCGCTATGCATCGCTCGAGCAATGTCGCTATGAAATCAAAACCGCCGAGGAGATGTTTTACAACCACAAGGTGCCTTATCTGAATACCACCACCATGTCGATCGAGGAAATAGCGACCAAGATCGTCGAGGTCACCGGTCTGCACCGTATCAGTCGGCCGCAGATCAGCAAGATGGATTTCTAGGAGACCCTGGCAACCGGCTACAAAAAAGGCGACACATGGTCGCCTTTGCTAGGGGTTGCGGCATCGCCTACATGTGCTCGACGACCGAGGCGGCGAAATCTGAAGTCGACAATTCGGTCGCATCCGGCTCATTCCGCGCCAGGTCGTAGGTGACTTTTTTCGCCGAGATCGAACCTTCCATGCCCTTGATGACCAGGTCGGCGGCCTCGGTCCATCCCATGTAGCGCAGCATCATCTCCGCGGACAGGACCAGTGAACCTGGATTGACCTTGTTCATCCCGGTGTACTTGGGCGCGGTGCCATGGGTGGCCTCGAACACACCGACGGTGTCGGCGATGTTGGCCCCTGGCGCGATCCCGATGCCACCCACCTGGGCGGCCAGCGCATCGGAGATATAGTCACCATTCAGGTTCAGCGTTGCGATGACATCGTATTCGGTTGGACGTAGCACGATCTGCTGCAGGAAGTTATCCGCGATGACATCCTTGACCGTGATCGTATTCCCGGTCTTCGGATTCTTGAACTCACACCATGGGCCCTCGCCGATGACGGTTGCGCCATATTCTTCCTTGGCCAGTTCATAGCCCCAGTTGCGGAACGCACCTTCGGTGAATTTCATGATATTGCCCTTGTGCACCAGGGCCACCGATTTGCGATCGTTGTCGACCGCGTATTGCAGGGCTTTGCGGATCAGGCGCTTGGAGCCGTCGGAGGAAACCGGTTTTACCCCGATCCCCGAGGTTGCAGGGAAACGAATGCTGGTAACCCCCATCTCTTCGGTCAGGAACTTGATTACCTTATCAGCGTCAGCAGTGCCGGACTCCCATTCGATGCCGGCATATATGTCCTCGGTGTTTTCGCGAAAGATCACCATCTCGGTATCCTCCGGTCTTTTCAGCGGGGTCTGGATACCGGGGAAATATCTGACCGGCCGGACACAGGCATAGAGGTCGAGTTTCTGCCGGATCGCCACGTTCAGTGAGCGCATACCGCCACCGACCGGTGTGGTCAAAGGACCCTTGATCGAGACGATATAATCCTGCATCGCCTGCAGGCTCTCTTCCGGCAGCCATTCATTTTCGCCGTAGGTCTGGGTGGCTTTTTCCCCGGCATAGATTTCCATCCAGTGAATCTCGCGCTTGCCAGCATAGGCTTTTTCGACCGCGGCATTAACCACCTGGTGCATGGCCGGGGTGATGTCAGAGCCGATACCATCGCCCTCGATGAAAGGAATGATCGGGTTATCGGGGACGTTGAGACTAAGGTCGGAATTTGCCGTGATGGCGGTACCCTGATCAGGCACGGTGATATGCTGGAAAGACATTAATAATCCTCGAGTTTGTAGATGTGTTATGCCGGAGAATTATACACAAACAAGCATTTGGAAGAGGGCATAAACCACCGGAAGTCAGTTAAATAACTGACTTATTATGGATATATTTATTATTATTTTTTATTTGGGGATTAAAATCAGTTATTCACTGATCTGATTTTCTGCGCCTGCAATCCCTTGGGACCTTCCTCAATGTCAAATTCGATTTTTTGCCCCGAGGTCAGTTTTTTGTAGCCGTCCATCTCAATTGCTGAGTAATGGACAAAAATGTCTTCATCCTCGTTGTCGTCCGTGTTGACAAAGCCGTATCCTTTGACGTTACTAAACCATTTGACTGTACCGGTAGCCATAATACTTCCTCACTTAACTGTATTAACTTCATAATCCGCTCTGAGTTATTGTAGTTATTGGCACAATTTGATCAATAAGTTTACACAAGTATGTTACAAAAAAATGACAGTAATGAGGCTATATAATATCGTTATATATATGCGAAGTGCGGTTGAAATCGTTAATCCAAGTTATTATCTTGGTCGAAGAATTTAGTGAGATACCAAGCAATGTCCGAACGTTACGATGACGATGACACTCTATTACTAGAGCAGACCAAGCCCAAGCTGAAAAAACCGCCGCTGTTCAAGGTGGTTTTGCTCAACGATGACTACACCCCGATGGAATTCGTCGTCCACATCCTCGAGGTTTTCTTCAAGCATGATCGAGAGAAAGCCACCCAGATCATGCTGCACGTGCATAAACTGGGCAAGGGCGTCTGCGGTGTTTACAGCAAGGACATTGCCGAAACCAAGGTTACCCAGGTGAATAATTACTCACGCGAAAACAAACACCCATTGTTGTGCGATATGGAAGAAGCCTGAGTGTTTTTTTACCGGTATACGTCTATATTAATAGAAACAGATTGTGATGCGTCATGTTAAATAGAGAACTCGAACAGTCGTTGAATAAAGCCTTTCTCGATGCCAAGGAGAAAAGGCATGAGTTTATTACGGTTGAACATATCCTGTTGATGCTGACCGAGAATGACTCGGCGGTCGCGGTATTGCAGGCCTGCGGTGCCGATATCCGCAAGCTGCGCACCGAGCTGCAGGATTACGTAGACGACAACACCCCGCTGTTGCTGGAGGACGATGACCGTGAAACCCAACCCACCCTGGGCTTTCAGCGGGTACTGCAACGCGCGTTGTTTCATGTCCAGTCTTCCGGCCAGGGCGAGGTGTCCGGAGCCAATGTACTGGTCGCGATATTCTCCGAGCAGGATTCACATGCGGTCTATCTGCTGCACAAACAGAATATAGAACGCCTCGATGTCACCAACTTCCTGTCCCACGGCATTACCCGGATCGATGACAGCGGTCCCGATGAAAGCTCCTATACCGCTGATAACGATGCTTTCGGTGAAGCGCCGCCCAAGGAAAAACCGCTGGAATCCTTTGCGGTCAATCTGAACGAGCAGGCGGTCGCCGGCAGCATCGATCCCCTGGTTGGGCGCGAGGAAGAACTGGAGCGGGTCATTCAAACCCTGTGTCGCCGCCGCAAGAACAACCCACTGCTGGTCGGTGAAGCGGGGGTCGGTAAAACCGCCATCGCCGAGGGACTGGCGCGTCGTATCGTCGAAGAGGAAGTACCGGATGTCCTGCGCGATGCCACTATCTACTCGCTGGACCTGGGCGCCCTGGTGGCCGGCACCAAGTACCGCGGAGATTTCGAGAAACGCCTGAAGGCGGTTATCAAACAATTGAAAGACGAGCAGCACGCGGTGTTGTTCATCGATGAGATACATACCATCATCGGTGCCGGTTCCGCTTCCGGTGGGGTCATGGATGCGTCCAACCTGATCAAGCCGGTGCTGGCCAGCGGTGAAATGAAATGTATCGGTTCCACCACCTATCAGGAATTTCGCGGGGTATTCGAAAAGGACCGAGCCCTGGCACGCCGGTTCCAGAAAATCGATGTGCCCGAACCCTCGGTGGAAGAAACCTTCCAGATTCTGAAAGGCCTCAAATCCCGCTTTGAGGAGCATCATGATGTCAAATACACCCTGCAGGCGTTGAAAAAGGCGGCCGAATTATCCGCCCGTTACATCAACGACCGGCACCTGCCGGATAAAGCCATCGATGTGATCGATGAGGCCGGTGCCAAGCGCCGCCTGTTGCCGGAAAAACAGCGCAAGAAGACCATCGGTATCCATGATGTCGAGCACATCGTGTCACGCATCGCGCGGATTCCGTCGGCCACTGTCAATACCACCGATATGGACATGCTGAAGAACCTCGGCAAGAACCTGTCGCGCGTGGTATTTGGCCAGGATGCCGCGATCAAGGCCCTGGATGCCGCGATCAAGATGTCGCGTTCCGGCCTTGGCCGGGAAGCCAAACCGGTAGGTTCGTTCCTGTTTGCCGGTCCCACCGGTGTCGGCAAGACCGAGGTGTGCAAGCAACTCGCCAATATCATGGGTGTCGAACTGATTCGCTTCGACATGTCGGAGTACATGGAACGGCATACGGTGTCACGCCTGATCGGCGCGCCTCCCGGCTATGTCGGTTTCGACCAGGGTGGTCTGCTGACCGAAGAGGTGCTGAAACATCCATATTCCGTCGTGTTGCTGGATGAGATCGAGAAAGCCCATCCCGATGTGTTCAACCTGTTACTGCAGGTCATGGACAATGGTACCCTGACCGATAACAACGGGCGCAAGGCGGATTTCCGCAACGTCATCCTGGTCATGACCACCAACGCTGGTGCCGAGCTAATCAGTCGATCATCGATGGGATTCACCACCCAGGACCATACCTCGGATGCAGGCGAGGCGATCAAGAAAATGTTCACCCCCGAATTCCGAAACCGCCTGGATGCCACCATTCATTTCGATGCACTGGATACCAATGTCATCCTCAACGTGGTCGACAAGTTCCTGATCGAACTCGAAGCGCAACTGGAGGCGAAGAAGGTCAGCATGACCATCAGTGATGCCGCCCGGCGCTACCTGGCGGAAAAGGGTTACGATCCGAAGATGGGTGCCAGGCCGATGGCCCGGGTTATCCAGGATGAAATCAAGCAGGTGTTGGCGGATGAACTACTGTTCGGTGAATTAGCATCCGGCGGTGAAGTGCGGATCGACGTCGAGGATGATGCACTGGTCTGCGATAGCAAGCCAACCAAAAAACAAAAGGAACAAGCCGAGGCCTGAAGCCCGCAGCCGGTTAGCGTTCGCGAAAGGTGATGCGGCCCTTGGTCAAATCATAGGGTGTCAATTCGACGGTAACCTTATCCCCGGTCAAAATACGTATGTAATGTTTGCGCATTTTACCCGAGATATGTGCGGTTACGACGTGACCATTCTCCAATTCAACCCGGAACATGGTGTTGGGTAAGGTATCGATGACCGTACCCTGCATTTCAATGTGATCGCCTTTTGGCATTCTTCGCCTGTGTCGGAAATTTTAAACCGCGTCATTATCCAGTTTTTCCATTTATTCGCAACCGGATTAAACCGGCAATGGTTAATAAAAATCCGCAGAAATATGCTAACATCCGCATTTTTTTAAACCGCGCTAAAAGAATGACCAAACTTGCTTTCATCTTCCCTGGCCAGGGCTCGCAATCCGTTGGCATGATGTCGGATTGGGGCGAGCATCAATCCATCGTAGATAACACCTTCGCCGAGGCTTCAGAGGTCCTGGGCTATGATTTGCAAAACATCTGCCAGCAAGGCCCGGCAGAAAAACTCAACCAAACCGAGATTACCCAACCGGCAATGCTCGCGGCAGGCGTCGCCAGTTATCGCGTGTGGTCGCACATGGCGCTGCCCGCGGCAGCCATGCACAGTGGCCATAGCCTTGGCGAATACAGCGCGCTTGTCTGTGCCAACAGTATTGCCTTTGCCGATGCGATCCAGCTGGTCTCCGCGCGTGGGCGCCTGATGCAGGCCGCGGTAGCAGAAGGTGAGGGTGCGATGGCGGCGATCATCGGCCTCGACGATGATGCCGTGGTCCAGGCCTGTGCCGAGGTCGGTGAGGGCATCGTGTCGGCAGTTAACTTCAACTCCCCGGGACAGGTGGTGATTGCCGGCAACAAGGCCAGTGTCGAACAAGCCATGGACAATGCCAAGGCCGCCGGTGCCAAGCGTGCGCTGCCATTACCGGTCAGCGTGCCTTCGCATTGTGCGCTGATGCAATCGGCCGCCGATGAGTTGTATCAAAAGTTACTCGATGTGTCGATCAACATGCCTGACCCGGCGGTGATCCACAACCAGAACGCGGCCCAGGCCGGCTCGGTTGAAGAAATCCGCGCGCTGTTGAAATTACAGCTGTTCCAACCGGTACTGTGGGTAGATTGTGTCAACAGCATGCAGCAGGCCGGGGCCGAGACCCTGATCGAATTCGGCCCGGGCAAGGTCCTGAGTGGACTGGCGCGACGCATCGACAGGAACCTGGCAGCCCATCCTGTATTCGATCAGGATTCCTTAACTAAAGCCCAACAAACACTGATGGAGAATGAATAATATGTTAACAGGTCAAATCGCGCTGGTAACCGGAGCGAGTCGGGGTATAGGTCAAGCCATCGCCATGGGCCTGGGGGAGGCCGGCGCCACGGTCATCGGTACCGCAACCAGTGCCGCCGGCGCAGATAACATCAGTGAGTACCTGGCCCAGGCCGGAATCCAGGGTAAGGGCCTGGTGCTGGATGTGGCTGACGATGAATCGATCAGCCACTGTATCAAGCAGGTAACCGATGAGTTCGGCCCGGCCGATATCCTGGTCAACAATGCCGGGATCACCAAGGACACCCTGTTGATGGCGATGAAGCAGGATCAATGGGATGCCATCATCAATACCAATCTGACTTCTATCTATCGCATGTCGAAGGCGGTGATTCGCGGCATGATGAAGAAACGCAATGGGCGCATCATCAGTATCTCGTCGGTTGTCGGTGCCTCCGGCAATGCCGGGCAAACCAATTATGCAGCGGCCAAGGCGGGTCTGGTCGGCTTCAGCAAATCACTTGCACGTGAGGTTGGTTCGCGCAATATTACGGTCAATGCGGTGGCGCCCGGGTTTATCGATACCGATATGACCCGCGAACTGGATGACAAGCAAAAAGATGCGCTGTTGACCCAGATTCCACTGGGCAGATTGGGCAGTGCCGAGGAAATCGCTGCTACCGTGGTTTTCCTGGCATCACCGGCCGCTGCCTATATCACTGGCGAAACCATCCATGTCAATGGCGGAATGTACATGGGCTAGTATATTTAGCTTTAAGTATTTAATATAAGTTATTGAATTAAATGAATTTTACATTAATATCATAAAGGGTGGCATGTAGAGATGCTTTACAATACAATAGCGCCTCACTTACATGCCATAAGATTTACATTTATTAGGAGAAACTCAAACAATGAGCTCTGTCGAAGAACGCGTTAAAAAGATTGTTGCCGAGCAGTTGGGTGCCAAAGAAGAGGAGGTCACCAACGATGCTTCATTTGTCGACGACCTGGGTGCCGATTCACTCGATACAGTTGAACTGGTCATGGCTCTCGAAGAGGAATTCGAAACCGAAATCCCTGACGAAGAAGCAGAAAAGATCACCACCGTGCAACTGGCTATCGATTACGTCAACGAACATCTGTAATCGATAACTTTGGTTTCTCTGAATGCCGCTTCTCATTGTGCGTGATAAGCGGCATTTTACTTAATGAGATACACAAACCACCATTTGACCGAGGTTACCACCATTGTCTAAACGTCGCATAGTAGTTACTGGCCTGGGTATGCTGACTCCAGTTGGCAATACCGTAGATGAAACCTGGAAAAATATCGTTGCCGGTAAGAGTGGTATCGCCACCATTACCGCGTTTGATGTTAGCGAATTTCCGGTCAAGATCTCCGGCTCCGTCAAGGATTTCGATGCGACCGAATATATTCCGCGCAAGGACCTGAAAAAGATGGATCCTTTTATCCATTTCGGCATCGCTGCCGGGGTCCAGGCCCTGGACGACTCGGGTCTGGAAATTACCGAACAGAATGCCGAGCGTATCGGCGTTGCGATCGGTTCCGGTATCGGTGGTCTGCCTGGCATCGAAAGAAACCGCGATGCATTTGTCAGCGGTGGTGCGCGTAAGATTTCCCCGTTTTTTGTCCCCAGCTCGATCATCAACATGGTCTCCGGCAATCTGTCGATCATGAAAGGTCTGAAGGGCCCGAATATCTCCATCGTCAGTGCCTGTACCACGGGTGCGCATAACATCGGTGATGCCGCGCGCATGATTGCTTACGGTGATGCCGATATCATGATTGCCGGCGGTGCCGAGATGGCGACCTCGCCATTGGGCGTTGGCGGATTTGCCGCGGCCCGTGCTTTATCCACCCGCAACGATGATCCGGAAGCGGCCAGTCGCCCCTGGGATGTCGATCGTGATGGGTTTGTCCTCGGTGACGGTGCCGGTGTGGTGGTGCTTGAAGAATACGAACACGCGAAGAATCGCGGCGCGAAGATTTACTGTGAACTCGCCGGCTACGGCATGAGCGGTGATGCTCATCACATGACTTCGCCATCGCCCAGTGGTGAAGGCCCGGCACGTTGCATGAATAACGCGATGCAGGATGCCGGGGTCAACAAGGAAGAAGTCGGCTATATCAATGCGCATGGCACCTCGACCCCAGCCGGAGATGTTGCCGAGACCCAGGCGGTCAAGGTGGCGATGGGCGATCATGCGAAAAACCTGGTGGTCAGTTCGACCAAGTCGATGACCGGCCATTTACTCGGAGCCGCGGGTGGTATCGAGGCGATTTTTGCAATCCTGGCCCTGCGTGACCAGGTGATTCCACCGACGATCAACCTGGAAAACCAGGATCCCGAATGTGATCTCGATTACTGTGCCAATACCGCGCGCGATGCCAAGCTGGGCGTAACCCTGTCCAACTCTTTCGGTTTTGGCGGTACCAATGGCACCCTGTTGTTCAAACCGATCTGATCCTGGCCTTGCTGTTAGCACTCGGTGTTCCACTGTCAACAGCTAGATCAACTACCTGATTTACTGGCCCTGCATCGGTTCAAGACCGATGCTTACCCCTATCTGCTCGCCTCCAATACCAGCGGTGAGGTCAATTCCAGGTTTTCCATCCTGATGGCTTATCCCGCGCC
>JAAUXZ010075728.1_pt1 | contig 12378 bp, 15 predicted proteins | sample 7278131 | NCBI WGS metagenome assembly JAAUXZ01 (sample SAMN14350119, study PRJNA611818) | marine sediment metagenome | isolation source: surface marine sediment (3m) | place: French Polynesia: Moorea | collected 2018-08
CGAAGGGCCCCTTATGGGGCCCTTCGCTAATACTGCCTGATTTCACCGATCAATAATTATTGAGCCAGGAAATCTGCATCAGAGGCTTCCATCTCGCCTACTGACCAAGCACCACGAGTCTTGGCATGGGTAACCGCTTTGGCAACAGAGTCTGCTGAAGGATTACGATCGATGCCCAGCTCCTGACCAGGGAAGATCAGGTCAGCGTCTTTGATCTGATCAGCGTTTGCCTTGAAGATCAGTGGCCACTGGTAAGGGTTACCATAAACGCCATCCTGCGCAGAGATGGTCCACAGGCTGTCACCGGTAACGACGGTGTACATCATGCGGCTGGCAGCAAGACTTGCTTCGAGCTCGGCCAGAGCCTGGTAAGCTTCATAACCCTGTGCATTGGCATAGTACTTTTCAGCATCAGCCAGCATTGCCTGCTGTTCATCAGTCAGACCAGTCATATCGCGATACTTTTCGAGCTTGAACTTGGCCTGCTGCAGATAGTACTGGTCCATAGCTTCTTCAGCCTGGGCCCTTGCAGCGTTTGCCAGAGACTCAGCCTTCGCGTAGTCGCCCGCTTTAAGAGCAGCTTCTGCTTCTTTGATAAGCTTGCCTGTGTCGCGCCACTCATAACCCACCGCTGAGACTTCGCTTTGAGCTTTTTTAGCTGCAGCGATTGCAGCTTCAGCTGATGCCTGTGCATCTGAGGTAGTTTCGGTAGCAGGTTCTTCGGTGGTTGCACAACCAGCAAATACGCCGAGCATCAGCAGTACAGGTACTGACTTGAGCTTTGAGAATGTCATAAAAGCAGACTCCTAAGGTATAAACTTAAAGTAGTTTAGTAGAATTTGAAATTACACCCCGCCCCCCTGACTGTCAAGGGAACCAGTTCTCGTTCCAGGCTATTTATTATGCAGTCCGGGCTACCTGGATCCCAGGGACTGTTTTCTTGCCTTTATTGCCTGTTCCTTGGCCTCATCAGCCAGTTTTCTGGCTTCGGCATAATTGGCTATTTTCAGGGCCTCTTCTGCCTGACTCAGCAGTTCATTCGCCCTTTTATAATTCTCGGCAGCCTTATCCCTGGCACCAACTTCTGCTGCCGCCTGCAAGGCCTGTCGGGCATCACTCATTTCCTGAACCGGTACACCTGCACAGGCAACAAGCATCATCCCGAGAAGCAGGACTGGAAGAAAGCGTTTCATCTTGATTTACGCGCCCCCCAGGACAACGACTGGACGAGACAATACCCATCTGTTACACATGTCTGCCACTATACACCGGCAGATAAAAGCGTCAAGCAACTAGAGGCAATCATGACAACTGTTTCGATTTATCATAATCCACGCTGCAGCAAGTCCAGGCAGACCCTCTCCCTGCTGGAAGAAAAGGGGATACAGCCAGATATCATCAAGTACCTCGAAACACCTCCTGATACTGAGACCCTTGAACAGTTACTCGACCAGCTTGGTCTTGAACCCCGCGACCTGATGCGCAGGAAGGAAAAGGAATACAAGGAACTGGGGCTGGATGATCCCGACCTGGACAGGACTGCCCTGATCAGGGCCATGCACGATCACCCGAAACTCATCGAGCGTCCCATCGTAGTCAAAAATGGGAAGGCCGCCCTGGGGCGCCCCCCGGAAAACGTCCTGGAGATCCTGTAGCTACATGTCGCTCATTCTTGTTCTTTACTACAGCCGCCATGGCGCCACACGCCGCATGGCAGAACGAATTGCGCGAGGCGTTGAAGAAGTTGAAGGCATGGAGGCCATGCTTCGTACCGTTCCCGAGATTTCACCGAAGACCGAAGCCACTGAGGCGCCGGTACCCGACACGGGGGCTCCATACGTTACCCTCGACGACCTTCGCCACTGCTCGGGACTCATTCTCGGCAGCCCCACACGATTTGGAAACATGGCTGCCCCGCTGAAATATTTTCTTGAGCAGACCAGTGAGCTCTGGTTTGGCGCAGCCCTGGCCGGCAAGCCCGCCGGAGTATTCACTTCCAGTGCCTCTATGCACGGAGGCCAGGAATCAACATTACTCAGCATGATGCTACCGCTCATGCATCATGGCATGCTAATCACCGGATTACCTTATACCGAGGCATCGCTGACATTGACTCAGTCAGGAGGCACACCTTACGGGCCAACACATGTTGCCGGCACCCAGGGAGAGAACCCCTTTACCGATGATGAGATTGCATTGTGCAAGGCCATGGGACGACGCATTGCCTCGCTGGCCCGGACTCTGGAAGGGCAGGCATGAACTTAAGTAAGGCTGCCTTCTTCTGCGCACTGACCGGGCTGTTTGGCCTCATCATTGTGATTATTCTGTGGACCGTCTGGCTGGATCCGCCAACTGACACCCCGATCGGCCTGATCCTCCTGTTGCAGCTACCGCTACTCCTCCTACCCATGCGAGGCATGATGCATGGCAGGCCCTATACCTTCGGCTGGGCAACATTTATTGCCCTCTTCTATTTCATCCTGGGCGTCGATAATGCCGCGATCGAAGGACGCGAGTTTTACGGTAGCCTGCAGATTATGCTGAGCCTGTTAATGTTCAATGGCAGCATGCTCTATGCACGCATTGAAGGAAGAAGACAAAGACTCGAGAACGAGCAGAAAGAGACTGAGGATCAGGAGTAACCCAGTGTAGCGCGTACAAAGGGAATGGTTAGCCTGCGCTGCTCCCTGAGACTGGCACGATCGAGCTGCTCCAGCACGCTCATCATCCCGTTCAGGCCACGAGGAATATTCTTCATCAGATAGCGCGCGACTTCATCCGTCATATCCAGGCCACGCTTTGCTGCCCTAAGCTGTAGCAGCTGTACCTTTTCTTCATCATCTGGCGGTATCAGCCTGAATACGCCACCCCATTGCAGGCGAGAGACCAGGTCAGGGAGACTGATGTTGAGCTGATCAGGACCAGCCGTGGCAGAGAGCAGGAGGCGGTGTCCCCGTTCACGCTGTGCATTGATCAGGTTAAACAGGGCAAGCTCAAGTTCTTCCCGGCCAGCCAGCATATCGAGGTCATCGACACAGACGACCTGGATACTTTCCAGGCCTTCAAAGATACCCGGGCCATAGGTTGCAACCTCTTTTAATGGCAGATAACTGGCCTGAATCCCCTGGTCAGCTGCCGCATGACACACTGCCTGTAGCAGATGGGTCTTCCCTGACTCAGGCTCGCCCCTGAGAAAAATCTGCAGCTCTGAAGATTCTGGAAAGTTATGCAGCGCATGGACCAGCGTCTCATTACGCGCAGGTAAAAAAGTATCGAATGAGGCATCGTCCCGAAGCTGGACGTTTAGAGGGAGTTGCTCTGCAATCATTCTGCGTTTTCTGACTGATGATGCCGCGCCTTCGCCGACCAGCGCAGCACATAATCCAGACCACTAAGCAAGGTCGTAATGAATACCACGATCATTGCGCCATTGAGTAACCAGGGCCAGAGTTGACTGACGCCGGCATCCCACATTACCAGCACCACCAGTAGAATCTGCAGTGCCGTGTTTAGCTTACTGATCATACTTGGCTGCATCTCAAGTTTTTTTGTCCTGAAATGAAACGCAGTCGCCCCAGCGAGTATAACCAGGTCTCTCAGGATAATGATGGCAACCAGCGCCACTGGCATCATGCCCTTTAGCAACATGACAACGAGTGTCAGGGTCATCAGCCCCTTATCAGCAAGCGGATCGAGGATCGCACCTAGCCTGCTTCTCCAGTCAAAGCGACGGGCCAGGTATCCGTCGAGTCCATCGGAAAGGCCTGCGATCGCAAACAGGATCAGGGCGTACTGGACCTGCCCATTCCATAAAAACCAGACCACGGGAGGAATCAGAAGAAACCTGAAGAGCGTGATCAGATTGGGTATGTCTTTTCTTGTCAACGGATCAGCCGATACTGAAGTTCAGCAAGACCCGTAGCCATCTCTGGATCTGACATGGGCTGATATGGCTGTAATACATTACTGAGCATGATCAGTCGCTCCAGGTTTCTGGACTGACCACGCATACTGATACGCAGACGAATTTCAGGCAGGTGAACCTTGTCCGGCATGACCTGACTCACCACATCAAGACCATTCAGATAATCTCGCACTCGGAAATATTCACCTAGTGTCTGCACATCATGAACGGTCACGAACAGTCGTTCATTCTGATCGGTGAATCCCTGGGTGGCATGCCATGCAGCCAGGTTCGAGGCCAGCATATCAACACCCTGATTGAGGGCATCAGCGAGCTGGGCACCTTCAGATTCAAATACCACGATCTGCTCACCTTCTTTTAGTCGCCACCTGGCTCTCCAGCCCCCCTGTGACTGGCGTACATAAGCAACCAGCAGACTATCTGAGGCATAACGCTCAGAAGCTGCCTCTATGGTGTCATAGAAACCACCCACGACATCACCGCTCTTCACTGCATTCCGGTCTTCAAGATCGAGGAGCGGGAATGAAAGGGGAATGCCACGTAACTCGGCACGATCTCGTAGCGCCTCCCTTGCCTCTTTTGGCTGATTGGCACCAACGAGATAACGACTGCCCCCCTTAGAGATGGCAATCCAGGCAAGTACAGATGGACGCTCCCGCCCCCAGACAGGCAGACCCCTGTTAGCAATATTCTTGCTCAGCCGGACCTCGTCAAAATCAACCAGGAGTTCGTAGCCTTCTTCAGCCGGGAAATACTGAAAACGTTGTACAAACCCTGAGGCCCCGCGAATCACATCAGTCACCTCCGGGTTCTGGGCAATACCCCCATCACCGGTCATCCTAACCAGAACCGTCTCCATGGCTGACTTGATGGCCTCGGTGCGTTCTTCACGCTCACGGGTTTCAACATTCAGCCGAACGCTGTACATGTTCTGAACAGTGGCGGACTGCACCTGGCCCACGGTCAGCATGAGGACAGACAGCACAAGAGATAGAAAGAGGTATTTCACAGTTGATAATCCGGACCAATAATGAGCGTAACCTTACCACGAGGAACAACCGATCTAGAAGCTGGAGGTGTTGACACCCCGCCTGCGTATCGCTACGGTCTCCCTCCCCTAAGCAGGACCCCCGTCAATGAGCGAAAACGACCAGAAAACCTCTCTCAGCTACCGTGATGCCGGCGTTGATATTGAAGCCGGAAACGACCTGGTAGAACGCATCAAACCCCATGCCAGGCGAACTATGCGCCCCGGCGTGATGGGAGGACTTGGCGGCTTTGGCGCCATGTTTGAAATCCCGCTGGATCGTTACCAACAGCCCGTCCTGGTATCAGGCACAGATGGCGTCGGCACCAAACTCAAACTGGCCATGGAACTGAACCGCCACGACACCATCGGCATCGATCTGGTCGCCATGTGCGTTAACGACATTATCGTGCAGGGCGCAGAACCCCTGTTCTTCCTTGACTATTATGCTACTGGGAAACTCGATATCGATACTGCGGCAGATGTCGTAAAAGGTATTGCAGAAGGATGTGTACAGGCTGGCGCAGCACTCACGGGGGGTGAGACTGCAGAGATGCCGGGCATGTATGCTGAAGGCGATTATGATCTCGCCGGCTTCTGTGTTGGCATCGTTGAAAAAGACGCCGCACTGGACGGCAGCAAGGTACAGGCTGGAGACTGCCTGCTTGGCCTTGCATCAAGCGGCCCGCACTCAAATGGTTATTCCCTGATACGTAAAGTCCTGGAAGTAAGTAAGGCCCCACTGGATCAGCCACTTGATGACAAGACACTGGGCGAAGCCCTGCTCGCGCCTACGCGCATCTATGTGAAGCCGCTGCTTGAGCTGATCGCCAGTCAGGATGTTCATGCGCTTGCACATATCACCGGCGGCGGCCTGACTGAGAACCTGCCCCGGGTTATGCCTGAATTCACGCGCGCAGACATTGATCCCTCCAGCTGGGAGCGACCTGCCGTGTTCGAATGGCTCCAGGATCAGGGTGCCATCAGCGATGAGGAAATGTTGAAGACCTTCAACTGTGGCATTGGCATGGTCGTTGTGCTCCCTGAAGATGCTATAGCTGCGGCCCAGGAACTCATGCAACAACATGGCATCGCATCCTGGCAGATCGGCCGCATAGATACTGCTGAAGCACAGATACCGGCTGTTCATTATCAGTGAACAGCAAGGGCAATATCGTTGTCCTGATCTCGGGCAGCGGATCTAACCTGCAGGCCATCATCGACGCTGTTGCCGATGGCAGTATTCCAGGACAGATCGCCGCGGTTGTCAGTAACAAGGCCGACGCCTATGGCCTGGAGCGTGCCCGAAATGCCGACATAGCTGCACGGGTCCTCGATCACCGTGAGTACCCTGATCGTGAATCCTATGATGCAGACCTCAGCAAACTCATTGACGAGTACGAGCCTGAACTCGTTATTCTTGCAGGATTCATGCGTATTCTGACCGAAGGGTTTGTGAATCATTACCTGGGCAGAATGTTAAACGTCCACCCTTCACTGCTTCCTAAATATCGTGGGCTAAACACACATGCGCGCGCCATCGAGGCCGGAGACAGGGAGCACGGGGTGAGCATTCACTTCGTGACGCCGGAACTGGATGGTGGCCCGGTCATCCTCCAGGCGAGCGTTCCCGTCTATGAAAACGACACCCCCGAAGACCTGGCCAGTCGCGTACTTGAGAAAGAGCATGTGATCTACCCCATGGTGGCCAGCTGGTTTCTGACCGGCAAGGTGCAACTTGTCGATAACAGGGTATTCTTTAACGATGTGGTACAGGAACAGCCGCTGAAACTGGAAGACCTCTGATAGTTAGTCCTGCCTGACCTTTGCACAGACGGGTACACCATTATTGTTTTCCTGAGCCTGCTTCAGGCTCTGCTCTGTGATCTGAACGCGCATCTTTCCAAATGGCGCCTCAACCTGGAAGTTCAGGGGTACACGAGCATCATCATCAGTCAGCCAGACCATCATCCAGCCTTCCTTGCCTTCAGGATCCTCGGCCATGACAGACTTAAGCTTCAGGGCAGACACCGTGGTCTCTCCAACTACATAGTCTTCCTTGCCAAGCAGGGTAATCTGAAACTGCTCGATTTCATCTTCCGCAACGACCGCCACCTGCATGGATGGCTGCTGATCAAAATCATGCCCTCTGGCCCTGCGCACCATGACCAGCGGATCAACAGCAGGCATCATATTTTCTATGGGCTTGGTGTCATCGTGGATAAAGTAGGTCATGGAGCCTTCGTTAACCGGGGGAAACTGGCTCAGGAAATCAGGAATCTTCTCGCGACCATCCTGCTCCCAGTACCATTCTTCTTCCTGGTAATCACTATCAAAACTCCAGCCTTCTGACTCTGTCTGTCGATACTGGCGTTTGCGATATCGGCGAAACTTCTCATCATCCCAGTCAACCCAGGTGACATTGTGATTATCACTCTTGCCAACGTCACTGATATCCAGGAGATAGGTATGATCGAGACTGGTATTACTTAAACTCTGCCACTGATATCTGATTGGATGAAGATTTTCGGCAAATCCATAGTTTTCAGTACTCGCACGCATGCTGGATGCGCAGACCTTGTTCCCAAGAAATTCGGTCTGCTGATAGGAAGAGATAAAGGCTACGTCGGCGAGGTCCATCCAGTTAAAGCCGGTCAGAAAGCCCCGGTAGGCCAGGTGATAGGCCAGGTGCTCGGCATGCTCGGGCTTATTATTCAACAGGTCCCAGCGCTGAAACTCCTCGGCCTGCACCGGTGCGAGCTGCGTCAGCACGACCAGTGCCAGAGAGATGAGGATTTTGTGTCGAATAAATACCATAAGAATTTTAGCTAAATTGATGCGCCCCTTAGTGACCACACTCAGCGCCCGAGGTTCACCTATTGGTCGCTTTTTATTCGCCCGCGATGGTCATCTCTTCCAGCAGGATAGAACCGGAGCGTATTCCGCCCCTGAGATCAACATCGCTACCAATTGCCTGAATGCCCATAAACATATCCCTGAGGTTACCAGCAATAGTGATCTCTTCGACCGGATAGGCGATCTCGCCATTTTCAATCCAGTATCCAGAGGCCCCGCGCGAGTAATCACCCGTCACCTGGTTGATGCCATGACCGATGAGTTCTGTGACCAGGAGGCCCGTACCCATCTGCCCTATCAGCTCATCCAGTCCATCTGCCGTGGAATCTATGGTCAGGTTTCGCACACCACCGGCATTGCCCGTTGTCTGCATACCCAGTTTTCGCGCCGAGTAACTGCCCAGTATGTATGACTGAAGAATCCCATCCGTAATCAGGTCCCGACTCATGGTACGTACGCCCTCGGCATCAAAGGGGGCACTACCCAGCGCAGCAAGTAGATGTGGTTGCTCATGGATATGCACGAATTCCGGGAAGACCTGTTTTTCAAGATGGTCCAGAAGGAAACTAGCCTGCCGGTAAATGGCCGGCCCTCTGACCGCGCCCACAAAATGGCCGATCAGCCCCCGGGCAACCTCTGCAGAAAACAATACGGGTGCCTTGCAGGTAGGAATCCTTCTCGCCCCCAGCCGAGAAATCGTTCTTTCAGCTGCGCGCCTGCCAATGGATTCCACGGCCTCCAGTTCATCGGACTTTCGTGAAACGCTATACCAGTAATCACGTTGCATAGCGCCGTCCTGCTCACCAATCACCGTGCAACTAATACTGTGTCTGGTCACCAGGTAGCCACCACTGAAGCCATGCGTATTGCCATAGGCAACACTGCCACGGAAACTGCTGACTGAACCGCCATCAGAGTTAGTAATCCTGCCATCGTGTTCGAGTGCAGCTGCTTCTGTGCGAATTGCGAGGTCAACTGCCTCATCAGCACTCACAGACCAGGGATGATCAAGATCCAGGTCTGGGTAATCACTTGCCATGAGCTCGGCATCGGCCAGGCCGGCACAGGGATCCTCTTCCGTGTAACGTGCAATACGGCAGGCAGCGGCGACTGTCTCTGATAGTGAGGCATCACTGAGATCAGAAGTGCTCGCCGAGCCCTTGCGCTGCCCAAAGTAGACCGTCACTGAGACGCCCTGGTCCTTGTGATATTCCAGGGTCTCAACCTCGCCAAGACGTGCGTTTACGGACAGCCCGGTATCCGCGCTTGCAGTTGCCTCAGCGGAACTGGCCCCCTCGGCCCGGGCCTTTTCAAGTACATGCTGAATACTTACTTTAAGTTCATCGATACTCTGAGGCACGGCCTGGATCTCAGACATGGTCTCTCCTGTCACATGAAGGTAACATCTGATCTATGGAACCAGATGAAGAAGAATATAAAAGCAAAAGCCAGCTGAAACGCGAAGCCAATGCGCTGCAGGAGCTGGGTGAAGAACTTATGGAGCTTGCCCCTGCAGACCTTGAACGCATCCCCATGGAAGACAGCCTTCGTGAGGCCATACTCGATGCTCGCGCAATGACTAAAGGCGCCCTTAAGCGGCAACGCCAGCTGATCGGAAAACTGATGAGAGGTACTGATCCAGAGCCGATCATCAAGGCCCTGGCTGCCCGTAGGCAAAAGGCAATGGAATCTGTGCGAAGATTTCATCAGCTCGAGGAGCTGCGTGACCAGCTGATTGAATCTGGTGACCAGGCGATGAGCGATGTGCTTGAAAGCTACCCGCACGCTGACCGTCAGCAGCTCAGACAACTGACCCGGCAGGCCCAGAAGGAAGCAACACAGGGCAAACCCAACGCCTCGAGAGCCCTTTTCCGTTACCTCAAAACCCTGGATGAATCTGTTACTGACTAGTACCACCAACCGTCAGTCCATCAACACGTAGCGTGGGTTGTCCAACACCGACGGGCACACTCTGTCCATCCTTACCACAGACACCGACACCCGTATCCAGTTTGAGGTCATTACCGATCATGCTCACCCGAGTCAGGACATCCGGGCCGTTTCCAATCAGTGTTGCACCTTTCACGGGGGCACCCAGTTTACCGTTCTCAACCAGGTAGGCCTCAGAGGCAGAGAACACAAATTTGCCCGAGGTGATATCCACCTGGCCACCACCAAAGTTAACTGCGTAAAGCCCTTTATCAACCGAGCTAATGATCTCTTCGGGATCGTGCTCGCCTGCCAGCATGTAGGTGTTCGTCATGCGTGGCATCGGTAGATGGGCATAGGATTCACGACGGCCATTCCCGGTGGGCTCCATGCCCATCAGGCGGGCATTCATCTTGTCCTGCATATAGCCCTTTAAGACACCATCTTCGATCAGGGTAGTGCAGTTAGTACGCGTCCCCTCATCATCAATGTTCAGGGAACCACGGCGCTGATCCAGGGTGCCGTCATCCACTACGGTAACGCCACTGGCAGCAACCTGTTCACCGATCCGGCCCGAGAATGCCGATGTCTTCTTACGATTGAAATCTCCCTCCAGCCCATGGCCAATGGCCTCATGCAGCAGGACACCGGGCCAGCCGGGGCCAAGCACCACATCCATGGTGCCCGCGGGCGCTTCAATGGCCTCCAGGTTCACCAGGGCCATGCGCACGGCTTCGCGAACATAACCGGCGGCACGCTCATCCAGCGTGAAATAGTCATAACCAAAGCGGCCACCCCCGCCGGAAGCACCCTGCTCCCTGCGTCCATTTTCTTCGACAATGACACTGACATTCATCCTGACCAGGGGACGCACATCAGCTGCCAGCGTGCCATCACTTGCAGCGACCAGGATCACTTCATGTTCGCCAGCCAGGCTGACATTGACCTGCTTAACCCTGGGGTCGAGGCTCCGGGCCAGTTCATCGGCCTGTTGAAGCAGTGCTATCTTGTCTTCTTCCTGCAGCGTGCCGAGTGGGTCCACCGGCAGGTAAAGTTCATGTGCCGTGCTTTTACTCCAGGCCCGGATGGTGCCGGTCTGGTTATGGCGCGCGATGGCCCTGGCAGCAGCCGAGGCATCCATCAGGGCAGGTAAAAGGATCTCATCAGAATAGGCAAAACCGGTCTTCTCTCCACTGATGGCGCGAACACCTGCGCCCTGCTCAATATTAAAACTGCCGCTTTTAACGATGCCATCCTCAAGCCCCCAGGATTCCATCCGGCTGAGCTGAAAATACACATCACCATAATCAATAGAGGGGCCCATCATGTGGGCGAGCACCTGCTCAAGCCCGCTCTCATCCAGCCCTGATGGCGCCAGGATCTGATCGCGAGCAAAGTCGAGATATTGGGTCATTGGTTCTTTATTCTCAGTTGATATTACAGACCAGGCGACGGTGATCCAGGGCAGGGAAGCTATGCCGCACCCTGCGCAGGCCTTCGATATCGATTTCAGCGATAACCACGCCTGAAGCAGTCTTCAGCTGGTTAAGGATATGACCCCAGGGATCAACAATCATGCTGTGGCCATAGGTCGCCCGGCCGTTCACATGATAGCCACCCTGGGCTGCCGCGATAACGTAAGAAAGGTTTTCAATTGCACGGGCGCGTATCAGGCTCTCCCAGTGGGACTGGCCTGTCTGGGCTGTGAAGGCTGAAGGCAGGGCGAATATCTCAGCCCCCTGGTCAATCATGCCCCTGAACAATTCAGGGAAACGCAGATCGTAACAGACCGATAGCCCAAGTCGTCCAACCGGGGTATCTACCACGACGATATCCTGGCCGTTAGCTGTCGTTTCCGACTCTTCGTAGTGATCATCTGAATCGACCAGATGGACATCAAAAAGATGAATCTTGTTGTAGCGGGCGATCTGCCTGCCCTGATCGTCATAGACCAGGGATGCTCCGTAGACCTTGCCGGCCACATCACTTCTGAGGGGTATGGTGCCACCGACAAGCCAGATAGCATGCTTGCGCGCCTGGGCAGAGAGGAAGTCCTGGATCTGGCCCGATCCCTCTGCTTCACTGACCTTGACCTTGTCAGATTCCTGCATGCCCATGATGGCAAAATTTTCTGGCAATACGACCAGCTTTGCACCGGCATCAGCCGCCATTGCAATCAGACGCTCGGCCTCTTCAAGATTGGCCACGACCTGTGGACCTGATGCCATCTGTATGGCTGCAACCTTACTCACTCACTAGTCTCCTGAACTACTTAAAGCGATCTCAACACTATCTTCAGACGTACTACCGGGTAGGACCTCGATGGCCCAGGCCGGCACACCCAGACTGATTAACCAGTCTGATAATTCCTCTGCCCAGAGACTCCCTTCTTCACCACCGGGATATCTAATCTGCAGAGTACTCTGCTGCGTTTTTTCCCAGGCGGTTACGGCATTCCGTACAGGCGGCATCTGGCTCACCGCAATGCCCGAACGTGGACGCGACCACTCCTCCATACCGAGCACCCAGGACTCAGCCTGAACAGATACCGGGAACACGACAAGTAAGGATACGATGAGCAGGGTAGATTTCATGACCAACATACTAACGGAAGGCTTCAGATGCGTGTAGTTTTTGTTGC
>JAAUXZ010095023.1_pt1 | contig 12378 bp, 12 predicted proteins | sample 7278131 | NCBI WGS metagenome assembly JAAUXZ01 (sample SAMN14350119, study PRJNA611818) | marine sediment metagenome | isolation source: surface marine sediment (3m) | place: French Polynesia: Moorea | collected 2018-08
AGGTGGTGTAATTGATAACGGGCAATTGCTCGTCCATGCTGTTGCTTCCAAGCATTTACTTGTTATTGGATTTCCAGATGTTGGGTAATCAGGATGCATGATCGGTCATCGCGACCGGTTTAGCAACTTTTGTCTGCAGGCGTGGAAAGTACTGCAGAATAAATTCAACGATCTCCTCGCTGTTGTTGAGGTCCAGCAAGGGGATATCGCAGACCAGTTCCGCATCGCTGGCCAGCGCGATGATATTCTCCTGCTCAGGGTACATCAGGTCGTTACCCAGGGCGGGGCGGTGCAGCTCGATGCGCGCTAAGCTCGGCTCATCGCGGAATCCTTCCACCAACACCAGGTCAACCCGGCTCAGATCGAGTTGCTGCAGGCTCTGCTGTAGATCGGGTTCGGCAATCGGTTGTTGTTCACTGATCAGGGCGCTGCGATAACGTGAAGTGAGCAGGGTCTGACTACTACCCGCATGATGCAGGCGATAACTGTCCTTGGCCGGCTGGTCGATGACGAAATCATGATGCGAATGCTTGATCACGGCAATGCGCAAGCCGAGCTGGCGGAATCGTTCGATCAACTGTACCAGCAGGGTGGTCTTGCCAGTTCCGCTATAGGCGGCAAAGCCGATGACGGCTGGGTTCTCACTCATAAGGATAGCTCTTTTCAACTACTGCTCAATGGTAACCAAAGCCGGTCGCTTGGGAAACCGCGGTCTGCAGGACTAACCAGTCATCCAGTTAGCCGGGCATGTTCAGCGCTGTCCGCATCTGTGGCTGCTGGCAGGGGCGAGTGGCGGATCTCCACCATAACGGGTTACTGGCATATCCCAACACCTGTTGATGATCGGAATAACTGAACTTGCGTTCGTGATTATCAAGGAAACCCCAGCTGCGATGACTGGCGCTATGGATGAACAGGGTCCAGGCCTGCTGTCCCGGTGCCAGGTTGATCCGATGGTAAGTCCTGCCGCTGATCAGGTTGAAATCACCGGCCGCGACCACGCGCTTGATCAGCTGATGGTTTTGCTTGCGATCACCCAGCCTGGTTTCATGGTATTGACCGCTCAACACCAGGGACATGGCATGGCGCCAGGGGTGATTATGCAGGGCCCGGCCCGGATCGCTGGCGACGAAACGATGCAGGTAAACATGGATACCAAATGGCAGGCGCAGCAGGTGATAACGTTCCAGGTAAGGTTCCTGATTGGGCCCACGGATCACCCGGCAGCGCAGGTAGGCACTGAGCTTGAACAGGATTCGATGCATGTTGGTCATGTTGGTTTCCTCGGTAATCATTCGACCTGTGCTATTATCCGTATCAAGTAGCTCATAGCATGAGCCTGTAATAATATTTCTGTAAACCAGGACTGATGGACCGCACCGAACGTTTCTATATTATCGACCAGCTGCTGAACGGCTCGCGTAGTGTCAGCCGCGCGCAATTTCTCGAGGCCCTGGAAATCTCCGCGGCTACCTTTAAACGTGACCTGGAATACCTGCGTGATCGCCTCGGTGCACCGATCGTATGGGACCGGGAATTACGTGGTTACCGCTATCAGCAGGATGCGGAGCATGCGCAGAACTATCAGTTGCCGGGACTGTGGTTCAATACCGGTGAGATCCAGGCCTTACTGACCATGCATGCCTGGCTGGAAAACCTGCAGCCGGGCATATTGTCTGAGCACATCAAACCGCTGCAGGCGCGCATTCGTGCCTTGCTGGACCAGGGGGATCACAGTGTCGACGAGATCACCCGCCGCATCCGGATCCTGACCCAGCCGCGCAAAAGCGCGGGCAATAGTTATTTTCAGCAGATATCCCAGGCCCTGCTCAATCGCAAGCGCCTGCGCATCGAGCATTTTAATCGAGCCAGCAACCAGCGTAGCCAACGTGAGGTTTCCCCGCAGCGCCTGACCTTTTACCGGGATAACTGGTATCTCGACAGCTGGTGCCATCAGCGCCACGCCATCCGCAGTTTCGCGGTGGATGCGCTGCAGGGAGCGGAGATCCTGACCACGCCAGCCAGGGAAGTGGATGAGGCGTTATTGCACCAGGAATTGGCCAGTGGATACGGTATTTTTTCCGGCCGTGAAACCCACTGGGCGGAATTACGTTTCACCCCGGAGCGTGCGCGCTGGGTGGCCCAGGAGCAATGGCACCCGCAACAACGGGCGCATTTTGATGCCGAGGGGTTTTATCACCTGGCGGTGCCATTCAGCCAGGAACCGGAATTGTTGATGGAGATCCTGAAACACGGGGCAGAGGTCGAGGTGCTGGCCCCGCCGGGATTGCGCCAGCGGATGAAGCAGACGCTGGCGGCGATGAGCGAAAACTACGGTACCGGATCCTGATGCACCGGGATCGAGCATGGTTTGGAAAAAAAATCGCAAATCACTGTATTTAATTGAAAAAATCGGAAAACCTACTATATTAATAAACTCTAATATAGATTAATGGTCGTAATGGCCTTGCAGGATTCATCAAAGTTCCCAGGTACGGGACAGGCGCGGACATGGTTAAACAGTTACTCAAATTTTCCTACACATATCCCAAGCTCGTATTGTTGCTGTTAATCCTGCTGACAGCAGCCGCGACGCCGAACCTGCAATATCTTAAATTCGATATCTCCGCGCAAAGCCTGATGGTCAAATCGTCTACCTCGTGGACCGATTACCAGCAATCGCTGGCCGAATTCGGTTCTGATGCAGTCGTCATCGTCGTGGTGTCTGATCCTGAGCTATTCAGTGCCGCCAAACTGGACAAGGTCAAACAGGCGCTGAATCTATTGCAGGAGCTGGATTTCATCAAAGCCACCAGCAGCCTGTTCGATGTACCCAATGTGCAGGAAGTCGATGGCTATATCGAGACCAGGGCGTTTCTCGACGAATTTCCGCAGGATAGCGTACAGTCTGAACGTCTGATCGATGACGCCCTGGCCAATACCCTGGTCGCGGACAACCTGGTCTCGCGCGATCGTCAGACCATGGCGTTGAACCTGATCATTGACAGTGATGGCCATTATCCGGGCCGTGATCATGATATTACGTTGGCGATCGAGGACGTGTTAACGCAACTGGACAAAGATATCGACAAGGTCTACCAGATGAGTTCGCCCTATGTGCGCGACCAGATCTCCAATCAGATCGAACAGGATATCGAATCCATCCTGCCGGCGGCGCTGGCGATCCTGATCGTGGTGCTGGGCCTGAGTATGGGGCGTCTGAACTGTTCCATCGTGCCGATGTCCACCTCGCTGATCAGCATCGTGTTGACCCTGGCTTTCATGGCCCAGATGGGGATCGCGTTGAATGTGCTGACCTCGATTATTCCCGCGCTGTTGATCATCATCGGTTCTACCGAGGATGTCCATCTGATGGCCGAGTACCATGCCGGGCTGAAACGTGGACTGACCCGCGAACAGGCGGTCAAACTGCTCCCCGTCAACCAGTCACTGGCGATCATGCTGGCGTTTGTCACCACCTTTATCGGTTTCCTGTCGATCACCGTCAGTGATCTGCAAATGTTGCAGCAATTCGGCTGGCTGGTGGCATTCGGGCTGCTGGTCAATTTTATGGTCACTATCCTGTTCGTACCGGCGTATCTGATCCTGTTTGGTGGCAGGGGCAAGGGGTACAAAGCGCAGCGCAACCTGTTTCAGAAAATGACCGGGGTGATCTTCCAGCTGGTAATGCGGTTCAAGAAAGCAACGCTGTTGCTGTTATTGCTGATGATCGGTTATTTCCTCTGGGGCACCCAGTATCTGTTTGTCAATCACAGTGCGCTGGCCTATTTTTCGCCACAATCCGAGATCCGTCAGCGGGCCGAGAATATCCACCAGAACCTGTCCGGCATGCAGACGTTCTCGATCATCCTCGATTCATCGATTGAGGGCACCTTCTACAAGGTCCGCTACCTGGAAGAGATCGAACGCCTGCAGCAATTTATCGATGAACGTGGAGTTTTCGACAAGAGCTTTTCCTTCGCTGATTTCATCAAGCTGACCCACCGGGTGATGGAGGGGATAGACGAGCCCCAGCTGCCGTTGGATGACGAGGTGGTGCAGGTGTACATGGAGTTTGTGCAACCCGAGGCCGTCGACAGTTATGTCAACGACGATTACAGCAGTGCCCGGGTGCTGGTGCGGCACAATATTACCTCTTCGCGCCAACTCAAGCAGGAGTTCAACGAGATCAGGCAGTTTCTCGAGCAGGAGCTGCAAACCAGCCTCAAGGTCACGCTTACCGGTGAGTCAGTGCTGGACAACCACGCCGCCGATGCCCTGGCGTTCGGCCAGATCCAGTCGCTGGTGTTGATGGTAATCGTTATCCAGTTGCTGGTTTCGGTTTTGTTCGTGGATTTTCGCGCCGGCCTGATTGCACTGATCCCCAACGTGTTCCCGGTCATCGTGCTGTTCGGGGTCATGGGCTATTTCCAGATTCCGCTGGATTCAGGGACCACCATGGTGGCCGCGATCGCGCTGGGTATCTGCGTCGATGACACGATCCATTTCCTCAGTCGCTATCATTCCTTTACCCGAGGTACCAGTGACGTGCAGTTGGCACTGCAAAAAACCATCGAACATGAATCGACCCCGATTACCACGACCTCGGTAGCATTGACCCTGGGCTTTCTTACCCTGACCCTGTCCAGTTTCGAACCGGTGCAGTATTTCGGTGCCTTGAGTGCCCTGGTCATGGTATTGGCGATGTTCGCGACCTTTGTCCTGACCCCGGTATTGTTATCCTTCACCAAGCTGATCACGGTCTGGGATATGCTGTCATTGAATATCAAGGCCGATGTGCTGAAAAACAGTCCGATCTTCAAGGGCTTGAAAAACTTCCAGATCAAGCAGGCCATCCTGTCCGGCTCGCTGAAACAGTTCGCGGCCGGGGAGATGATTATCGACCAGGGTATTGCCGGCAATGAATTCTTCGTGCTGCTGGAGGGCGCGGCTTTGGCGACCCACCGCGATGAGGATGGATCTATACATACCCTGTCGCATCTGGCGGCGGGTGACCTGTTTGGCGAGGTGGCGCAATTATCCCAACGTGAGAGAATGGCGCGGGTTACCGCCACCGAGGATACCCGGGTGTTGGAAATGAAATGGAGCAGTATCCAGCAGATTGGCACCTACCATCCGCGCATCTCGATGCGTTTGTACCGGAACCTGGCCGAGGTGTTGAGTCAACGCCTGGTCCAGGTGTCGGCTGATCGAAGAAAACCCCGCGACGAGTTAACCGGGGCCCTGACCAAACCGTTCCTGTGCGAAATTCTGTCGCAGGAAATCAAGCGTAGTCATCATTTCGCCGAGAATATATCCCTGATGCTGCTGGATATTGAAATCATCCCGCGCGAGGGCGAGTTGACCGGTGAGCTCAGCGACCAGGTCATTGCCGAGGTAACCAGGATTATTCGCGATCACATGCAACCAACGGATGTGTTTGCGCGCTGGGACCAGTGTGGTTTCATGGTCATCCTGCCGCGGGCCGATGCCGGCAAAGCGGTGTCATTCGGTGAAACCATCCGCCATGCCATTGAAACGGTGGAGGTCTCGACCCAGGTGCGCCTGCATATCAATACCGCGGTGGCCCAGATCTCCGACCAGGAAACCAGCCAGGAGGCGATCCAGCGGCTGGAAATCCAGCTCCAGAAACTGAAGGAAAAAAGCCTCAATATCGCGATCGCCTGATCAGCGCGATAAAGATCAAGTCGTCTTGCGCTGCTCAACCAGTGTGACTGGGTAACATTGGGCTGACTTGAAAATCCTGTTTGGGCTACAATATAAGAAATGTCTTATATTCGTAGTGCGGAAGATAAACATGAAATTCATTACCTGTGACAACATGCGGCGCCTGGTGAGTCTGTCCGTGACCTCGCTGGTAGCGGGTTTAATGCTGTTTCTGTTATACCTGTGGCTGGGCGGTCCGATGGGTGAGCTGGATGACCGCGGCCTGTTCTATGTTGCCCTGGCCCTGATCCTGACCAGTCCGCTGGTGTTGTTGATCAACCTGATTGTGAGCCTGATCCCCGGTTCACGGCAGATTCTCAAGCATTGTAATCACTGACCTCTCATCCCCTGCCTGCTGAATGGATCAAACCTCATCGATCCGCCAGGCCTTAGCCCACAACCAGCAGGCATAGCAAGCAGCTGACCAGGTCTTGTCGATTGAACTGACTTGGCCTGCAACTGTCCGATATCACCGTGACTGCGACAATCTGTCACTGTTGTTGCGCTACCTGTGCCAGTAAGATGGTGAATTTAGTTAGTGGATAATTCGGAGATTATATGAAATATCTAGCCTTGATCTGGTTATTGCTAAGCCAGGCCGTGTTAGCGGATGCGGCACAGAACGTGGTCATCGACAAACCCTTCGCCCGTGCCGCTATGCAGCAACAGAAAAATTCCGCTGCTTTCATGCAGATTATCAATCAGGGTCAGCCGGCAGCCATTGTCAATGCGCGCAGCTCGGTATCTGAAATCGTTGAGTTGCATACCCATATCAATGACAATGGTGTGATGCGGATGCGTAAGATTCCGCAGATAGACCTGCCGCATGGACAAATGGTCAAGCTTAAGCCCGGTGGGCTGCATGTCATGTTTATCAAGCTCAAGCGTGACCTGAATGTCGGCGATATGATTGACGTCACCCTGGTATTTGATGATGGCAGCGAGAAGGCGCTGGAACTGCCGGTACATAAAGTCATGATGAAGCATAAGGGGATGTCAGGTCACGGCAAAAAGATGATGCACCATTGAGCGAAGGTATCTAATCGTTGAAAACCACCAAAGCCCTGTATTTCTGGATTATCGCGGTCAGTTTTTTTGCCGGCCTGGTGCTCGCCCAGTACTACCTGAAGCAAAGGGGCAGCGATCTGATTCCTGGTGCCGGCGGTGAGTTTACCCTGCAGGCCGCCAGCGGGCCGGTTTCCCTGAGTGATTACCGCGGCAAGGTGGTGGCAATTTATTTTGGCTATATGTCCTGTCCGGATATTTGCCCGACCTCGTTATGGAACCTGACCGAGGCGGTCAAACAATTACCGCCGGAGCAGGCGCGACAGGTACAGCCGGTATTTATATCGGTCGATCCGGAACGTGACAGCCCCGAGGCTTTGTCGATTTTCGTCAAGGGCTATAGTGACAACTTCGTCGGTCTGACCGATACCAAACCGAATATCGATAAGGTTGCGCGCCAATACAGCGTCATCTATGAAAAAGTCCCGTTAAAGGATTCGGCCATGGGCTATGTTATGGATCATACCTCGGTGATCTACCTGGTCGATCGGCGCGGGGTGTTGCAATACTACGTCCCGCACGATACCCCGCCTAATTCGATCAATGCCGATCTGCGCAAGCTACTAGCCGGGTAAGAGCAAATTTGCCTAAGCTTCTTACTCGGGCGGCGGGTTACCGGTACTCCATTTCTTGAAGCGTTTCTTGCAATACTTGAGTAGGCTCGGGTAATCGGGAAACCACAAGTCGAATCCATCCTCGGCCGGGGCATCATATTCGCAGTAGTCATTGGAATGGCTGCGACAGATGGTCGGCCGGTCCTCGTAGATGCCGCAACGACCATCGGCCTGCAGGTGGTTGCAACGGGCTTCAAACAAAATGAACCAGCCGTCTTCATCCTTGTAGGCGCCGACCCCGTTATGCGAGACCTGCCATAACAGGATCTCAAAATCGTATTTTGATTTCGGGGTGTCTATCTGCTGGGTGACATAGGTGCAGCATTTTGAACCGGTACAGAAATCACATTTGTTGTCGCTGGTGATCTCGATTCCGGCCAGGCTGCTGGTCTTTGCTTTATTCATCGATCCAGTCTTTCGGTTTAAGATAGATGTCATACAACTCGGCTTCCGCACTACCGGGCTCGGGCTGATAGTTATATTGCCAATGCACGACTGGCGGTAACGACATCAGGATGGACTCGGTGCGGCCACCGGACTGCAGGCCAAATAAGGTGCCACGGTCATAAACCAGGTTGAACTCGACATAGCGCCCACGTCGATACAGCTGGAAGTTCTTCTCGCGCTCGCCATAGGCATGATCCTTGCGTTTGTCGACGATAGGCAGGTAGGCCGGCAGATAGTGATCGCCGACACTTTGCATGAAGGCAAAGGCGGTAGCAAAATCAGGCTCACTGAGATCATCGAAGAACAGTCCGCCGATACCGCGTGGCTCATTGCGGTGCTTAAGAAAGAAATAATCATCACACCATTTTTTATACTTGCTGTAGATCTCGCTGCCGAAAGGCTCACAGGCGGCCTGCGCGGTCAGGTGCCAGTGTTTGCAATCCTCTTGATTGCCATAGTAAGGCGTCAAGTCGAAACCGCCACCGAACCACCATACCGGGTCACTATCCGGTTTTTCCGCGACAAAGAAGCGCACATTCGCATGCGAAGTCGGGATGTAGGGATTGCGTGGATGGATGACCAGGGAGACTCCCATCGCGCGGAAGTTGCGCCCTTCCAGCTCCGGCCGATGGGCAGTGGCAGAGGCGGGCAGGTTGCTGCCATGCACCTCGGAGAAATTAACCCCGGCCTGCTCGAACACCGCGCCGTCGTTGAGCACCCGGGTACGCCCGCCGCCGCCTTTTTCGCGTTGCCAGTCATCGATAAGAAATTGCTGCTGGCCGTCTGCCTGCTCCAACGCATCGCAGATCTGTTGCTGCAGACCGGTCAGATAGTCCCTGACGGCATCTATGTTTATCGTCATGTTACTGTGCTTGATTGGAAACAAGCTGCTGATTCTAGCAGTTATGCCCTGAGAATTTTACCGCTTTGTAAATCGATAATCCGGCTGGCCTGGCTGCCGCCACAGTCGTAGCCGGTTACTATATGGTCCACCTGCTGCCGGAACAGTTTATGCACCGCCAGCGCATTGCGCGCGTTCGGGCGTCCGGAGATGTTGGCACTGGTGCTGACCAGGGGCGCGCGGATGCCTGCGCTCAGTTGCCTGATCGGTGGCATGTCGCTGATGCGGATAGCGATACTGGACAGGCCGCCGGTCAACCAGGGCGGACACAGGGGATGGGCTTTGCAGACCCAGGTCACCGGGCGCGCCTGGGGCTCTTTTATCCGGTCGGCATGTTGTTGCAGCATTTGGTCATCGACATAGCCGGGTAGATAATCAACCGAGCAGCAGAGCAGGATCAGGGCTTTTTGCAGTGAACGTTGTTTGATGTGCTGAATCCGGCGTACCGATTGCAGATGCTGCGGGTGACAGCCCAGACCCCAGATCGTATCCGTAGGGTAGGCAATGACGGCGCCATGCTTGAGATGAGTAGCGATTTGGTGGATACGCCAGGGCGACATCAAGCGGTCATTTTAACGGCTTTTTTGCCCGGTGATTTTTTCGTCGCGGCCTTCTTTTTAGCGGCCTTTTTCTTGGCGGCCTTCTTCTTCGCTGCTTTCTTTACGGTTTTCTTGGCGGCCGCCTTTTTGCGGCGCGATTTAGGCGGTGGTGCCTTGGCCAGCAATTCTTCGCAGGTGGCCAGGTCAAGCTCGGCCGGGTCCTCTACATCCTTGGGAATACGCGCATTCTTTTCCCCGTTGGTGATATAAGGGCCGTAGCGACCGCGCAGGATTTTAACCTCGGTGCCTTCGAACAGCTTGATCTCGCGGTTGGCATCGAATTCTTTCTTCTCCGCGATCAGTTGCAGCGCTCGCTCGAGGGTCAGGGTGTAGGGATCATCACCTTCCTTGACCTTGAGGGAAACATATTTACTGCCATATTTGACATAGGGACCGAAGCGTCCGATATTGGTCGAGACCGCTTCACCTTCCTCGGTTTCACCCAGATCCCGTGGCAGTTTGAATAACTCCATCGCCTCGTCGAGGGTGATGTTATCCATTTTCTGGCCAGGACGCAGGCCGGCAAAGCGCGGTTTGTCCTCATCATCGCGGGTGCCGATCTGAACAAAGGGGCCATAGCGTCCCATGCGCACTGAAACCGGTTTGCCGGATGCCGGGTCGGTGCCCAGTTCGCGGGCCTGTAATGCTTCATCCCGGCTAACCGTCTCCATTTTATCATCAACCTGGTTTTTGAATTGAGACCAGAAGCTCTGCATCAACGGCAGCCAGTCCGATTCACCACGTGAGATCTCGTCCAGGGTGTCCTCGAGCTGGGCGGTAAAGTCATAATCGACATACTGGGTGAAGTGCTGGGTTAGGAATTTATTGACCACGCGGCCGACATCGGTGGGGTGAAAGCGTTTGCTTTCCAGTTCAACATATTCCCGGTCGAGCAGAGTGGTGATGATTGAGGCATAGGTCGAGGGGCGGCCGATACCGAATTCTTCCAGGGTCTTGACCAGGCTGGCTTCGCTGAAACGCGGTGGTGGCTCGGTAAAATGCTGTTCCAGGCGAATCTGACTGAGTTCGACCCGATCGCCCTCTTGTAAAGGGGGCAGAATGTTTTCCTTCTGATCCTCGCTCTTCTTGTCGTCCTGACCCTCGGTATACACCTGCATGAAGCCGGGATTGCGGATGGTGGAGCCATTGGCGCGGAAGATATTGTCGGCACCTGCATTCAGGTCCACCGCGACGGTATCCAGGGTGGCATGGATCATCTGGCAGGCGATGCTGCGTTTCCAGATCAGGTCGTAAAGGCGGAATTCATCCTGGCTCAGGTGGGCCTTGATCTTGTCCGGGGTGTTCATCGCGCTGGTTGGGCGGATCGCCTCATGTGCTTCCTGGGCATTCTTGGATTTGGTCTTGAACACGCGCGGTGCGTCGGGCAACGCATCGGCGCCATAGCGCTGCTGGATCAGGTTGCGAATATCATCAACTGCCTCATTCGACAGGCTGACCGAATCGGTACGCATGTAGGTAATCAGACCGGTCTGACCGGCACCGATATCGATACCCTCGTACAGGCGTTGGGCCGTGCGCATGGTTTTCTGCGCGCCGAAGCCAAGTTTGCGTGAGGCCTCCTGCTGCAGGGTAGAGGTGGTAAAGGGTGCAGCCGGATTGCGTTTGCGTTGTTTTTTCTCAACCTTGCTGACATCCAGGTGACCGGCGGCAGCCTCGGCCAGGTGCTGGTAGGCCTGGTTGGCCTGTTCGGCATTGGTAATACTGAATTGCTGCAGCTTTTCGCCCTGGTAGTGGGTCAGCTTGGCCATGAAATGCTGCCCATCGGCACTGTTATCGGCCTCTATGCTCCAGTATTCTTCGGCCTTGAAGGCCTCGATTTCCAGCTCTCGCTCGACGATCAGGCGTAGCGCCGGGCTCTGGACCCGTCCGGCGGATAAGCCGCGGCGGATCTTGCGCCATAGTAAAGGCGACAGATTGAAGCCGACCAGGTAATCCAGTGCGCGCCGCGCCTGCTGGGCATTGACCAGGTCCATCGTGATCTCACGCGGATGGGCAACCGCCTCGGTTACCGCCTGCTTGGTGATTTCATAGAACACCACGCGATAGGCGTTCTTATCCTTCATCACTTTGCGGTCTTTCAGCAACTGATAAAGATGCCAGGATATGGCTTCACCCTCGCGGTCGGGGTCAGTTGCCAGAAACAGGTTGTCGGCCTTTTTCAATTCGCGCGTGATCGTTTTGATGTGTTTTTCATTGCGCTCGACCACTTCATAATTCATTTTGAAGTCGTTGTCGGTCTCAACCGCACCCTCCTTGGGGATCAGATCACGCACGTGACCGTAAGAGGCAAGCACCTTGAAATCCTTGCCGAGATATTTTTCTATGGTTTTGGCTTTCGCAGGGGACTCTACTATGACGAGGTTGCTACTCATAGACTAACAGGAACAGATTAAGCTAACTGGATGCTAATGGAATATAGCAGGTTGGTCGGCAAACACGATGTCTTCGTAATGCATCAGGGTATTTTCATCCTGGTCGGAAGCATTATTGAACAGCACCATCATCACTACCCATTTGAACTCTTCCATGTCGATAACGCCATCCCCATCCAGGGCCATGATGCGATTGATCACCAATTCGCGCAGTTCCGGCGTCAACACCCCGGATTGTTCGAGAAAGAACAAGAATCCCTGAATCTTGCTGTCCATGCGTAAACGTTCCTTGCCGGAGTAGACACGGACAGACTGGCTGGATTGCTCGAGGCTGGGAATATCGCCGGCCAGGGCCAGGCCATCCAGCCAATCGAAGGCTTTTTCTATTTCCTGGGTGGCAAAACCGGCCTCGCGCAGATCTGCATCTATGCTCTCGCGATCTTCCGGCAGGATGTCTTCATTGTCCAGGTAACTGGTGAAAATATACATCAGTACGTCGATAACGCCTTCTTTCATGGGTACCCCTGTAAGGCAGCCGCCGGTTCAGCATCTGCTGTATAAACCACCGGGTGCTGGTTGGATATGATCATTTAACTCAAGTATTAACAGCATGGATGAAAGCTGCTCAATGG
>JAAUXZ010087755.1_pt1 | contig 12354 bp, 10 predicted proteins | sample 7278131 | NCBI WGS metagenome assembly JAAUXZ01 (sample SAMN14350119, study PRJNA611818) | marine sediment metagenome | isolation source: surface marine sediment (3m) | place: French Polynesia: Moorea | collected 2018-08
CCCGCCATGCTGGCTCAAGCAGCGAGTGCATAGTCTGGCGACCGACAGGTTGCCACGATGATTGGATCATCAGTTACGTTGCTGTAGCCACTGACGCAGTTGTTTGAAAGGCATAGGCCTTGAGACAAAAAAGCCCTGTACCTGGTCGCAGCCCAGTTCTTCGACCAGGTCCCAGTCACTCTGGTTTTCGACACCCTCGGCAACTACTTCCATCCCCAGTTTTCTCGCTAGAATAACGTTCGACTCCAGTATCGCTTTAGCCGACGAATCGTCGGTCGCGCCATGCACAAAAGCGCGGTCAATCTTTAGCTCAGTAAATGGCACGCGTTGTAATTGCTCCATTGAAGAGTAACCCGTGCCAAAATCATCAATCGACAGCTTAAAGTTCTTTAAAGACAAACGACTGAGGATATCGAGCGCGACAGACAGGTTCTCCATCAAATGTGACTCGGTGATTTCTAAAGAGATATTCGAGTTTTCAAGGCCATTGTCATCCAGCCAGCCGGCAATACGATCCGGCCATTCCAGATCGGTAAGGGCGTCGACCGAGATGTTGATAGCGAAATTCAGCTCAATACCAGCGCCCTTCAGCTGCTCCGCATAGTGAATCACTTTGCGACAGACACAGTCTGTTAGCTGTTCGATGAGTCCGTGTTCTTCGGCGAGATCGACGAAGATATCCGGTCTGATCATGCCTAACTGGGCATGCTGCCAACGAGCCAGAGCCTCGACACCGACGACTTTTCCTGATTTCACCTCTACCTTCGGCTGAAAGTAAACGTCAATCTGATCGTTATCTAGGGCCTCCTTGAGTTGCTTTTCATTAACCAGCGCGGGTTTTAAAATGCTGCCCTCTTTTTCGAATTGCTCGTAACCCTCAAGTAACGCATTCAATCGAATGGGATGCACGGGTTTCTCCAGCACTCCCAGTACATGCAAATCATTTTCGATGGCAAGTTTCTCGACTGTTTTTAGAATTCTGGCATCCTCGCCACTCGCCAGGATCACGGCACCTTCAAACTGACTGCGTGACAGGTGACGTAAAAATTCAATGCCGTCCATTCCCGGCATGTTCAAATCACAAATAACGATATCCAGCGGCCTGTCAACGCCCTGAATCAAATCGAGCGCTGCTGTACCGGAAATCGCATTCTGAATATGGGTTACTCCAAGATCATTGAGAATCACCGAGGTAACCCGATGCATCACGTAATCGTCATCAACCAGCAACACGGAGAGGTCTCTTTCCACCTCTGCCGGGAACATTTGCGCAGTTTGCTGCAAGTCGATATCTACTGACGAAACCTGCCCAGCCTCAACCTGCAGTAATTGTTGTAATGTGTCCTTCGCCAGTTCCATATTCTCGCCAAGCAATGGAACCAGATATTCGATTTCCGACCAGTTGCCTGCTTCAGAAGCCTGCTCTAGCCTCGATGCCACATCACCGAGCATATCGAGCCCCAGACTGCGGGCCGATGACTTTAATCGATGACTGTGTGACGACAAACGACCATGATTCTTCCAGGCAAAGGCCTGTTGAATATCTTCAAGTATCTGGGGTAACGAATCTTTGAAATCCGACAGTAACTTATGATGGAGATCCGGTTTGTCGCCAGTCGACAGCTTCAGGGTTTGCGCATTGAAAACCGAAAGGTCGACTGCTGCTTCGCCGTTATCTGCCTCCCCGACCGCAACATCAATTGCAAGCCACTGCTCAAGTTTAATTCTGAGGTCATCCAGTGACACCGGCTTGGATAACACATCATCAATGCCTGAGGCATAACAACGTTCAATGTCTTCGGGTTGAGCATTCGCGGTGACCGCGATAATCGGGATTCGCTTGCCTTGTATTTCTTGTTGTCTGAGCGTTTGACTCAGCTCAAAACCATCCATGTCATTCATGCGAATATCGGTGAGCAACAGCGCAGAGCCGCCTTGCTGCAGCATCGAGATAGCCTCTACACCGTTGGTCGCAAAATCGGCCTGGTACCCCAACAATTCGATTTGTGCCGCAATCAGTTCGCGATTTACCGGATTGTCTTCCGCGACCAAAAGTTTGCAGTTACTGATGACAGCGGGTGGATAATCCTCGCTGGCTTCGATATCAGCCTGACCAACCACATCACCAGGATCAGATGTCTGCGACAACGTTACCCAAAAAACACTGCCAACACCCTGCTCTGTGTCTACATCCAGCTGTCCATTCATGTGCTCGATCAACTTGCGGGATAAGCCAAGGCCGATACCAGTGCCCTCTATCTCGGTTAACTCTGCACCAAGGCGATTGAACGGTTCGAAAACCATTTCCAGTTGATCACTATTGATGCCTATTCCGGTATCAGAAACGCCAATACGACAAGTTGACGCATCAGATTTATCGAGGACTACATGAACATTGCCTTTTTCCTTGTTGTATTTCACCGCGTTACTGAGCAAATTCAGGAACACCTGTTTCAAACGGACCTGGTCCGCGTTAACCCAGACGTTTCTGAAAAGCTCCGCCTGAAAATCGATGGAGACATCGTATTTGGCGGCAATGGGTCTTATCCACGACACACATTCGTCTAGAATGTTGGCCAGGTCAGTTGGCTCGAGGCACAACACAACCTCACCCGCCTCAATCGTCGACAGGTCAAGCACCTGGTTAATCAAATCAGTCAGGTATTTGCCCGCTCGACTGATTTCATTCACCACGCGACGCTGTTTGTCGCTGATCTCCGGATCGTAATCCAGCAATTCGGAAAACCCCATAATTGCATTTAACGGGGTACGCAACTCGTGGCTCATTGAGGACAGGAACTCTGATTTAGCCTCACTGGCCTTTTGCGCAATTTCAGTCGCTTTACGCAATTCGATTTCGGCCTGTTTACGATCGGTAATGTCTTCATGCATGGTGACGACGCGGCGCCAATCCTGCTCTGAACCGGGCATTACCCGGGAAATAACGCGCGCCTCAAACAGGCTGTAATCCGTGCGGCTGTCAACATGCTCAGCTTCGAAATAGCCATGGTGGTACAGTGAAGCAATTTTGCGGCTGTAATAGTCATCCCAGTCGGCATCCCACCAGCTTTCAACATCGTCCTCGATTTCAAAAAACTGGTCTTTCGACTTGGCTCGATGAAGATCGAGCAGGGCCTGATTGACCTGGGTAAATCTGGCGCCGACAATCATTTCCTTGAGCAGCTGGGAATTTTTGCGAAGGTAAGCCTGTAAATCATCAACGCCCTGAAAAACCAGCTTGTCGAGAAGTCGTTTTATCGATGAATAATCTTCTTCCTGCACACCGACCGGCAGGCCATGGTAGAGGGTACTGTAACGTTGCTCGCTTCTGGTTAGAGCCTCAACAATTTCCCGATATTCGGTGACATCCTGAATGATGCCGTAACTCGTTACCAGTACTCCATTGGCATCGTATTGTCCGTACTCCAGTTCACGTAAATAGCGAACCTGGCCGGCATTGTCGATAATGCGGTAGTCATAAACAATGCCCGATTCAAACGACATGTTTTTGCGTTTTTTGGGATCATTAAAGGCGAGGTAATGGTCGAGGTCGTCAGGGTGTACCCATTTGGCAAAGTCCTCAATACTATCGAACGACTCCTTTACCTTAGCGGGGTCCTCGCCAAAGATGGTTGCCACTTCAGCTGAACAGTAAATCTGTTTTTGCTTGATTTCATCCCATTCCCAGAAACCAAGCTTGAGTCCGCGGGCAATCGACGATAAGTGATCTTCGCGGGTATTGAATTTAAGCTCAGATCGATAGAGCTGCAGGCGCAATTCATCGATCTGCGCCTGCAGTTCATTGATATCTGGTTGGCCTTTTTTGTCGGAACCGGGTTGAAACTTCACGGGTAAACTCTTTTCCTGCTAGTTCCAGTATAGAACAACTCAGGAAAATGGGAGTATTTGGTCACAACAAAACCAGGCGCGATCGAGGAAAAATGGCGTTTTGCCGAACTATTCCCCGTTAACAACTACCTGGTCACCGACGTGACAGCTACCTCCAAGCAGAATTCTTGCGGTGATGCCACCATGACCGCGCATCGCGTTATAGCCACCCTCGCCCAGTTCTGTTTCCATTTTGCTGCAAGGATGCGCGAGCCCGGTAAATTCAAGTTTCACCTCACCAAGCAAAAAAGTCCTGTCTTTGAGGGCCAACAGGTTGAGGCCCGAGACTACGATATTGCGCCTCAAGCGCGCCGGATCAATAGGTCCCTGGCCTGTGAATCCTCCAATCGCCTGTAAATGTTCTTGCTGAATCAAGGTAACCTGCCGATCACCACCAGCTCGTCCCTGAAACCGATCACCGATAATACCCTCTTCCACTGACAACTCGGCTGACTCGACGACCCGCATCGCCTGGTTGCGAGCGGGGCGCAGTCCAATCCATTCGATACGTCCGACCTGCGGCAAGGTTTGCAAAAGCTCAGCAACCGTTTTTGCCATGATTGCTAGTCCTTTACCAGAAATCCCGGAACGTCTTCCAGCTGCACCACATGGCAATAAATCATATTGATGATTTCCAGCTCGTGGAGGTGCAGTTGCTCAGTGGCGGCGGCGCAACAATCCTCAACAACCGTCACCTCGAAGCTCTCGTCGGCCAGGCTACGCACCGTAGAGCTAACACACTGATCGGTAAAAATACCGGCAACGATGACATGACGAATGCCAAGATTACGCAATATCAATCTGAGATTGGTGCCGGTTAGCGCACTGTCAGTTGTCTTCAGCACGGTTATCTCGTCACCCTGTGGCTGTAATTCTGCAACCAGTTGACTGTCTTCACGGTCCTTGGGTAACAAAAGATAATTAAAGCCGGGTTTTTTCTGACTCAGGGATCGATCCCGGCCATCTTCAGTCAGGCAGGCAATGCGCGCGAAAACGGGTTCGACCTTGTTGTTTCGCGCCCAGTCGATCAGTTTTTTGGTATTCGGAATAACGGTGTTATTCATACGGTCAAAAAATCCGGACCAGCGCTGTGCCTCTGCCTGATCGGAGGGCACTTCCAGATAGGTGTTCTGAATGTCGATGACCAGTAAAGCCGTCTCTGCCGCACGAAATGAAATGTCGTCGGGTAATTCCGCCTTTTCGTAATAAAAACTGCGGTGGGCTGTTTTCCAGTTACTCATGTTTTACACCGATTCTGTACGACTAGCGACCTATAACCGCGCATCGATGTCTTCAGCCGAATGCCGCTCTCTGAGTTGTTGATCTTCCGGACCAAAGACACGATTAACCAGTCTGCCTCGTTGAATGGCCGGTCTCTCCTTAATCTGTTTTGCCCAACGATTAACATGCTTGTAAATGGAAGCATCGAGAAATTCCACCGCATCGTAGACATCACCCAGCGCAACCTGGCCATACCAACACCAGTTGGCGATATCGGCTATCGTGTACTGATCTCCACATACGTACTCCCGATTAGCCAGTAAGCGGTCCAGCACATCGAGCTGTCGCTTGGTTTCCATGGTATAGCGATTAATCGGATATTCCATCGGATATGGTGCATAAGCATAGAAATGGCCAAATCCACCACCGACAAAAGACGCTCCGCTCTCCTGCCAGAATAACCACGAAATACATTCCGAATAGGTGGCTTCATCCTCGGGCAGAAATTCACCGAATTTGCGAGCCAGGTAGTGCAAAATGGCACAAGATTCAAACACCGGCAGCTCGGGATCCATTGAGCGATCGAGCAAAACCGGAATTTTCGAATTAGGATTCAAACGGGTGAAGTCGGAGCCGAACTGGTCGCCCTTGCCAATATCGATTAACCAGGCATCGTACTCGGCGCCACTATGGCCCAGGGCCAGCAATTCTTCCAGCATGGCGGTCACCTTCACACCATTCGGGGTTCCGAGACTGTAAAGCTGCAGCGGATGCTCACCTACCGGCAATTCGTGGTCATGCGTCGCACCGGCTATCGGTCGATTGGTGCTGGCCCACTTTCCGCCGTTATCTTTATCCCACTGCCATACTTTAGGCAGGCTGTATTTTGTCTCTTCAGTCATTGTGTTTATCCGTTTAGAGTGAAACTGCGCAGTTTGAGTCCCGCCGATTCTTGTTGGTTCATTTCGTTGGTTATGCTATTGATCCTGGTTAATTGAATCAATAAACCGCTGCACATCTTTTTCGTAGCTTGCCGGTTGATATCCATCCTCACAGTTGGCATGTAAATAACCGCTGTAGGACATACCGAGATATTCAAAGGAGTCCTTCATTGCGTTCAGAAACGACTGGTCTGCATCGTCGCTAATCGAGGTGCAAACGATGTACGCGACCTTGCCCCTGAGTTGCCGGCCCATTTCCCTGAGTTGCTTGAGATCGAGAAAATCCGAGGTACGATCAATAAATGTTTTCATCTGGGCACTGGGGCCGTACCAGTACACCGGCGTTACAAAAATTATCTTATCGTGGGTCAGAAGATGTTCCATCAACGGAATAAAGTCATCATTGATATTGCGATGATCGTAGTCGTACGGGGAGATGTTCTTGTCGGCAAGGTCGACGATTTCGATCCCCAGTTCGCCAGCAACCCAATCGATTAGTTTTCCCGTATTGCCCTGTCGCCGCGAGCTGGCGAATACCGCAATCGCATCACCCATCATTCACCTTGCTGATGATAACGCCAGGCGCGTTTGATATTTCGCACATCGACGTGTTGGTGTTGCATGAGCAGAGTAATGATGATTTCTTCAATGGCGGCGATCACGCAGGCGACTGCGGCTATCTTGAATACCGTCGAATCTATGCCGGTGAATAACAACAGGTAGCCAATAAAGGTAATAAAAACCGCCACCTTGACACTCAGCGTGTGATAACTGGTGAAAGCGCGAAACTTGATCAGTCCAAACAGGGCAGGCAATACAAAACTGGCCACAATCGCGGCAAACCAGACGCCTTCAGCAATTACTACCTCCGGCCACAGTAACCAGGCACCAATCGCCATACAGCTGTATACAGTAAAGTCGCCCCAGCTATCGAGATGCGAACCAAATTCAGTGATCTGATTCAGCCGCCGCGCGAGGAATCCATCGACCACATCGGTGAATCCTGAAAACAGCGCCGCTGCAAGAAACCACTCCCCATGGTCTAAAAGGGACAAAGTCAACATCACCGGAGCCATAAAAATCCGCAGCATGCTGACCGCATTAGGCCAATTGAGAACGATTTCTGGTCTGCCGTTCATGTATTATCCATGATACACCGTTAATTATGGCACTCACAAACATGCCAGAATCGATCAGGCTACTGACCTACAACATTCATAAAGGTATGAGTACGACCAACCGGCGCTTCGTGCTGGAGGAAATTCGCCACTCGTTACGCCTGGTTGATGCAGACTTATTACTACTACAGGAGATTCATGGTCACCATGAGGGTAGCACCAAGAAAATAAGCGAATGGTCCGGAAGTAATCAGCTGGAGTACCTTGCCGACGAAGTGTGGACGCACCACAGCTATGGAAAAAATGCCGTCTATCAGCGTGGGCATCACGGAAACGCGGTATTGAGCAAGTATCCGATTGTGGGCACCAACAACGTTGATGTCTCCCTGATGAAACGCGCCAGCAGAAGCCTGTTACACGCCACCATTAACCTGCCGGGTAACGAGAAATTACTGCAGGTGATCTGTGTGCATCTCGGTTTATTTGGGTTTGAACGCGATCGCCAGTTACAACGACTGGCCGATTACGTTGAAGAAGAGATCAATCAGCATGATGCCCTGATTATTGCGGGTGATTTCAACGACTGGCGGGGACACGCCTCCCGATATCTCAGCGAGCAAAATGGATTTTCTGAAGTCTTTGAGGCCTCCAAAGGAGCTGCTGCTCGTACCTTCCCATCGCTAATGCCGATACTCCGAATGGACCGGATTTTCGTTCGCGGCTGTGAACTGACTGATTGCTGGCATCTGCATGGTTCACCCTGGAAACGGTTATCGGATCACGTTCCTTTACTAGCTGAGGTAAAAATCTAACCGAAAAGACCGTGCTAAGTTTGGCATGGTTAGTTTTTAATCTCTCAGTATAAAACTGGGTTTACACCAGCTGATTGGTGACAGGTAATACCTGCTTAGGTCTCAGTCTTTCGGAGCATACATGTCGAAAATCTGTTTCTCGGTCAAAACTTCCGTGTGATTTTCAAATGCGTAATAGTCGGGTTTTCGATCGATAAAAACCTGTAATCCAAATGCAGAAGGTAAAGAGTCTCCAAACAGTCCGACAGGAATCTGATGCTGCCCGGTTTCCTTGATGCGATAAAAGAGGTGTGTACCGCAGCTGCTGCAGAATCCCCGTTCAGCCCACGCTGATGAATCGAAAACGCTGACCGAATCTCCTTCTATTTCTACTGCTTGATTACATCCCACGGCAAGAAAAGGCCCACCACCCCATTTACGACACATTCCACAATGACAGGCAGCAAATTCTTCTTCCATTTCGGATACGGTAATTTTTACCTCGCCGCACAGGCAAGTCGTTACCAGCGGTTCAATGCTTCTCATCTCAGTCTCCGTTGCCCTTTAATCGAAAACAGGTTATTGCTTTCCACAAACAAAGTCGACTGACCGGGTAAATCGAAGAACGAGGACAGGTACCAGAAAAACTGGAGAAATGGTGCCCGGAGCCGGAGTCGAACCGGCACGACCTTTCGGTCGAGGGATTTTAAGTCCCTTGCGTCTACCAATTTCGCCACCCGGGCATCGGGTGCATCCGCTCGGTTCACCTGACAAGGGTTTGAGAACTCCGATACAGGTAATCAGAACGGGATAAATGGAGGCTGAGGCCGGAATCGAACCGACGTACACGGATTTGCAATCCGGTGCATAACCACTCTGCCACCCAGCCAGGATGTTTTGGCTCATCTTACCCGAAGCGGGCTTCACCAAAAAGCCTCACTATATTGAGGCTCGGAGGTTACTAATCGGTGTTCAATCTGACCATTCGACAGTCCGGTTTTAACCGCTCGACGCCGCTTTATACCCCCAACAGAGGTGCGCGATTATACACTCAAGCAATGCAAGATAAAGCAATTTGTTGGCCTTGCCTCAGCGTTTCGGAATGCCTTGCTGCAGCCACGGCTATCACCGACAATACCGCGCTAACCACCCGGCAGATTTCCGAGGATTTAGCATGGCTTCACCAGACATCAAGCAATTTCCCGCTGACTTCACCTGGGGGACCGCCACTTCCAGTTATCAGATCGAGGGTGCGGTCAATGAAGCTGGGCGAGGAGCTTCTATCTGGGATGAATTTTGCCGGCAGCCAGGTAAGGTGGTGAATGCTGAGAACGGCGATATAGCCTGCGATCATTATCATCGATGGCCGGAAGATCTCGACTTGCTGAAGGCGCTTGGTTTCGACGCCTACCGGTTTTCAATTGCCTGGCCGCGCATCCTGCCGACTGGTCTCGAAGAAAAACCGTTGCAAGCGGGAATCGATTTTTACGATCGCCTGGTTGATGGCATGTTGGAACGAGGACTGCAACCGTGGTGCACCTTATATCACTGGGATCTGCCCCTGCACTTACAGGAACTCGGTGGTTGGCCCAACCGGCAGACAGGCGAGCAGTTCGTTCGCTACGCCGACATTATGTCGAGGGCGCTCGGAGACCGGATCAAACACTGGATAACCCACAATGAGCCCTGGGTGATCAGCGTATTAGGTCACTTGCATGGAGAGCATGCTCCGGGACATGAGGACTGGCAGGAAACGCTGCGGACTGCTCATCACTTGCTAGTCTCGCACGGTCAGGCTGTTCCGGTGATTCGCAACAATTCAAATGATTGTGAAGTAGGCATCACGGTTAACCTCTGCCCTGCGATAGCAGCGTCAGAATCAGAGGCAGATCAGCAAGCCTGCCGGCAGTTTGATGGTGAATACAACCGTTGGTTTTTAGACCCGTTATTTGGTCGCGGTTACCCCGATGATGTGCTGCAGACTCATCTGCAAAAAGGTCGAATCAAAAGCAAAGAGCCTGAGTGGATTCTCGAGGGTGATATGGATTTGATAACCACGGAGACGGATTTTCTCGGTATTAACTACTACACCCGCGAAATTGTGCGCAGCAGCGAAGTTGCTGAAGCAGACAATCTACCCAGAACGGTGCCCGTGCCCAGTGCTGAGCAGGTCACCGACATAGGCTGGGAGATCAGCCCCGAATCATTAAACCAGCTTCTACATCGCCTGCATGACGACTATGGGGCGCAAAGAATCGTTATCACTGAAAACGGCGCAGCCTACCCCACAGGACCTGACGGCAACGGCGTCATTAATGATGTCGAGCGGACACAGTACTACCAAAGTCATTTATTGGCCTGTCAACAAGCCATAGAATCGGGAGTGCCTCTCAGCGGTTACTTTGCCTGGTCATTGCTGGATAATTTCGAATGGGCGTTTGGATATGCCAAGCGCTTTGGTCTGGTTCATGTTGACTACCAAACCCTGAAGCGCACGCCAAAACAGAGCGCAAATTGGTTTCGAGATTTGCTGGCATCGAGGTCCTGATCAGGCCGGCCTCGACCTGCCAACGGGTCAGTCTCTATATAAGAGCGACTCACCGTCCGCGAACAGGTGAACCTTTTCAGGATCGGCAGTTACCTTGACACTCTTGCCGCGTAAATCGGCATGGATACCCGGCAGCTTGGCGATGTAACCAGCGCCGTCGTGGGATTCAGATTCAAAGTAAAGCAGCGTGACTTCACCCAGTGCTTCGGTAAATTCGACCGAGCCTTCGTATATACAGGCGCCGTCGGTTTCCAGGAAATCTTCTGGTCTGACGCCGATATTCACGGTGCGGCCCATATCATCATCACGAGTCGGAACGGCAGAAACGGCCTCGCCACCGCCATCAAGACTGATTTTGGTCTGTTCCCCAGTCGCTGTGATTTTGCCGGACAACAGGTTCATTGCAGGCGAACCGATGAACTGCGCAACGAACTCGTTGCGAGGTTTTTCGTAAAGCTCCAGGGGTGCGCCGACCTGGGCAATGCCCTTGTTGGCCAGCACGACAATTCGGCTCGCCAGTGTCATCGCCTCGACCTGATCATGGGTCACATAAATCATTGTTCTGTCGGGCATGGCCTCCTTGAGCCTGGCGATCTCAATTCGGGTCGCCACCCTGAGCGCCGCATCAAGGTTAGACAATGGCTCATCGAAAAGATAAACCTTTGGATCACGAACAATTGAACGACCGATCGCCACTCGCTGACGTTGACCGCCTGACAGGGCTTTCGGTAAACGATCCAGATAAGGATCCAGTTGCAGAATTTGTGCAGCTTTTGCCACCGCAGCGTCGATTTCGTCCTGTGATTTTTTGGCGATTTTCAGAGCAAACGACATATTTTCACGTACCGTCATGTGTGGGTACAAGGCATAAGACTGGAATACCATCGCAATACCACGCTGCGCGGGTGGTACGTCGTTAACCATTTCACCATCGATTTCGAGATTGCCACCGGTAATTCTTTCAAGACCCGCAATCATGCGCAGCAAGGTTGATTTACCGCAGCCCGAGGGGCCGACAAATACGATTAACTCGCCGGCGGTAATATCCAGGTTAATGTCATTCAGTACATTGACGTTCCCGGGATAGGTTTTATCGATACTGGTTAGCTTCAAATCAGCCATTATTATTCCCCTTATCTAACACGATGGCACATTGCCATCCGGCGAGACCGACAGATCCAGTCTCCGAAATCGGTGCAGCACCGATCTGATCTCCAATATTTTGCCAATTACCCTCAGGTAGATTGGCCACCAATGCCTCGTCACTCAGGTTGAACAGGCAGTAAATACGATTGCCATCGGCGATCCGGTAAAATCCAAGCAACGGAGCCTCAGCAGTGACTATTTCAATGTCGCCAACCGCCAACGCGGCGAACGAGTGGCGCAGCTTGATTACCCGACGATAATGATTCATTAGGCTGTTTTCGTCCTTGTCCTGCATCGACACTGCCCTGGTCTGTTGCTCAGCGCTTACCGGTAACCAGGTCTTGCCTGAAGAAAATCCCGCATTGTGCGCTTTTTCATCCCAGACCATGGGAGTGCGACAACCGTCGCGTCCTTTGAATTCGGGCCAAAATTCGATGCCGTAAGGATCCTGCAGATCTTCGAAGGCGACGTCGGCTTCTCGTAAACCGAGTTCTTCGCCCTGATATATGCAGGCTGAACCACGCAAACACATTAGCAGTGTCGCGTGCAGCCTGAGCGCGTCGTCTGACAGATGCCAGCGGCTTGCATGGCGAACCACGTCGTGATTTGAAAATGCCCAACAAGCCCAGCCGTCTGTGGCGACGTTGGCCATGCGATCGAAAATAGCGGCCACCCAGTCAGGCGTGACTGGTTGCGCCTGC
>JAAUXZ010033498.1_pt1 | contig 12351 bp, 11 predicted proteins | sample 7278131 | NCBI WGS metagenome assembly JAAUXZ01 (sample SAMN14350119, study PRJNA611818) | marine sediment metagenome | isolation source: surface marine sediment (3m) | place: French Polynesia: Moorea | collected 2018-08
GATCTCAAAGTGGATCAAGTTTTTGAACTACAATACGCGATCGATACCTTTTACTTCCTGGTATGCGGCGCGTTGGTAATGTGGATGGCCGCCGGCTTCGCCATGCTCGAAGCCGGACTGGTACAGTCCAAAAATACCGCGGAAATTCTGACCAAGAACGTGGCGCTGTTTGCCATTTCCTGCATTATGTACATGGTTTGCGGTTACATGATCATGTACGACGGTGCATTGTTCCTGAGCGGTATTGCCGGCGGTGACAGCCTGACAGCAGACGTTATAGCCGCTTCCAAGGAAGCCGGTTTCGACGGTGACTCGGTATATTCCGATGCCTCGGACTTCTTCTTCCAGGTCGTGTTCGTTGCAACCGCGATGTCGATCGTATCGGGTGCCGTGGCCGAGCGTATGAAGCTCTGGTCGTTCCTGATCTTCGCCGTTGTCATGACCGGCTTCATCTACCCGATGGAAGGTTCCTGGACCTGGAACGGTGATTCTGTTTTCGGTCTGTTTGAGCTGAACTACAGCGACTACGCCGGTTCCGGTATTGTTCACATGGCTGGTGCTTCAGCTGCTCTGGCTGGTGTCATCCTGCTGGGCGCTCGTAAAGGCAAGTACGGTCCTGACGGTCAGGTGAATGCGATTCCTGGCGCTAACATGCCTCTCGCTACCCTGGGTACCTTCATCCTGTGGATGGGCTGGTTCGGTTTCAACGGTGGTTCTACCCTGAAGCTGGGTGGTATCGGCGTAGCCAACGAAGTTGCTAATGTATTCCTGAACACCAATGCTGCCGCTGCCGGTGGTTTGATTGCCGCGCTGATCCTGGCTCGCATCATGTTTGGTAAGGCTGACCTCACCATGGCACTGAACGGTGCACTGGCTGGTCTGGTTGCGATCACTGCAGAACCTGCTGATCCGACTCCATTGGTTGCCACACTGATCGGTGCTGTTGGCGGTATCATCGTTGTCTTCTCTATCGTCTTCCTCGACAAGATCAAGATTGATGATCCGGTTGGTGCGATTTCGGTCCACGGTGTCGTCGGTTTCTTCGGCGTCATGGTTGTTCCATTAACTGACGGCGACGCTTCTTTCGGCGGCCAGCTGGTCGGTGCGCTGACAATCTTTGTCTGGGTATTCGTCACCAGCTTCATCGTCTGGTACGTCCTCAAACTGATCATGGGTATCCGTGTCAGCGAAGAGGAAGAGTACGAAGGCGTGGATTTGGCCGAATGTGGTATGGAAGCCTATCCGGAGTTCACCAGCTCTGGTAAGTAGCAGTAGCTGAAAAAAATCCAGGTCGTGTCTAGACCTCACCACCTGGAGATCTAACCTAAACCGGGGCCATCAATGGCCCCGGTTTTTTTTGGGTTACAACACTTGCTCCCAGGGAGTGGAGCCACTCGAGTGACGGATGACAAGCATTCGACGTTTTGTTTAAATTGAGAGATGACTTCAGGGAAAGAGGAATAAAAAATCATGGTCAAAAGCTCCAATGTTGTTTGTAGTGTTCTCGTTTCATTTATCGCTTTATCGGGTTGTGTTTCTCATGACGAACGTCAGGCAGAACTGCATGCCCTGGTGGAGTATTGGCAATATGCCAAAACCAGCTACGTGGAGTATGAGGGGGAACGGGTTAAGGTTGATCTCCTTCCGGAAACCGACGCGGGTTACGAAATGCGAACCCGGCATCTTTGCACCAGGTGCGGCCTCGACTACTTCGCTCGCCTGGAGATAGCCGATGCGGTGGCAAACCAGATGATGAATGAAACCTGTCCCTCGGGCTTTTCATTGCTTGAGTCTGAGGAAACCGAAGAGGTGGTCGGTATCAAGCGCAACTACAGGACTTTGCGAGGCGGGCCCAAGCGTTACCTTTTCCAGTGCTCGTGATACTGCAAACTCCACACGAGATCACATCTGGCCTATGCGATAGTTCTTAAAGTATCTCTCTTTAAAGAAAACCGCGGACCTTCTTAGCCATATTCGTTAATGCTTAAACCAGCAGCCCGAGATGAGCTTGCATGTTTATTCTTCGCTAGCAACGCGGATGAAAGCAGCGATTTCTTTGAGTGCGTCTAACCTGATAATGTTATTGCCTTGATCCCTCGGGCTTTCGAGCGCGTGCCCGGAATCCTCGTATATCATTGTGCGAATCTGCGAATTACCGAGGTTGTCGAGACGCCTGGCGCTCTCTATGGAAGGTACATTGGTGTCTTCTGCTCCGAAAAGCGCGAGGCTTTTTACTGAAATATCGCGCCAATAGGGTAGCGGATCGAAGTCAACCGTCAGGTCGTATATTTCAGGCTGGACAAGATAACGTACATTGGCATAACCAAAGTAGGCGAGCAGGTTGGAGATGCCGGGAAGAAATCCCAGCTGGCGGAGGTTGTAGTTTTCCTCGAACAGCAATTGTTCTCCCGGTGTAACCATTGCTCCAACCATCGATATCACAAATTCCAGCCCATCTTCCTGTGACGCCACAAGCGGGGCGATCCAGCCGCCCTGGCTCATTCCAATCACGCCGATGCCGGAAACCGGTACGGATTGCTGCGTTCGCAGGAAATTAATTGCGGAACGCGTATCGGTGGTGAGGTCCTCGAAGCTTGACGTTCTCCAGTCTCCTTCCGATTTTTCAGATCCGCGTTTATCAGGCAAAAGTACAAGAATGCCGTTGTCCTGAAGGTGTTGCGTTAGTGTCAAATACCAGCCATTGTCACGGCGACTCGTTCCAGAGCCATGGATGATGACGGCCGCCGGAAACGGGCCATCTCCTTCTGGAACGAATAACAGGCCTCCCATCTCAAGGTTTTGTAACTTATTCTGAAATACGATCTCTTCGTATTGGGTATCGGCGAGTACCACGCGCTCAAGCTGGCGATAATCGGGAGGAAAGGCTTGCCGGACCAGTACGGGTATGAACAGCACTGCAAGCAACACAACAAAAAATATTATGAGTCGGCGTCTCACGGATAAACGTCCGTTTTTGATCATGTTATAGAAACTCAAAATACATGACTGCCAGCTTTTCGTCGATAGCAGGAAATAATGAGGGATCCATCAATCCCTCTGGCGGGGACTCTGACCTGGTCTGTGAACCAGATCAGTTTATTTCTCGGTGTCGTAATCGGCTCAATCCAGGCCATTGAAAATTGCGGACTGACAGATAAAAAATTTGATACTATCCCGGGCCTCGCTATTCAGGACGCCCAGCATGCTCTGTCACATCTACCGCAGCAACCGAAAGATTGATACCTACCTTTACGTCGTCAAACGTGATGATTTCAGCGACGTGCCGGAAGAGTTATTGAGCGTATTCGGCGAACCGGAGTACAGCTTTAGCTTCAATCTGACCAAAGACCGCGAGCTGGCCAAGGAAGATACCGCCGAGGTCCTGGACAATCTTGAAAAGCAGGGTTATCACCTGCAGCTGCAGGACGATCTTTTAATCGAAGAGCAGCTGGCGCTGAGATCACTCAACTAGTTTGGCTCTCTAGAGTCGATCTCTCAACGCGTAATAACTCATACCGAGCACGAGTCCGGGCCAGCGCAGCAGGTCGCCCCCCGGAAAACTGCGTGTTGGGATCTTGCCAAACAAGTCAAACTGTTCAGCCTCACCGGCGAGGGCATCGGCAATTAATTTACCCGCCAGCGTTGCCATCGCCACACCTTGCCCGGAATAACCCTGGGCAAAATAAATACTTTGTCCGAGTCGTCCGAAATGTGGCATACGATTAAGTGTCACCGCGAGCGTGCCGCCCCAGGCGTAATCGATACGTAGATCAGACAGTTGCGGATACACCTCTAGCATTGGCTTGCGCACAAAACTGGCGATATCGGCAGGAAAGTTGCTGCTGTAATTCTCTCCGCCACCAAACAGCAATCGTTTGTCGGCGGATAGCCGGAAATAATTGACCACAAAACGTGAATCAGCGATTGCCACGTCACGTGGATTGATTTCACCGAGTTGCTTTTCAGACAAGGGCTCGCTGGCGATGACAAAATTATTGATCGGCATGATCTTACCCGCCAGGCGTGGTTCCAGTTTTCCCAGATAGCCGTTGCAAGCCAGCACGATATGATCGGCTTCAACGACACCGCGGTCAGTTTGTACGCGGTTTGGGCTGCCCTCGATGTAGCCGGTGACCGTTGTCAGTTCATGCAGGGTGGCGCCGGCTTGCAGAGCGACGTCGGCGAGGCCGAGGGCATAATTCAGTGGGTGCAGGTGCCCCGCGCCCATGTCGAGACTGCCGCCGTAGTAACCGTCGCTGCCCACCAGTTCGGCCATGCTGGCCTGGTCGAGATATTCGATATCGGTGTAGTTGTATTTCTCTTGCAGGTATTCGACGTATTGCTTTGATTCGTCCATGTACGAAGCTTTGTGATCGGCATGTGCAATACCGGGTTTCAGGTCGCAGTCGATATCATTTTCGCGAATCAGTGATTTGGCCAGGTTCTTGGCATCCTCGGCGAGAGTCCACATGGCCCGGGCGTCGTCCTTGCCCAGTTTTTCGGCCAGCCACAACTGGTCCTTGCGCTGGCCGCTACAGAGTTGCCCGCCGTTTCTGCCCGAGGCTCCCCAGCCCATTTTGCGCGCTTCCAGCAAAACCACATCGTAGCCCTTGCGGGCCAGGTGAATTGCTGACGAGAGGCCGCTGTAACCACCGCCGATAATGCAAACGTCAGCCCGCCTGCCACCATCGAGTGATGTCAGGTCGAGCTGTCGGTTCTGTGTCGCGTGGTAGTAGGAGTCCGGATAATTATCGGTGTCGGACCGATCCTGGGTGAGTCTGAAACCCATGCAAATTCAGGGCTCGATTAGCTCACTGCCTGATGGGTCTGGTCGAGGCTCTTCCAGGCCAGTTCGAAATACTGGTCAATGTTCTCGCGGCTCAGTATCAGCGGTGGCGAGACAATCATAGAATCACCAACCGCGCGCATCACCAGGCCATTGTCAAAACAGAAATCACGGCAGATGTTGCCAACGCCATCATTCTTGTCGAATTTGACCAGGTTTTCCTTGTCCTTGACCAGTTCCAGAGCACCCAGCATGCCGACACCGCGTGCCTCACCAACCAGCGGGTGTTCACCCAGAGCCTGAACCTTCTCTTGCAAGTAGGGACCGGTATCGGTTTTTACTTTTTCGACAATGTTTTCCCGCTGCATCAGGCGGATATTGGCCAGCGCAACAGCTGCGCAGACCGGATGACCTGAATAGGTGAAACCGTGGTTGTACTCACCGCCCTGGTGGATCATCGCTTCGGCAACGCGGTCTCCAACCATGACAGCACCCACCGGCAGGTAACCGGAGGTAATGCCCTTGGCCATTGGCATCAGGTCGGGTTTCAGGTCGTAATAGTTACTGCCAAACCATTCACCCGTGCGGCCGAAACCACAGATGACTTCGTCAGCAACCAGCAGGATGCCGTAGTGCTCGACTATCTTCTTGACCTCGGGCCAGTAACTGTCAGGCGGGACGATGACGCCACCGGCACCTTGAATGGGCTCGGCAATGAACGCAGCCACCTTGTCCGGGCCGACCTGTTCAATACGGTCAGCGATGCTTTGTGCAATCTCTTTACCAAACGCATCCATATCAACGTCATGACCCGTCTGAACCTTGCGCTCGAACGCATAAGGTTGCGCAACATGCTCGATGTTAGGAATCACACCACCATGTTTGTGCATGGCGTCCATACCGCCAAGGCTGGAAGCGGCGATGGTGCTGCCGTGGTAGGCGTTTCTACGGCTGATAATGACGCGCTTCTCGGGCTTGCCCATGATGTCCCAGTAGCGCCACACGGTGCGCAGCATGGTGTCATTGGCTTCGGAACCGGAGCTGGTAAAAAAGCTGTGGTTCATATGTTCCGGTGTAATCTCTGCCAACAAGCTGGATAGTTCGGCGATTGGCGGATGTGAGGTTTTGAAAAATGCGTTGTAGTAGGGCAATTGGGCAATTTGTTTGCTGGCTGCCTCGATCATGTCTTTTTGCCCGTAACCCATATTCACGCACCACAGTCCGGCCATCATATCGAGATACTGGTTGCCATCGGAATCGGTCAGGTAAACACCGTCGGCCGATTCGATAATGCGAGCTGGCTTCTCCAGTAAATCCTTGTGCGCAGTAAAGGGATGGAAGTGGTGGCTATCCTGGCTTTGCCAGGTCGCTGTATTGGTAGGTGCATTCATAGTCGTATCTCCGGATATTTATGCCTGCTGCTTTGCTGGACTTATACCTTGAGCAGCAGGTGCTCACGCTCCCAGGGCGTAATAACGTTTAGAAAGTTATCGAATTCGATTTCTTTTACCGCGACGTACACATCGATGAACTGTTCGCCCATGATGTCGCGCAATGGCTGACAGGCCGCCAGGCGCTGCAAGGAACCATACCAGTGACGGCTAAGCTGAGTGGGTTGCTCGTAGGCATTGGAGCGAACCGGTTCCGAGGCTCGCAGCCCCTGTTTCATACCGAGGTAACCGCAGGCCAGTGAGGTTGCGATCGCGATGTAGGGATTGACGTCCGCCGAGGCGATGCGATTCTCAACACGCATCGATGCAGGTGTCGACTCGGGCACTCGCAATCCGGTGGTGCGGTTGTCAAAGCCCCAGTGAAAATTAATCGGTGCCGACATTTCCTTAACAATTCGTCGATAGGAATTCACGTAAGGGGCGACCAGCGCCATGGCTTCCGGCAGGTAGGTTTGCAGTCCGCCAATATGGGTCAGCATCAGGTCGTTGGGTTTGCCATCCCCGGTAGAGAAAATATTTTCACCAGTTTTCAAATCGTTAACGCTTTGATGCACGTGCATGGCACTGCCAGCCTGGTACTCCATTGGTTTAGCCATAAACGTGGCGTACATGTCGTGTTTGAAAGCTGCTTCGCGCACCGCTCGCTTGAAGAGAAAGGCCTGATCAGCGAGATCGAGTGGGTCGCCGTGCAACAGATTAAATTCCATTTGGCCGGTGCCTTCCTCATGAATCAGCGTATCCACCGCAAGACCCATGGTTTCGCTGAAATCATAAATATCGTCGATCACTGGTTCGAATTCGTTTAATGCATCGATATCGTGTGACCCGGTTCCGCTGCGCTCAATACGGCCGCTGCGGCCAACCGGCGGTTGCAGAGGTTGATTGGGGTCAGGATTGCGTTGCAACAGGTAAAACTCAAGCTCTGGTGCAACAATGGGTTGCCAACCTTCTTCTCGATAGAGTGCGAGAATGCGCTTCAATACCTGTCGAGGTGCCAGGCCAAAGGGTGTACCGTCCTTGTCATAACAATCGTGAATAACCTGCGCCGAGACATCCTTTGCCCAGGGCAGTAAGCGCATGCTTTTTGGGTCGGGTGCCAGCACCATGTCGCCATCCAGCGGATTCAACTCGTCATAAATGTCGGGATACTCACCGGTGACCGACTGCATGAAAATACCTTTGGGCATGCGCAGTGACGATGAATCGATAAATTTCGATGCCGGCATGATTTTGCCCCGAACGGCACCCGATAAATCGGGTACCAGGCATTCCACTTCAGTGATTTTATTTTCCTTGATCCAGTCTTTCATGGTTGGTTTCCGGCAAAGGCGCCTTTAGATGCGCGTAATTGTGATCACAAAATTGAAACAAGTCAATCTGCGGCTGGTAGCAAATAATCTAGCAGGAATAACAGAAACTGCAGGTCTGACGCTGACTAGCTGGCGTCCTGGTTCATCATTTCGAGGTCGCGTTGTCGTTGTTTTTGTTGTCTCAGCATGAGCCAGAAGGCAATGGCAACACAGATCGCAACCACCAGAATGATGATGGTGGCCAGGGCGTTGATATCGGGTCGCAGGCCGACCTTGATTCGCGAGAAGATTAACACCGGCAGCGTTACGGCGCCGGGGCCGGATACGAAACTGGCGATGATCAGGTCGTCCAGTGACAGGGTAAATGCGAGCAACCAGCCGGCTAACATACCGGGGGCCAGTAAAGGTAGGGTAATATCGATTAATACCCGAAACGGTCGAGCGCCAAGATCCTCGGCGGCTTCTTCAAGGTCCTGCTGCATACCGGCCAGCCGCGACTGAATTATTACTGCTACATAAGCCATCGAAAAAGTAATGTGTGCAATGGTGATGGTGGTAAAACCGCGTTGGTCTGGCCAACCAATGACTTCCTTCAGGGTGATAAACAGCAGCAAAAGTGAAAGACCGGTAATAACCTCTGGCATGACCAAAGGGGCGGTGATCATGCCGGTGAACAGCGTCCGTCCCCGAAAGCGTCCGAAGCGCACCAGCGCAATGCCGGCAAGTGTCCCCAGTATGGTTGCGAAACAGGCGTTCACAGTAGCCACTTGCAGGCTCAAACCCACCGCTTCCCAGATTTCCTCGCTCTCAAACAGGACGCCGTACCAGCGGGTTGAGAAGCCACCCCAGACCGCGACCAAACGCGAATCATTGAATGAGTAGGCAATCAGCAGGAAGATTGGTATGTAGAGGAAGGCCAGACCAAAAGCCATCGCGCTGAGCAGAAAAGTGGAACGCTGCTTCATTTCGTGCTCGCGTTCTGTTTTGACTGCACGTGTTGGTATAACATCATCGGCAACACGAGTACCAGCAGTAGTGCAATTGCCACCGCCGATGCCACCGGCCAATCCACGTTTGCATTAAATTCGAGATACAAAACCCGACCAATCATCAATACGTTGCCACCTCCAAGCAAATCAGGAATAACGTATTCACCGGTCGCCGGTATGAATACCAGCAGCGAGCCGGCGATAATGCCGGGAATGGTCATTGGCAGGGTGATAGTTAAGAAGGTGGTGATGGGTTTGGCTCCCAGATCTGCGGCAGCTTCCATCAGCGTCCAGTCGAGTTTTTCCATGTTCGCGTAAAGCGGCAGGATCATGAACGGCAGATAGGTGTAAACAATGCCGATGTAAACGGCAATCGGTGTGTACAGCAGCCTGATGGGTTCATCAATTAATCCAATTGCAATCAGCAGGTTGTTAATGGTGCCCTGGTCTGCCAGTAATCCCATCCAGGCGTAAACACGCAGCAAAAACGACGTCCAGAAAGGCAGAATAATCAGCATTAACAGAATGTGTTTGGTGGTGTGACTGGAGCGCACGATGGCGTAAGCCATCGGGTAACCAATCAACAGGCATAAAATGGTTGAAGTCGTGGAAAGTTTTAACGAGTTGACGTAAGTGTTGAAGTAAAGGTCGTCTTCCCAGAGGAACAGGAAGTTATCGATGACTATCTTCAGTTGCATGATGCCCTCGTCAACCCATTCGATCATCGGCATGTAAGGCGGGCTGGCGATAGTCGATTCCGACAGGCTTATTTTCAGCACGATGAAAAACGGCGCGAGGAAAAACAGCAGCAGCCAGAAGTAGGGGACAAAAATCAGGATGCTGCGCCATTTACTCTGGATCAGCACACTGAGGCGACTGACCGACAAATGGCTCATTTGGTCAACACCACGGCGCTGGAATCCTGCCAGGTCAGGTATACCTCATCGTCCCAGTAAATAGGCAGGTTGCCATCCCTGGGGCGATGCATATTGGCACTATTTACCTCAACTACTGTGTCTTCGTTGACCTGGATGCGATAAATCGAAATCTTGCCGAGGTAACCCACATCAAGCACTTTGCCCTTGAGCATGTTTCGCGTGCCCTCCGCAGGAGATTCCTTGGAAATGTTTATTTTTTCTGGTCGAACGGCGACCCAGACCTTATTGCCTTCGGTCTGATCGCTGCCGTAATCAATATACAACGATGCGCCAATATCGCTGCATTCAATGATCTGATGGTCGCTACCCACCTCCGTAACACTTCCCGAGAACATGTTGATATTGCCAACAAAGCTGGCAACTTCGCGATTCTCGGGAAACTCGTAGATATCGGTTGGCGTGCCGATCTGCAGAAACTTGCCAGCGTTCATTACCGCGATGCGCGTCGATAAGGTCATCGCCTCTTCCTGATCGTGGGTGACGACTACAAAAGTAATACCGAGCTGCTCCTGCAAGTTCATGAGTTCAAACTGGGTGTTTTCACGCAGGCGTTTATCGAGCGCGCCCAGTGGCTCGTCAAGCAGCAACACTTTGGGTTGTTTGACCAGCGCACGGGCCAGTGCAACACGTTGCCGCTGCCCCCCGGAGAGTTGGTGTGGTTTGCGTTTCGAAAACGGCTCCAGTTCCAGCATCGCCAGCATTTCATTGACGCGTGTTGTGATTTCGTTTGCGGGTAGTCCGTCCCTTTTTAAGCCGTAGGCTACATTTTTCTCCACCGACATGTGCGGAAACAGGGCGTAGGATTGAAACATCATGTTGACCGGCCTGTTGTAGGCGGGCACGTCGTTCATGTTAACGCCATCGATAAAAATGTTGCCGACTGATGGTGTTTCGAATCCAGCCAGCATACGCAGTAGCGTGGTTTTGCCGCAGCCCGAGCCGCCGAGCAGGGAAAATAATTCACCTTTATAGATTTCCAGGTCAACATTATCGACCGCAGTGAAATTGCCAAAATATTTGCTGACGCCTTGTACCTTGATAAAGGGCTCGGCGTCTGGATCAAGCCAGGGGCGGTCGCTGTAATCTATTGGTGTCGACATAGGGAGAGACCGTGGTTTTGAAACAAATCGGGGTGCTATAGCACCCCGAATGTTTGGTTATTATTATTGGCCTGCGACAAAGTTTGTCCAGGTGCGAGTCCTTACCCTCTCCATTCTGGGTTTCAGTGGCATCATTGGATACATGTTCGCTATCTGGCCCGGAGTTGGGAAGGCGGCCGGGCTGGAAGTGACTTCTTCATCAATCAGCGGAATAGCATCTTTGTTAGCTGTTGCGTACCAGGTGTAGTTACTGTCGTTGGCAGAGACTTCAGGACGCATCAGGTAGTTGATGAACATGTGTGCTTCTTTGACGTTTTTGGCGTCGGCCGGGATGACCCAGCCATCTACCCAGAACTGTCCTTTTTCTGGAAGAAAGAAATCCAGTACTACGCCAGTATTAGCTTCAGCTGCACCCGACATCGCAAGCAGTCCATCCGGACCCCAGGTTACGGCAACGCAAAATTCCTTTTGCGGCATACGCTGGTAGGCGTAATTGTCAAAGGTTTTGATGTAGGGGCGAATTTGAGCCAGAAGTTCTCCGGCCTTTTGATAGTCCGCACGGTTGGTGGAAATAGGGTCAAGTCCGAGATAAGCCAGGGCCATTGGAATGATATCAGTAGGCGAGTCTAAAAATGCTACACCGCATTTAGACAGCTCTTTCATGTGTTCTGGATTGAATATCAGGTCCAGTGAACCAATCGGCGCTTCCGGATAGGTATCCAGCACCAGTTCGCGGTTGAAGGTTACCCCGTGAGTTCCCCACATGTATGGCACCATATAATTATGGCCGGGATCCCACTGGCTGCCGATTTGAGCCATGATGTCCGGACTCATATGTTTCATGTTAGACAATTGAGTCTTGTCAATTTTTTGGAGAATCCCGGGTGGAATCAGGCGAGAAGATTGTGACAGCGAGTGAGAAACCAGGTCATAGCCAGTATTCCCGGCTAAAAGCTTGGAATCGATGGCTTCCACTGAATCATAGGGAGTAAATGTCACCTTGATGCCGGTTTCTTTTTCGAAGTTGGCGATGGTATCTTCGGCCATGTATTCGGCCCAGTTCGTGAAATTCAACTCACCCGCGGCTGACGCGATGCCGGCACTGCCAATAAGCACGGCCGAGACCAGCAATTTCAGGGAGGTTAAAGGTTTCTTACGTAGCATGTATATCTCCTCAAACAGGGTTGTTAATTGCTTCTACAGGATGAAAGCCCTTCTCGTTATTATTGCGATAAATCCTTTCGCATCGGGCCGATTATGACGAAAGCGGAATTGTCTGTCACCCGCCTATCGCGAGGACATTGTGATCACAAAATTTAATCAAGTCAAATGGCCCGGCTTTGGTCCGCTATCGCTTGTTGGTGTTTTTGATATCGGGAAATAATGCATCCACCAGGCGATGGACAGCGGCTGCGGCATCAGAACGTTTCATTGGCTGCGAGCTGATCAACATATCCTGCCAGAGGCCATCAATCATGCCTTCAATGGCCTGAGCGGCGGTTGCTGCATCAAGGCTTCCGCCGTGGCTGTTTTTTATCTCCGAACAGCACCTTATTAGTGCGTCCGAATAGGCCTTGTCGCTCCGTCCACAAACCTTTTGGTAACCCGGCCTCGAGCGCGATTCACCCCAGAACGCATACCAGATACTGATTTTTTTACGGCTGCAAATGCGCGATGAAAAGCGGGCATCGATTAATGCTTTAATCTGGGCGGTTGGATTGTTGCCTGCCGAATCTAGTTTGCCCTGCCAGCAATCCAGATATTCCTGATTCAGAAA
>JAAUXZ010009895.1_pt1 | contig 12341 bp, 8 predicted proteins | sample 7278131 | NCBI WGS metagenome assembly JAAUXZ01 (sample SAMN14350119, study PRJNA611818) | marine sediment metagenome | isolation source: surface marine sediment (3m) | place: French Polynesia: Moorea | collected 2018-08
CCCGAACTAGACTGTTCGACTTCGCTCGCCTTCGGCTCGCTGCGCGCCCTTCGGGCTTGCCCTTCGACTTCGCTCGCCTTCGGCTCGCTGCGCGCCCTTCGGGCTTGCTTTCAGCGTGCGCTGCTGACCCGGTACGGGCGGGACACCGCCACCTTCACCGACGTGCCGGCCTCGAGCCGCGCGTTGGCGAAGAAGCCGTTCATCACCGCGGTCTCCTGGAGGTTCCACTCGTTGTTGGTGCGCCGCGAGAGCTCCGCGAAGGTCTCCCCTTCCCGTGCCTGCACGATCTGGATGCGGGTCTCGCGGATCGAGGCCAGCTGCCTCGGCGTGAGCGGCCGGAAGCTGCGCGCCACGTTGTTGAAGATGCCCGCCTTCGAGCCGCCGATCGCCATGCCGGTGAGCCGCAGGATGGCGCCGTCGCGAGCGATCCAGGTGAGGTGGACCGACACCGAGCCGCGCCCCGCCGAGGCCCGGCCCGTGGCGCGGACAGCCGGCAGCCCCCCGATCTTGACGCGCTGGAGCGTCTCGATGCGCAGGCCCTTGTCGCGGTGCTCCTCGATGAACTCGTTGGCGGCCTGCTCCGGATCGTTTCCGGGCCCCTGGAACTCGAGCGCCACCTGGGCGTCGCGGGTGCGCGAGACGGCGCCCACGGCGCGCTTCGAGTTGATCACGTGCCAGCCGTTCGGAAAGAGCATCGAGAAGCCGAGCTCGGGGTGGAGGAAGCGCTCACCCTGGAACACGCCCTCGGCCGCGGCGGTGCCCACCACGAGGCCGTTGAGCCGGCGCAGATAGGCCGTGCGCCCCTCGACGCCGGGCCGCGGGCGCCACGAGATCGACCTCGCCCGAGCGCTCGCCGACGCGACGCGTTCTCGTGTGGCGGGGTGGGAGTCGAAGTAGCCCTGCATGCGCGAGAAGCCGAGACGCAGCCGCTCGCTGTACTCGAGCTGCGTGAGGAAGTCGGCCAGGCCCTGGGGGTCGTAGCCGGCCAGGGCGGCGAGGCCCTGGCCCAGGCGGTCGGACTCGCGCTCCTGGTCGCGCCCGTAGGCGGCGGCCTGGCGCATGGCCTGGTAGCGCAGGAAGCCGGGCAGCGCGCGCTGCATTTGCTGGCGCCCGGCGGCGTGACGGCGCGCCACGTGCACGACCTCGTGGCCGAGCACGCCGGCCAGCTCGGCCTCGCTGTTCGCCATGGCCAGCAGACCGCGCGACACGTAGATGAAGCCCCCCGGCAGGGCGAAGGCGTTCGGGGCGTCCTGGTCGACGATCTGGAAGCTGTACGTGAAGCCCCGGCTCGGCGCGTTGCGCGCCACGCGCTGACCGACCTGGTTGACGTAGGCCGTGAGCGCGGGGTCGCGGACGATCCCCATCTGGGCGTCCACCTGCTTGGACGCCTCCTCGCCCGCCTGTCGGTCGTTCGCGGGCGTGCGCAGCACCGGCTGCTTGGGCCGCCCCTCCGCGCCCTTCTTGGACGACGAGCCGCCCCCGCAACCGGCCAGTGCGAGGCCGACGAGCAGGCAGGCCGCCGCGCGCCGCAGCCTCATCGCGGCTCCCCTCGCGCGAGCCTGGTCAGTGCCTCCTCGGTGACCTCGATGCCGCGCCTCTGGATCTTCGCCCGGGCCTTCGGCGAGAAGGAGCCGGTGACCAGGATCTGGCGCCCGGAGATCTCGCTTCCGTCGGAGAGCCGCGACCGGTTCAGGTGATTGGCGAAGGTGTGGGCGGCCCGGGTCCACACGGCATAGTCGAGGGCGAGCGGCGCCACGACGCGGCGATCCGCCGTCACACCGATCACGGTTTCGTAGAAGGGCGCGATGCGCTCCAGGCTTCGCACCCGCTCGTGGTAGCGGCGCAGCATCTCGGCCGTTCGCACGTAGAGCACGGCATCCACCTCGGAGCTCGCCTGGGTCGCCGCCAGGATGAAGGCCGTGCGGTTCTCGACCAGGTCGAGCGCGGCGAGGTGCGCCACCAGCAGCGACTGCTGGCGCGGCGAGTACCACGGGTGTGAGATGAAGCGGGCGCTCTCGTCCTCGGGAATGCCCATGACGGCGAGCTCGATGCGGTTGAGGCGGCGCAGATCCTCCGGCGCGTAGTCGAGCAGGAGCTCGTCCTCCCGCTCCGTACGGAACGCGCTGCGCTCCCGAACCACGCGACCGTCGTTGGCGAAGGGCACCAGCATGGCGCCGAAGCCGCCCACGTAGGAGACCCAGGCGAAGCGATTGAGCTCCGTCTGGAGCACGGGGTTCGACGAGTAGGGATCGACGTCGAGGCGGTGGGCGATCTCGCGCTTGCGCTGCTCGAAGCCGAAGAACTCGCCGAGGGCGCCGTCCTCGAGCTCGCTGCGCTCGCGGCGCGAGAGCTCCGCGCTGCGCCGCAGCGCCTCGGCCGCCCCGCGCGGGATTCCCGTGATCGACTTCACCGGATGGGTCACCAGGTTCCAGGTCGCGACGAAGGGGCTCTGCAGCGTCCGCGCCAGCGCCGCGCCGAACTCCTGCGAGGCGGAGAGCTCGGCGAGCTTCGCCAGGGCGTGGATCTCGGTCACGCGCGTGCGCAGCATCGCGTCGCCGCTGGCCTCGAAGCGCCCGAAGTCCGACTCGATGGAGTAGATCCGCATGAAGCCGTCGGTGGGAACCTGCTCCGCGACCCGGTGGTGCGGGCCCTGGAGCAGCTCTGGTGGCACCACCTGCCGGGCCTCCTGGGTGGGCGGCGCCTCGTAGCCCAGCGACGCCTCGGTATCGCCCTCGGCGAGGATCGGCAGCGAGGTGCGCAGACCGGCCGGCTCGGGCTTGGCGCAGGCCAGCATTCCCAGCAGGGCCAGGCAGAGCGCGGGTGTGCTGGGAACGCGGGGCACGTCGGCATGATAGTCTACGCCGTTCTCGTGACCCCGCTTCGTGTCCACTTCGTCCACGGTCTGGAGGGCAGCCCCCGGGGAGCCAAGGCGAAGCTCTTCGCCGAGCACTTCGAGGCGCTCACGCCCGCCATGGACACGAGCGACTTCGAAGCCTGCGTGTCGATCCAGGCGCGGGAGATCGAGCGCTTCGGGCCCGACGTGGTCGTGGGCTCCTCGTTCGGCGGCGCGGTGGTGGTGGAGCTGTTGAGGCGCGGCGCCTGGGCGGGACCGACCCTGCTGCTCGCCCAGGCCGCCCTGCGCCGCGATCCGGGGGCGTCGCTCCCGCGCGGCGTGCGCGTGTGGCTGGTGCACGGCCTCGGCGACGAGATCGTGGAACCCGAGGACAGCCGTCGTCTGGCGCGAACCGGGAGCCCGGAGCTGGTGCGCCTGCTCGAGGTCGACGACGACCATTCGCTCCGTGGCCTGGTGGCGTCGGGCGAGCTGGTGGGGATCGTGCGCGAACTCGCTGCGCTTCCCGCGGCTCCCGCCGCTCCGGTATGATCGGGCCTTTCCGCGAAGGAGCACGACATGCCGGTGGACAGGGAGAAGGCGCTGGGGGCGAGCCTCGGCGAGCGGGAGTGCAGCTGGGAGCCCGACGACGTCATCCTCTACCACCTGGGAATCGGCGCGGGCTCTGCCGCCACCGACCCGGGCGAGCTCGAGTACACCTTCGAGAAGAACCTCAAGGTGCTGCCCAGCTTCGTGGTGGTGGCCGGCAGCCGGAACGCGCGGGGCGTGGGGGGCGGCTTCGGGATCCCCGGCGTCGAGTTCAACCTCGCGCAGCTCCTGCACGGCGAGCAGGACGTCGAGATCCACCGGCCGCTGCCCACCTCGGCGAAGGCCCGATCGAAGGGCCGCGTGGCCGACGTGTTCGACAAGGGCAAGGCGGCCCTCGTGATCCTCGAGTACGAGACCTCCGACGACGAGGGTCCGCTCTTCACCACGCGCATGTCGGCCTTCATCCGCGGCGAAGGAGGCTTCGGCGGGCCCTCCGGGCCGAAGCCCGGCAACGAGGCGCCCGAGCGCGACCCCGACGGCGTGGTCGAGACCGCGACCCTGCCGCAGCAGGCCCTGCTCTACCGCCTGAACGGCGACAAGAACCCGCTCCACGCCGACCCCGAGTTCGCCAAGATGGCGGGCTTCGACGTGCCCATCATCCACGGCCTCTGCTCCTACGGGATCGCCTGCAAGGCGGTCGTCGACGCGGCCCTCGGCGGCGACCCCACCCGCGTCGCGCGTTACCAGGCGCGCTTCGCCGGCGTGGCCTTTCCCGGCGAGACCTACCTGACCTCCTGGTGGAGGGAGGGCGACCGCCTGCTGATCTCGGTGAAGAGCAAGGAGCGCGACGCACCGATCATCACCAACGCCGCGATCACCGTCAGGTAGGGCACCCAGCGGCGAGGGGGATCGCCTCTCAAGCCCGAGTTGCCGCTGGACGATACTGTGGCCGGACTCCCCCCAGGAGCCGACGTGGGCCATGGTCTCCGAGTCCGACGAACGACGCGAGGCTCCCGAGATCGACGATCTGGCGCTGCTCCAGCGCCGCCACGAGGAGCTCCAGCTCCTCTACGAGACGGTGCGCGACGTGACGGGCACCCTGTCGGTGCGCGAGGTGCTGGAGCGGCTGCTGCGCCGGGTGCTCACCCACGTCGAGGCCGAGATCGGCTCGGTGCTCGTGCTCGAGCGCGACGGCAACCTGCGCATCGCGGGGTCCCGCGGGCTCCCCACCGAGATCGTCGAGCAGACCTGCCTGGGTATCGGCGAGGGCATCTCGGGCTGGGTCATCGAGCACGCAGAGCCCCTGCTCGTGGAGGACGTAGAGGCCGACGCCCGCTTCCAGCGCCGCAACCACGAGCGCTACTACACGAGGTCCTTCATCAGCGCGCCGCTCCTCCACATGGGCCGGGCCCAGGGCGTCATCAACGTGAACAACAAGCGGTCGCGCGCTCCCTTCGCTCCCGCGGACCTGTCGCTGCTCGAGGCGCTCGCCGTCCACGCGTCGGCGGCCCTCGCCAACGCCCATCGCTACGAGGCGCTGCTCGACCGGGCCCAGCGCGACTCGCTCACGGGGCTCGCGAACCACGGCCACTTCTGGACGACCCTCGAGCTGGAGTTCGAGCGGGCCACGCGCCACGGTCGACCGCTCTCCCTCGTGATGCTCGACATCGACCACTTCAAGGCCTTCAACGACCGCTTCGGTCACATCGCCGGAGACGAGGCGCTGGTGGGCGTCGCCCGCTCGATCGCTTCGTACTCGCGAGCGCACGACGTGGTGGCGCGCTACGGCGGCGAGGAGTTCGCGGCGGTCCTGCCCGAGACGGATCTCGAGGGCGCGCTGATGTACGCGGAGAAGATGCGCGGCGCGGTCGAGTCGACGCGGCTGCCGGCCCCGCTCACGGTTAGCGCCGGCGTGGCGGCGACCGGCGGCACCGTCTGCATCCCCCAGGACCTGGTCTCGCTCGCCGACGGCCGCCTCTATCTCGCCAAGCAGGCCGGCCGCAACCGCGTCTGCGGCGAAGGCTAGGCAGGCGGCCGGCGAGAGCCGGCCGCCTTGCGGGTGCTTCCTAGTTCGACCAAAGGTTTCGCCACCACGGGGTGCCTGCCTGGATCGTCCGGTCGAGGCCGATCTTCTCGCGGATCGCGGCGAGGTTCCAGCCCGTGAGCGACGCGAGCGTGCGCGCCTCGCGCTCCTGACGCTCGTGCAGGGCCTTCCTGTACTGCTCTCCGGCCGGGCAGGAGAGATCGCCCCGGAAGGGGTGGCGGAGCACGTAGCGCCCCTGGAAGTTCGTGCGGTCGGAGGTCTCCTGGAAGACGAGGTCGGCGGGGAAGTGCTCGGCGTCGTAGCGCGCGTGCAGCCGCGTCACGAACACGTTGCGCGCCGGTCCGCGCTGGTCGGGGTTCAGCCAGAACACGCCGAGGCCACGCAGCTCCTCCACCGAGAGCGGGTCGGCGGCACAGGGGTCGCACCAGGCCATGTCCCACGCGTACTCCGTGAAGACGGTGCGCATGTTCTCGCGACGCACCTGGGTGTCGAACAGGGCCGTGTAGAAGTCGCCGAACTCCTGCTTCACGTGGACCGGGAGCTCCATGCCGGTGGGTAGCTTCACGCTGCGGTAGTTCGTGGTCTCCACGCGGCCCTTGCGGGTCAGCGTGTACACGAAGAGCTCCTGGGGACCGTCGGCGTTGAGCGTGCCGAGCCGGATCGGCAGCATGAACTTCGGCGACTCGTAGGCCACCTGGAGCGGGCGCAGGTAGCGGAAGCCGAGCTTCGACTGCTCCTCGAGGTTCACCTTCGCCACGAAGAAGCGCATGTCCTGGCGCAGGTAGCTGTCGAGCACGGGCTCGGCGCCTTCCGGCAGCCGGTAGCCGCTCGCGCGCAGCCAGCGTGCCAGGCCATCGCTCTGCTCCGCCGAGAGGATCAGGATGTCGTACTCACCCACCGTGTAGGACGCCTCGATGGTCACCCCCTCGGCCCGGGCCGCACGGTCCATGGAGGACTTCATGGCCGCCCGGGGCATGGCGCCGCTGAAGATCTCGAAGATCTCCCGGGGCGGCTGGCAGGGGTCCGGGTCGAAGTACTCGACGAGGCGCGGCGCCGTGTACGCGTCGAGGTGCTCGATGGCGCGGCGGTCGCCCACGTTGATCTGCTCGCGGCGCACGAAGGTGGGCACGGGGATCACCATCGCGAACTCCTTGGGATCGCCGCGGAAGTCGTTGGACATGGTGACGACGGTGCGGTCGCCGTCGCGCACCAGCACCACCTGCGAGGCCTCGTGGAAGAGCTTCGTGTCGGCGCGCGCCACGTAGAAGCCGCAGAAGGCTCGCGCCTCCACGGCCACGAGCAGGGCCAGGGCCAGCCCCGCCGTGAAGGCGAGGCTGCGTCGGGTTCGCTGCATGGTTCTCTCCTTTCCGTTCGTCTGGGGTTCGCTGGCAGGGGCCGGCCCCCAGCTGGGCGCCGGACCGGGAAGCAGGCGGTCGAGGAGCGGCACGGCGGGAGCCGCGCAGGCCAGCGACCAGAGCAGGCCGTTGGTGTGGTAGAGGCCGTACTGCACGAACACGGCGCCGAGGGCGACGATGGCCGCGTACACGAGCCGGCCCGCCCGCGTCGCGGGCACGGTCTTCGGGTCGGAGATCATGAAGAAGGCGAAGATCAGGAGCGATCCGCTCTTGAGCGCATGGAGGGGGATGGCGAGCGGATCACCGAGCCAGAGCGCGCGCGCCAGGAGCAGCCCCGCATAGCAGGCCAGGAAGCCGAAGGTCACGTCCGACCGGGCGGCCCGGTGCACCACGAGCGTGCCGAGCCCGGCGGCAGCCAGGGCGAAGAGGGCCGGGCTTCCCCACTGGCCGGCGGACACCCAGGCGCCGTCGCTCGCGGCGAGCAGCAGCACGATCGCGAGGCAGGTGGGGTTCCAGACGTGCCGTCCGCGCGCGCGGAGCGCGAACTTGCTGCCCACCGCGAGCACGCCCGCGAGCGCGGCGAGCGCCGGCGAGTCGGTGCGGAGCAGCAGCGCCAGGGAGAGGCCCGAGATGAGGGCGCTCCTGGGATCGAAGCGCTCGGCCCCCCGCAGCCTCTCGCCGAGCCACTGGGTGGCGAGCGCCGCGGCCACGCCGGCCAGCGCGTGCGCCGGGTGGACCTCGAAGTCGAGCGCGAGCAGGCCGTAGAGGAGCAGCGAGCCGAGGATCGCGATCTGGAGGGGGCGGGGGTCGCGACTGCGCGTCATGCCCCCATAGGTCTGCGCGGCGCGAAAAGCGGATCACGGGGCCGGCCTCGGGCCGGGAAACGTTTCCGCCACGGGCGTCTGCGCGCCCGCCTGCCTACCGGTGTCGAAGCGGGTGTCGAAGCGGGTGTCGAAGCGGGTGTCGAAGCGGGTGTCGAAATGGGTGTCGGTCGGGGAGTCGGGCTGGGAGTTCGGTCGGCCCGCGAGCTCAGAACTCGAGGTCGATGCCCAGGCGTCCCAGGTAGCCGGCCTCCTCTTCGAGGTCGGCCCGGGTGAGCGGCCGGGCGTCGAGCCAGCCCTCCGGGAAGCCGAGGCGGAACCGCGCCTTGCGGGCCTTGAGCCGGATCTCGGGCAGGGGCTCTTCGCTGCGGCTGTGGTGCAGCCGCACGGCGATGCGGAAGAGCACCGTGAGGTGGCGCGCCAGCTTGCGGCGATCGCCGTGGAGCTCGTCGAAGTCGCGACGCGAGATGCGTCGGCGGTGCGCACCCACCACGGCGGCCAGCATCGCCTGGTCGTCGATCGAGAAGCCCGGCATCTCGGCGTGCTCCAGGATGTAGGCGCCGTGCTTCTGGTAGCCGGAGTAGGCGATCGAGAGCCCGATCTCGTGAACGAGCGAGGCCCAGCGCAGGAAGCGGCGCCCCTGCGCGGGGTCGTGCTCCCAGTAGTCGTTGGCCTGCTCGAACAGCGAGCTGGCGGTCCGCTCCACCCGCGAGGCCTGCGCGAGGTCCACCTTGTAGCGCGAGGCGACCGTCTCGATCGTGCGGTCGCGCGGGTCTCCGTAGGCCACGCGGCCGAGCAGCTCGTGCACGAGACCCTCGCGCAGCGCGCCGGTCGAGGTCTCCAGCGCGGCGATGCCCAGCTGCTCGAAGGCCGCGCCGAGGATCGCCACGCCGCCCGGGAACACGGCCGCTCGCTCGGCCTCCAGGCCCGCGAGGGCGAGCTGCTCGATGCGCTTCTGCTGCACGAGCGTTCGCTCGAGCTGCTCGAGGGCCGCGCCGGTGATGGGCCCTTCGCTCCAGCCGTTCGCGCGCAGCACCGCGTGCACTGCGAGGATCGTGCCCGACGAGCCGATCGCGCGGTCCCAGCCGACCTCCCGGTACTTCTCGCGGATCGAGCTCAGCTCGAGGCCGGCGGCCAGCTTCGCTCGGCGGAAGGCGTCGCGCGAGAGCCTGCCCTCGGGAAAGAAGCGCAGCGTGTAGCCGACGCAGCCCATGTAGAGGCTGTCGAGCACCAGCGGCTCGAGGCCCTTGCCGATGATGCACTCGGTGCTGCCGCCCCCGATGTCGAGCACCAGGAGCCGCCCTTCGAGGCCCGGCGTGCCGCGCGCAACGCCCTGGTAGATGAGCCGCGCCTCCTCGCGCCCCGAGATGATCTCCACCGGGTGGCCGAGCGCCTCGGAGAGGAGGTCCTCCACTCCGGCGGCGTTGCGCGCACGGCGCAGGGTGTTGGTGCCCACCGCGCGCACGGCGCTGTCGGGCATGTCGCGCAGCCGCTCGCCGAAGCGCTCCAGGGCGGCGACGGCCCGGCGCACCACCTTGGGCGTGAGCTCGATGCGCTCGTCGAGCCCCGCAGCCAGCCGCACCGGCTCCCGGAGCCGGTCGAGGACATGGACGCGGCCGTCCTCCTCGGCCCGCGCCACGAGGAGGTGGAAGCTGTTCGAGCCGAGGTCGACGCCCGCGACGACCTCGTTGCGGTCGGAGCTCAGAGTGCCGGGGCCCGGTGCGGGGGCGCTGCGCTGCACGGATCCAACCACCTCGCGCGCGCAGCGTAGCACTGCGGATCGAGGGGTCGACGGCAAGTCCACCGTCATACCGATTCGTCGAATCGGTCGGACGAAGTCCCTTCCTGAGACCGGGTAGAAGAGGACGGACGCAGGGCCGACCGTGTGGCCTTCCGCACGGGACGGCAAGGCTCACGCCACGGCTGACCGCATGGCGCTTTCGGTCAGCACATTCCCTTGCGACACCCGCGCACCGCCGAGACCTTCCCCCCTCCCGGGGGACCGCGTCCGCATCATGAGCACGACGAATCTTCTTCACGGCATCGAGAGCCCCGAGGCGCTGCGGCGCCTCGACCGGGGCGACCTGCTGCAGGTCGCCGGCGAGCTGCGCGACGAGTTGATCGGCGTCGGCTCCCGCGTCGGCGGCCACTTCGCGGGGAGCCTCGGCGCCGTGGAGCTCTCGGTCGGCCTCCACTGGGTCTTCGAGACGCCGCACGACCGGGTGGTCTGGGACGTCGGCCACCAGGCCTACGGTCACAAGGCGCTCACCGGCCGGCGCGAGGGCCTGCCCGCGGTCAAGCGCTCGGACGGCCCCAGCGGCTTCCTCCGCCGCAGCGAGAGCCCCTACGACGTCTTCGGCGCGGGCCACGCCGGCACCTCGGTCTCGGCGGCCCTCGGCATGGTGGAGGGCGCCCGCCAGCGGGGCGAGCAGCGCAAGGTCGTGGCGGTGATCGGCGACGGCGCGGCCACCTCGGGCATGTCCTTCGAGGCCTTCAACCACGCCGGCCACCTGAGCGCGGCGCTGCGGGTCGTCTTCAACGACAACGGCATGTCGATCGCGCCGAACGTGGGCGGCCTGCACCGCACGGGCGGCGCCCGCAGCTACTTCGAGGCCCTGGGCCTCGCCGTGCTCGGCCCGGTCGACGGCCACGATCTCTTCGCCCTGCTCGATGCGCTCGAGCGGCTGCGCGACGCCGAGGGCCCCGCCGTGCTGCACGTCCGCACCCGGAAGGGCGCCGGCTTCGCTCCCGCCGAGGCCGACCCCTTCAAGTGGCACGCGACCACGCCCTTCGAGCGGGAGACGGGTACCCGCCTGGCGAAGGTGAACGGCGGGCCGCCGAGCTGGACCGCGGCCTTCGCCGACGCGCTCTCGCGCCTGGCCGAGCGCGACGAACGCGTGGTGGGGATCACGGCGGCCATGCCCGACGGCACGGGGCTCGACCGCTTCGCCGCGCGGCACCCCGACCGCTGCTACGACGTCGGCATCGCCGAGCAGCACGCCGTGACCTTCGCGGCCGGCCTCGCCACCGAGGGGCTGGTGCCGGTGTGCGCCATCTACTCGAGCTTCCTCCAGCGCGCCTTCGACCAGATCGTCCACGACGTGGCGCTCCAGAAGCTCCCGGTGATCTTCGCGCTCGACCGTTCGGGCCTGGTGGGCGCCGACGGTCCCACCCACCACGGCGTGCTCGACCTCACCTACCTGCGGGCGATCCCGGGGCTGGTGGTGGCCGCCCCGCGCGACGAAAACGAGCTCCAGCACCTGCTGGCCACGGCCGTCGAGTCGGGGCGTCCCTTCGCCGTGCGCTTCCCGCGTGGCTCGGCCGCCGGGGTGACGCTCGACGCCGAGGCCCGCCCGCTTCCCATCGGCCGCGGCGAGCTGCTGCGGGAGGGCGACGACGTGGCGCTCGTCGCCCTCGGCAAGACGGTGGGGACGGCGCTCGAGGCCGCGGCGGAGCTGGCGCGGCGCGGTCTCGATGCCGCGGTCGTCGACGCCCGCTTCGTGAAGCCCCTCGACGAGGAGCTGCTGACGCGTGTCGGCCAGCGCTGCGGACACGTCGTGACGCTGGAGGACCACGTGCTGTCGGGCGGCTTCGGGAGCGCCGTCCTCGAGGCCCTGGCGGAGCGCGCCCCGCACGTCAGCGTGCAGCGCCTGGGGCTTCCCGACGAGTTCGTCGAGCACGGCTCGGCCGAGGAGCAGTGGCGTTGGGTGGGTCTCGACGTCGACTCGGTGGTCGAGTCGGTGGAGCACGCGCTCGCGCGCGTCGAGCACGAGCTGGCGCCCCGGGGCCGGGCGACACTGCGCGCGGTGGCCGCCGATGCCTGAGCTGCGCAAGGCGCCGAGCGTCGACGAGGCCTACGCCCACTGCGCGGGGGTCACGCGGGCGGCCGGCTCGAGCTTCGCCTCCGCCTTCTGGATGTTCCCGAAGCCCCGTCGTCGCGCGCTGCACGCCATCTACGCCTTCTGCCGCCTGGCCGACGACATCGCCGACGACCCCGAGGTGCACGGCGATCGCGCGCTCCTGCTCATGCGCTGGCGGCGCGAGCTCGAGTCGGCCTATCACGGCGCGCCGCGTCACCCGGTGGGCGTGGCGCTGGCCGACGCGGCGCGTCGCTTCGACCTGCCGGAGGCGCACTTCCTGGAGCTCCTCGACGCGGTGGCCACCGACCTCGAGGGGCGGCCGCTGGAGCGCTTCGACGACCTGCGGCGCTACTGCCACGGCGTCGCCTCCACGGTCGGGCTGCTGATCGTGCGCGTGCTGGGCGCCCGCGGCCCGCGCGTCGAGGAGTACGCCGACAACCTCGGGATCGCCGTGCAGCTCACCAACGTGCTGCGCGATGTCGGTGCCGATGCCGGCCAGGGGCGCATCTACCTCGCCCGCGAAGACCTCGCCCGTCTCGGCGTGTCCGAGGAGGCCCTCCGCGCCCGGCGCATGACCGAGGAGATCCGGCTCCTGCTGGCCTTCTATGCCGAGCGCGCCCGCCTGCACTACGACCGCGCCGCCTGCCTGCTGCCGGAGGAGGAGCGCTGGCGGCTCCGGCCCGCCGAGGCCATGGGTCGCATCTACCGCGACCTGCTCGAGGAGCTCCAGGCGCAGGGGTTCCCGTGTCTGGGGCCGCCGCTGCGTCTGTCGCGTCGCCGCCGCCTGGCGATCGCGGCGTCGACCTGGCTGGGTCGCGGGCTGGGGCGGGGCCTGGGCCGGGGAATGGCCGTTCCCGCAGCACCGCCGGCCCCCGCGCGACC
>JAAUXZ010029326.1_pt1 | contig 12328 bp, 8 predicted proteins | sample 7278131 | NCBI WGS metagenome assembly JAAUXZ01 (sample SAMN14350119, study PRJNA611818) | marine sediment metagenome | isolation source: surface marine sediment (3m) | place: French Polynesia: Moorea | collected 2018-08
ATCCCTCTTGAAGTCGAGCATATTGTTCCCAAGTCTAAGGGTGGGAGTAACAGAGTCTCAAACCTTACGTTGAGTTGCCGCAAGTGTAACCAGAGGAAGGGAAATCAACTGTCATAGGGACAAGTCGTGTTCCTTAACCTAGATTATCATGGGAAGGCGCTCTGATAATAAACGACGTTAAGGGGGAGATAAGGGGGTTTAAACATGAGTCCTAGACAAACTAGCAGACGAGCACCCAGCAGTTCGAGCAAGTCTAAGCCAAAAAAGGTTGCTCAACAAGAAAAAGAAGCTAACAGTACTGTGTCTCCGGAAAAGGAAGAAGATGCTTCTGCTCTAGCTTCTAAATTAGTGCCTTTATCCCAGATTGTTATACCTGCTACTCAACCTCGGCACTATTTTGATCTCAAGGCGATGCAATCTCTGGTGGAGTCAGTAGGCAGTGAAGGTATCCTCCAGCCTTTGTTAGTAAGACCAGTGGGTGATAAATATGAGTTGGTGGCTGGAGAGAGAAGATATCGGGCAGCTCAAGAATGCTCCTTAAGGGAAGTTCCTGTAGCTATCCGAGAGATGTCTGAGATTCAGGCAATACAGTATGCACTGACCGAGAATTTGCAAAGAGAAGATTTGACCCCGATGGAGGAGACAGAAGGGATTTTAGATTTATTGGCCCTGAGATTGTCAACCGATAGGACAGGGGTTGTATCATTACTCAATAAATTGTCTAAAACTCAACGACGCAGGGCGGCGGACAACGATGTCCGCCCAGAAGAAAAACAGATACTTGCAGAGGTGTTTGCGAGGGTTGGCAAGATGTCCCCTGAGTCTTTTCGGACTCATAGGTTACCGTTACTCAACCTGCCTAGTGATATCTTGGATGCTTTGCGGTCTGGGTCAATCGAATATACAAAAGCTAGAGAGATAGCTAAGGTAGAGTCAGAATCTGACCGCAGGGAACTTCTGTCAGCAGCCATTGAGTATAATTTATCAGTCAATCAAATTCGCGAGAAGGTAAAAGCTTTACAGCCTCCCTCGGCGGGCATGGAACTGCAAAAGCTCTTGGAAACTACCTATAAACGAGTCAAAAAGTTTAAGGTGTGGTCTAATCCAGACAAACAGGAAAAGTTGAAATCTTTGTTGGCAGAACTGGAAGCTTTGATTGGTGAAGATAAATGAGAGTATCTTCTGCTGATATCATCATCTTAACGAGAGCTTTTTAACTTTACACTAACAAATATGTATATTTGAGAATAAGTATAAAGATAAAAAGACTTGCTGAGATAATGAGATAAAAGGCTGATATCATATCTAATGATTAAGGATATTCATGATTGAGGTAAGTAGATAAAGCTACCAAATTTATCTCATTATCATTCTCCACCTGAGAGGAGGGGGTTTGTGGATGCCTTTAGCACAGAAGCAATTAATAGTCTTAAGGCTGCTGTTGAATCTTTCCTGCCAGACATTAGTGAACCAGCAGTACAAATTATCTTGACATTCTATTCCCTGAATCTTACGCCTACTGGTTTGGGTGGATTCGTTGGTATTAATGAGAATCCTCATGGTGGTATTTTGGGCAAGCGCTTAGAGGCAACGGTCGCAATCACCTTGAGAGCAGATAGCGCTGAGGCGCTGGACACTGCTGCAAATGCTGTGACGGTTTCACTGGTGGGAGCTGATCGAGTTGCGTTAATGAAAGAGGGCATTCTGCGGCTCAATCTTGATGAAGTGGCTCCTCAGATCAATGGGATGGGTGGAGGTGCCAACAGTTTTATAGAGCAAGCGTTGAAATTCAAAGTTTTATATGAGTTCCTCCAACTGCCCCAAGAAGCTGGAGATATCATTCAACAAATTCCCATTACTGTGGATGTTAGTTAGATCGAAATGTCGTTCTATAAATTGTCTAAGTCCCGTTAAGCGTTTATTTCACTAGGCAGTAGCCTAGCTACTTAACTTCTGAAAACACATTGCCATCCTCAACAAAATTTGAAATTTTAGACGTACCCAATCGTTAATTCAAGGAGACCTCCCTATGACAGAAAATTTTTCGTTCTCAGAACTGGTCATCCCTGGCACTTATATTCGTGTCCGGGCGGAGGGGTTAATTAGCGTTGGCGGCATCTCTACTGGAAACATTGGCATTGTCGGCACTGCTCAGAAACCAACGAGTGATACTGACCCCACGCCTGATCCGTCCATCTATGAAACGACATTCATTTTGTCGGATTACGGTAGTGCCCAGACTCAGCTCGGGACATATGATCCGTATGCGGATGGTAATGGTACCCTCAATCTAACGCGTGCACTCGAAGTAGCCTATCGCAACGGTGCTAGTACTGTTTATGCGCGGGCAGTTCCTCCAAATGCGAATCAAGCAGTATTTACCACTGCTTTTGAAGAAGTATTGAAGGAGGACGTTAACATTATCATTGCCCCGGAACTAGCGACTCCGACGGGCATCGCTGTTTTGCAACCGCTTGTGGACAGTGCCGAAGAAATTGATGGTGAAATAGGCAATAAGGATTTGATTGCTGTGGTTGGCTCTGATGCCACCTTCGTTAGCAGTGCTCCAGACGGTGAAGCCACTATCATCGGCCAAGCCCCGACAAATAAACGAATCATCTTTACAACTCCCGGCTTCAGTGCTTTTGATACAGCAGCGAATAATGGGGATGGGGCAGAGGTGACCTTAGCAGGCAATTACAGTGCTGCCGCTGTAGCCGGTCTCCTGAGTACCTTGCCGCCTCAATCGAGTCCGACGAATAAGACTTTATCGGGGTTAACCCAGCTGAGCCAGCGGTTTTCCTATGGTGAGACCCAGGCGCTTGTCGAGGGGAGAGTGCTAGTGTTGGAAGAACGCCAAGGGGTGCGTGTGGTGCGGGGGATCACCACTGATGATGGTGCGTTTCGGCAAATTACCACCCGGCGGATTGTCAACTTTGCCAAGGATGGTGTACGGGCAGCGTCCAATCCATTTATTGGCAAGCTGAATAATGCACGGGTCCGGGGAGCCCTTCAAGGGGCAATTAGTGGCTTTCTAGACACGATGGTGGTGGATGAAGCACTCATTGGCTATAGCCTGGAAGTCACTGCTACTCGCGATGATGAGATTGCGGGGCGGGCGATTGTCAATGCCGTCTTGCAGCCCACCTTTAGCATTGATTTTATTGCTGTCACGATGGTTTTAGAGTAGGAGAGGGAACATGGCAAATACTAATGTATTCACTGGAGCCGATGGTTCGATTACCCTATCTGTTCCTCAAGGTCTGGAAGGTGAAGCAGCCCAATCCATCATCGACGCTAACGACCTACTGACGGTTGGTCGGGCGCAGAACGTTAGGGTTGAAGTGTCCTCTGATGTGAAAGCATTCCATGAAATTGGTCAAAGATATGCTACGGAGTTACGTCCGGGCAACGTTAATATTCGGGGGACAATTGGGCGCGCCTATATCAATGGTGCTCTGCTGCGGTTACTCTTGGGAGAAGCTGCGGACAGTCGACCAGCGGCCAGTTGGGTCCAACCTGCGTTTAACATCTCACTGCTGTTGCAGAACCCCGCTGTGGCAGATGTAAGGAATACGGCTACTTTGCATGGCGTCAAGATTGAAAATTGGGTCTATGCCATCCCTGAGGATGACTTTGTCTTGGAATCAGTCAGCTTCCAAGCCCTCTATGCCACTGTACAGGATGAACCATGATGCTATCAGCTGAGGAACTGCTGGCTGGGGGAACCTTGACCTTTGAAGTTGAGGTGCCAGAAGACGTATTGCATCCCAACAATGTTTCTGCGACTGATGTGGCTGCTCGTGTAATCCGTCTACGTCCGCTCACTGTAAAGGATCTACAACTGATTTCACGGGCTGCTAAGGAAAAAGATTCTCTGATCGCGACCTTAATGGTGCAGCGTGCTTTGGTAGAACCGGAGATGAGCGTTGCCCAAGTTTTTACGATGCATATTGGACTGGTGCAATTCCTCTTGCAACAGATCAACCAAATTAGTGGCATTACCACGACGACTGACCAACTATCGACAGCAATGGAAGCACCTCTAACAAAAGCTGCTTTTGTCTTGGCTCAAGAGTTTGGTTGGACGCCGCAACAGGTGAATGAGCTTACCCTCGGCCAGATTTGGCTTCATTTACAAATGCTCAAGGAGAAATCGCAACATGGTGTTCCAAGCGGAGCGGCAAACGGTTCTGCGTGAGGCAGTCCAACCTTTCAAACAGGCAGTGGATAAACTGACCCATCCGGTTTTGGAGGTGTTGGCTGACTTATCACAGCTAGAAACCTATGTGGACAGTCTGACAATAGAGTTACCACTGGTAGATTTCTCACCGTTGGACATGCTGCCAGTTTCCTCACCGGTCCAGTTATCTGAATCTGCCGATAACGGGGACAAATTCTCCAACTCACTACTGGATATAGGTTACGACGAGCGCACCTCTAGCTCTTCCCAACCCCCAATGCATTCATTAGGGGGACACGAGCGCAATCCGCCTCTCACCCCAGCCTCCTCTGGAAGTCGCACATCTACGAGCCAGCCTCCAGTGTTTTCATTTCGACGTCGGGAACATGCCAATACCAATCGTCATCAATCTGCATCTTCTGGGGAGCAGGAGCAGTCTCTACCCAGCCCCAGCAGTGAGTCTTCTGCTGGACCAAGATCGGTTGTTCACAATCAGGAAAGGCAAACCCCTGGCAACAAACCTGACAACAAACCTGACAGAAATTTTGAAGGTAGGGGTTCAGAAATTTCAACCAATGGAGGTGGGATACAACCTCGTCAAGCAACCGAGCTGTTTCAGTCGGCCATTGCCCAGCTCGACGGTCTGGCATCAGACATCCTACTAACAGCGGATAGCGTTACGTCAGACCGACGGACCAACTCAAGATCTTCGGTGCCCCAACCCATTCAATCGATGACCTCAGACCGTAACGGGTTGAGTAGCCACACACTCAGTGCGATTAGCTCCCTAGCAGAACAATTGCTCGCCCCTCAAGCTACCGCTGCGGATGGTGGACCGCAGCTCAATCCAGGTAAAACATTAATAATGGAGTCGGGGATAACTGCCAGAAAAGTTGATGCAGTGGGGTCCCAACCATTGCATCATGAGACTTTTACCCCATCTGAAACTGTACAGTGGAGCCAGGATTTGATTGCTCCCCCCTCTCTTCACCATCCTGCGATCACCCTATCTTCCCAAGCGGAGGGAGCGGCATTGCCTTCAGTACTAACAGGTCTGGAGTTTGCTCAACCTGAAGCGTCAGGAATTGTTGAGCCTAAATCTGAACTAATAGGAATCGTTAAGCCTGGATTTCACCCGCCTATTGAGGCAAGCAGGCTGGCGATGTTGATCAATGATGTCCTGGTCGAGCAGGCTCGACGACATGGAGTGGATTTGTCATGAGAGTCAGGCCAGTTTTAGGGGATTGGGAGATTCCGCGCATTGCCTCGATCCAGGCGCTAGAGAACCGCTCGTTTGTGGAGTTAGCCATTCCCGGTCGGGTGGGCAGTTTGTTTCAGGATCTGAATACAACGCCCACGCGGATCGCCATTGCCGGTAGTCTTTACGGTGACGAGGCGCGGGACGAATTTATTGAGGAGCTACGAGGTAAGTTCCGTGAGGGCCAGCCAGTGACGTTTGTGGCCGATATTGTCACGGCGACGGAAGTACAGTACGTGATTATTGAGACCCTGACCTTTCAGGAGAGCGGTACACAACCCGATCAAATTGATTATTGGGTTGTGATTAAAGAGAGTCCCCCGCCCCCGCCCCCGCCCGATCCCTTAGGCGGGCTGGACACAAGTCTTCTTGATCAAGCAGGGGACTTTGTAGATAGCGTTACCAGTGTTTTGGATGTCATCGATTCTTTAGGAACTATACCCAACTTTGGAGATCCCACTCCACCTGTACAAGACTCCCTTGATGGGGTGAGGTCAGCCCTAGATGAGCTAAACAGTGTACAAGAGGCATTGGGCAACTTGTTTGGAGAGTCTGGTACTTGAGGTGATGATATGAGCAACGGAACCAATATCATCGATCAGATTCGGGAGCTTTCCCCTGATCCCAACATCATGATGGTGGCTATCAATGGTTTCCGTGCTGTCCCATCGTCTACAGATACACTTCCTCTAACAGATATTAACCAATTCATTAATAGTCTTTCTGGCATTTCCATTCCTGATGGCGCTCAAGCTGCAGAGGAAAGGCAAAATCAATTGAGGCAACTCATGGAAGAAGGAATCTCGACGCCTGAAGCTGCGATCGAGCCTTTGACCGAACAGTTCACTCAGGTACAACAACTCATCACAGGGGAACTCAGAAATAGTTTCGCGTCCGTTTTAGATCCTCTGAGTGAAACTTTCACTAACCTATCATCTTCCTCTTCTACGCTACTCTCATCTTTGAGAACTCCTCTAGTTCCCATCCTAGATATCTTAGTAAAAGATAGTCGAATATTAGGATTGCAGAAATACTCTGAGCAATTTGAACAAGTCAGCGCCTTAATTGAAGAGAATGCCCAAAATGCGGCAAATTTCCTCCAGGCGCAACTAGAGGAATCGATGGCGGTAACAACTGGCCCCGTTCAGCGGGCAACAGAGGGAACCACAACTGCCCTGACTGGAGCAATTTCAGATTATAATTCAGAAGCAATTGTTACTGAATTACAGATACTCATCAATCAGCTGTCCCCAGAAGCAGGAGAACCTTCTTTAGCCGAACAAATTGCCAGTTTAGATCTCAGCAATGACACAGCCGTCGTAGCACTGATTTCAAAACTGGAATCGGTCAGGAATTTGTTAGTTGCCCTCGGCAATCGTTCAGTGAGTGAGCTTAATTTAGCTTTGGATCGCTTTACAAATACTTCGGGCGCCAAGCTGATTTCATCTCTTGAGATTGCTTATAATGCGGTGGGCAACCTGGAAATTGAAAATCTCTTGGATTTTGGTTTAGGTGTACGCGAGGGCTTGGAATCGATTCGGGAACAGCTTAGTAACATCAATACAGATCGGCTTCTTCAGCCCATTCGAGAGCTACTGAGTCAAGTCCAATCAACATTAGGCAAAATTAGCCTTTCTGATTTGCAAGATCGAGCTGTTTCAGCTCTTAATCAAGCAAAAACTGGGGTTCAGGACCTTAGTGGCTTACAAATTCAATTGACTGCTTTACTTCATAACACTATCACTAGCGTTAATAGCACGATTGCACAGGTTAACTTGACTGGTCTCATCGAGACAGTACAAGATGCAATCAATGCTGTAACACCAGTTATCAATGAAATCAAAATGCTGTTCGATAGCATTGACACAGCTATTGATTCAGTCCTTAATACAATTGCCGGAGCCTTAGAAACCCTAACAGAAACCCTGGTGGATGAAGAGACAGGTGTTAAGAAGCAACTTGAGGACTATCTCCTGATAATTCAGGAAGCTCTTGAAGGATTCAATATACAAAATCTCTTGACCGATCTAGGAGAAGCTATTGGTAACGCTATTGAAAAGCTTAAGGAGGTGGCTTTTAACCCCATCATTGATACGGTTGTCGAAGAACTAGAAGGAATGCGTGACTCGTTAGCAGAGATTGACACTTCTCAACTCAACGATCTGTTACGGGAAGCCCTTAAAATTGCTTTGAATGTATTAGTTGAATTGGGAGACCGCTATGACGATCAAATCAAAACAGCACTGCTAGATAGTTACAACAGTTTGGTGACGGAAGGTGTTGAAAAACCCTTTAGTTTTGCCCAGAATAAGTTCAATGAGCTAATTGGCGAGGTTGAAGTGCTCGATCCTGGTTTCATTATTCGGGAAGCAGGTCTGATAAGCCTTTATGAAACATTGCAAGCAGAACTAAGTAACTTTCGCCCCAGTCAAGTAATTGGTGATATAAGCGAACTAGATGAAGATTTCCGTAATCAGCTCGACAATTTTTCGCCAGAACAATATCTTACTGGACTGGTTGAGATTTTCCAACAACTCAAAGCAAAAGTAAATACCCTTGCCCCTTCCCAACTAATTGAACCGCTAGAGAATCTACTTAACCAACTTAAGGATGAGTTGCAGAAACTGGATCTGACAGCTTTTACCGATTCTCTGCGCTCCAGTTTACTCGCCTTACCAAATATCGTCAGCAGTATTTCTTTTGAGGGCATGAGCGCCACACTGAATGAAGTTTATCAACCGATTGCTAGCGCGATCGAAATCATCAACCCAGAAGCTCTACTCCGCCCAGTTCTTGACTTAAGGCAACAGCTAATTGATGCCATCAATCAAGCCGACCTTTCGGCTCTAGAACCCGTGCTGAGAGGGGTTGGTGGTAACTACAACCAAGCCCGTTTAGATGGAGTCCAAACTCAGCTATTAACCTTAATTGAGGACACAGTTACCGGTCTGCGCACCGCTGATCCGACAAATATGATTGCTCAACTAAGACCCCATTTTAGTGCGGTGCGAACAGCAGCTGATAATTTGCCGACTGTTCCAGGCTTTGAAGCACGTCGAGCTCAGATCGTTGAGTTAGCAAATGACCTAGACCCGTTTCCAGCACTATCCTCTGCGGTAGAGAAATTTAATACTTTGGTCTCAACTATAAATTCCCTTCGTCAGGCTGTAGAGTCTCTAGCCAATCCATCGGCTAGTTTGACCGCAGCCACCCAAGCCGCCAACTCAGCTTTTGACCAACTGACACCGCAGTTGGATCCTGCGTTAGGAATCCGAGAAGCAATTGTCGCGATTATTGAATCTGCTTTTGAAAACTTTGCTTTGGATGGAATTGAGGAAAGCTATCGTGCTGTAGTCGAACTTATTGGACGCTTCTCTCCTGATAATCTTTTAGCAGGTCTACAAAGCATCATAGATGACATTGGTAATTTGGTTCAAAACCTGGCAAACCCTGAGCCAATAATTACAGCTTTAGAAGCAATTAATCAGGAATTGCAATCTGCTTTGGATGCTGTTAGTTTTGAGCCGCTAGCTGCTGACTTAGACTCAGCTTTTACGGCATTGACTGCTCAACTTGATGAGCTAGATCCGACCCCACTTATCGAGCCCATTAGCCAACGCTATAACGATTTGATTGGGGTTGCCGATCAAATTGACATTGATGAAGTAGTGACTCGTCTAGATCAGATTTACCAAGAACAAATTCTTAACAAACTGCCTGACCTACATCCACAGGAAATTCTGATTGATCCGTTGGAGAATGCCTTTAAAGATATCCTAGATCTGATTAAAGGTTTGGATATTGATGTTCTTCTCCAACCAATTCAAGAACAACTTGACTCACTAAGTGATGAATTAGAGGAAGGATTGGATCGGGTCAGCCAAGCGTTACTCCAGGCCCTAGGAGCCATCCCTTTATGAGTCCCTTATTAGTAGTAAAGGAGACCAACAATGTCTAACGGTAATGGACTTTCTGATGGAGAAATTGCTGCGATTGTTGGTGGTTCTGTCGGAGGCTTACTGGTGCTGGGTGGAGTTTTTTTTCTACTCTATCTCTTCCGTGACAAAGATTACCGCATCAAAGTTAACCTGCTCTATGAAGACGTGGATACAGGGGGATTCCAGCCAGTACCGGGAGGCGCAACAGTTCGCATACTAGATTACGATGGAGCCTCTACGCCATTTCAGATGGGGGAGCCTACCCTAGTGTTGGCGGGGGGCGTCATTGATACTACAGTTAACGACGACGGGACGCGGGAGATCAGGCCGGACATCATGTTCGAGGTGACTGCCCCACCACCGCCTGCTGCACCAGCCAATATCAATTGGCCAGCACCAGTTATTGCCAATCGTCAAAACCGTCGCGATCCGATGGTAGGTGGGATCAGCACCGTTGGGGTAGCCTCAGCTTTTGGCGCTGGTACCCTTGGTGGGGGAGTCTCGGCAAGGAACAACGCCAACCCCATGATTATTAGCAATTGGCACATACTCTCCGGTACCTTGCCAGCGCCCCCTGCCCCAGCAGTGCCGGTAGGAGTACCTGCCCATAACGTCTTGCAACCAGGTCTAGGTGATGGGGGTACGGTTGCCAACGATCTGATCGGTCAACTAGCCAATCATCGTCTAGGCAACTACGGTGGCAATGGAATGGATGCTGCGGTTGCCAGTCTTAACTCTAATCGACCTGCCGCCGGCGGTGGTAATGCCATTACCGTCCTTCCTAATCAACTGGTAGATGATGAACCCCTACCTGGTGCGCCCAACGGACCTCCTGCCGGTGTTCGGGGATGGGAACTGATTGATGATGACTTGATTCGAGGTTTTATTCCTAATGCTGAACTCGGACCGGCAATTCTTGGTCTAGAGGTATGGAAATCTGGTCGGACCACTGGTGTGACCAGAGGGCAGATCACCAGCTTAGGCTTTGCTGTTGTTCATCCAAGTCTTGGTCCTCCTCCACTCAACAATCTAGTGGTAGCTCAAGTTCGTCCAGATTCACCTGCTCCATACGTAATAGCAGCACCTGGAGACTCTGGTTCTATGGTTCTTGAAGTAGGAACGAATCGTGCTTTCGGGCTGCAATTTGCTATTACCAATCCGCAAACAACAATCCAATGTCGATTAGCTGCCGCCCTCGATCTATTCTCTGCAAACCTCAACATACAACATGTCGAAGAAGACTATCAATTTCGGCAGTTTTATCGCAGCAGTTTCTTCGGCATCAATCAAACGTGGAATTCTCGCAACGATGTGCCAGAGGTATTGCGCTCAGAAACCTTCTTTCCCAGTTATAGCTCCCAGCAATTAGAAAGGTCGATCGCAATTCCCCTGACTGGCCTTGTGATCCATGCTCGCTTCATCTACTTCGATGGAACCCTCTCTCGCTTCCTACCGGTACCGGCAGGGTTACAGGTGGTCATTCGAGACCTGAGAGCTGCCAATAATCTGGGAACAGCTACCACCAATGCCAACGGCGAAATTCATGCTGTTTTTGCTGCACCGGCGGTTAATCCCCAGCTAGCGTTTCGCATCATCCGTGATCCCAGCAATCGCTTTCCAGATGATCCCAGCCTGCGGAAGCTTGACCGCCTTGGATTCTTTGCGGGCGGAGCTGCTGTCGGTCGCTATGAGTCGGAGAATGGCGCTTTCCTGCGCTACGACCCAGGTGGTGCCGTCGAACTGGAAACAAATGTACCGATTACAGAAGATGCTGACCATAACAAAAAGTTGGTGGGAACCGTCGATCTGCCCTTAGTGTTTCCCGTAGCCCATGTGATTGGTCCAGCAACTGCTCGCCAAGGGGAAAACACTACCTACCGCGCCTATAATGGTGGTGCAGGAACAACCTGGAGAATCCGCAACCTGACCCAAGGGGTGAACCGCCCCAATCCTCCTAATGGTCCAACTTTAACCTATCAGCCTGATGCTACAGACCAAGTGGGAGAGCGAATTCAGATCACCAGTACCACCCCTCCAGGCACAGCTCATTTTATAGATATCATCGTGACAGGCGTCATTGGCCCAATCGAAGGACCAGCAATCGCTCGACGTAATCAACAGACCCTGTACCAGGTTGGAGGAGGCAATGCCAACACCACCTGGGGCATCCGCAACCTGACCAAGGGGGCCAATCGACCCAATCCTCCTGATGGGGCCAACTTAAACTATCAACCTGATGCGGTCGATGATGTGGAAGACCGGATTCGCCTTACCAGTCCCCGTGGTAGTAATAATTTCATTGAGATTACCGTCATCGAAGAAGTTGACCTAATTACAGGGTCAGCCACAGCCCGACGCAATCAACAGACCCAATACCAGGCTAGTGGCGGCAATGGCAATACCACCTGGGGCATTCGCAACCTGACCAAGGGGGCCAATCGACCTAATCCTCCTAATGGGGCAACCTTAAACTATCAACCTGATGCGGCCGATGATGTGGGAGACCAGATTCGCCTTACCAGTCCCCGCGGCAGTAATAATTTCATTGAGATTACTGTCATCGAAGAAGTTGACCTAATTACAGGACCAGCCACAGCTCGCCGCAATCAACAGACCCAGTATCAGGCTAGTGGCGGCAATGGCAATACCACCTGGGGCATCCGCAACCTTACTAAGGGGGCCAATCGACCTAATCCTCCTAATGGGGCCACCTTAAACTATCAACCTGATGCGGCCGATGCTGCAGGAGACCGGATTCGTCTTACCAGTCCCCGCGGCAGTAATAACTCGATTGAGATTACCGTTATTGATGTAGCTGCACTGATTAACGGACCAGCCACAGCCCGACGCAATCAACAGACCCAGTACCAGGCTCAAGGTGGAGATGCTAACACGACCTGGGGCATTCGCAACCTGACCAAGGGGGCTGACCGACCCAATCCTCCTAAT
>JAAUXZ010015726.1_pt1 | contig 12319 bp, 9 predicted proteins | sample 7278131 | NCBI WGS metagenome assembly JAAUXZ01 (sample SAMN14350119, study PRJNA611818) | marine sediment metagenome | isolation source: surface marine sediment (3m) | place: French Polynesia: Moorea | collected 2018-08
AGTTCGTGTTCAAACGTGGAATTGATGCTGTCACTCATAGCGTCAATATAGTCAGGCGATTCGGCAGAATCAATCTCCCCCGTTTTCAGACTGCCGTGGACATGGTCTCAAGGATGCGTCCGTGGGATCATAAGGGCTTGGCTCGATTGGGAAGGAACACATCCGCATGGATCAAAAGGTAGGCTTCGACGAACTCGACGAAGCGCTGCGCCGCTGTGGCGCGAGCTGGGACGCTGCGCAAACACATGGCCTGCTGACCGGGCGACTCGCGGTTGTAGGCGTACCGGCGGGCCCCGACTGGTTGTTGCAGGTTCTCGAGGGAACGAATGAGGCCGACGCGCTGCGCGCGGAGTGCCAGAAGAAGCTCGATATTCTGTACCAGGGTACGTACTGGCAGTTGACGGAGCGGCTGTCTGAGTTCGAGCCGCTACTACCAGACGATGACGCGAGCGCGGAGGCCCGAACGCTGGCGATGGCACACTGGTGCGAAGGCTTTCTCCACGGGCTGGTCTCGCAGGACCATGCGCAGGCGCTCAAGGATCGCCTCGCCGCAGAACCCCTGTCCGATATCATTCGCGACATGCTTCAGATCACACGCGCGGCGGTCGACGAGGAGAGCGACGAGGAGACCAACGAGGCGGCCTACGCTGAGCTCGTCGAGTACCTACGCGTCGCAGCCCAACTGGCCTATGAAGAACTCACTGATATCAGGCACGCGGAACAGGAATGAACCGAACTGAATTCGAACGCCGGCGCAGGCAGCTGATGCGCATGGTCGGCAAGGGCGGCATTGCCATTTTGCCAGCCGCCCCGGTACGCATGCGCAGTCGCGATGTTGAGTATCGCTTCCGCCAGGACAGCGATTTCTACTACCTGACAGGCTTCGCAGAGCCCGAAGCAGTCGCGGTGCTCGTACCCGGGCGGCCACAGGGCGAATACCTGCTGTTCTGCCGCGAACGCCACGCCGAAAAGGAGCTCTGGGACGGCAAGCGGGCGGGCCAGGACGGTGCCGTTGATGAATTCGGTGCCGACGATGCGTTTCCTATCGACGATATTGACGACATCATCCCCGGCCTCATCGAGGGATGCGATCGCGTCTATTACACGATGGGCATGTATTCGGATTTCGACTCGCGCATTGCCGACTGGGTTAACTCGTTGCGCACTGGCGCAGCGCGCGGCTTGCACACGCCGACCGAATTCGTCGCGCTCGATCATCTGTTGCACGACATGCGCCTGTACAAGAGCCGCAGCGAGATCTCAGCAATGCGCAAAGCCGCGAAAGTTGCGGTTGCCGCTCACAGGCGCGCAATGCAAATCACGCGACCGGGCATCTACGAGTATGAGGTCGAGGCGGAATTTCGCCACGAGTTCCGGCGCAACAGCGCCTGGGTGTCGTACAGCCCGATTGTTGGGGGCGGTGCCAACGCCTGCACGCTGCACTATGTCGAGAACGGCGACGTGCTCAAGGACGGTGACCTGCTGCTGATCGATGCTGGTTGCGAACTCGACTACTACGCCTCCGACATCACGCGCACATTTCCGGTCAATGGTCGTTTTTCGCCGGAGCAGCGCGCCGTGTACGAGATTGTGCTGGAAGCGCAGCTCGCGGCGATCGAGAAAACGGTAAAAGGCAATCACTGGAACGACCCGCACGACGCGGCGGTTCGTGTGATCACGAAGGGACTCAAGAAGCTCGGCCTGCTCGACGGTCCGCCGGCAAAACTGATCAAGGATGGCGCCTACAGGCAGTTCTACATGCATCGGACGGGCCACTGGTTGGGCATGGACGTCCACGATGTCGGCGACTACAAAGTTGGCGACGAATGGCGCGTTCTCGAGACCGGTATGGTGACGACGGTCGAGCCGGGCATCTACATCCCGAACAAACGCAATATCCCGAAACGTTTTCGCAATATTGGGGTCCGTATCGAAGACGACGTTGCGGTGACGAGTAAAGGACCCGATGTCCTGAGCAAAGGACTCCTCAAGGATCCTGACGAGATTGAGGCATTCATGGCGCGCGGATGAAGGAAAGGCACTACGACATTGTGATCGCCGGCGGCGGCATGATCGGCACGAGTCTGGCGCTCGCGCTAGCGCCGTTGGGTCTCAAGGTCGCCGTCGTCGAGGCGATCGAGCGGCAGGCAACCGCGCAGCCAAGTTTCGACGACCGCACAACCGCATTGTCCCGCAGCACACAACGGATGTTCACGGCGATGGGACTGTGGCCACAGATCGTTGCGGCCTCAACGCCAATTTCGAGCATTCACGTCTCTGATCAGGGCCGTTTCGGCTTCTCGCATATCGACGCAGACGAGCAGGGCGTGGAAGCGCTCGGCTATGTCGTGGTCAATCGCGTCTTGGGGAGCGTTTTACAGGACGCACTGGACCACACCTCAGGTATCGACGTGCTGTGCCCGGCCCGCATCACGGAGGTCGCAATTGCACCGGACGCGGCGACCGTGACCGTTGCAGGGGAAGACGATAAGGAAACCTCGCTGAGCGCTGCTCTGCTCGTCGCCGCTGACGGCGCAAATTCCGCGGTCCGCGAGATGCTCGGTATCACGGCAAGCAAGGACCATTACGGGCAGCGCGCCGTCATCGGCAACGTTTTGTCCGAGAGGCCTGTCGATAACGTGGCCTACGAGCGTTTTACCGAACAAGGTCCCTTAGCGATCCTGCCGATCGCGGAGGGTCGTGCCGGTTTCATCTGGACGGTGTCTGAAGATGATGCCGAACGCGTAATGAACCTGGATGACGAGGCGTTTCTCGCCGAGTTGCAGCGCGAATTCGGCTATCGCCTCGGCGAGTTCTCCCGAGTCGGCAAGCGCGCGGCATACCCGCTGATCCTTAGCAAGGCGATGCGCCTGACCGCAACCCGCAGCGTGTTGATTGGCAATTCGGCGCATGGCCTGCATCCGGTATCCGCGCAGGGGTTCAATCTGGGCATGCGTGATGTTGCGGCGATCGTTGACTGCATCGCCGACGCACAGGCTGGCGACAGCGACTTCGATCCGGGCAATGCCGCGATGCTGGAGCGCTACGCCGAGTGGCGCCGGGCCGATCAGAAGAAGCTCGTGCGGTTCACTGACGGTCTCGTGAAACTTTTCGGCAGCCGTCGGCGGCCGCTGCGGGCACTCAGAAACGTCGGCATGCTCGGTTTTGACCTGATTCCGGGCGTTCGTTCGGTATTCGCCAAGCACACGATGGGTCTGGCCGGACAGCTGCCCCGGTTGTCGCGTGGGGTCCCCTTGAAATGAACCGACGTTACGACATTGTTGTGGTCGGCGGAGGCGTCACGGGCCTGATGACGGCCGCATTGCTCGCGCGAGGGCCGCAGTCTGATGCAATGCGAGTCACACTCGTCGATGCCGGGCCGCGCCCGGTGTTTTCGGCCGATGATGAAGTCGCATTGCGCGTGTCAGCGATTGCGACCGGCACCGCCGAGCTCTTCGACTCCGTCGGTGCCTGGGATGCTATCGCTGCGATGCGCACCAGCGCCTATGAGGCGATGCATGTCTGGGACGCCAACGACACGCCCGAGAGTCAATCTGGACTGCACTTCGACGCCGCCGAATTCGCGGTATCCCAGCTAGGCTTCATCGTTGAGAATGTGTTGTTGCAACACGGCTTGCTGGAGTCGCTTGGCGATACATCGGTCAAGCTTCGCTTCGACACGCCGATACGGGCGATTCGCAAGGTTGCCCAGCAGTTCCGACTCGAGCTGAGCGACGATACGTCGCTTGATGCGGACCTCGTCGTCGCGGCGGACGGCGCCCGGTCTTTCGTGCGCTCCGCTGTCGGCATCGAAACCAAAGAGTGGCCCTACGAGCAGACTGCGTTCGTGACGCACTTGCGGCCCGAGCGGCCGCACCAGGCGACGGCATGGCAACGTTTCCTTCGTGACGGCCCGCTGGGCATTCTGCCGCTTGCTGACGGACGCGTGTCTGTCGTCTGGTCGACGACTCCGGCGATTGCGGAGCGCGCGCTTGCAGCCGGCGACGACGAGCTTGGCACCATGCTCACCGATGCCTCGGACCACGTGCTTGGCAAACTCGAAGTTGCCGGCCCGCGCGGCGCATTTCCGCTGTGTGCGCGACATGCACTGCGTTATGTACTGCCAAACCTCGCGCTTGTCGGCGACGCGGCTCACGCCATTCACCCACTGGCCGGGCAGGGCGCCAATCTCGGTCTGCAAGACGCAGCAAAGCTCGCAGACACCGTCACAGCAGCCATTGGTGATGGCCTGCACCCTGGCGACAAGCACGTTTTTCGCCGCTATGAGCGCGCCCGCAAGGGCGCAAATGCTACGATGTTGCACTTCATGACTGGCCTCAATCGCCTGTTTACGACAGACTCTGTGCTGGTCGGGGAATTACGAACGGCCGGAATGCGGGCCTTCAATCGCAGCGGTCCAATAAGAGAACGTGCCGTCAAGGTAGCGCTGGGCGTCAGCTGACGCCCGACTGAGGGGAACAATGAAGCAGCGATACGTCTACGTGCTTGCCGCGTTGCTGACCGTCGTTGGTCTGTCGGTGTTCCTGTACAAGTGGCAGGTGCTTGGCTTCCCGCTGGCCGCGGACCAGGAGCGTCCTGTCTGGACCATCGAGTCGGCCGTACACTTCGACAGCGGACCCGGAACGATCAAGGTGCAGCTGCATGTGCCGACGCTCACGCCGGGCTTCAGTGTGCTCAACCAGTACAACGTCTCACGTGGTTATGGCTTCAGCCTCAATTACGGCAGTGGCGGTCGCGAGGCGCAGTGGACGATTCGTCGCGCCGATGGTGCGCAGACGGTCTACTACCGGGTTTCCGTCTACGAAGACGCTGGCGTCGATGAGTCCGATACGATCCCGCCGTTTCCGCCTCGCCCCGTGATCAATGAGCCCCTCAACACGGCCGTCGACGTCCTGGTTGCGGACGTGCGCGATCGCTCTGCCGACACGTCATCATTTGCGACGGAACTGCTGCGCCGACTGAACGACCCGTCGCCGGATCCGAACGTCGAGCTGTTGTTATCGGGCGTCGCGTCCGAAACCGAGTTCGTTGGTATCGCAACGATGTTGCTTGCGGCTGCTCGTATCCCGGCTCGCGTCGTGCACGGACTGCCGTTGTCCGGCCGGCAGCGCAGTGCTGCCCTGGTGCCGTGGCTCGAGGTGCACGACGGCGACCAGTGGCTGTATTTCAATCCGGCAACGGGCGAGCAGACGCTGCCGGAACGTTTCTTCGTCTGGTGGCGCGGTAACGAACCGCTCGTCAGTGTCGAAGGGGGCAGCAACGTTCGGGTCGACTTCGCCGTACAGCAAACGCATCTCGATGCGATTGCCATTGCCGAGACACAGGCGGCGCAGCAGGATTCGAGCGCTTTTGATTTCTCGCTCTACAGCCTTCCGATTCGCACCCAGGCCGTGTACGCGGTGCTCCTCATGATTCCGATCGGGGCGCTCGTCATGGTTGTCATGCGCAACATCGTGGGAATTGACGCGTTCGGGACGTTCATGCCGGTGCTTATCGCGCTTGCGTTCCGGGAGACCAAGCTGTTTTGGGGCGTGATTCTGTTCACGCTACTGGTTGCACTGGGTCTGAGCATTCGCTTCCTGCTTGAACGCCTGCGGCTGTTGCTGGTCCCGCGCCTGAGCGCCGTGCTGATCGTTGTTGTGTTGCTGATGCTGTTTATCAGCCTGACCTCGCATCGGCTCGGTATGGAGACCGGTCTCTCGGTGGCCCTGTTCCCGATGGTGATCATCGCGATGACGATTGAGCGTATGTCGGTGGTGTGGGAGGAGCGCGGCGCAACCGATGCCATTCGCGCCGGACTTGGCAGTCTCGTGATCGCGGTCGGCGCCTACATCTTCATGGGTATCGCCGCCGTCGAGCATCTCGTTTTCACATTCCCTGAGCTGCTGCTTGTCGTGCTGGCGCTCGTGGTGCTTGCGGGCCGCTACACCGGCTATCGACTGACGGAACTCAAGCGCTTCAAAGCGCTGGGGAACGGCTGATGTTCGCGGCGGCGAAAAAACTGCGGGAAGCTGGCGTGCTCGGCCTCAATGAGCGCAACTCAGAGTTCATCATGCGTTTGAACCCGCGAAGCCTGTACCCGCGGGTCGACGACAAGGTGTTGACGAAACAGTTGGCGCTCGACGCCGGCATGCCGGTGCCCGATCTCTACGGGGTTATTGCCAACCAGGGCGAGGTCAGCACGTTCCCGGACATCGTCGCCAATCGCGAGAGCTTCGTTATCAAACCTGCCCAGGGCAGCGGCGGTGACGGCATTATCGTCATAACGGGGCGAAGCCAGCGCAAGCGTAATTGCTATCGGCTGTCGAGCGGCATGATCGTCTCCGAGGGCGAAGTCCTGTATCACCTGTCAAACATCGTTGGCGGTCAGTACAGCCTGAGCGGCAACCCCGACAAGGCGCTGATCGAGTACTGCGTCCGGTTCGATCCGGTGTTCGCCGACGTCTCCTACCAGGGTGTACCGGATGTTCGTGTTGTCGTGTACCGGGGTTATCCGGCCATGGCCATGGTCCGCCTGCCGACGCGGGCGTCGGACGGCAAGGCAAACCTGCACCAGGGGGCCGTTGGTGCAGGCATCGATATGGGCACCGGCAAGACGCTGAACGGTGTTCTCGACGATGAAGTTGTAGAGGACCATCCCGATACGGGTGCGCTGGTAGCCGGTCTCGAGATTCCGCACTGGTAATTCATTCTCGAGTCGTCGGCTAAGGGGTACGAAGTCACCGGGCTGGGTTATCTTGGTGTCGACATGGTGATCGACCGCGACCGCGGTCCGCTCATCCTCGAAATGAACGCGCGGCCCGGTCTCAATATTCAGATCGCGAACGGTGTTGGTCTGACCGATCGCATTTCACGCATCGACGCTATACACGATGCTAAAGCTCCGCCGGAGGAACGGGCTGCCGTTGCCCGGCGGGAATTCCAGCTCTAATGGGGAAATCAATGATTGCTCGTCTAAGTCTGTTTGTTGTCCTGGGGTTGATCTTTGTTGCCGGGTTCGCACCGGCAAATGCCGCCGATGAAGAAAAAGAAGCGAATCCGCTCGCGTCCCTGCCGCTGCGGCACATCGGACCAGCCATTACGTCGGGCCGCATCTCGGACTTCGCGTTCTATCCTGGCGGCGATCACGAGTTCCTGGTCGGCGTGGCATCGGGCAACCTTTTCAAGACCGACAACGCTGGCATCACCTGGACACCGATTTTCGACAACGAGGGATCCTATGCCATCGGTGTTGTCGAGCTGGATCCTAACGATACGAAAACGATCTGGGTTGGCACCGGCGAAAACAACGCGCAGCGCAGCGTCGCCTACGGCGATGGCGTCTACAAGTCGACCGACGGAGGCAAGAGCTGGAAGAATGTCGGCCTTAAGAACTCCGGGCATATCAGCCAGATCTGGATAAACCCGGACGACTCCGACGAAGTTCTCGTCGCCGCGCAGGGACCGTTGTGGAACGACGGCGGCGATCGGGGCCTGTATCGCACGACCGATGGTGGCGAGTCGTGGGACCGCATTCTCGAGATCGACAAGCACACGGGCGTCAACGAATTCGTGGTCGACCCGCGTAACCCCGACATCATCGTGGCCTCGAGCTACCAGCGCCGCCGGCATGTCTGGGTATTGATCAACGGCGGCCCTGGCAGCGGCATTCACAAGAGTATGGATCGCGGCAAGACCTGGACCGAGGTGACGTCAGGCTTGCCTTCGGATCACATGGGCCGCATCGGCCTCGCCGGCGCGCCAAGTGAGCCCGACATGATCTACGCGATCGTCGAGGCAAACGATGACGAGAAGGGCGTGTATCGCTCGACCGATTTCGGCAGCAACTGGACCAAGCAATCGTCGTACATGACGACCAGCCCACAGTATTACAACGAGCTCGTCGTCGATCCGCACAACGCCGAACGTGTCTACGCGCTGAATACGTTCACGATGAAGTCCGAGGACGGCGGCAAGACGTTCGCGGCGCTCTCTCTGGACCATCGTCACGTCGATGATCATGCGCTCTGGATCGATCCCGAAAACACCAAGCACCTGTACATCGGCGGTGATGGCGGCATCTACGAGTCCTGGGATCGCGGTAACACGTGGCGCCACGTGCGTAACCTGTCGATCACGCAGTTCTACCGCATTCAGCCTGACTACGCGGAGCCGTTCTATAACGTGTGTGGCGGAACCCAGGACAACAACTCGTTGTGCGCGCCATCACGCACGACCGTTGTGCATGGCATTACGAACTCCGACTGGACCCTGGTGCTTGGCGGCGACGGTTATGAACCGCAGTTTGACCCGACAGATCCGGACATCCTGTATGCGCAGTACCAATATGGCGGACTCGCTCGCTACGATCGCCGCACGCGGGAACGTGTTTTCATCGTGCCGCATCCGGAAAGCGGTGAGAACAACTACAAGTGGAACTGGAATACGCCGCTGCTCGTGAGTCCGCACGATCCGAAGCGTCTCTACTACGCGGCCGAGTATTTGTTCCGGTCCGACGACCGCGGCGATAGCTGGCGCAAGATCAGCCCCGACCTGACACGCCAGCTTGACCGCAACAAGCTCGACGTCATGGGACGCGTGTGGGGCATCGACACCATTGCCAAGAACGATTCAACCTCGATCTACGGCAGCGCCATTGGCCTCAGCGAGAGCACGTTGCAGGAAGGCCTGATTTACGTCGGTACCGACGACGGTGTGCTTAATGTCACCGAGGACGGTGGATCGACCTGGCGCCGCACGACGAAGTTCGACAAGGTTCCGGACATGTCCTACTTCGAGGACGTGCTGGCGTCGTCACATGATGCCGACGTTGTTTATGCGGTCTTCGATAACCACAAGCGAGGCGACTACAAGCCCTATGTACTGCGGTCCGACAATCGCGGCCGCACGTGGAAGTCGATTACAAGCGATCTTCCCGAGTGGGGATCCGCGCACACGATTGTCGAGGATCACGTCAATCCCAACCTGCTGTTTGTCGGCACTGAGTTCGGTCTGTTCTTCACGCAAGACCGTGGCGGCTCGTGGCACCAGCTCAAGGGTAACTTCCCGACGATTTCTGTCCGCGATATCGAAATCCAGGCGCGAGAGAACGACCTCGTCGTCGGCACCTTTGGTCGCGGCATCTACATCCTCGATGACTACACGGCACTGCGAACCAGCGCTGCTTCGCTCGACAGCATGCAGCTGTTCGAGGTACGCGATCCGTGGCTCTACATCGAGGGGGATATCTGGGACGGTCGCGAAAAAGGTTCGATGGGTGCCGCGTTCTTCACGGCGCCGAATCCGCCCAACGGGGCCGTATTCACGTACTACCTCGAGGACGGTGTGAAGTCGCGCAAGGCCGTGCGCCGCGAGCGCGAGATCGAAATCGAGAAAGCGGGTGGGGATACGCCGTATCCGTCCTGGGACGCGCTGCGCACCGAGGATCGAGAGCAGGACCCGGCCGTGTACCTCGTCATTCGCGATCCCGCCGGCCAGCTCGTTCGCAAGGTCAAAGGCAATGCCGGCAAGGGCCTGCACCGAACAGCGTGGGACCTGCGCTTACCGCCGCCCGATCCGGTCAATCTCGCTGACACCGGTGAAAGACCTTATTGGGTGCCTGATCCGGCCGGCCCGATGGTCATTCCGGGTGACTACACCGTAAGGCTCGCCGTGCTGCGTGATGGCGCGCTCGAAGAGACCGGCGACGCGCAGACGTTCACTGTGAAGTCGCTCGACACAAGCCCTGAGATCACGCCCGATCGTCGTGCATTGCAAGCGTTCCAGATTAAGGTCGCGAACCTGCAGCGCGCGGTCGCGGGCAGCTCGAGAGCGATTGCCGAACTCGAGAATCGTATCGCGCATATGCGTGCCGCGATTGTCGAAACGCCGAGCGCCGGTGAAGCAGAGCGTGACCTGTTGCATCAGCTCTCGATGCGCCTTGCCGACATCAGTGTCGCCATCAACGGCGACGGAACGATTGGCGGCCGCAACGAGCCGATACCCATGTCGATCGCTTCGCGTGCATCGAATCTCTATGGCGGTCTCGTTTACTCGCAGGCGCCTGCGGGCGGGAATTACAAAGACTCCTATGCGGTTGCTGCACAGGAGTTTGCCGTGGCGCTGCAGGCACTACGAACCTTGTCGACCGATCTTGTCGCTCTCGAGAATGCACTTGAGCTCAAGGGCGCGCCATGGACGCCAGGCCGCATTCCTGACTGGACTGACGACTAAGCGGCTCCATCGCGATCGCACACAGGGTGGAGGGGTAGATCGCTGCGCAGGTGAGTCACTGCGTAGCGATCCACTTGTCCATGCGCTGCTCGAGAATGTCGAGCGGCAGGGCACCGGCGCCAAGCAACTCGTCGTGGAAAGCCCGGATATCGAATCGCTCGCCGAGCTCGAGTTCGGCACGGGAACGTAGCTGCAGGATCTTGAGCTGACCAATCTTGTAGGCGAGCGCCTGCCCGGGCCACACGATGTAACGGTCCACCTCATTGGCAATATCGTGCTCGGTTTTCGCCGCATTGTCGGTGAAGAAGTCGATGGCCTGCTGGCGCGTCCAGCCCTTGTAGTGGATGCCGGTGTCGACTACGAGACGCACTGCACGCCACATGTCGTAGGTCAGCTGGCCGAACCGGGAATAGGGGTCCTCATAGAGGCCAAGGTCGTAGCCGAGGCGCTCGCTGTATAGCCCCCAGCCCTCCACGAACGCGGTGAACCCCGTAAAACGACGGAACTCGGGCATCTCGCCGAGTTCCTGCTGCAGCGCAATTTGCAGGTGATGGCCAGGCATGGCCTCGTGCACGCTCAGTACCTCGATCTCGTACTTCGGACGTACTTCCGGCATGTAAAGGTTCACCCAGTAGATACCCGCTCGACTGCCGTCCGCCGCAGGTCGCGAGTAATAAGCCGTCGTCGTATCGGGCGCGATCGAGTCCGGTATCGGTTTGACGCCATAGGGCATGCGCGGCAGCTTGCCGAACAGCTTTACCAACTCGGGATCGATGCGTTTGCTGGTCGCGAGATATTCCTGGTAGAGGTCATCCGGATTGTCGAAGTAGAACTGTGGATCCGTGCGCAGGTACTCGAGGAACTCCTGGAACGTGCCCTCGAAACTAACCTCCGCGATGACCTGCATCATCTCGTCGCGAATTCGCTTGACCTCGTCGAGCCCGATGCGATGAATCTCGTCGGGCGTCAATCGCGTGGTCGTGTACGAGCGCGCACGAAACTCGTACCAGGCGCTGCCGTTCGGCAGGTCGGATAAACCAATACTCTCGCGTGTGGCGGGCAGGTACTTGTTATTGAAATACCGATCGAGCTTGCGATACGCGGGTATTACGGTGTCCTCGATGATCTCGATCGCCTCGGCGCGCAAGCGCTCCCTGTCCGCGGCGGAGAACGCTTCGGGGATACTCTCGAACGGTCTGAAGAACGGGCTGTCAGCGGGAAACTCGACAACCTGCGCAGCGATCTGGTCCGGGATCCGTTCCATCACGATGCGCGGCGGTACGAGGCCCGATTTGCGGCCTTGCTCGGCGAGCGCAATGGTCTGGTCGATCACGTCATCGATTTTGCTGAGGCGAGCAAGCCAGTCGTCGTAGTCCTGCAGCGTGGTGATGCGTACCTGGTTCGCCAGGTTGTCCATGTTCTGCACGCCACCGCGCTGCGAAAACGGCAGCAAGTGGGCGTTGAACCGATACTCATCGACCTGGTCCTCAAGGTGCCGGCGAAACAGCTCGTGATTGAGCTGATCAGCTTCGCTCAATCCACTGCGGTCGATCGCGTAGACACGCCGTAAGAATGCTTTCGTGTCCTGTCGCCGCTGTTCGATCGCACCGAGACTCATATCGCCCCATTCCTGGTTGCGACGCCGGTCGCCCATGGTTGAAGCCATGACTGGTGCGCTGGCGAGCGTCCATTCCCAGTGTTCGTCCAGAAGGGTTTCGAATTCTGTCGCAGCGTCCGCGTGAGCTGCAGTCGACGCAGCGAAGAGCACCAGTGCGAGTCCAAGACCACGAAAAACCATGCCAAGCCCCTGATTTATGGAGCCCGCATTGTTACCGTCCGGGTTCCCGGTGGCAACCGGCTGGGGCATTGGCTATGATTCGATCACTGATCCATAGCGGCCGCAGAAGAGACCCCGTTGAATCGGGGCGCCGAAGGCGCAACTCGCTCGGAAACGCTCAGGCAGAAGGACTGCGTTCGCTGATCAGCTCTGGAGAGAGGCCTGAATGGCCCACCGAAGGGGTATGCGGCAGGGGATATCCCAGGCCATTGATCTCTCAGGTATACAAGGACAGAGGGGCGGCAGGCA
>JAAUXZ010038925.1_pt1 | contig 12317 bp, 12 predicted proteins | sample 7278131 | NCBI WGS metagenome assembly JAAUXZ01 (sample SAMN14350119, study PRJNA611818) | marine sediment metagenome | isolation source: surface marine sediment (3m) | place: French Polynesia: Moorea | collected 2018-08
CAAGAGCGATGAACTGATGATGCAGTTTTTTCGGGAAGTAACGCGTGCCGATGGCAAAATTTAGGAAAAATTCGGATAACCAGCAGACTCTTGATGCGCTAAACTATGCGGTGCCTATTTTTACCATGCCGGCTATAGAACCCGTGCTGGCCGAACTGTTAAACCTGACAAGAAATATCCGCTATGAACTGGTTTGAGAAATTACTGCCGTCGAAAATTAGAACTACCGGAGCCGTAGACAAGAAAAATGTACCCGAGGGATTGTGGGCAAAGTGCGACGCCTGTGACTCAATCATTTTTCGTGCCGAGCTTGAGCGCAATCTTGAAGTTTGCACCAAATGCGACAACCACATGCGCATCGGCGCGCGCAAGCGGCTTGAAGGTTTTTTCGACGAGGAAAATCGTTTTGAAATTGCGCCTGACATGGAAGCGGTCGACCCACTGAAGTTCAGAGATAGTAAAAGATATCGTGATCGCCTGATTCAGGCCAAAAAGCTGACCGGTGAAAACGATGCCCTTGTGGTTATGCAGGGTTCTGTGATGGGCGTAGAGATGGTTGCCGGTGCCTTCGAGTTCCGATTTATGGGTGGATCGATGGGCTCCGTGGTTGGCGAAAAGTTTGTCAGGGCTGTCGATGCTGCAATCGAGAACGAGATCCCGCTGATTTGTTTCACCGCCAGCGGTGGTGCTCGCATGCAGGAAGGTTTGTTTTCGTTGATGCAAATGGCGAAAACCAGTGCCGCATTAACCCGCTTGTCTGAAAAGGGCTTGCCCTACATTTGTGTACTCACCGATCCAACCATGGGCGGTGTGTCTGCCAGTTTCGCGATGTTAGGCGACATTCAGATTGGTGAGCCCGGCGCTCTGGTCGGTTTCGCCGGTCAGCGTGTGATCGAGCAAACAGTGCGAGAGAAGCTGCCTGAGGGATTCCAGCGCGCTGAGTTTCTGCTCGAGCATGGTGCGCTCGATATGATTGTTGACCGTCGCGACATGCGTGAAAAGATCAGCTCACTCTGTTCGATGATGCTGGGGCAGGTCGCCTGATTTAATCTTCCTGGCTGCTATCTGAGTTAAAACCTCTCTCTTCTGATGCGCTTTGACAATCTCCAGCAGTGGCTGGATTGGCAGACAGAATTGCATGGGCAAGTCATAGACCTTGGCCTCGATCGTGTCAAAGCGGTAGCCGATCGCCTGCAGCTGGGGCGTATCGCCAACACCCAGATCATTGTCGCCGGTACCAACGGTAAAGGCTCCACGGTGGCAGCCTATGAGCACTGGTTGCTGCAAAACAATTATACCGTCGGTTGTTACACCTCTCCGCATCTGCTTCATTACAACGAGCGCATACGTTTGAACGGCGAAATGGCCAGTGATTCAGCTATTTGCGCGGCTTTCGAAGCCATTGATCAGGCTCGGGGCGATATATCGCTGACTTATTTTGAGTTCGGTACCCTGGCGGCGTTGTGGCTGATCAATCATCAGCAGCCTGATTTTGCGCTACTGGAAGTCGGATTGGGCGGGCGCCTCGATGCCGTTAACATCATCGACGCCGACCTGGTCCATTTGACACCCATCGGACTCGATCATCAGGCATGGCTTGGCAATGACCGTGAATCTATTGGATTTGAAAAGGCAGGTGTTCTCAGGGAGTCTATACCGGTCATTGTTGCTGATATCGATCCACCGCAGTCGGTCACACAAAAAATCGATTCCCTGCATTGTCGCGCCAGTTATATCAATACTGATTTCACGGTTGAAAACCTCGGTAATCGGGAGTTCATCTGGCGCAGCAATGATTTGGAGCTACAGTTGTACTCGCCGCTGCACGGATTTCACCAGATACAGAATCTGGCCGCGGTGGTCGCCGGGCTTCATCAGCTGTTGGATCTGCGTCAGTTTGATGAAGCCAGCATCAGGAAAAAATTTGAAAGATTGCAACTCGCTGGAAGATTCCAGTTAGTATTGTCTGAGCCTCGCGTTTTTGTTGATGTGGGCCACAATGAGGACGCCGCCAGAGTGCTTGCAGCGTCTTTGTCCGATGTCAGGCAAGCAGGTGATCAGGTTACCGTCATTCTTGGTATGCTGGAGGACAAGGATAGTGCTGCTTTTGTCAGCCAGCTACTTGACGTTGTCGATCACTGGATTCTGGTGGGTCTACCGGGTGAACGGGGAATGGCGGCAAGTCAATTGCAGCAACGCCTCTCGGAATTACTGGTGGCCGAGCAGTGTTTCGAAACAATGAATGAGACGCTTGATCAACTCCTGATTTCAGCGGGAGATAAAGATATACTATTAGTAACTGGTTCATTTGTTACCGTGGAATCCTTTCAGCAGGCTCTCAGCAACCGTACTCACTGACATGGATCAAAATCTGAAAAACCGGCTGGTGGGAATTGTAGTGATTTTTTCGCTGGCGGTGATTTTTTTACCCATGATTCTCGATGGTTCCGGGGTTCGTCAGCGCCAGGTCGAAGTGGTGATCCCGCCCAAACCGAACATTAAACCCAAGGTTGATTTGCAGCAAAAGGTGGAAGCCGCGGAACAGCGTGCTGCCGCTATCCCGGAGGTTACCGTTGCAATGGTTGACGAAAACAGCCCTGTCGCAGTGGAACCCGAGCCTACACCCCAAGTTGAAGAAGCAGCGAAAGAGCCGGAGCCCGCACCGAAGCCGAGCGCAGATACAGCGGTCGAGACTCCGAAATCTGGTGGTGTTACCTGGGTATTACAGGTCGGCAGTTTTCAGGATCGCAGCAAGGCGTTGGCTGAGCGAGATCGCGTACGAAAATCAGATATCTCTGCGGTATTCGTCGAGCAGTTCAATCTGAATGGCAAGTCTACGTATCGGGTTAGATTAGGGCCATTCGTTAATCGAGACCGGGCACGCGTGGCGCAAAACAAAATCAAGGCAAAATATAACATCGATGGAATTATCCTGAAGTATGAAAGATAATCCTGCCTTTCCATCTGCAACTGTTCAGTTACTGGTTATGCTTGCAAACTCCCGGGTTGTCCTCTCATGAGTTGGCTGGATATCGTTATTCTGGTCATTATCGGGCTTTCCGCATTGATCAGCCTGGTGCGTGGATTCGTCAAGGAATCGATATCTCTGGTTAGCTGGATACTGGCAGGCGTGGTTGCACTGCGCTATTTCTCCGCGCTTGCGGGTTTGTTGGAGCCCTATGTGGCCAACGAAATGTTACGTAACATGTCCGCCTTCGGCTTACTGTTCGTGGTAACTCTGATTATCGGTGCCATTGTTAATTTCATGATGAGTCAGCTGGTCAGCAAGACCGGCTTGAGCGGAACGGACAAGGCACTGGGTGTCGTTTTCGGTGCAGCGCGGGGCGTTTTGATTGTTACCATGGTGGTATTGCTGGCTAGCCAGACGCCGATGCCTTCGACCGAATGGTGGCAGGATTCGCTCAGCGTCGAGTATTTTCAGCAAATGGCGGAATGGATTAAAGGCATCATTCCGGACGACGTCGCTTCCAACTTTAATTTCAATTGAGACCAGGCCCTGAATTATGTGCGGAATTGTCGGACTAGTTAGCCAGCATCAGGTCGCGCAGACGATCTACGATTGCCTGCTGGTGTTACAGCATCGAGGTCAGGATTCTGCCGGTATCGTTGTCAGTGACGGCAGCCAGCTCAACCTGCGCAAGGATAATGGGCAGGTCAGCGACGTTTTCCAGAATCGACATATGTTAGGCCTGAGTGGCACCATGGGTATCGGCCATGTGCGTTATCCGACCGCTGGCTGTTCTTCCTCCGCCGAAGCCCAGCCGTTTTATGTTAATTCGCCCTACGGAATTACGCTCGCTCATAACGGCAATTTAACCAATGTGGATGAGTTGAAAGCCGAGCTTTACCAGTCAGACCTGCGTCATATCAATACCGACTCTGATTCAGAGGTGTTGCTGAATGTGTTTGCGCACGAGTTGCAAAGTAGCGGTAGCCTTAATCTCACGGCAGATGAAATTTTTACCGCGGTGGCTGAAACCCACCGCCGCATCGAGGGTGCCTATGCCGTGGTGGCAATGCTTACCGGTAAAGGCGTGGTTGCGTTTCGCGATCCACACGGTATTCGTCCACTGGTTTATGGACGTCGGCAGACTGATCAGGGCGAAGAGTATATGGTTGCCTCCGAGAGTGTCGCGCTGCAGACCAGCGGTTTTGAAATGGTTGCTGATATCAAACCCGGTGAAGCGGTTTTTATCGATAATGAGGGCCAGATTCACATCAAGCAGTGTGCCAGCAACACCAAGCTGACTCCCTGTATATTCGAATACGTTTACCTGGCGCGTCCCGATTCGGTAATCGACGATATATATGACTACAAAGCAAGGCTCCGTATGGGTGTGAAGCTGGCGCAAAAAATACTGCGAAGCAATCCTGATCACGACATTGACGTTGTGATTCCGATACCGGATACCAGTCGACCTTCGGCGATGGAGCTGGCGTTTCACCTCGGGGTCAAGTATCGCGAGGGTTTTATCAAGAACCGCTATATCGGTCGTACCTTCATCATGCCGGGACAGAAAATGCGCAAGAAGTCGGTGCGCCGCAAGCTTAACCCGATCGATATTGAGTTCAAGGGTAAAAATGTGTTGCTGGTGGACGACTCCATCGTCAGAGGTACCACCTCGCGACAGATTATTCAGATGGCACGTGAAGCAGGTGCTGAAAAAGTGTATCTCGCGTCGGCGGCACCGCCGGTGCGCTACCCGAATGTTTATGGCATTGACATGCCGGTAGCAACGGAACTGGTTGCCAGTGGGCGCACTGAAGAAGAAATTGCCGAATATATAGGCGCCGACTGGTTGATCTACCAGGACCTCGAAGATCTCATAGATGCTGTACAGCGCGGCAACAGGGCGATCAAGGAGTTCGATTGCTCCTGTTTTAACGGCGAGTATGTCACCAATACCATCGACGACAGTTATCTTGATCGTGTCAGCAGTCAACGCAGCGATATGGCCAAGGAAAAGGTGGAAGCTCGTATCGGTGCTGCCGGTATGGAGCTGCACAATAACGTTTGATGACCCGCGATCAGGTCATCAGCGCAATTTCTGATCGACTCGGTGACAGCTCGATAATCGACCCGCAGTGTGGTTTGGTAGTGGTTGATCCATCCACTCAAACCCTGGAGCTGTTTGTTGTCGACTCCGATGCATCGCAGCAATATGCTGTCTCCACAGCCAGAAACGGTCTCGGCAATCAAACTGACTCCTTTCAAACCCCAACCGGCGTTCATGTTGTCGCCGACAAAATAGGCGCCAATGAACCCAACGGCATGGTATTCCGGGGTCGCAAAGCTACCGGTGAACTCGCTGCCGATATGGATAATCAGCAAGAAGATCAGATAACCTCGCGCATTCTCTGGTTGCGTGGGCTGGAGCCGGGATTCAACCAGGGCGGTGATCAGGACAGTTTCGATCGTTATATTTATATTCACGGAACCAGTGACGAGCAGCGAATTGGCAAGCCCGTATCTGCCGGTTGCGTGCGTATGCGAAACGACGATGTAATCGAGTTGTTTGATCGTGTCGAGATCGGCGCTGTGGTGTTGATTCTGGACACTTGATGTCCTTTAGTCCCATTCGATAGCAACTTCAGGTGCACGGCCAAAGGTAACCTTGACAGACTGGTGCGCTCGACCTATTGTCTGGGCAACGGCGCCGATTTGTTTCTCGGCTTGCAGGCGCCTGAACCGGGATTTGCGGTTTGAATAAATGTGCTAAAGAGGGTGATGGTTGCAATGCCTTGTCCCCCTTGCGAGTGTATTGATAGGGGTGAATATCATGAACGAACAATCTCCTGGTTTTGACTCCCTGGCCATCAGGGCAGGGCAGCAGCGTACGCCTGAAGGAGAACACAGCGAAGCCATCTTCGCGACTTCCAGTTTTGTCTTTAGCAACGCCCAGCAAGCGGCCGACCGCTTTGGCGGGGAAGAGCCGGGCAATATCTATGGGCGATTTATCAATCCCACGGTGAATGCATTTGAACGACGCCTGGCCGCGCTGGAGGGTGGTGAAGCCTGTGTCGCAACCGCTACCGGCATGGCCGCGATCATGAGTGTCTGCGTTGCGCTACTCAAACAGGGTGATCATATTGTCAGCTCGCCATCCATTTTTGGCACGACAAATACCCTGTTTAACAAATACCTGCCACGCTTTGGTATCCGGACCGATTTCGTCGATATCACCGATCTTGAAGGCTGGCGAAAAGCCCTTAAGCCCGAAACCCGGTTACTATTCGTTGAATCTCCGTCCAACCCGATGACCGAAGTCGCTGACCTCAGGGCGTTGTCCGAACTGGCACATGAGAATGGCAGTTTGCTGGTGGTTGATAATTGCTTTTGCTCACCGGCCCTGCAGCAACCCATTGCTTTGGGCGCCGATTTGGTAATCCACTCCGCGACTAAACATCTGGATGGTCAGGGCCGTATCCTGGGCGGTGCGGTAGTTGGAGATCAACAGCTGGTCGCTGAGGAAGTTTTTGGAGTGGTGCGCACCACAGGACCTACGATGAGTCCTTTTAATGCCTGGGTAGCGCTTAAGGGGCTCGAAACCCTGAAGTTACGCATGGATGCTCATTGTGTCGCGGCGCAACAAGTCGCTGAGTATCTTGCCTCGCATGCCAATGTCGAAGCGGTCAACTACCCCGGACTGGCTGACCATCCCCAGCATGAGTTGGCAGCCAGGCAACAGTCCGGATTTGGTGCAGTGTTATCGTTTCGTGTGAAGGGTGGCCGGGAAAACGCCTGGAAGGTGATCGACAGTACTGAAATGCTGTCGATCACGGGTAACCTTGGAGATGTCAGAACCACTATTACCCACCCGGCGACGACTACCCACGCCAGAGTTGATGACGAGACGAAAATCCGCGTCGGCATTACAGAGAATCTGATCCGGGTCTCCGTTGGTTTGGAGACCACCGATGACATCATCACCGATCTGGCACGAGGACTCGATTCATTGTGAATCTGTACCAACAGCTCACTGAAGCCCTCGAGACAAAAGATCCGCTGAAAAAATGTCGTCTGGTTTTTCAACTCAATGATGACTGGGTGGCTGGTAAGCTCGAGCGTTCGGACAGTACACCGATCCAGAGCTTTGATGATGTTGGTAGGCCGCAGCATCCTCAGTTGGTTGATCCGAAAGAGCTGGAAAGACGCTCGATGGCGACACCACAGGGCAGGATTCTGTTTTTGCACGCCTTTGCCCATATCGAATTCAATGCCATCAATATTGCGCTTGATGCAGTGTATCGGTTTAGACACATGCCTGAGCAGTTTGTAACCGACTGGTTGCAGGTCGCAAGCGAGGAAGCGAAACACTTCACTCTGATCGAGGCCGAGTTGAAAAATCGTGGCAGTTTTTACGGCGAATTCTCGGCACACCGGGGATTGTGGGATATGGTGTGCAAGACACGTCATGATGTGCTGCACCGTATGGCGCTGGTGCCGCGAGTCATGGAAGCACGTGGTCTCGACGTAACGCCATCAATGATCTCTAAATTTAAGCAACAAAATGATCAGGCGGCGGTTGAGATACTTGAGGTGATTTATCGTGACGAGATCAATCACGTTCGCATTGGTAATGACTGGTACAAGTACCTGTGCGAGCAGCAATCGCTTGATCCCGCTGATACGTTTAGCGGTTTGATTCAGAGTTATCTTGGCGATGGCTTGCGCGGTCCCTTTAATCGGTCGGCACGCCTACAGGCGGGTTTCTCGGAAGAAGAAATGACCTGGCTGGAGACAAAATAAAGGATGTAGTCGACGACTACATCCCTTTAGGTTTTTAACAATTGGATTTATTTGGCGAGACTATTGAGCCGGCGCAGTCGTCGGCATAGTCAGCGGCATTGCCATCATGTTAAACATTGGCTGCATGCTTTGTGGATTCATCATCCAGTTGATACGCGGGGTATACCAGTTCGGATCAGCCATCTGGGTGATGGGGGCATAAAATGCCGGATTCATCGAGGCTGCCATCCAACGGTTGTAATAGTTGGGATCAGCCATTTTCATCATCGGCTGGTACATTGCCGGGTTCATGGGTGCCATCATCCAGTTCATGTACATGCCGGGATTCATCATTTTGAACATGACGCGGCTCATCTTGTTGAAATCGGTCATGCCACGCATCCAGGTGTCCCACATAACGGGTTCAGTCGCACATTTTGACATGACGTGGATGGTTCTGGGGTCATTCACTATTGTCATCAGCTGCGCAAACCGGGCGGGATCGGCCATCGTGTCAGCCATGACTTCCATATCGGTAAATGCTTTCAGGTAGGGACGAATATCGTCAAATTCAGATGAATCGGTTGCGGCACACTCACCATAGTATTTTTTTGCCAGCTCAAACTTGTGCTCGGTATAGTTTTGCGTTTCGCTGGTTCCATCGTTAGCCACAACAGCTGGACTGGCAAAGCCGATAAGAATCGCCAACAGCCCGGCGACGCCGTTTTTCATTACTTTTGTTATTTCAGTCATCACTTCCTCCGGTGGAAGGTTTACGATGACAAAATAATATCAAGTTTTTCTAATATACTTATATACCCCGCTTGGAGTAGGGAAATACCTGATTGGTCAGATGCCTAAAAACGGAAATCGGAGAGCTGAAAACCGGATTCGGAAGTCCAGCTGAGGTAGCTGGGACCTGGAGACCAGTCGCCTAGTACGTATCTGACACGCCCATTTCCATGGTCGTGACGTGCCGGACGATGGGTGTGGCCATGTATTAGAAAATCAATGTCGTATTGATCGAAGCAGTCGGTGACTGCGTGCTCGTTGGTATCCATGATTTGCGTGTTTTTCTCCTTCATTGCCGCCTTGCTGTCATTTCTCAGTGCAGCAGCAATTGCCTTTCTTTCTTCGAGGGGTTTGGCGAGAAAGTTTTGTTGCCATTCGCTTTCCCTCACCATTGCGCGAAAATTTTGATAGTCGATGTCGTCGGTACAGAGGATATCGCCATGCAGTAAAACCACTTTTTGCGTGCCGAGCATGAGCTGTATTGGTTCCTGCAGAATTTTCAGACGGTGCCTGTCAGCGAAAGCGCTACCGATCAAAAAGTCGCGATTACCGGCAATAAACGAAACCTCGCAATTCGCTGAGAGCTGATCCAGGGCGTCCAGAAAGTTTTGATTTTCGGTAGCTGGATCATCGTCTCCGAGCCACACCTCGAAAAGGTCACCCAGTATATAAAGCTGGCGGGCGCATGATGCCCGCTTTTGCAGAAAATTGATGAGCAGACGGGACGTTTCCGTCCCGTCGCTGATTAAATGGCAGTCCGAGATGAATAGAATTTCATCTGCTTCAGACATGATTGCTATTTATTGTTTGGTAACGGCCGTAATGGTAATGGTCTCCAGCGGTACATTCTGGTGATGGCCCTTGTTGCCGGTGGCAACTTTTGCAATCTCATCAACCACGTCCATGCCGTCAACCACCTTGCCAAATACCGCGTAACCCCAGCCCTGCATGGACTCGCTGCTGAAGTTAAGAAAATCATTATCGGTATGGTTGATGAAAAATTGTGAAGTCGCCGAGTGTGGATCGCTGGTCCTTGCCATTGCGAGACTGCCGCGAACATTCTGCAAGCCGTTTTTGGCCTCGTTTTCGATGGGTGTACGTTTACTTGGCTTGTCCTGCATGTCAGCAGTAATGCCACCACCCTGAATCATGAAACCGGGAATAACGCGGTGGAAAGTGGTGTCGACGTAGTAGCCATCTTCGACGTAGGCAAGAAAGTTTTCGGTGGAAATCGGCGCATGTGCGGCGTCGAGCTCGATGGTAATGTTGCCCATGGTTGTTTCGATCAAAACAGTAGGATTGTCACCAGGATTAGCGGCTGTTGAATCATTCATTGGTTGCGTACCTTTAATGTGTGGAAAGAGAACCAGGGAGAGGATGGCTACTACCACCGCGGCGAGCGGCAATACAATCTTGGCCTGCATTGTCTATCGTATCCCAACGTTCAAAAGAACCGCGGATTCTACTGCTTTGCCGGAAACTTGGAAAGTTGATGTGTCTGCCCGGATATATCGGATGCGGGTAACTTTGGCATCGATTAAACTCTCGCTTTTTTAATCCGCACATTGCCTCCATGTTGAAAATCTACAACAGCCTGAGCCGAGAGAAAGAAATCTTCCAGCCAATGGTCGAGGGTCAGGTAAAAATGTATGTCTGTGGTATCACGGTTTATGACTACTGCCATATTGGCCATGCACGATTCATGGTTGTATTCGACATGGTCTACCGATTCTTGATGCACCTGGGTTATGAGGTCACATATGTTCGAAATATTACCGATATCGACGACAAAATAATCGCCCGGGCCGATGAAAATGGCGAATCGATTGGTCAGCTGACCGAACGTTTTATCAACGCGATGCATGAAGATACCGATGCGCTGGGTGTTCTGCGACCCACTGTAGAACCGCGCGCAACGGATACTATCGAGGGCATGCTGGAAATGATCGATACCCTGATCAAAAAGGGATTTGCGTATCAGGCAGACAACGGTGATGTATATTTTTCGGTTAATCGCTTTGATCGATATGGTCAGTTATCCGGGAAAAAACTTGATGAACTGCGTGCCGGCGAGCGGGTCGACGTCGACCAGCACAAGGGTGATCCGCTGGATTTCGTTTTATGGAAATCGGCAAAAGCCGGGGAACCCAGCTGGCCATCGGCTTTTGGAGACGGGCGTCCAGGTTGGCACATAGAATGTTCGGCAATGTCTACCCAGATCCTCGGTAATCACTTCGATATCCACGGTGGCGGCCAGGACCTTCAATTTCCCCATCACGAGAACGAAATAGCACAAAGTGAGTGCTGTACCGGTGAGACTTTCGTTAATTACTGGATGCATAATGGCTTTGTGCGGGTGAATGAAGAAAAAATGTCGAAGTCGCTGGGTAACTTTTTCATCATTCGCGACGTATTGCAGAGTTACAAGGCCGAGGAGATACGCTATTTCATCATCAGTAGTCACTATCGAAGCCAATTAAATTATTCGGAAGCCCAGCTCGACAATGCACGCTCAGCTTTGCAACGGTTTTACTCGACCTTGCTGGAAACAAATCCGGTGCAGCCCGATGAGACTGTCGGTGTCGAATATCGTCAGCGATTCGACGAAATGATGAGCGACGATTTTAACAGTGCTGGGGCACTGGCTGTCCTCTTTGATCTGGCACGCGACATTAATCGTATCCACACAGCTCAACCCGGGGAGGCTGCTCAACTGGCCGGATTATTAAAATACCTGGGCGGTGTTCTCGGTCTGCTGCAGGATGATCCGCAAAGTTATCTGAAATCGCAGGCTGGTAGTCAACAGGGATTAACCGATGAGGCCATCGATGGTCTGTTGGCGGAACGACTGGAAGCCCGCCAACAGCGAAATTTTGCGCGTGCCGATGAAATACGCGATGAACTCACGGCGGCTGGTATTGTCATTGAAGATAGTGCGGAGGGTAGCCGTTGGAGGCGATCCTGAGGGATAGAATCAGGTTGGCTGCGGATAGCCCCGTTTTTACCTTTCTGTCGCTGCTTCGACCGTGTTAAATTAGCCTCTGTTTTAGGCCAGCGGACAATTGACGGCTCAAGGGCTTCGGCGTATCATTCCGCGCCTTGCCTGATTAGGCAGGCAATGTAAAGACTTCGGGGTGTAGCGCAGCCTGGTAGCGCAACTGCTTTGGGAGCAGTGGGTCGGGAGTTCGAATCTCTCCACCCCGACCAAATTTAGATTCTGGCATGGATTGCCGGAATGCAAAGCCCGCTAGATTCATTAGTTGGGCGTTTGACGGCAGAAAGGATTGCCGGCGGTAGGAATTCAATGCGCCCGTAGCTCATTTGGATAGAGCATCGGCCTTCTAAGCCGAGGGTAGCAGGTTCGAATCCTGCCGGGCGTGCCAGTTTATGGTGGGCGTAGCTCAGTTGGTAGAGTGCAAGATTGTGATTCTTGTTGTCGTGGGTTCGAGCCCCATCGTCCACCCCATATATAGAGGCGCCCTGTCGGGCGCCTTTTTTTAGATGCGATGCATTGAAACTGAAGCGTCGCGTTTTTATATATTGATTTCAGGGAACCACTGAGTTCCGAATCAGTTCTCGATAGCTTACCAGTAGTGGTAAGTTATTGATGACAAAGGATTAACGCGAAAGTGGCGGAATTGGTAGACGCGCCAGATTTAGGTTCTGGTATCTTAACGATGTGAGAGTTCGAGTCTCTCCTTTCGCACCATCCCCCTCGATGCCGGTTTTCGCCAGCTGACGCCGTCAGGCCGCGGAACTGCGCACGCGGCGTTTC
>JAAUXZ010021028.1_pt1 | contig 12302 bp, 14 predicted proteins | sample 7278131 | NCBI WGS metagenome assembly JAAUXZ01 (sample SAMN14350119, study PRJNA611818) | marine sediment metagenome | isolation source: surface marine sediment (3m) | place: French Polynesia: Moorea | collected 2018-08
CCTTGTCGGAGTTGGGAATGCGAGCGATGAGGTCACCCACCAGGGCACCAAAGCGGTGTGGAAGACTGTAACCCACAGTGTCTGGAATGTTGATGGTCCCGGCGCCGGCATCGATTACCGCTTCGAGCACCCGGCAAAGGAAATCGATTTACGAACGCCCCGCGTCTTCCGGCGAGAACTCCACATTGTCCGTGAACTGTCGGGCACGCCTCACGGCACGCACGGCCTGCTCCAGCACTTGGTCAGGCGCCATGCGCAGCTTCTTCTCCATATGAATCGGAGACGTGGCGATAAAGGTGTGGATACGCGCCGACTCCGCTTCTTCCAAGGCCTCCGCCGCCCGATCGATGTCCTTGTCCACTGCCCTGGCCAGACCACAAACGGTGCTTTCCTTAACGGCTCGCGCCACCGCCTGCACGGCTTCGAAATCACCGGGGCTGGCAATGGGAAAGCCTGCCTCGATCACATCGACGCGCATTCGCTCCAGGGCCTTGGCAATACGCACCTTCTCGTCGCGTGTCATGGATGCACCGGGGCTCTGCTCACCGTCGCGCAGGGTGGTGTCAAAGATGACTAGTTTGTTGCTCATGAACATGCTCCGTTAATGCCAACTCGGGCGCTTGGGCCCGGTATGCCTCGACCGCCCGAGCCGACCTTTCGACGCGTCAACGGGCCTTCGCAGAAGCTGGCCGCGTGCAGCGTCCGGTGGCGCAGTTTATGGTCCCTTCGGCCAGCGGTTGCAGGGACGGGGTTAGCGGAGAGCGTGCGGCACGCTGGACAGTGGGCCCGGGACGTAATCCTCCCACGACGCCCTATGTCCGGCCCCACATCCGTAAAACGCAGGCCGCCGCTCCGTGGGCTCGGCTGCTTTAATCCTCTCCCAAGTCGTTCCCAATCGCCTTCGCGACCGTTGCGCCGGCTCAGGACTCGCCTTTGCCCTCGGCCGCCCCCTGACCCTTGCGCGCGGCGCGCCGCCGCCTCAGCTGCGCGAGCGTTAACAGGGGCCCGGAAACCGCGTAGCCGAGAAACAGTGCGAACAGGATCTGCGGTGGATGCATGGCGATCAGCACAAACATCAGCACTATCACGATGGCTTTGAAGAAAGGCATGCGCTCCTTCAAATCCAATGCCTTGAAGCTGTGATAGCGCAGATTGCTCACCATCAGGATTCCGACCAGCACGGTGACGCCAAGGGCGGCATAGCTGAGCTCCGGACCACGCATATCCAAATCGTCGCCGAGCCATACGAGTCCAGCGACGATGGCAGCTGCCGACGGGCTTGCGAGTCCCTGGAAGTAGCGTTTGTCGGCGATTCCGACCTGGGTGTTGAAACGCGCCAGACGCAGTGCAGCTGCCGCCGTGTAAAGGAACGCCGCCAACCAGCCGACCTTGCCGAGGGTGCTTAACGACCACTCGTACACCACCAGCGCTGGCGCGAGGCCGAACGAGATCATGTCCGCGAGACTATCGTACTCCGCGCCGAAGTCACTCTGAGTGTGGGTGAGGCGGGCTATGCGGCCATCCATGCCGTCGAGGATCAGAGCCACGAAGATAGCTATCGCCGAGGGCTCGTAGCGGCCGTTCATGGCCGAGACGATGGCGTAGAAGCCGGCAAACAGAGCTGCCGTTGTGAACAGATTCGGCAACAGGTAGATGCCCCGTCGCCGCTTCCCGCCAGAGGCCTGTTCGTTCACGCTTAAACCAGGGACAGGCGATGGACCGGAGCCATGACTTTCCGAAGATTCTCGCATACTTCACCTGCGAAAGAAGCCCTCACTCGTGGACGAGGCTCGCGATGACCGTCGATCCCGCCATTACGGGCTGGCCGGGGTCTACCTGCGAACGCGTGGAGCTGGGCGCCAGCACATCGACGCGGGACCCGAAATGGGAGAATCCGCACCGCTGACCTTGCCCCACGCGCTCCCCCACGCTCACCGAGAATCGGAGGCGATGGAATGACCAGCGTGAGGAGACCACCAGGACCACATCGTCCCCTTCGTCAGTACGAACCCACATGGCGTTGTAGACGGCGAATCGCCTTGGCACAACGTAGGAATCTGCCCTCTGCTCCGCCTCTCGAGCGAGCCTGTAGTCCATGACCTTGCCCTCGGTCGGACTGCGCAGGGGACCGACACCGAGCCACGGCAGACGAATGGCGGTGCGTAAGGCATCCCGCTGGAGCCACGGGTCCGCCGCGAGTCGCACGGACGCGATGCGTCCGTCCGCCGGCCCTACCAGAGCCAGAGGCAGCGCAGGAACAGTCCGAGGCGGGTCGCGATACATGAGCCCGAGCGCAATAACCGCTCCCCACAGCGGTACCGCGACAAGTGACCCCAGCGCGACGCTAACGGTGGCCGCAAGGGCCGCCGTGGCGACGATCGGTAGCCGGCCTTCCGGAGCAAACACGGGGAACTCTCGTACGTTTCTTTGCCGCGGAGCCCCTTGCGTTCAATTCTTGCTTCGGTCAACAATCTTGTTGGCGCTGATCCAGGGCATCATGCCCCGCAGCCGCGCGCCCACAGTCTCGATGGGATGAGCCTGTCCGATGCGGCGTTTTGCCTTGAGGGTCGCGGCACCCGATTGATTCTCCATGATAAATTCCCGGGCAAACTCACCGCGCTGAATTTCTCCCAGAATTCGCCGCATTTCCGCTCTGGTCTGGTCATTGATGATGCGGGGCCCACGGGTAAGATCACCGTATTCGGCCGTGTTGGAGATGGAGTAACGCATATTGGCGATGCCGCCTTCGTACATGAGGTCAACGATAAGCTTCAGCTCGTGCAGGCACTCGAAATAGGCCATTTCCGGCGCGTAGCCGGCCTCCACCAGGGTCTCGTAGCCGGCCTGCACCAGGGCTGTCGCGCCACCGCATAGCACCGCCTGTTCCCCGAACAGATCCGTCTCGGTCTCCTCTCGGAAGGTGGTTTCGATGACACCGGCACGGCCCCCGCCATTGGCACTGGCGTAGGACAGCGCAATGTCCTTGGCACGGCCCGAGGCATCCTGCGCAACGGCAATCAGGGTCGGCACGCCCCCGCCCTGCTGGTAGGTGGAACGTACCAGATGACCGGGTCCTTTCGGGGCAATCATGACCACGTCCAGGTCATCTCGAGGCTCGATCTGCCCGAAATGGATGTTGAAACCGTGGGCAAAGGCCAGAGCCGCACCCTGTCTTATGTTGGGCGCGACCTGTTCCCGATAGAGTCGCGCCTGGTGCTCGTCCGGAACCAGGACCATGACCAGATCGGCACCTGCGACAGTCTCGTCAACGGCCTTGACGCTGAGCCCCGCCTGAGCCGCCTTGGCCGCGGACGCCGAACCGCTGCGCAGTCCTACGCTCACGTCTACGCCCGAATCCCGAAGATTGTTGGCATGGGCATGGCCCTGTGAGCCGTAGCCCAGGATCCCCACCTTCATGCCGGCGACGATCGAGAGATCGGCGTCTTTGTCGTAGTAGATGTGCATGGATTTCCCCTAAAAGACGGCGACAGGCCCGGAAACCCGGGCCTGTCCGTGTCAGTGCAGAAACGTATCCTTACGCCGCGATCTTTCCCGCGCCCCTCTGCCCGAAGGGAGTCCCCGGGGCCCTACGCATGCAGGCGTTTCTCGCCCCGGGCGATGCTTAGAATGCCGGAGCGCACGACCTCGAGAATACGCTTGTCGTTCACTGAATGAATGAACGCGTCCAGCTTGCTCCCGTTACCCGTCACTTCGATGGTGTAACTGGCTTCCGTGACGTCAACCACCCGACCGCGAAAGATGTCGGCCAGGCGTTTCACCTCATCACGTTCCTCGGCGACGGCGCGTACTTTGATGAGCATCATCTCCCGCTCAATGTGCTTCCCCTCCGTGAGGTCGGTCAGTCGCACCACGTCCACCAGCTTGTTCAGCTGCTTGGTGATCTGCTCCATGATCTCCTCACTGCCCCAGGTCACCAGGGTCATTCGAGACAGGGAAGCATCTTCTGTCGGAGCAACCGTAAGGGACTCGATATTGTAGCCACGCGCCGTGAACAGCCCCGCTACTCGTGAAAGGGCGCCCGACTCGTTCTCGAGCAGTATGGAGATGATGTGTCTCATCGTCAGGCGAGTTCACGTTCGGGCGAAAGATGCGGAGGCAAGTGCATTTCATGCTGTCCACGGCCCGCCGCAACCATCGGAAAGACGTTCTCCGTGGGGTCGGTAATGAAGTCCATGAACACCAGTTGATCGCTCTGAAGGGCCTCGCGCAACGCTCCCTCCACGTCGCCGGGCCTGTCGATGCGCATTCCCACGTGTCCGTACGCCTCGGCAAGTTTCACGAAATCAGGCAGAGAATCCAGGTAGGAGTGGGAGTAACGATTCTCGTAGAAGAACTCCTGCCACTGACGCACCATGCCCAGGTAGCCGTTGTTGAGGTTTACCACCTTGACAGGAAGCTCGTACTGCCGGCAGGTGGACAGTTCCTGGATACACATCTGGATGCTACCTTCTCCCGTCACACAGGCAACTGTCGCATCGGGGAATGCGAGCTTGACGCCCATGGCCGCAGGAAGTCCGAATCCCATAGTGCCGAGCCCGCCGGAGTTGATCCATCGCCGCGGCTGGTCAAACTTGTAGTACTGCGCCGCCCACATCTGGTGCTGCCCGACGTCAGACGTGACGTAGGCGTTGCCGTCAGTGAGCTTGTACAGCGTTTCAACCACCAGCTGAGGCTTGATCACCTCGGTGCTCCGCTCGTAGTCCAGGCACTGCAGTTTCCGCCAGCCCTCTATACGCTGCCACCATTCGCTCAGAGCCGCTGAGTCGGGCGACCTGTCGCCTGCCTTAATGATGGCTATCATGTCCTTTAGGACGGTGGTGACGGGCCCGACGATGGGAACATCAACAGGCACATTCTTGGATATCGACGAGGGGTCCACGTCCACATGGACGATCTTGGCATGCGGGCAGAAAGTATCGAGTTTTCCCGTCACCCGATCGTCGAAGCGCGCACCAATGGCAATCAGGACATCGCACTCATGCATTGCCATATTGGCCTCGTATGTCCCGTGCATGCCGAGCATGCCCACGAACTGTCGGTCGGTTGCCGGATAGGCGCCGAGGCCCATGAGCGTGTTGGTGATCGGATATCCAAGCAGCCGCGTCAGGGCGGTGAGCTCCGCGGCGCCATCGCCGAGAACAACGCCGCCCCCCGTGTAGATCATGGGGCGTTTGGCCGACAGGATCAGGTCAACGGCCTTCTTTATCTGGCCGGGATGTCCCTTCACCGTAGGATTGTAGGAGCGCATGGCCACTTTCCTGGGGTAGGTGTAAGGGATTTTTATGTTGGGGTCCGTCACGTCCTTGGGGACATCGACCACCACCGGACCTGGACGCCCGGTGCTGGCCACGTAGAATGCCTTCTTCAGGGTCTCGGCCAGGTCGTGCACGTCCTTGACGAGAAAATTGTGCTTCACACACGGCCGCGTGATGCCCACGGTGTCCGCTTCCTGAAAGGCGTCGCTGCCGATCCAGGGTGTGGGCACCTGTCCGGTGATTACCACCAGGGGAATTGAATCCATGTAGGCCGTGGCGAGACCGGTCACCGCATTCGTGGCGCCCGGCCCCGAGGTCACCAAGGCCACACCGGGGCGGCCGGTCGCCCTCGCATAGCCGTCTGCCGCATGGGTAGCCCCTTGCTCGTGACGTACCAGGATGTGCTTTATGTCATCCTGCTTGTGCAACTCGTCGTAAATATGCAGGACCGCTCCACCCGGGTAACCGAAGATGTGCTCGACACCTTCGTCCTTGAGAAACTGGACAAGGATCTGGGCACCGCTCAATTCCACCGTTCGTCTCCACTGAGTTTCGCCAGGCAACCACCAGTACGGCGCCTTGCGCCGCGCTGGAACGAAAAGAGTTAGACGTTACTTAATATCGGTGTCAGAAATCAAGCACGGCCAGTACCGCCCCTGCCTTGGGCATCGACGCAGAACGCCCCGGACGGCCGTCGTCGACTCTTGACGACGCTGGGCAAGCTCGGCGCCGGGGGGATTTTTACCCCCCTGCCCAGACCAGCTATATTTACATGCCTGTTGAGTGCCTTCGGCTGCCCCCACCCCAAGGGGTCGGGAAGACGGCGAGGGAACGCAGATTTTTTGCCAGGGTGGGTTCGCCGCGAGGGCGCAGTGAGGGTTTGCCGTGATGAGCTTTGGAAGGGTGCCGTTTTTCGCCGTGTTGCTGTTGGTGATATCACCGACACTTGCGGCCGAGGTCTATAAATGGACTGATGCCGAGGGCAACGTTCACTACGGCCAGAGTCGACCCCCCGGCACAGATGCCGAGGAACTGGAAATCGAGGGGCCGGGCATGAGCGCGGAACAGCGGGAGCTGGAGCTGGACAAGCTCAAGCTAAAAGCCGGGCTCGGTTCCGAGAACGAGAACACCGAGCCCAGGCAGGCTGCGGCGCAGATGCCGAAAGCGGTACGCGACGAGAACTGCCGCATAGCTCGCCAGAACGTTGCATCGCTCGTGCAGAAAAGACGCATCGTACAAACCGACGAAGCCGGCAACCTGGTGCGACTGGACGATGCGGAGCGCGCCGCTCGGCTCCAGGATGCCGCCGAGCAGGTGGAAGAGTTCTGCAATTGAGGCCGCCATGCCGTATCTGAGCATCAAGACCAACCAGCCGCTGCCTGTCGAGGCGCGCGCATCGCTGCTGGCCCGGGCCTCCCTGTCTATCGCTGAGCACCTGGGCAAGTCGGAACAGTATGTAATGATCGCTGTGGAAGACGCGGCACCGCTGCTTTTCGGCGGCAACGACCAACCCGCGGCGTATCTTGAACTCAAGAGCATTGGGCTGCCGGAGGGCGAAACGCCGGCGCTGTCGCACGCCCTGTGCGAGCTTCTGGAAGCCGAGATCGGCGTTCCCCGCGACAGGATTTACGTCGAGTTCGCCGATGCCAGCCGCAGCATGTGGGGCTGGAACGGGGCCACGTTCTGAGGCTGAAAGCCCAATGCGGACATCCCAGCTGCTCCTCGCTACCCTCAAGGAAACGCCGGCGGACGCGGAGATAGTCAGCCACAAGCTGATGCTGCGTGCCGGCATGGTCCGCAAGCTAGCATCCGGACTGTATAGCTGGCTGCCGTTGGGACTGCGGGTGTTGCGCAAGACGGAAGCCATCGTCCGGGAGGAGATGGATCGGGCCGGAGCCCAGGAGCTGCTGATGCCGGCCGTGCAGCCGGCGGAACTTTGGGAGGAATCCGGGCGCTGGAACGAATACGGGCCCGAACTGTTGCGCCTGCGCGACCGTCACCAGAGGGACTTCTGCTTCGGTCCCACCCACGAGGAGGTCATCACCGACCTGGTGCGGCGCGAGGTCCGCAGCTACAAGCAGCTCCCGGCCAACTTCTACCAGATACAGACCAAATTCCGAGACGAGATTCGCCCGCGCTTCGGCGTCATGCGAGCGCGCGAATTCCTCATGAAGGACGCCTACTCCTTCCACGCGGACCAGGATTCCCTGGACGTGACCTATCAGCAGATGTTCGAGACCTACTCGCGCATCTTTCGTCGAATCGGCCTGGAGTTTCGAGCGGTCCGGGCGGACACGGGCGCCATCGGCGGGAGTCTGTCTCACGAGTTCCACGTCCTTGCTGCTTCAGGCGAGGACGCAATTGCATTCAGCGATGCCGGCGACTACGCCGCCAACGTGGAACTAGCCGAAACTCTGCCGCCGCAGGGCGAGCGGCCGCCACCCGGCCAAGCCATGGACACCGTCGACACCCCTGGCCAGCACAGCATCGAGGAGGTGAGTGCGTATCTCGGCGTCGCTCCGGAACGCTGCGCGAAGACTCTGTTGGTGGAAGGCACCGACGGCGGACTGATTGCCCTGGTCCTGCGAGGCGACCACACCCTGAATGAACTCAAGGCCGGGAAGCTGCCCGCGGTTGCCTCGCCGCTCGGCTTTGCGCCCCCCGAGAGAGTGAGGGATGTGGTCGGCTGCAGCCCCGGCTCACTGGGTCCGCTGGGTCTGAAGATCCCGGTGATCGCGGACTATGGCGCGCGACACCTCAGTGATTTCGTTTGCGGCGCCAACGAGGATGGAAAACACTTGTCCGGCGTCAACTGGGGAAGGGACCTGCCGGAGCCCGAGGCCGCCGACCTCAGGAACGTCACAGCCGGTGAACCGAGTCCTGCCGGCCGCGGGCATCTCAGCATCGCCCGGGGCATCGAGGTAGGCCACATCTTCCAGCTCGGTGAGAAGTACAGCCGCGCCATGAACGCGGTAGCTCTTGACGAACAGGGCAGGGCTCTGACGCTGGCCATGGGCTGCTACGGGATTGGGGTGTCGCGGGTGGTGGCCGCGGCCATCGAGCAGAACCATGACGAGCATGGCATCATCTGGCCCGTCGCCATTGCCCCTTTCCAGGCGGCCCTGCTGCCTATGAACATGCACAAATCGCAGCGCCTTCGGGAAGCGGCAGAGAGCCTATACGACGAGCTGACCGCCGCCGGTATCGAGGTTCTCTTCGATGATCGACCGATTCGCGCCGGCGTCATGTTCGCGGACATGGATCTAATCGGACTCCCCCATCGTCTGGTCCTGGGAGAGCGGGGCCTGGACGCTGGCAAAACGGAGTACAAGACCCGACGCGACAGGGCCAGCGTAGACGTCCCGCTTGAAAACGCCGCGGAGTTCATCCGCTCGCGATTGGCCGAGGAGGCTCCCTAGCCCGGATTGCTATCCAGGTATTCCAGGGGGCAGGCGCGCGAATCCGTGAGTCCTCAGCTTTTTCCACCGACTTACCGATAAGGGCTGCATGACGTGGACACGGTCTTCGCAACGGGCGGGCGCCGGCCGGCTGCTCTTGGTCCTGCTGGTGGCAGGACTTTGCTGCCTGCGGGCCGTGGCCGCCACCACGAAACCCCCAAATGAAGAACTGCGGCATCTGCTGAGAGCCGCCGTACTGGGGGCAGATAGCTTCCAAGACCGCTTCGAGGCCCAGGTGTGGCTCATGGACATGTCCACACGCCTGACCAAGCGACTCCCGGATGCAAAAGAACGGGTCGAGTTCCTGAGATTGCTCCACGGTGAGGCCACGCGGGCCGATTTAGAGCCGGAGTTGGTGCTGGCGGTTGTGGATGTGGAGAGCAATTTCGACCGCTTTGCCATATCCAGGGTAGGCGCCAGAGGCCTTATGCAGATCATGCCGTTCTGGAGGGAAGAAATCGGTCGTCCCGATGACAATCTTTTTCAAATGAGAACCAATCTGCGCTACGGCTGCACCATCCTCCGCTACTACTTGAACGCAGAGAAAGGCAACCTGGCCCGAGCGCTGGCCCGCTACAACGGTAGCGCGGGACGCTTGGAGTATCCCAACCGGGTGTTCAAAGCCCTGCGCGGGCGCTGGTACAAGCAGTAGCGCCGGAGTTCGCGTGCCCCGGGCCGGCAGCCAGTGAGCGCGTGGCCGGAACCCGGTCCCGCCCGGTGTCAGCCTATCCGAAAACCCTGCTCCGACCCTGCGGCCAGCGGTTCGCACTCCACCGCATCGACCCGAGCCATGGGTGGCCCTTCCCGCAGCCATTCGCAGAGGCAATCTACGTTCGCCGCCGGCCCGCTGACCAGCACTTCCACGCGACCGTCGGGCAGATTCACCGCATGCCCCGACAATCCCAGATTGACGGCCTTGTCTCGCGTCCGCGCCCGGAAGAACACCCCCTGGACTCGACCCGAAACAAGGCAGCGTCTACGCACGTTCATGGCAGCTCGACGCCCACCTTCTGTCACGCACTGGGCCGCTCTCCGTGAATAGCCTGCAATGCCTCCCTGACTTCAGACGGTGGGCTGTCCCGGGTGATGCTCAGGGCCCGGCCGGGAGAGTGCAGGTCGGCGTCTTGGATCTGGTCCAAATTCGGAAAATACCCCCACATGAGCCATTAACGGTCAGGTCAGCCCTTGAGTAGGCGCCCCTGTAAGGCGCGGGTGCAGCCTTCTACCGAGCAGTCATTCAGCGCTCCGTGGCGCCCCTCAGCGATGCCAGCAGCCGGCTGACCAGATCGTGAGCCCGCTTGCCATCCTGGTTCCTGAAGGCCACGCTCGCGTCCTTCAGATCGGCGAGCTGGCTTGGGCTCATCCGGGTCTTCTTCTGCTCCGCTTCCAGAAGCAACATCTTGGCGATCTCTAGGTAGTATTGGTTGATTGCGTTCTCACCCTGCAGCTGGGCGATGCCCGCCAGCCTAACCGCCATTGCTTCGTCGCCCGACGCTGCCGCCTCTTCGGCCTTGTCGAGCAGCTTGCGAGAGTCACCCCACTCGGCGCCAAGGCTGTAGGCCCGATCCAGGGCAGCTTCCGCTGCACCGATGGCAAGGGCGATGTTGCGTGCTTTCACGGCCTCTTGCCTGGCCGCTACCGCTTCGGCGCGGGCTGATTCATAGGCGTCGGTTCCGATAAACTGCTCGGCTGTGGCGAGCAGGGTTTCGGCGCTGCCAAGTGCGGCCGGTGCGTGCCTCGCCGCGTCAGCATCCCGGGCCGCCTGAATCGCCTGGCGTGCGTCGGACATTTCCTGCGTCGGTGCCGTAGCGCAACCCGCCGCCACGGCCAGTCCGATCCCGAGCAGTGGCATCAGTCGCAGCCAGCGGGCGATTATCATGATCCAAACTCCAGGACTGTAGCCGTAACTTGTTGTAGGTCAGTCAGTTATGTGCTGTTATTGGTCTCTCGGAGGAAGCTAGCACCGGCCCTCTGGACTGTCAAGAAGACCCAGGCGCCTGTGATGTACGAAAGCGCAATCTGCGCCGGTGATAGCTACCCATGGCCCCAGCCATGCCGCGTCGAATCACAGCAGGCCCTGCAACTTCTGTGCAGCCGTGGCATCGAAGCCGCCATGTTACGCTGGTCCTCCGTTACCGGGATTCTGACGTAGTACGAGAGGCCCATCCGGTTAATAAACAGGGCTGAAGCGACCTCCAACGCCTTAACGGCACTCGTAGGCCCACGCCCGCGGCGTTGCCGGCTAACGACGCCAGGGATAACCAGGGGTCATCAAGACCTGGGATAAAAGCGGCCGATTGACGGCAATGAGGGAGTTCTGATGGCGGAGATTCTGGTGCTTTTTTACAGTCGTCACGGCAATGTGGCACAAATGGCTCGCGCCGTCGCCTCGGGCGTCGAGGGTGTCGCTGAGGTCGAGGCGCGCATCCGGACCGTTCCCGCCGTTTCTGCCGTATGTGAGGCTACCGAAGAGAGTATTCCCGAGCAGGGTCCCCCCTATGCCACACACCAGGACTTGGTGGAGTGTGCCGGTCTCGCCCTGGGCAGCCCTACCCGCTTCGGCAATATGGCTGCACCCGTGAAGTACTTTCTTGACGGCACCAGCACGCAATGGCTGGCCGGTGCGCTGAGGGGCAAGCCCGCGGCGGTGTTCACGTCCACCTCGAGCATGCACGGCGGTCAGGAAACGACCCTGGTCTCGATGATGCTGCCTCTGCTCCACCATGGCATGCTCATTCTGGGTTTACCCTATTCCGAGACCGACCTCTTGAGTACCCGTACGGGCGGGACCCCTTACGGTGCCAGCCATCTCGCCGGACTAGACAGCAACTTGCCACTGAGTGACGAGGAAAAGCGCCTTTGCGTCGCTCTAGGAGCGAGGCTTGCAAATACGGTCAAGGCACTGGAGGACAGCAGACCGTGACCGATGCGTTTACGGCGATGTCGGCTCGGCACATGAGGCTGCGTTGAGACCCTTGACGCCGCTTGCCATGAGCCGCAAGGCTCGCAACGCGCAAATCGTCAGCCTGACGGCTTTTTTCGGTCTGCTACTGCTCCTTACGGGCTGGTATGCCTGGCTCGCCCCGTCACGACTGTTCCCGGTGTCTCTGGTTCTGTTGGTGATGGTGACGCCGCTGCTGTTGCCCCTGCGGGGCCTGCTGCACGGGAAGCCCTACACGTATGCGTGGACCAGCCTCCTGGCATTGCTCTACTTTGCCCATGGCGTGGTTGAAGCCTACGTAAACCCAGCCGAGAGGCTGTACGCGGCGGCGGAGGTCCTGCTGGCTCTCATCCTGTTCCTGGCAGCCGTTCTGTATGCACGATGGCGCAGCCGGGAACTCAAGCAGGACGAGGGCTCCTAGCCCGGATTTCTCACCAGGCGGACCTCGGAGCGCAGATTATGCTGGCAACCTCAACACATTGGCTTCACCGAGCCGGACTTCTTTATGAACAGCCTGTCCTATTCGGTTCTTGGCCCACTCTGGCTTTGCATCTTGACCGATCCCCCTTGAGACATAGCTACAGCTATGCCTCTGCGGGCGATCGGCCAATCTGCTTTGCCAGAGCG
>JAAUXZ010079249.1_pt1 | contig 12301 bp, 12 predicted proteins | sample 7278131 | NCBI WGS metagenome assembly JAAUXZ01 (sample SAMN14350119, study PRJNA611818) | marine sediment metagenome | isolation source: surface marine sediment (3m) | place: French Polynesia: Moorea | collected 2018-08
GCTGACCTTGTTGGATTCTTCGTTCATGGTGGAAATTATAGAAAAAAGGCCGCTTGAAAGCGGCCTTTTTCATCAGCGTTGATGCTGCGGGTCAGTTCTTGGACTTGTCCACGATCTTCTTGATCCAAGGCATCATGCCACGCAGCTTGGCACCGGTCTCTTCGATCGGATGCGCGGCATTCAGACGGCGACGTGCAGTCATTTCCGGGTAGTTGGACATGCCCTCGAGGATGAATTTCTTGGCGTATTCACCGGTCTGGATGTTGCGCAGGCATTCGCGCATGGCGGCACGCGACTGCTCATTGATCACTCGCTCACCGGTTACGTACTCGCCGTACTCCGCATTATTGGAGATGGAGTAGTTCATGTTGGCGATGCCGCCCTCGTACATCAGGTCGACGATCAGCTTCAGCTCGTGCAGACACTCGAAGTAGGCCATCTCCGGCGCATAGCCCGCCTCGGTCAGGGTCTCGAAGCCTGCCTTGACCAACTCAACCGCACCGCCGCACAGCACGGCCTGCTCACCGAACAGATCGGTCTCAGTCTCGTCCTTGAAAGTGGTCTCGATGATGCCGGTGCGACCACCGCCGATCGCGGATGCATAGGAAAGTGCAATGTCCTTGGCGGTGCCGGAGGCATCCTGGAATATGGCGACCAGGTCAGGGATGCCGCCACCGTTGACGAACTCGTTACGCACGGTGTGGCCAGGCGCCTTGGGCGCAATCATGATGACGTTGAGATCTTCACGCGGCACGATCTGGTTGTAGTGGATTGCAAAACCGTGGGCGAAGGCCAGGGTTGCGCCGTTCTTCAGGTTCGGTTCGATCTGGTGACGGTACAGCTGGGACTGGAACTCGTCCGGCGTCAGCACCATCACCAGGTCAGAGGCAGCAACGGCTTCTTCGACACCTTTGACCGGCAGCCCTGCTGCTTCGGCTTTCGCGGCAGAAGCGGAACCTGGGCGCAGGGCGACGGTGACATCGACGCCGGAATCTTTCAGGTTGTTGGCGTGCGCATGGCCCTGTGAGCCGTAGCCGAGGATGGCCACCTTCATGCCCTTGATCAGGGAGAGGTCGCAATCTTTGTCGTAGTAGATGTTAACTGCCATTGGAGCGGTTCCTTTGGAATGAGATTGGTTTTGAATTGGTTTGAAATTATCGATCAGACAGCGAGTCGCTTGCCGCCACGAGCGATGCCCAGCGGTCCCGAGCGCACGGTCTCGATGATGATGTCGCAATCGAGCGAGGCGATGAAGGCATCCAGTTTCGCCCCATCACCGGTCATTTCGATGGTGTAGCTGTTGCCAGTCACGTCGATGATGCTGCCACGGAAGATATCGGACAGACGCTTGAGCTCCTCGCGCATCGCCCCTTCGGCACGCACCTTGATCATCATCAGCTCGCGTTCGATGTGCGGCCCTTCAGACAGATCGACAAGCTTGACCACGTCCACCAGCTTGTTCAGCTGCTTGGTGATCTGTTCGATGATGTTCTCGTCACCGGTGGTGACCAGGGTCATGCGTGACAGGGTCGAATCCTCGGTCGGCGCCACGGTCAGCGACTCGATGTTGTAACCGCGCGCACTGAACAGGCCAGCCACGCGAGACAAGGCGCCCGCTTCGTTTTCCATGAGGATGGAGATAATGTGTCGCATCAGGCCAGCTCCCTCTCGGATGAAAGGTGCGGCGACATATGCATCTCATGATGCCCCTTGCCGGCTTCGATCATCGGATACACATTCTCTTCCGGATCGATCACCACATCGAGGAACACAAAGCGGTCCTTCATGCCGAACGCCTCGCGGTAGGCATCTTCCAGATCACCCGGTTTTTCAATGCGCATACCGACATGGCCGTAACTTTCGGCCAGCTTGACGAAATCAGGCAGTGCATCCACGTACGAATGTGAATAGCGGCCATCGTAGAAGAACTCCTGCCACTGGCGCACCATACCCATGTAGCCATTGTTCAGGAGCAGGGTCTTGATCGGCAGATCGTACTGCCGGCAGGTTGCCATCTCCTGAATGCACATCTGGATGCTCGCCTCACCGGTCACGCAGCACACTTCCGCGTCCGGAAACGCCTGTTTGACACCCATTGCGGAAGGCAGGCCAAAGCCCATGGTGCCCAGACCGCCTGAGTTGATCCAACGACGCGGCTCGTCGAATGGATAAAACTGAGCGGCAAACATCTGGTGCTGCCCCACATCGGAGGTCAGATAAAAATCGCTGTCCTTGGTGACCTTGTACAGGGTCTCGACGGCAAACTGCGGCTTGATGGAACCCTCGTTCTGATCGTAAGCCAGGCACTTCACGTCACGCCAGCCGCCAATACGCTCCCACCATTTGGCCAGCGCGGCCTTGTTCGGCTCGCACTTCAGCTCGTTCATAAGACGCAGCATGTCGGTCAGCACACTCTTAACCTGGCCGACGATCGGCACGTCCACACGCACCGTCTTGGAGATGGATGCCGGGTCGACGTCGATATGTACGATCTTGGCATTCGGACAGAAGCTGGCGATCTTGCCGGTCACGCGGTCGTCGAAACGTGCACCGATCGCAATCAGCACGTCGGTTTCGTGCATCGCCATGTTGGCTTCATAGGTGCCGTGCATGCCGAGCATACCGAGGAACTGCTCGTCGGTCGCCGGGTAGGCACCCAGGCCCATCAGGGTATTGGTGACGGGGAAACCGGTTGTCCGCACCAGGTCACGCAGCTCTTTGGAGGCATCACCCAGGACCACACCGCCACCCGTGTAAATGACCGGACGCTCGGCGGCCATCATCATGTCGACGGCCTTTCGGATCTGTCCCAGGTGACCTTTCTCCACCGGGTTGTAAGAGCGCATCTCGACCTTGCCGCTGTAGTCGTACGGAATCTTGATGTTCGGGTCGGTGATGTCTTTGGGAATATCGATCACCACCGGACCGGGACGGCCGGACGTCGCGATATAGAAGGCCTTCTTGATGGTCTCTGCCAGCTCATTGACGTCCTTGACCAGGAAGTTGTGCTTGACGCAGGGACGCGTGATACCAACCGTATCCACCTCCTGGAAGGCATCAGAACCAATCACCGGGGTTGGCACCTGACCCGTGAGGACCACCATCGGGATAGAGTCCATGTAAGCGGTGGCGATGCCCGTCACGGCGTTGGTTGCCCCAGGGCCTGAGGTCACCAGGGCCACGCCGGGTTTGCCCGTCGCACGGGCATAGCCGTCAGCCGCGTGGGTAGCCGCCTGTTCATGACGCACCAGAATGTGACGCACGTCTCCCTGATTGAAGAGCGCATCGTATATATGTAGTACGGCACCGCCCGGGTAACCCCAGACGTATTCGACGCCTTCGTCTTTTAGTGCCTGAACGACGATCTCGGCACCGCTGAGTTCCACCTTGTGACCTCCGGAAACTTGGAATACTCTCCCTGTAATCAGGGAAAAAGGCCGGCCTGACCGGGCTTATCGGAACAGGGCAAATTACTTATATTGCGCCGCAAGGTCAATAGGTGCGCCATTAAATCCGTCAAAGTTTAATCGTTGAAATCACAGCAAAATTTATGAGCCGCACACTACCCCTAACGTTTCTGTTGTTGTCCTTGCCCGCTTTTACCTCTGCGGCCACCTACCAGTGGGTCGATGAAAACGGTGTCACCGTATACTCACAACTCCCACCGCCCAACCAGGCGAACGTCAGAAAGGTTGCGCCGCCCCCTCCTCCGGCCACAGCCCCGAAGGCGGCTCAGGATGAACTTCGTCGCCTCCAGCAGAAGCTGGAAGACCTGCGAGAAGATCGCCAGGTGCAAGCGAGTGCCCAGCAAAAAGAAGCGGAAAAACAACAGGTTCGCAGCGAAAACTGTCGTCGTGCCAGGGAAAACCTGCAGATCCTGCAGCAGCGATCCCGCCAGCTGATCAAACAGAGCGATGGCAGCTACAAGCGCTACACGCCGCAAGAGAAAGCGCAGAAAGTCGCCGAATATGAGGCGATGATCCAGCGCAGCTGTGATTAACGCTGCCGACGCCGCATAAACGGATCGGGCGTCCAGGCAACGCCAATCAGGTGCTTGGCCTGGTTAATCTGAAGAATCGTCGGTGATCACCTCGACCTGGTCAATCTTCTCGAACCTGGAGGTGATTTTCTTCGCCGAGACGTTGACCTGGTCAACATCGTCCTTGGCCTGGCGAATATGCGTGGCCAGCTTGTCCATGCGCTGCTGGAAACGCCCGAAATCCTGAGACAGTTTGCGCAGGTGATCCTGAATGACATGCACCTGCTTGCGGGTTGCATCGTCTTTGAGCACCGCGCGGGCCGTGGTCAGCACGGCCATGAGCGTGGTCGGTGAGACCATCCATACCCTCGCCCGCTGGGCCTCGTCCACCAGATCCGGGAAATGTGCGTGGATCTCGGCAAACACCGCTTCAGCCGGGAGAAACATCACCGCACCGTCCGAGGTTTCGCCGGCAATCAGGTACTTGCTGGCAATATCGGCGATGTGCTTTCGAATGTCCTTGCGGAACTGCGCAGCGGCCGAGGTCCGATCAGCGTCCGGCAGATCGATATCCATCATGCGCTGGTAACTTTCCAGGGGAAACTTGGCATCGATTGGCACATCGCCGGTTGGGTCCGGTAGACGCAACAGACAATCGACCCGCCGGCCGTTGCTGAGCGTTGCCTGCATCTCGAAACTGCCTTCCGGCATGACATTGCGTACCAGCCCGGCCAACTGCACTTCGCCGAAGGCACCCCGCGAACGCTTGTCGGTCAGCACCTCCTGCAGGCTCACCACGTTGCTCGACAGCTCGGTGATCTTCTTCTGCGCTTCGTCGATCCGCGTCAGGTGCTCCAGGACCTTGCTGAAGGTCTCGGTGGTTTTCTCGAAACCGTCCGACAAACGCTTTTCCACCTGCCCGGTAATATCCTTGAGGCGTTCATCGGTCGTCTTGGTCAACCCGTCCACACGCTTGCCCAGTTCATCAGAGGACAGCTTGAAAGACTCCTGAATCTGCTGACTCATGGCATGCAGGGTCGTCGTCAGGGTTTCCTGCTGGGACTTGATCGCCTCACGCTGTGTCTGCTCCGAAGACTCGCGGTGCCTGGCCAGGGCGGCATCACTCGCCTGGCGCAGCTCCGAGCTCTCACGCTGCTGCGCCACGCGCGCGTCGGACAGGGCATCAGCCACCGCTTTCTTCTGCAGTTCGAAACGCTCGATCAGATCCACCTTGAGGACCGAGGCATCTTTCAACATCTCTTTCTCAAGGACAGCGATCTTGTCACTGAGCACCGCCTGGAGCGACTGCAACCCATGCTGCAGCACCTCCTGGTGACGCTGCAGGGCCAGCACATGGTCCTCGCGAATGGCTTCACGAACGCGAGCCTCGGCTTCCTGTTGGCGCGAAGATAGGCGCCACAAGCCCCATAAGCCGCCCAGCAGCAACGCCACTGCTGCCAGGACCCCTCCGGCCAGATAGTCATTCGGGTGGGCCGCAAAATGGGCATACAGTTGTTGAAGCAGTTCGTCCAAGTCGCTATCCAGGAGAAAAACAGATAATTGCCAGGCAGTTATGCGTGGGCTTGAAGCGGTACAATGCCGCCTCGTTCTTCGACTGGCAAAGCTACCACACTCAACCCATGCGCGTTCACCTGCAGGCACTTGGCTGCCGTCTCAACGAAGCGGAACTGGAAACCTGGGCGCGCGATTTTCGCACCCAGGGAATCGACGTGGCCGAGGACGTGGCCGATGCTGACATCGTGGTCATCAACACCTGCGCCGTCACTGCTGAGTCGGTGCGCAAATCCCGCAATCTGGTACGGCGTGCGCAACGCCAGAATCCGGCTGCCAGGCTCGTGATGAGCGGTTGCTATGCAGCACTCTCCCCTGAACAGGCAGCAGACGAACTCGGCGTCGACCTGGTGGTAGGGAACGCTGAAAAGGATCGCCTGGTGGAGATCACGCAACAGGCATTGTCCTTGCCCGTCATGCCACAAGGCGCCACCGAGCCGGGCGAACACCCGTTGCTGAAGCGCGGAAGGCAAAGGGCCTTCATCAAGGTGCAGGACGGATGTCGCTATCGCTGCACCTACTGCGTGGTCACGCTGGCCCGCGGCGAGGAGCGGAGCCGCAGCGTCGACGAGATCATAGATGAAATCAACGGCTTGCACGCGCAGGGTATTCATGAAGTCGTGCTTGCCGGGGTTCACCTGGGCGGTTACGGCAGCGATAAGGGGCTGACCCTCAGTGACCTGGTACAAAACGTACTCGCGCGCACGACCATCCCGCGGATCCGCCTCGGCTCAGTCGAACCCTGGGACCTGCCAGCAGACTTCTGGCGACTGTTCGAAAATCCTCGCCTGATGCCTCACCTGCACCTGCCTATCCAGTCTGGAGCCGACAGCGTGCTCCGTCGCATGTCCAGGCGTTGCAAGGCCGATGAATTCAATGCCTTGATCCAGCAGGCGCGCGAGCAGGTGAAAGATTTTTCGGTGACCACGGACATCATCGTCGGGTTCCCCGGGGAGACCGAGGAGGAATGGCAGCAGACGCTGGCGTTCGTCGAACAGGTGCGTTTCGCACACGTGCACATCTTCGCCTTCTCTGCTCGTGAAGGCACCAAGGCGGCCACCCTGCCGCTGCCGGTCAGCCGCGCACTCAAGCGCGAGCGCAGCCAGCAGTTGCATGCACTGGCCGCGCGCCACAAGCAGCAGACCCTGCAGCAATTCGTCGACAGAAAATTTGAAGTGTTGATCGAAGGTAACCGCGAAAACGATGACGCCGGCAACCCGATCTGGAGCGGGTACACACCCAACTTCCTGCGTGTCCGGGTGCCCGCAGCACCGTCACTTGATCTGCACAACCAACTGCTGAACGTGCGCACCCGGGCAGTCAGCACGGACGGCGAAGCACTGCTCGCTGACCTGCTCTGAGCGGTTTCAGATATTGATATCAACCCAGATGGGCGCGTGGTCCGAAGGCTTTTGCATGCCCCGCAGGTCGTAGGCGATACCGGCATCGGTCACCTTGTCATTCAGCGCCGCGGTTGCGAGTAACAAGTCGATGCGCAGGCCCCGCTTCGGCTCTCGATCAAACCCCTTGCTCCGATAGTCGAACCAGCTGAAGAGATTATCGACGTCCGGATGCACCTTGCGGAAGGTGTCATGCAGCCCCCAACCCTGCAGTCGCGCCATCCACTCGCGTTCTTCCGGCAGGAAGCTGCATTTGCCGTCGCGCAGCCACCGCTTGGCATTGTCCGCACCGATGCCGATATCCGTATCCAGCGGCGCTATGTTCATGTCTCCGATCACCATCAGGTTGTTCGCCGGATCGTAGTCGCTGTTCAGCATCTCCTGCAGTTCAGTGTAAAACTGGCGCTTGTGCGGAAACTTGGTCTCGTGGTGCATGCTCTCACCCTGCGGGAAATAGCCGTTGATCACCGTGACTTCCGATCCACCGGGGGTCGCATAAGTACCCGTGATCAGGCGTCTTTGCGATGCCTCGGTATCCCCTGGCAAACCCAGGCGTTCGTTGATCGGCGCCTGCTTTGACAACAGAGCCACGCCGTAATGCGACTTCTGCCCGTAGAAACGGACGTGGTAGCCAAGGTCCTCGATCATCTGCAACGGAAAGTCCGGATCCTGAACCTTGGTCTCCTGCAAACCGATCACGTCCGGGTCGTACTTGTCGCGCAGCGCCTCCAACTGATGGGGACGGGCACGAACGCCATTGATATTGAAGGAGACGATACGCATTACTGACTCGCTATTTCGTAGGTTTCTTTTTCGCCCATGGCTTCACCATGACGGTAGGCCTTGCCCCAGGCCATGACCTCGTGACCGGCAAGGTCTGATTCATCGTCCAGCTTGAGACCGGCCGGCAATTCATCCCCCAGCAGTTTCTCCAGTCCGCGTACCATGCCGTTGGCATACCCACGGTTGTACCACTGCTGCGCATCCTGGTGTTCTTCGAGAAAACTTTCACTTTCCGCGCGCAGCTGCACCACTAATGCAATCAAGCGGTCCAGCAACTCCCGTGGCACTTGCGGCATAGTACAATCCACACTCTGAACAAAACGGCGCCAAAGGTTAACAGCCCTGCCCTGTGTCGTCACCCAAGGCGAAACCCAACCCCTGAAGCACCCGAGTTATGAACAGCCAATCCCTCATCCAGCGCATCGCTCCGATGCGCCTGCTACTGTTGATCTGCACGATCCTGCTATACCCGGTCGTCTGGTTGACCGATATGGAGCCAAACGGCATCGGGGTGCTGACCGCCTACGTGGCACCCGCCCTGGCGGTAATTTTCCTCTTCGTATTGCTACTCGATGCACTGATGAACCGCGTCTTCATGGTTGATAAGGAAGGGGAGGAAAAAGGCATCGCGCGCACCCGTATGTGGCTGGACCTGGCGGCAGTGGCAGGGTTACTCGTTTTCTGGTGGCCCTATTTTCGCGATATTGGTGCGCTGTAGCACCGTCAGGTGCACGTCGGCGATTTCAGGAACTCATCGTTCAGGTTGAGTACGTTCGCGTGCCGGATATCCTTTCCGCTACAAGCGAATATCAGGTTCATGGCGATACTGACGGCATGATCAGCGATCCTCTCCAGCCCCTTCAGGGCACTGGTTGCATCGATCACCCACTGGATGGTTCGGGGGTCCTGCATGATGTAGGTCGCCAGACGCCGCAGCGCGCCTTGGGATATACGCTCAATCTGTTCCTGCGAATTGATGACCTCAATGCCCGCATCAATATTGCCGTCAGCCACTGCCTTCATTGATCTTGCGAGCAGGTCGCTTGCGGCATGCCCCATGGTCATCACATCGTCGAACAGTTCGCAATATTGGCGGGTCGTTTTGCTTTCCGCATGCAGTTCGGCAAGATCGGCCAATTTCAAGGCCTCGCGATTGATCCGCTCCAGGTCATAAGCGGTACGCGAAAACATCATCATAAAGCGCAGGTCACTGGCCACAGGCTGGTGGATTGCCAGCAGGCGTACATTGGATTCGAGCAGATCCATGTCGATATCACGCACGTGGCGGAAATTGCTGCGAACTTCCTGCGCCAAGTCGGCATCGCAATTATTGACCGCCCTGGCTCCGAGCGACGTCTGCTCGCATGCCAGCTGGCCCATGTCCAGCACCAACTGGCGGAACTCCCCCAGGTCCCCATCGAAACGGGAATACGTGTGGGGTTTGTCGTTTGCCGGCATACCCGGAGGCTACCTGGCGGTCAGGATCAACCGAATCGTCCGGTGATGTAGTCTTCGGTGAGCTTATGCTCAGGATTGGTGAAAATCTGGGTGGTTTCACCCACTTCGACCAGATTACCGAGGTGGAAGTACGCGGTGCGTTGAGACACCCGTGCCGCCTGCTGCATGGAGTGCGTCACGATCGCAATGGTGAAATTCTCACGCAGCTCGTCAATCAACTCCTCAATCTTGGCCGTGGCAATCGGATCAAGCGCAGAACAGGGCTCGTCCATCAGGATCACCTCCGGTGAGACCGCGATGGTGCGGGCAATACACAGACGCTGCTGCTGGCCGCCGGAAAGACCGGTGCCTGGCTGGTCCAGGTAGTCCTTCACTTCATCCCAGAGCCCAGCTTTGTGCAGGCTGGTTTCCACCAGCTCGTCCAAATCGGCACGATTGGCAGCCAGACCGTGGATGCGCGGACCATAGGCGATGTTGTCGTAGATCGACTTGGGGAAGGGGTTTGGCTTCTGGAAAACCATGCCCACCCGTGCCCGCAGCGGCACCACGTCCAGCTTCTTGTCGTAGATGTCCTGGCCGTCCAGCTTGATCTCACCGTTCACACGGCATGAGTCGATGGTGTCGTTCATGCGGTTGAGGCAGCGCAGATAGGTCGACTTGCCGCAACCGGAAGGACCGATCATGGCGATCACCTCATTCTCGGCGATATCCAGATTGACGTTTTTGATGGCGTGTTTCTCACCATAAAAAACGTTGACGCCGGTAGAGGTCATGCGCGGATTGGCCACGCGTACCTGACCAACTGTTTCAAAATCAGTACCGAGCTCTTTCTTGTGATCCGCTTCTTTCGGAACATTGCTGTTGGCGACTGAATCAGGATCCATAACTGCAATCTCGTTGGTATTCATCAGGTGTGTCTCCTCTCCGCCGCTGTTACCAACGACGTTCGAAGCGGCGGCGCAGCACGACCGCCAAGGTATTCATGGTAACCAAAAACGCCAACAGGATCATGATCGCGGCTGACGTACGTTCAACAAAGGCCCTCTCGGGACTGTCGGCCCACAGGTAAACCTGAACCGGCAGCACCGTGGACGGATCCAGAGGCCCGCCCGGGATATCCACGATAAAGGCGACCATGCCGATCATGAGCAGCGGGGCCGACTCCCCCAGCGCCTGCGCCATGCCGATGATGGTACCGGTCAACATGCCCGGCAAAGCCAATGGCAGGACATGGTGGGTGATTGTCTGCATTTTCGACGCCCCCACGCCCAGCGCCGCCTCTCGGATCGAAGGCGGGACCGACTTGAGTGCCGCGCGACTGGCGATAATGATGGTCGGCAACGTCATCAGGGTCAGCACCAGGCCGCCAACCAGAGGCGCCGAACGCGGCAGGCCGAAGAAATTGATAAACATCGCCAGACCCAGCAGGCCGAACACGATGGAGGGGACCGCCGCGAGGTTGTTGATGTTCACCTCGATCAGGTCGGTCAGCTTATTCTGCGGCGCGAACTCCTCAAGATAAACCGCTGCCGCCACCCCGATCGGGAACGAGAGCAACAAAGTCACGACCAGGGTGAAGAACGAGCCGGAAATCGCACCGCCAATACCGGCCAATTCCGGTTCACGCGAATCACCGTGGGTGAAGAAACGGGTGTTGAACTTGGTCGCCACCAGGTCTTTGGCATCGAGTGCGTCGACCCAGGCGATCATCTGATCTGAGATTCGGCGATCGCTGGAAGGCACATCCCGGTCGACATGGCCCTTGATGAGCATGTCGATCTCGTCATCGGCAATCAACCAGATCTTCTGAGTCTGGCCGATCAGGTCGGGATCCTGCATCACCATCTGTTGCAGCTGATAGGAGGCACCGCTACTGAGCAGGTTGTAGAGACTGCGTTTGTCTCGGCGGCTTTTGACCTCCGGGAATTCGGCACGCAAGGGGGTCCGCACCAGCTTGCGGTAATCGGCACGGGCAATCTCTTCCATGTTGCGCTCGCCGTTGGGGTCGATAACAGCCGGGTCGAAAAAGACCTCCAGCTGGATATGCGTCTGCACGAATGCGCTGTATCCCTTGCTCACGATATCGATGAACAACACCGAGACGAACAAAAGCCCGAGGGTGATGGCACCGATACCGATCGCCTTGAAACGGGCTTCGGCGGCATAGCGCTTCTTGAGCGAGGCCTGAACCTGCTCGTTCACCCTCGCCTTTTTCGCCTGAACTTCTTCGTTAGCCATTTTGATCTTCCACCCGATTATTCGTACTGCTCGCGGTACTTGCGCACGATGTGCAGAGCGATGATATTCAGCGCCAGTGTGACCACGAACAGCATGAGGCCCAGGGCAAACGCGGCCAGCGTTTTCGCACTGTCAAACTCCTGGTCACCCACCAGCAAGGTCACGATCTGGACCGTGACGGTAGTGACTGCTTCCAACGGATTAACCGTCAAATTGGCGCTCAGTCCGGCGGCCATCACCACGATCATGGTTTCTCCGATGGCGCGCGACACAGCCAGGAGAATCCCGCCCATGATGCCGGGCAATGCGGCGGGAATGATGACCTGTTTGACTGTCTCGGAACGGGTTGCACCCAGTGCATAGGCTGCATCGCGCATGGCCTGCGGGACCGCATTGATAACGTCGTCCGACAGGGACGAGACGAAGGGGATGATCATGATCCCCATGACGAAGCCGGCGGCGAGGGCGCTCTCGGACGCCACCTGAAGGCCGAGCGCCGTGCCGACGTCGCGCACGACGGGAGCCACGGCCAGCGCTGCGAAGAATCCGTACACGACGGTCGGGATCCCGGCGAGGATCTCGAGCAGCGGCTTGGCCACCGCGCGCACGTGGGAGCTCGCGTACTCGGCCAGGTAGATTGCGGAGAACAGGCCGATGGGCGCCGCCACCAGCATCGCGATGAACGAGATCATCATCGTGCCGGCGCCTTCGGGGCGGTGCCCCTGTTCGCCGGCACGCTGATGATCTCGTTCATCGCGATGCTCGTCGCGGCGCCGATCGGCCTGTTCTCCGCCGTCTACCTCGCCGAGTACGCGAGCTCCCACGTACGCGCCATCGCCAAGCCGCTGCTCGAGATCCTCGCCGGGATCCC
>JAAUXZ010026012.1_pt1 | contig 12296 bp, 9 predicted proteins | sample 7278131 | NCBI WGS metagenome assembly JAAUXZ01 (sample SAMN14350119, study PRJNA611818) | marine sediment metagenome | isolation source: surface marine sediment (3m) | place: French Polynesia: Moorea | collected 2018-08
GCCTGTTCGGCCTGCTTGTCGCGCTGACGCGCTGGCCGGAGGTTCACCTGCTGCCCGCCGACTGGTTCTACCTGGCCCTTACAGCACACGGCCTCGACGTGCTGCTCGTCTGGATCATCTTCTTCGAAATGGCCGTGCTGTATTTTGCCTCGGCCGTTCTTCTGGGCAGTCGCATAGCTACCCCGAAGTGGGCGTGGACAGGCTTCGGCCTCATGCTGGTCGGTGCGCTAATAACCAATATCGTGGTGCTGCAGGGCGGCTCGAGCGTGATGTTCACGTCGTATGTGCCGCTCAGAGCTGAGCCCGGGTTCTATCTCGGCATTATCCTGTTTGCCGTCGGCGCATTGATTGGCTGCTTCGTGTTCTTCGGGACACTGGTCGTGGCGCGGCGGGAGCGAACCTACGAGGGGTCAATTCCGCTCGTGACCTTCGGTGCCCTGACCGCCGCCATCATCGCGGTGTTCACGATTGCGTCGGGAGCGATCATCCTGATCCCGACACTGCTGTGGTCGGTCGGTTTGGTAAGCAACATCGATCCTCTGCTTTACAAGACGATCTGGTGGGCAATGGGCCACTCCTCTCAGCAGATCAACGTATCTGCACACGTTGCCATCTGGTATGCGATCGCTGCGCTGACGTTCGGCGCAAGGCCGCTGTCGGAAAAGGTAAGCCGGACCGCGTTCCTGATGTACATCCTGTTCCTGCAGATCGCGAGCGCGCACCACATGCTCGTTGAACCGGGCTTCAGCTCCGAATGGAAGATCTTCAATACCAGTTACGCCATGTACCTCGCGGTACTCGGCAGCATGGTGCATGGCATGACCGTGCCCGGCTCTATCGAGGCTGCGCAGCGTTCGCGGGGGCTGAACAAGGGCATGTTCGAGTGGCTGCGCAAGGCTCCCTGGGGCAATCCCGCCTTCTCCGGGATGTTCATGTCGCTCGTGTTCTTCGGTTTTATCGGTGGCATCTCCGGTGTCGTCATGGGCACCGAGCAAATCAACCTGATCATGCACAACACGCTGTATGTTCCCGGCCATTTCCACGGCACCGTCGTTGCCGGAACGACTCTCGCCTTCATGGCAATCACCTATTACCTGATCCCGCTGATCTTTCGACGCGAACTCATGATGATGAAGCTCGCGCGCATTCAGCCGTACCTGTTCGGCATTGGCGTTGCGGGTATCTCGGTGTTCATGATGGGCGCAGGAACGCTGGGCGTATCGCGACGTCACTGGGACATGCAGTTTGCTGACGCGGTGCTGCCGTTTGACTACCCGTCCGCCGCATTCCTGATGATGGGCCTGAACGGCATCTTCGCGATCCTGGCATCGCTCGGCGGCATCTTGTTTATCGTCATTGTCGTGTCGTCCGTGTTCTTTGGCCGCAAACTCGATAAGGACGAGAAACCGAGCTATCCCGAAGTACCGCCGCAAGCCGCGGTCGTTGCCGAGCACGGCAGTTCCGAGTCGCTGAAGATTCCAGGCACGACCATGCTCGTCGCCATCTTCTTCCTCGCGTTCGTGCTGTACTACTTCGTCAACTGGAAGTACCTGTCCGAGGTATGGCCTCTGAGCTAGGCGGGCAATGACGGCTTCTACCAGGCTTACCTGCAGGCGTACCGGCAGTACCCGTCTCCACCGGGTGCTGCTGGCCTGCCTGGTAGCGGGTCTCGCGGGGGCCGCGGCCGCGACAACCAGTTACGACCGCGATGATGCCCTCACGTTTAGCCAGGACGCTATCGGTCGTGATCTGGCGGCCTTCACGCTGCGAGACGTCAATGGCCAGTTGTTCGATCTCGCCGCGCTGCGCGGCAAACCGCTCGTGATCAGCATGATCTACACAAGCTGCCACCATATCTGCCCGGCCATAACGCGGAACCTGGGCGAGACGGTCGATGTTGCGCAGGAAGCGCTGGGCGAGGATGCGTTCAGTGTCATCACCGTTGGCTTTGACTGGAAGGTCGATACGCCCGAGCGTATGCGCCAGTTCGCCGCCGGGCTCGGCTTGAGCGGCATGTCGAACTGGCACTTCCTTGCCACGGATGGCGAAGTTGTCGACAAGCTGAGTGACAACCTGGGCTTTATCTTCTACCCCAGCAGCAAAGGCTTTGATCACCTGGCCCAGGCAACCATCGTGGACGCCGACGGCAAGATTTACCGCCAGGTCTATGGCGTCGATGTCGAGACCACAGCGCTCGTCGAGCCACTCAAGGAGCTCGTGTTCAATACGCCACGCAGCGCCGGCTTTCTCGAGCACTGGGTAAGCACGTTCAAACTCTTCTGCACGGTCTACGATCCGAACAGCGATCGTTATCGTTTCGACTACTCCATTTTCATGGCGATCATCGTCGGTATCCTGAGCCTTGGCCTGGTCGCCGTGTTTATCGTCAGGGAATGGAGACAAGCACGATAGGCTCAGCGCAATGGCACTGATCAAGCGCGCCATGGCTCGCGCGTTCACCGGCTTTGAGGCGATCTTCGAATACGCGTTCGGGCAGCGGAACAACCCGTTTGTCTGGCTCGGCGCGCTCGGTTGGTACTTCTACTGGATCGTCGCCGCGAGCGGCGTTTACCTCTACATATTCTTCGATACGGGCATCACGGACGCGTATGCGTCGGTCGAGTACATGACACACGACCAGTGGTACGCGGCAGGCATTATGCGGAGCCTGCATCGCTACGCATCCGATGCGCTGGTCATCGTCGTTGTTCTGCACATCTTCCGCGAATTCGCGTTCGACCGGCTGCGGGGGCGGCGCTTCTTCGCCTGGCTGACCGGCATACCGTTACTGGCATTCATCTATATCTGCGGCATTAGCGGCTATTGGCTCGTCTGGGACCAGCTCGCGCAGTACATCGCCCTGGCGACCTCGGAATGGCTGGATACCTTGCCACTGTTTGGCGAGCCCATCGCGAACAACTTCCTCAACAACACGACGCTGGGTGGACGCTTCTTCACACTGATGGTGTTCATTCACATCTTCGGGCCATTGTTCATGCTGGTCCTGATGTGGGTACACATCCAGCGACACTCGCAAGCACGGGTTAACCCGCCACGGGGGCTTGCTATTGGCTCTCTGCTGGCGCTGCTCGTGTTGTCGCTGGTTTACCCGGCTGTCAGTCAAGCCCCGGCCGACCTGGACGTAGTTCCGACCGACCTGGGCTTCGACTGGTACTACCTCGTCGCCTACCCGCTGCTCGATGTCATTCCGGGCGGCCAGCTCTGGTTGTACCTGTTCGCGGGTTTCGTCATTCTCGCGATCTTGCCCTGGGTCCCACCCGCGAAACGGCAGGAAGCAGCGGTCGTCAACCTCGATAACTGCAACGGCTGTACGCGCTGCTTCGATGATTGTCCCTTCGGTGCGTTAACGATGGTGCCGAGGACCGACGGCGAAGCCTACGATGCCCAGCCTGTCGTGAATGTGGACAACTGCACGAGTTGCGGCATCTGCGTTGGTTCCTGTCCGACGGCAACACCGTTCCGTCGCGCGGGACCGTTGCAACCGGGCATCGAGCTGCCTGACCGAAGCATCGCCAAGCTGCGCGAGGAGCTCGTCGCCGCAACTGCCGAACTTGCCGGTGAACAGCGTATCGTCGTGTTCGCCTGCGACACGAGTGCCGTCGATGGCGTCGAAGCAGACGATACGGCGATCCTGCGGCTACCCTGCGTCGGCATGCTGCCGCCTTCGTTTATCGATTTCGCCTTAGCACGACGTCATGCCGACGGCATTATGGTTGCCGGCTGTGCCGAAGGTGATTGCCACCACCGGCTTGGCAATGCCTGGACAATTGAGCGTATGGCTCGCCGCAGGGATCCTTTCTTGCGGCAGCGCGTTGATACGCGCCGACTGTTACTGAACTGGCTACCGCACGGTGCCGCACGCCGCCGGCGCCACGCCCTGAACGAGTTCCGGGCGGCACTCAGGGGGCTCGATGATGAATAAGGTCGTCCAGGTGCTGCTGTATGCCGCTTTCGCGGCGATCGTTGGCTACCTCTCGCTCTCGCCTGGTTATCGCTACGCGGAGCCGACCCTTGCGTCGATCAAACTGTCGCTCAGCCACGCCGCGGCTCGTGTGGAGGACTGTGTCAAACTGACGCCGCAACAAATTAACGAACGCGCCATGGCCGGCGAGCCGCTCAACGAGTGCGCCCGGGAGCGGTTGCCGCTAACGGTTGAGCTGGACATAGACGGCGTGCCCGTGTTGCGCGTAAACGCAACACCGTCGGGACTCTGGAACGACGGCCCTGCGTCTGTCTACGAGCGTCTCTCGATCGAACCGGGTATGCACACGATTACAGCGCGACTCAGGGACACGGCCCGCACCGACGGCTGGGATTACGAATACAGTGAACAGGTCATGCTTGAATCAGGCCGCTACTTCACAATTACATTCCGCGCAGAGACAGGGGGGTTCACGTTCCGATGAGCCTGATCAACTGGAGAGACGAATTCAGCGTTGGCGTCGATGCCGTCGATCACGAGCATCGAGAGATGATCGAATTGATCAACGAACTGGACGATGCGATGGCAAAGGACGCCGAACACACAGATGTGATCAAGTCACTCGGCGAGATCTACGCCCGCATCGCTGCGCACTTCGCGCTGGAGGAAAAAATTATGCGCGACGCGCGCTACTCGGCGCTCGAACCCCACAAGCAGGATCACGAGCTGCTGCTCGATGAACTTACCGATGTGATCGACAGCGTGGATGCTGACGGGCGCTATGATCGTGACGATCTCTCGAGAACCCTCGACCGGTGGTTTTCGGACCACTTCCGCGTCCATGATGCAAAACTGCATCGCGAATTGGGCTAACGGAAGCGGTCCGACTGGGAGCCGTTAGTACGACGCGACCAGCATAATCCAGAACTTATTCGTATCGGGATAACTCACCGAGTCACCCGAGAAGAATGCGCCCTTGAACAAGATGCCGTAGTGATCACTGATCTTCGTGCCCGCCGAAAGGTCAAACTCCGTACCGAAGTCGCCACTGCCGGATTCGGCCGAGAAGTCGTGATACATGCCGGTCAGGTTCCATTTGCCCGCCTTGTACTTGACCGTCGCGAAGACATCATTAATACCCTCCGCAGGCGTCGCCAGGAAGCGGTCCGCCCAGCCCTGGAACTTGTGCAGCGTTGCCAGCGGTGTCCGGAAACTCGCCCCGGATACCGATGAGTCGCCACCCAGTGACTCGTAGGCGATACCAACGGACAGGCCATTGTCCATGACCCAGGCCGCATCGAAGTGCACATACTGCGCGTCGTAGCTGACCGGGTTGTTGGCCGCGTCCGATTGCGTCGCGAACTCGGCGACAAGCTTGATCTTGCCTGAATCTCCGGCCTCAAAAGCGCCGGCGAGCCGAGCACCGGCCGTACCGGTCGAGAATGCGGCGACGTCCTGGTTATCGATGTAGTAGTAGTAGGGCGTGAGTGACCAGCCGTCGGCGAGATCGATTGTCGCGTTTAGCAGGTGTGTGTCGACGTTGTTCTTGCCGCCGGACACGGTTTGGCCAAAGATGCGACGTACGTATCCCACGTAGCTGTATTGCAACTTCGTGTTCGCGAGCGCCTTGGTCGTAAACGTCAGGCCGTCATACGTCTGTTCGTTCTGCCGCCATCCAACACCGCCGACGAAACGCTGGTTGTCGAGCAGAATGCGTTGCCGACCGAAACGAAACATCGAGTCGTCGTTCATTTTGTAGTTGAGATACAGCTGGTTCAGGTCCGATCCTTTCGGATCGGCTACGACCGGGTACTGGCCCTTGTTCGGGCTGGTACCGGCGCCACTGTTGAAGTCACTCAGCAGGTGAAACACATGGTCGTATTCAGCAAATCCCGACCAGCCGTTCCATGCGCCGGTCTTGTAGTTCAGACGCAGGCGCGCCGTTAAAGCGTCCGCCTTTTCGGTGACGTTTTCCTGGTCAACGTGCTCGTAGCGCGCACGGACATTGATACCGGCCTTGCCGGATTGCACGGCCGAGGCCAACGTATCGCTGTCCTCTGCAGCCGCGAACGGCGCTGCCAGAAGCAGCGCCGTTGCCGACAAGAACCCCATCAGATTGCGGTTCATGGTTCTCGTCCTTTAGTAAATATCGTTCAACGTGTTGTAGATATTGAACTTGCCTGTCGGCGTAACGAGCTCCGGGCCCTTGATGACGGCTTTGAGCTCACGTGTCTTGTCATCGACCACAACAATCGCCGACTCCTGCTCTTTGCCGCTCCAGACCGAGAACCAGACCTCGTCGCCAGCCTTGTTGTATTCAGGCTGTACCACGCGCTTCGGCCCTTCACCGAGACCGGCCCATTCTGCGATCGGCAGTGTCTGGAACCCGGCTTCGATGTCATTGGCATCGAACACGGCAATCGACTGGCTGAAACTGGTGTCCGGGTTCAGCGGTGCATCGACCCAGAGGTTCGAAGAGTTCGGGTGCGATTTCACGAACAGCGAACCGCCGCCCATACCCTGGACAACCCGAACGGTTTGCCAGGCCTTGTCCGGATGATTGACAGGATCGGTGCCAAGGAACGTGACGTCGGCATTACCGAGAGCCGAAGTTACCCAGACCGGCCCGTGCTCCGGATCCTCGAGGTTAGCGCCTCGGCCCGGATGGGGCGTCTTGAAGACGTCCGTCAGGGCAACGAGTTTGCGCTCCTTCGAATCAACCACGGCGATCTTGTCAGACTGGTTGGCAGCCGTCAGGAAGTACCGCTTGGAGCGGTCCCAGCCACCATCGTGGAGGAACTTGGCCGCGCCGATGTCGGTGACAGCGATGTTCTCGATATCGCTGTAGTCCACCAGCAGGATATGGCCGGTTTCTTTCACGTTAACGATGAAGTCCGGGTGCTCATGCGAAGCGACGATGGCGGCAACGCGCGGTTCCGGATGGTATTCCTGCGTGTCGACGGTCATGCCACGCGTGGAGACGATCTTCAGAGGCTCGAGCGTATCGCCGTCCATGATGACGTACTGCGGCGGCCAGTAAGATCCGGCAATCGCGTATTTGTCTTCATATCCTTTGTACTTCGACGTTTCGACCGAGCGCGCCTCGAGACCCACTTTGATCTGCGCAACGGTCGCCGGCGGATCCATGTACAGGTCGATCATGTTGATCAGCGCGTCGCGGCCAATCGTAAACACATAACGACCTGACGCAGACACGCGCGAGATGTGCACGGCATAACCGGTCTCGACGATGCTGACGATGTCCTTGGTATCGCCATCAATAATCGCTACCTGGCCCGAATCACGCAGAGTGACCGAGAAGAAGTTGTCAATATTGCGGCCGTGCTGCGGGCTGGTGGGACGATCTTCCGGCGCGACGAGCACCTGCCAGGTCTCCGTCATTTCGGGCATGCCGAATTCAGGCGGTGCGGGCGGTTCCTGCTGCAGGAAGCGCGCCATGATGTCTATCTGCTCTGGCGACATCTCACCCGACGTGCCCCAGTTGGGCATGCCTGCCGGGGAGCCGTAGGTAATCAGTGCCTTGAGATAGTCGGTGCCTTTCGCTGCCGTAATGTCGGGCGTCAAGGCCGTTCCGGTCGCTCCCTTGCGAAGCACACCGTGGCAGCCGGCGCAGCGCTCGAAATAGAGCTGCGTTGCCGTGGCGAATTCCGCCTCGCTCAGGACCGGCCCGCCCGCCGCCATGATCTGGCGTGCGTCTTCGGGCGATATGGCAGACGGTGCGCCCTGGTACTTCAGCTCGCCTTCCGTAGCGCCCTGGTGGCGCTGACCGGCTGCGCGGTCTTCCTGGCCGAGTTCAGCGCGCAGCGCAGCAACTTCCTCGACGCTGACGGCGGCACCGTCGTTGCCCCAGGAAGCGAACACGTAAGTGAGTGCGGCGGCGAGTTCGTCGTCACGCAGGTGACCGAGACTCGGCATTACGCTGTTGTATTCGACACCGTTGACCGTGATTGGGCCAGACAGGCCGAACATGGCCGCACCGAGAACCTTCTTGCGATCCCCCTTTAGCCAGTCGGAGCCGGCCAGCGGCGGAAATGCGCCAGTCAGGCCCGAGCCATCGGGCTGATGGCACGCAGCGCAGTTGGCATCGTAAATGCCCTTGCCTTTGGCCATAAGCTCATCGGTCGTTGCGACCGCGGTCTCGGCATCGTGAACGGCTGTGTCGCTCATCGCCGGTGCCGCAGCCTCTTCCTGAGAGCAGGCTCCGAGTATGAGTCCCAGTAACGGGATCGCCAGGAGCATGCTGATTGACTTGCGTTTCATTGTGTTACTCCCCTGTCATTTCTGACTATGAAGTTGTCACCACACCACGTTGAGGCTGACGGACGCTGAACGTCCCGCCTGCGCGAGGTACGGAAGGATCGGGTCACCGGGCGCGAGGCCACGCACGTCGGACCAGTTCCAATACATGCGATCGGTGAGGTTGTGGAGCCCGGCACGCATAACCGCGTTGTTGCCGAGTTTCTGCGTGACGTAGAGATCGAATACGGCATGTCCGGCAGGCTGGAACAGCTCACCCGCAGACTCGTCGACCCGATCATGCGCAGCCGTGAATCGGCTCTTGAGCCGCAGCTGCCGCGTTTCGTCGGCCGAGTCCCAGCTGAAGCCGACAACGGCTTGCGCAGGCCCGACGGAATTCAGCGGTTGCCCGGATACCTCGTTGTCACCACGGGCGTAGTAGGCAGAACCGTCGACGGCGAATTGCTCGCGTGTACCCCAGCTCAGCGTCCAGCCAGCCTCGACACCTTCGATGGATGTGTCATCGATGTTCAGTGACTGGAATTCGGTGTAACCACTAACCGGATCGACGCCGACGTTGACCTTTGTCTCGATGAAGTCTTCGTAGTCGCTGCGGAATGCCGAGATTCGGGCTGAGGCGCGTGTACCTTGCCAGCGCAGGCCAAAATCAAAGCCGGCCGACGATTCCGACTTGAGGTCCGGGTTTGGCAGGGCGCGATACATGAAGAACGGCAGGTCGAGGCTGACGTTTGCATCGGAATACGGTGGTGCGCGGAAGCCCTCCGAGTACTGCAGGTAGACATCGACGGACGGTGTAACGCTGTAAATGACGCCCAGCTTCGGCGACACGTCGGACTCATCAAGGCTGACCATCTCGTAGTCCGGATAGTCGGCCAGGTACATCGCGTCGGGCTTGGGGCTCAGCTCGTAGCGATCGGCACGCAGCGACGCAATGACTGTCCAGTTCTCGCCAACCGAAACGGTGTCCTCGATGAATGCACCCATCTCGGTCGTGTCGCTGATCGGGAAATCACGCAGTGGAAATACTTCACCGAGGAGAACATTTGTCTGTGCCCCGGTCTCGAGATTCGTCGACAGACCGTCGCGGTGCTCGTGTGTTGTTCGCTCGCGATACTCGACACCAACACCGACGCGATGTGAAAAACGCTCGCCGGCGAAGTTCTTCCACAGGTTTAGCTCGGCACCGCGAATTTCCTGCTCGTAGTCAAACAGGCGGTCGATTGATACCGGCGTGCGCGCGGCGCCGCGCTCGTCCAGCGTCACCTGCATCGTTCTGGACTGTTCCCAATATGTCCTCGCAACGCCGGCGTCGACGAGACCGTCCGGCGCACCGAACTCATAGGCAAGATTGACGACATCGAGCTCCTGGGTGTCGTCGCCCTCGAGCGCGGTCGTCGACCGGTACCGACCAGCACCAAGCATCGAATTCAGGTCGGATAATGTGTGGCCTTCTTGCCGAACGACACTGGCGCGAACGGTATTGCCGAAGCGATTATCGGCAACGAACTTCAGAAGCAACGTCTCGCGGTGATAGCTGCGCGTGTCGAGATTGTCGGGCGATGCGGCCGAATCGATTTCTTCACCATCCCGCCAGCTGTATCCCGCCAGGAAACCGAGCGAATCGTCACCGACCGCAACGAGGCCCTGACCATGCGCGCTGCTATCGGCGCCGCGCCATGTACCCAGGAAGTCGGCGCCCAGTTTGCCGCGACGCACGACATCCGACGGATCCGGCGTGCGTACTGATACGACGCCGCCTATCGCCGAGCTGCCGTACAGCGCCGACGCCGGTCCATGCAGTACCTCGATGCCCTGAACCAGACCCGCATCGATGAAGTCACGCGTCGCGTTGGAAAAGCTACCCGTATCGAATTGGTCAGCCAGCGGCACGCCGTCAACAAGCATGGCCACACGATTGCCGCCGATACCGCGAATGTTGATGCCTTCGGTACCAAAGCGAGTGCCTGCGGCTTCGTAGTCGATGCCCGGGACGTAGCGAAACACGTCACCCATTGCGGTGGCCAGTTCAGCGTTGAGGTCAGCCCGCGACAGTACTGTCACGTTCGCTGCAACCTCACGAATCGAACGCTCGTCCTTGTTCGCCACCACGACGATCTGGTCAAACGGTGCATCGTCGTGCAGCCCCTCGGCGGACGAGTAGGCGGGCACGAACAGAATGGCCAGCGCGGCTACCGCGACGGTCGAAACAGCATCGTTTTGCATCGTGATTCCCATGGGACGGGTGACTCAGTACGGTCATGGTCCGCCCGGCCTCGGCCGGTATCCATGATCTAGATCAAGGGGGCCGGAGGCAGCGATTTCGTTTTATGCGCGGGCTACGGCGATCGCGCTGAGACGCCCTACACCCGCCGCACGCAGCGTCTTGGCGACCTGCCTGATCGTGACACCCGTCGTGATGACATCGTCGACGATCAGTACATGTGCGTAGGGCAACTCGCCACGAACAATGAAGGCATTGCGCAGATTCCGGGCGCGTTGGCGGGCGCTCAGTCCCGACTGAAAGGTCGTTGCTTTGCGTCGCTTGATGTTTGCAACAAGCGGCACACCGAGCCGCTGCGCCAGCGGTCGGGCGATTTCCTCCGCCTGGTTGAATCCCCGGAACAACCGGCGCCGCCAATGCAGCGGCACGGGCAGGACCGCGTCGATGTCTTGCGGCAGGCGGCTTGCCTCATCCAGCAATTCGGCAAAGGCGGGCGCGTAGTAGAGCTTGCGGCCAAATTTGAGCGCCTTGATCGCCGCATCAATAGGGAACGCCCAGACAAACGGAGCCTCCTCGACAACGAATAGCGACGAAGGGGCAGGTGGTGGCGATGCGGCGCCTGGCAACTCGGCACGACATCCGCGACAGACGTAACGCTCGGTCGGTAACGATCGCGTACCGCAGAACACGCAACGCATGGGCATGATCGCATCGTGCAGCGCGCGCAAAAGCATCGTCCGACGTTGCCATTTAACCCGGACATGCTCGAGGTGCATAAGCGGTCGTTTCGTCCGGAAAGCGTGCTACCGTTCGCCCATGCTCAGGCAGGCGGACATCCGGCGGCGCTTCGATGGCGCCGCCGCTGACTTTGATAGTGCAGACTTCGTCCATGCCGTGACGCGTGACGGGCTGACCGCGCGCCTCGAACCGTTGCTCCTCAAACCTACGGCGATACTCGACCTGGGCTCAGCGACCGGATCGATGGGCCAGGCGTTGCGCAAGCGCTTCCGGCGAGCGCATATCGTGTCGGTCGACCTGAGCGGGGCAATGCTCACGGCAGCACGCAAGAAAAAGTCATGGCTTTCGCGCGCCTCGTTCGTCCAGGCCGACGCCGAGTTCCTGCCGTTCGCCGACGGCTCCTTCGACCTGGTTGTTGCGAATCAACTGCTGCCCTGGGTGCCGGATCCGCAGCGCGTTTTCACGGAAGTCGCCCGAACCCTGAGGAAAGGCGGCGTGTTTGCGTTCGCCGGGCTAGGGCCCGACAGCCTGCAGGAACTCGGTCGCGCCTGGGCCAGCGTCGACGAGGGACCGCACATCAATCGTTTTCCGGACATGCACGACATCGGCGATGGCCTGGTCCGTGCGGGTCTTGCCGATCCGGTCCTTGACGTCGATCGTCTGCATATAAGTTACGAGAATCCCGGCAAATTGTTCTCCGACCTGACCCGGGTTGGCGCCCGCAACGCACTCACAGATCGGGCGCGGGGCCTGACGGGGAAGACGCGCTTTCGGGCGATGGCCGAGGCTCTGACGAGCGGCTCTGCCGACGGTCGAATTCTGCTCGACCTGGAGCTCGTTTACGGCCACTGTTGGGGCGCCGGCCCGAAAAACGACCCGGCAGCCTGGCGCATTGATGCAAGCCAGATACCATTGCGACGGTAAGCCGTTGTTAAATAAAGATTAATCTTAGGGTTATATCCATTAGAAGCGTTGCATGGACGTTTCTACTTCAGTAAACTGCCGAGGCTTTTTTTGACTAGCAGGAAGGTCAAGCCGGCCTATCGACGGAATCCCGGAATCACCGGGTCAGCGCTCACTGGCAAAACCAGGTTTCGTCACATCCGGATTTTGAAA
>JAAUXZ010078008.1_pt1 | contig 12292 bp, 14 predicted proteins | sample 7278131 | NCBI WGS metagenome assembly JAAUXZ01 (sample SAMN14350119, study PRJNA611818) | marine sediment metagenome | isolation source: surface marine sediment (3m) | place: French Polynesia: Moorea | collected 2018-08
CGCGTTAATGTGCTTGCCGTCCGGCGCGGGGAAAACGTCCATCGGGCACGCTTGCAGGACCGACGACTTGCAACCGGTGATATCCTCCTGATCCAGGGCACGCGTGCCGTGAAGAACTTCAGGCGCTTCAATCCGAAGACACCGGATTGATGGAAGCCATGCTCTCGCCCCACTCGACCCTGGCCGGAAAGACACTGAGGCAAGCATTTTCGTGAAAAATACGGTCTCAGTGTCCTCGCCATCTATCGTGAAGGCCGCTTGCATCGGGCCGATTACCTGCGGGACATGGCCCTGCGTTTTGGCGACGCTCTGCTGGTTTACGGCTCCCGGGCCAATTTTACAGTTCTGGGGCGTGAGCCCGATTTTCTAGTTCTGACGGCCTCGGCCCAGACACTTCCCAATCCATCCAAGGCCAAGATTTCGATCCCCGTCATGGCCGGACTGATGCTCCTGACCTTTCTGGCCACTTGCGTCATCCCCACGGCCGCCTTGGTGGTCCTGATGGTCCCCATCATTCTCAGCACGGCCGCCGACATAGGGGTCGCCCCCTATCCTTTGATGATGGCCATGGCCATGGCCGCCTCGGCCAGTTTCATGACCCCCATCTCCCATCCGGCCAATGTCATGGTCATGGGCCCCGGAGGTTATCGTTTCTCCGACTATATCAAGATCGGCCTGCCCCTTACGCTTGTCGTGCTCGTGACGGTGATGCTGGTTTTGCCGGTCTTTTGGCCTTTCGTCCCGGGTCACTGAAGGCTGGCTCTGCCGTCTTCCGACATGGCTTCGCAACCCGGTTGACGGCGATGTTCGTCCGGAAGTGCATAAGGGAACAAGCGGCAGATCTTCACGGCCATTTTCAGTTGTTACGCTTGACTTGGTTTAGAACGGAAAAATCACGGATTCGAAGAGCTTTAAAAAGGGCATCGGGAACAACCCCATCGTTAGCGCAACCACAGCCAGGGCTAATAGCGGAAGCGACATATAAAGCGGTGGATCCATCGTGTGTCCATGGTCGTACGTCTTTTCTGGACCGCCGAATATTTTGAAACCGACGACGCATGTATAGATCAGCGTCAACAAAGTGGACATGATGGCCGCAATGATCACCAGCAGACCGACGGGGTTGTTGTGAAATCCTTGAAAGGCACCCGCAAACAACATCCATTTACCCACGAATCCGCTCGTGGGCGGCAATGCGGATAAGATAAGGGCCGCACTTGCCCACAACACGGCAGTGATGGGCATGCGGGACCACAAAGCACCCATTTCATCGATCCGCCTTGTCTCAAGCTGGTAAACCAGAATGCCGGCGGTCGAAAATAGTATGGCTTTGCCCAGGATATGACTCAAAAAGTAAAACAGGCCGCCTTGAACGCCCAGGGCGGTCATGGAAGCGATACCGAAGACGGAATAGGATATCTGGCTTATGGTCGAACAGGCGCAAAAACGTTTGGCGTCGGACTGCGACAGCGTCAGCAACGCTCCATACACCATCGTCACCAGCGCCAGAATCATGAGCGGCAGTGCCAGCGGCATCAGATCCGATCGAAGCGGCAATACCAGCACGCGGACAGCCACATAGGCCGCAATGTTGGCGTAGATCGCCAGCAGACCGGCGATGCAGGTCGGATGCTCTGCATGAACCCAGGGCATCCACACATGCAGAGGAATGATGGCCAGTTTGGTGGCCAAACCGGTCAAGATGATCACGGCAATCCAAAGGGCCATAGGGTTACCGGTCAACCGCTGGATCTGATCGATTTCAAAGCTGCCGATCTGAGTGTAACCCAAGATAGCCCCGATCAGAAAAAGCGTTGCCCCGGCTACCCCCCAGTAAAGGCACATCAAGGCCACCTTGTAACGGGTAATATAGTCCGAGTACCCGAACTGGGCCATGATGAAATACAAGGGGATGATGGTCAACAACTCGAGAAAAAAGTAAACCGTCAACAGATTGGTGGCAAAGCAAACGCCCATGAACCCGGTTGGGAAAAAAAGATAGAGCAGAAAAAACCGCCGATAGTATATCCCATAAGTCTGTGCGTCGACCTCGCCATAAATCACCTCAATGCGATGCTCCACGTAAGGTATCGAATAAAAGGCCAAAGCCATGCAGATCAGGTTGATGATCAATGCCACGGGCAGGCTGATACCGTCGGCCAGCAGGCTGAAGCTCACATCGGGCCCGATGGGGTATTGCTCTAATATGACCTTGCCGCTGCTGATGCGAGCGAACGCGACGGCCAGAAGCACGGTCGTGTAACCCAGGGTCGCAACCGTTATCCAGGCGGGTCGACGATGCTTCCCGGGCCTAATGACCAGCACCGCCACGGAAGCGACCATCGGCAGGAAAACCGTTTGCAGCAATAAGGGAATCGTCATCGTGTTCTAAACCCACAAAATAAGCGCCAGCAGGGCGACAAAACCCATCACGATATAAGCGACATTCCAGTAGAGATAATGGGCGTCCACTTTTAGTTGACGGCCCCATAAGAAGAGACGGGATGGCAGAGACGTCAAGACCGAATGGAAAAAATGATCGTTTCTATCTTCCAATTCAGCGGACAACTGCGGATAGGATTTTAGCTGCCTAACCGCCCGCTGGATGTGTTGTCCCATCTTTTGTGAAAACTGCTGCAAGGGCGCATGACACATCCGAACGAATTGACGCCCTATCATGCGGGCCGGCCAGTCCGTATCCAGGTTGACGGCACGCAGTTCCGGGGGGTAGTAGCCGGAGAGGATGAGAACCGTAAACGCCAAGGCGCCGAACATCAGCAATTCCAGCATCCCCACAACGTGAAAAACAGTATAAGGTTGATAGTCGACCGGAAAAGGCAAAAGCCGATAGAGCGGATCCGGATAAATACCCAGAAATACGCAGATAAAGGCTGCCAGCCCCATCGCAAGGCGCATGTTCAAAGGGGGTTCCTGGCTGCGGATTCCCGAGTCGTGACCGAAGAAAATAAAAAACGGCACCTTGATACCGGCGTGATGAAACACGCCGGCCGAGGCGAACATCAGCATGAACCACACGAGGGTAAGATGTTCTTCGGCCGCAGCGGTCACTGTCATGGACTTGCTGACAAACCCGCTGAAAAGCGGAAAGGCGGAAATGGAAGCCGCGCCGATCATGCAGCAGACGGCGGTGAAGGGCATGGTCCGATGCAAGCCCCCAAGATCGGTGGCCCGTATTTTACCGGTCATGTGCAACACGGCGCCTGCGGACATGAACAGCAAGGCCTTGTAAATGATGTGACAAAAGGCATGGGCCACGACGCCGTTGACGGCCAGTGCGGTGCCGATACCGATCCCGCACAGCATGAAACCCACCTGGTTGATCAAGCTGTAGGCCAGGACGCGGCGCATATCATTGACAATAACAGCGTAGAAAATGGGAAAGCAGGTCATGAAGGCCCCGGCCCAGATCAACAATTCCGTACCGGTGAAAGAGCGGGCCAATACATAAACGGCGCTCTTGGTGGTCAGGGCGCTCATGAACACGGCACCGGTCACGGTTGCCCGGGGATTGGCATCCGGCAACCAAGCGTGCAGGGGAAAGACGGCGGCGTTGAGGCTGAAACCGATGAATATCAACCAGGATCCGGTGCCGCTCAGGCCGATATGGCCGAACAAGGCTGTTCCGGATTTCAATACGTGCAAGGTGATTCCGGCCAGAAGACAGATTCCACCCAAAAAGTGCCAACTGAAATAGCGGAAGGCCGCACGGCGGGCGTCGTCCGTTTTGCACGCCAGCACGAGCAGTGTAGATGCAATCGCCATCACTTCCCAGAAGAAGTAAAGGGAAATCAGATCGCCAGCAAACGTAACTCCCAGAGCGCCGCCGGCATATACGAGGCTGGCCGCTTTTTCGTAGGTGTTTCGGTCGTGAAGTGCATAAAGCGAGCCGATGAAGGTGATCAATACGAAAACGTAGCCGAATGCCAGACTGAGTTTGTCGACCCGGATCAGCACCAGGCGATAGTCGAGAAACGTTACAATGCCGTGTGAGCCGTAAGGCAGATGGAGGAGACTTAACAAAACAAAAACGGGCACAACAAGAATATAGGCCGCTTGAACCTTCCCCTTGAAAGCCGGCAGCAACGCGGCTCCGGCTATAAAAAATATGGCGGGGGAAACGACCTCAATCATAATAGTCCTCATTGCGGCGGACCAGCCGTCGCAATCCCTTGGCGATGAAAATCAAGGCCACGCATCCAATGAAACCGTATACGGCATAAAAGGCCGGTGCGTTTTCCCATGGGAAGTGACCATGCTTGGGAATGAATACGTCGATGACCAGAAGAACGACCAGCATTGCATAGAATATGCGGATGGCCCTGCGACGATTTTGGGGTTTGTCAAGAAAAGAAATCGGGCGTAAGTCAGGTTTCATTATGCTTATTCCAGGTAGTAAAGAAATATAATCGCAAGGTAGGCAAGACCAACGCCAACCAGACCGTAAAACACCTTTTTGTATATCGGGCTGCCTTCATGCAAGAGCATCTGTCGTTCTTTGTAACCCTCGAATCGGGCGGTTATTTCGCCGCTGTCCTGTTTGAAGACGGTTTCACCTTTTTCGACTGTTATTTCTCCCATCGGAAACTCCATATGTTGCTGCGAAAAGCATTGCCGTACGCGCTTTGTTTGCAGTCTCCCCCCTCCCGCGCGCACCTTGCAGATCAGTCCCTGTCTGCGGGTCGTTCGAGGGAACCCGTCTAAAACAGGTTCTTGAGCGCAACCTCTACGAGATCAAGCATGTAGAGTGTTCCGGGAGCCAGACAAAAAACAACCGAGAACACCGCTGTGATCGCCAATGGCAGCACCATGAGCATGTACAAGGGCTGCTGTGTTTCCAGATTCCCCCTTTCTTGTCCTGCGGTCACCGCCGCCTTTGGAAGGGAATCGAAAAAAGCTGTCTTGATGATCGGGAAAAAATACACAACGTCCAGAAGAGAACTCACCAGGATGACCCCCAGGAAAAACAGGCTTCCGGCTTGAATCGTGCCCAAACACAAAAACCATTTGCTGACAAACCCCGCCACTGGAGGCGCGCCGCACATGCCCACCGCGCCGATCGTAAAGGCCGTCATAGTTACGGGCATCTGCCGGCCAAGGCCTGCGAGTCCGCTGATCGTATGCTTGCCGCTGATCGTAATGATGGCACCGGCGCATAGAAAAAGGGTGATTTTCATGAAACCATGAAAAGGAATATGAATCATTGCACCTTTGACGCCGAAGGGACTCAATAGGGCCACCCCGAAAAGTATGTACGCCAGTTGACTGATGGTGGAAAACGCCAGACGGCGCTTCAGGTTATCCTCCCCGATGGCAAAAAAGGAGCCCACCAGCATGGTGAATGAAGCCACCAGCCCAAGCACCAGACCCAGTCCGAGAGCGCCGACGAGATCAACTCCGAAGACATGACAGACAATGCGAATGAAACCGAATACGCCGGCTTTGACAACCGCCACGGCGTGCAGCAGCGCGCTTACGGGCGTGGGGGCTACCATGGCGCTGGGGAGCCAGGCATGAAAGGGCATCCAGGCGGCCTTCATCGAACCCAGGGCAAAGAGCATGAAGAGAATGATCAGGGTTGGACGCGAAGCCGAGTCCAGCGTCAGGATGCCGCCGTCGGCAAAATCCGTGGATCCGGCGAGGGCATAGGTTAAGACCACGGCGCTGAAAAGAAACCAGCCCGATATGAGCAGGTAAGCGAGATATTTGCGTGATGCGTTGAAAGCGCTTTGATCTTCGTGATGGGCGACCAGCCAGTAAGTGGACAGGGTCAATGCTTCATAAAAGATGTAGAATGTCACCAGGTTCTCCGCCATGGCAATGCTGACCGCCGAAAAAACAGCCAGGGCAAACATCACGTAATAACGGGTCTGGGCATGTTCCCGGGCTGCGCGCATATAGCCGATCGAGTACACTGAAACCAGGATCCACAGAAAGGACGCCGTAATGGCAAACACCAGTCCGAAAGCATCCACCCGATAGCCGATATCGATCCCGGCGCCGATGGAGATCAGACGGAAGACCACTATCCGGCCGTCCAGCACCGATGGCGCCATCGCCATGACCAGGGCAAACTGGACCACGGCGGCTGTCAGGGTGCAACATTCGCGTATATTCACGCGGTTACGCAATCCGTAAATCAGGGGTGCCGCGAAAAGAGGGGCGCACACGGCCCAGAGCGGAAGGCTGGATGGTGTGATTCCGGTCATGGTTCCACCAATCCGAAAGCTTGGTTCACGGCTTCCAAGATCATGTCCATGCTTCCGGTCATCCAGACGATTCCGACCCCAAAAGTCAGGAGGCCGAGAGACAAACAGGGTGTCAGCATGCTTACGGGTATTTCATCTGTCTGCATACCTTTGGAGGCCTTTTCTTGGGGACCGACCCGGATGTACATCATTTCGACCACGCGCCAGAAGTAAATGATCATGAGTAACGTGCTCAAGAAAATGACCCCGATCAATGCGTATTTGCGGGCATCGAGAATGGCCAGTATAAGATACCATTTGGTGACAAAGCCTGCACTGGGTGGCATGCCGATCATGGCCAAGCTGGCCAACAGAAAAGACAGGCACGTCAAGGGCATTCGTCGCCCGAGTCCTTCGAAGCGTCTTATATCCCAGAGGTTGAACTTATGGATAAAGGCGCAGGCCGCCATAAACATGGCGCCCTTGATAACCGCATGATTGAGAAGGTGCATGAGTGCCGGCGTCAGCCCCAGGACGGTCGACGGTGCCAGGCTTACACCCAGTACAATGTAGCCGACATTGGACACGCTGGAATAGGCCAGCATCTTTTTCAAGTTATTCTGCACAATGGCAAAAACGGATCCGAACACCATGGCAACGGCCGCTGCCCAGCAGAGGACATCAAACAGCGGCATTACGCTGTTGACGAAATCGAGGGTAAAGACAGAATAGACGACCCTGATCAATGCGTAGGTTGATGTTTTGGCCACGGCCGTGGAGATAATCACGCTCACCGCGGAGGGGGCATAAGTGTATGCATCCGGTAGCCAGGCATGCAAGGGAAAGAGCGCGATTTTGATACCGAACCCGAACAGCATGAACAGAAAGGCCGCCCGCACAACCCGCGTGCCGTACAAAGGGGGCAGCAGAACCTGAAGATCCTCCATGTTCAGCGATCCGGTCAGTATATAGAGATAACCGGTGCCGATCAGGTAAAACGTTGCGCCGATGGTGCCGATTAGCAGGTATCTGAAGCCGGCGAGTTTGGCCCTCCCGCGGCCCACCGCGACCAGCGCATAGCCGGAAAGCGAGGAAACCTCCAAAAGAACGAACAGATTGAAAAGGTCGGCCGTAAGGGTGATCCCCAGAATACCCGTGTTGAGAAGCAGATAGAGGCACCAGAAAAGCGCCTGTCGATCCGGCATTTCGGCCTCCACCGTACGCGGGGCGTACACCGCCGTAAACAGGCTCAAGGAAGTGATCAGCATGATCATGTAGGCGCTGAGATGATCGATGCGATAGGCAATGCCCCATGGCGGGGGCCATCCACCGATGCGGTAGTGAATGACGCCCTGGCTCAGCACCGCATTGAGAATACCGATGGCGATCAGAAAACACCCGCCGAGGGCGGTCAGGGCAATCAGATAGCTGGCCCGCTTGGCCCACCAGCCGCAAAAAAACGTCAAAAAAGACGCCAGCAACGGCAGCACGACGATGATGGTGGGAAAATGCAGGCTCATGGATCCAGCCGCCTTCCTCCTTTCAATTCGTCATGTTGGATTGGACCCCTGCAGCGGACGGGATCCTTCCCGCGAACGGTCAACGCGCTCGGCGTCCGAATCAATCTGGCAGGCGAACTGCATGTCGGGATGGGTGATGATGGACTGCTTGAATTGCTCGGTTCGGTAATCGTACCGTTTCTTTAAAAGGACCAGAAGACGCCGGTACAGGCGAAGACCCATTTCCGGATCCCGTTTGAACAGCTTGTTGATTTCATCGCTTCTGAAAGAATAGGTTTCCGTCGGGCCCACCGACACCGCCTCGGCGGTGTAGGCTTCGTCCTCGATCATGGACGACCAGCCGAAGGAGGACCCGGGTTTGATGGAGCCCACGCAGGCCGTCACCATGTCGGTGATACGCTGGTTGAGAATCACCTTGCCCCTGCTGAGCATATAAAACCGGTCGGCAGGGGCATTTTCCATAAAAATGATCTCCTTGTCGTCAAACTTGAGCACGTCGACGATCTCAATTAAATTCACCAGCATGGCGTCGGTGAGATGCGTCAGGATGACAATCCGTTTCAAGTCTTCCAGGCTGAGCATGTCCCTTTCCCCTTTCCGAGTCTGTCCTCCCGGCAAGCGTCCCAATCCGAATGGACGCCGCTCACCGGCCCTTTTGATATCTTCTCGTTGCGGGGCACTGCGGGCTTGCACGTCTTCGCGAACTGGTTTCTAAACATCCGCACAATTAGCCGTCACATTCAGGGTCCTTCTCCAGAAGGTCCGGCCGGAGACGGCTTGTCGAAATCGACAGGCCGATGACTTAAAATTTCGTCTTCATCGAGCGTCTGGTATTCCTGATAAATATTGATGATGATCGCCAGGGCCACGCCCAGAGTGGCCACTGCGACCACGATGGCCGTAAGCATCAACACGTGCGGCAGCGGGTTGATGTAGTCCGCGGCGGACACGTGGCCAGGCCCGTGGTCGGCGAGATGATCTATGATAGGGATGGTCGCGTCCTTTTTGGCGCTGATCGAAATGAAAAACAAAATCACGGCGGTCTGGAGGATATTCATCCCGATGATTTTCTTGACCAGATTTCGTTTGGCGATCATGGCATGCAGACCCATCATCATCAGCAGGATATAGATCCAGTAATTGATTTGGGATACGATGATGGTGGCCAGCTCGTTCATCCTCAGACCCCCTCATCCAATTGGCCGGCAGAGGCGATGTTCAGATAAAGATGGATCATGACGGCCATCACGGATATACCGACGCCTATTTCGACGATTAGAATACCCAGAGAACGCGCCGCAAGGGGATCGATCCCCAGCATGGGGGCCAAGCCGCTGTAATCCAGATAGTTCCTTCCGAAGAGCAAACACAGCAGTCCGGTGCCGGCGTAAATAAAGACACCGAGACCACACAGGAAAACGGCCAGTTTTTCGCTGAAACGCAGCAAGGTCGCCCGTAAGGTGTGGGAGATCGCAAAAAGAATGATCGAGGCGCCCAGAATAACCCCTCCCTGAAATCCCCCACCCGGGCTGTGGTGGCCATGCGCGATAACGTACAGTGCAAAAATCTGACTGAAAGGCACGATGAGGCGGCAGGATGTTTTGATGACAACGGAATACGGGACCCAATCGGAATCGATACGCTCGAACACTCCGGCCTCTTTGGGGAAAAGGGCGGGATTTTCAAAAATGAGGGTAATTCCGGAGGGGGTATGCCGATACATGCCCCCGGGGGATTGTATTTTTCGGAAAGCCCGCAAAAGGATCAGACAAGCAACCGCGGCCGCAAAAATAACTACGGTTTCGAACATGGTATCATATCCGCGGTAATCGGCGAGAACGGCCGTAACGATGTTGGGAACCGAGGTCTCTTCAAGGGTCTTCTCAATATAGCGTGGTGACACATGCAGACTCGCCGGGGCGGACGGATCTCCCCAGGGAGGGAATTCCAGCGCGCAGTAAATCAACAAGGCCCCGAACAGCAGTACCGTAGCGGTCGTTAAGGCTTTCAATCCCGGGTCCTCCTGGAGGTTCGAAAAATAGCGGCCACAAAAAGAACCGTACTGATGCCGGCACCCACCGAGGCCTCCGTGAAGGCCACGTCCACGGCTCCCATAATGGCCCACAAGAGACACATCATGAAGCTGTAAGCACCAAAAAGGATGGCCGTGGCCAGAAGGTCCTTGACCCGGAGCGCAGACCCGGCACAGATGACCAGGATAATGAGAATCGTGATTTCAATCTGCCAGATCATGACCGTCTTCCCGGTTTGGTCCACGGTTCAAAAACAGCACGCAAACCTGCGTCAACGATGGCATGGGTGGCCGTGGGGCTGGTAATGTGAACGAATATGACGATCAGTACGAGTTTGGCGGCTGTAAGCAATGATGGGATCGTCCAGTCTTTCAAGACGAAAAGGGCGACTGCCGTCATCGTCAACAGTTGCCCGGCCGTATCCAGTTTCCCGGCCGGGTGCAGCCGTGAATAAAAATCCGGAAATCGAAGGATCCCCACGGAACCACCGGTAAAAAAGATCAGTCCGCTTATCCAGATGACGGCAATCAGGTAATCCATGAAAAGGATTCGCTCTTGGTTTTCCAGGGATTCGGAGCTTTGGCCCCGGGTGATCAACCTGGTGTTTGTTCGTCGTCCAGCCGCTTTTTTTTATGGAAATAACGTGATGCGGCCAAAACGGCGATGAAATTCAAGAGGGCATACGCCAGGGCAATGTCGACGAACATCTCGATCCGGCCGTAGATGATGCCGACGGCAATCAACAGGATCGTTGTTTTGCTGCCCATGGCATTGACGCCGATAAGGCGATCCAGAATGGTTGGACCGGTAGCGGCGCGATAAAGGGGCAGAAACATCAGAATGCTCAGGTAAAAAGCGCTGTATAAAAAAAAGGATTCCATCATTCATCAAAAACCCAGGCAATGCGCCGCTCCATTTCGCCGGGCAGGGCCGCAGCCGATTGGGCGTCGATGCAGTGCACCGAAAAGCGACCCACGGCCGACACCGTAACCGTAATGGTTCCCGGCGTCAGGGTGATGCAGTTGGCAAAGGTGGTGCGCGCGTAATCGCTTTTCAGGCGACTGTCGAACTCGATGATATGAGGGTCGATTATTTCCAGAAGCCGCGGATGAAAAGTCAGGTACATCACATGGAGATTGGCGCGAAAAATCTGGTAGAGGATCCAGGGTATGAATCGAAGCAGTCGCAACCACAGCAGAAGCACACCTTTGGGGGTGCGGGTCGTAAACATGAGATCACCGGACAGCAGCCCTACGATAAAGCTGGACAGCAAGCCCAAGGCAAGGTGAAAGGCATCGAAGCGGCCGGAGAAAAGAAGCCACAAACCAAAGACGATTAAAACGGTCAACCAGAATGAGATGCCGAAGCGTTTGGATTTGCGCCGACCGGCAGGGGCTGAAAGGGCCTGTGGGTCACGCGCCGCAGCGTGCATGTTTTCTTCCATGGTTTCACCTTGCGGAACTTACGTGAAAAACGTTTAAGAGCGCAATTCTGCTATCGCGACCGTACAGCGTCCAACTCACACGAACTTGTCGTACAAAGACCTAACATTTCCAGCACCGGTGGATTGGCGCTAGAGATACCAAGGTGTCTGCGCTTATGGCAGCACATGCGAAAAGGCCGGCAAAGGCCGTTGCCCGAGAGAATGATCTCCGGCAACCTGTGGGGTTCAAAACAATGGTTCCAAGCGGGGCTGGTGGCGATCCGGTTCGACAGGCGACGTCGTTAGCGAAGAGAAGTGCTTTGCAGGTTCAGTATCTTACGTATTGTAAGCCTTGGTTCCATCCCGATCAGGCACAATACGAATACGAACAGGAGCATGCGAGCTGACTCTTTGATCGATGCTATGTAAAAAAAGGTAATGAAAAACGGAACGGCTGTCAAGCCGCGCGAGGGGCGGATCGCAGCAACTCCGACCCAACCGGTCCAGACCTGAGACGCATAAGGCGTTCAACCGTCGGGCAGGCCCTTTAGAAGAGCCAGGGCTTCCTGGGAGAACACATCGGCCCGGCATTTTCGGAAAACAGCGATGCTCCGTTCTAAATAACACCCACAATGAAGAATTTGTTGCCGGATTTGAAAATACACTATTTTAACTATGAATCATTTCATAACTCGCAGATTTATAGCCTTTTATCTTTTTTATGTGAAACCCCAAAAGTCGACTTTGGTAATTCTCAATCAGTTGTTTAAGCTCAGTTTTCGCTTTTCGAAATTTCTTGCTTTGCAGATTCTTGATGAGTGGTTCGTAATCAACGATCCTGGCTTCGCAAAGAAAATGAGGACCATCGCCAATAAATACTTTCCACTCGCCAGCAACATGAAGTCCCACGGATTCCATCAACGGATAGTACTCTTCTGAAACAAAACGCTCATAATCGGCCTTCTTTCCGCTAACTATATCCCACATTTGGCTGAATTTGACAGTATGCGCCTTAATATCTATGGAGTAAAAATCCGTTCTGCCGGAAGGAATGAGGATTTTAGTTTTGTATCCTCTCACATGTGAAAGCAAATTTTCATTAAGTTCCCA
>JAAUXZ010012494.1_pt1 | contig 12291 bp, 11 predicted proteins | sample 7278131 | NCBI WGS metagenome assembly JAAUXZ01 (sample SAMN14350119, study PRJNA611818) | marine sediment metagenome | isolation source: surface marine sediment (3m) | place: French Polynesia: Moorea | collected 2018-08
TACATAGATACCCACACTGCTGGTCTTCTGCTTGGTCTCCACACTGAACTCGTATGCGACCAGGACATCCGGGGCAGAGGCCTTCTGATCCTGTTCCTTTTCCTTTAGCACCTCCCCGATCGATCGACGAATGCGACCATCCCGCAAGGGATTATCGACGAAGCGGTCACCGGTCTCCGGCTGTTTCTCATGCAGCCAGTTCCAGCTCTGGATGCCGCTAAAATCGAAAGTCTCGTCATAATCAACCGTGGTCTTGAGCCCGGAACAGGCCATCAGGGCCATGGCCATCGAGAGTACGGTTATTGTCCTGATTAGTTTCATAGGGAGTTCCTAAAGCAGGTGAACCTCGTCCGGTATCTTTATCTGCGCACATACCGGAAGGTGGTCGGAATAAAAGCGCCTGTAGACCTGGACATCACGCACCTCAAGACTGGGGCTGACCAGGATATGATCAAAGCTCTGCAGGGGCTGCCAGCTGGGATAGGTCTGCTCGGTATGTAACGGTTCCCGAAGACCAGCCTCATTGACCAGCATGGCAATCTCGTCACTGTCATGACCACAGTTGAGATCACCCATCACGATGACGTGCTCGTAACGGCGCGCAACATCAGAGATATATTCCAGCTGACGGATACGGTCATTGCGCCCCAGCGACAGATGCAGGGTCAGGACCACCAGGGGCTGCTTACCGCGACCCATATGCACCTCGAGGGCACCCCGTCCGGGGATCCGCGATGGCAGGCGGTGACCTACCGAATGCGCCGAGGGGAACCGGCTCAATAGTCCCATGCTGTGCTTGGCAATATGCGAGAGATCGCGATTGGTGGTCTGGTGCCAGTGTGGAAAACCTGCCTCACGCGCCAGGAAACTGGTCTGGTTCATATAGTTGGTGCGCAGACTGCCAGCATCGACTTCCTGCAAACCGACGATATCGAATTCAGACAGAAACCGGCCGATATTCTGAAGATTGGCCTTGCGACCATGAAACGGCAGTACATGCTTCCAGCTATTGGTCAGGTAATGACGATAGCGGTTGGATGGAATTCCCACCTGTATGTTGTAGCTAAGCACCTTGACCCAGTGCCCGCCAGTTTCGTGATGAGGTCGCGCCAGTCGCTGCATAGTCTCTTATAGCTTGGGGAGTACTTCCCCGAGCCTGGCCGTGAGTTTCAGATTCTCAGAATAGTCTACCGGGCAGTCAATCACCACCACGGTATCATCCTCTATGGCCTGGCGAAGAACGTCCTGCAGGTCATCACCCTCCTTGACCCGGTAGCCTTTGGCGCCAAAGGACTGGGCATAGGCAACGAAATCGGGATTATTGAAGTGCACATTGGATGGGCGGCCAAACTCGTTCATCTGCTTCCACTCGATCAGGCCATATCCACCATCGTTCCAGACCAGGATGATCATGGCCAGGTTTAGTCTCAGGGCGGTCTCGATCTCCTGTGAATTCATCAGGAAACCGGCATCCCCGGTCACGGCCACGATGGTCTGCTCCGGATTGACCAGCTTCGCGGCGATTGCCCCTGGCAGGGCGATGCCCATGCTGGCAAAGCCGTTTGAGATCAGGCAGGTATTGGGATGCTCGCAGCGGAACATACGTGCCATCCACATCTTATGGGCGCCGACATCCGAGATTACGATGTCTTCAAGGTCCAGCACCGTGCGCAGATCCCAGATGATCTTCTGGGGCTTAAGCGGATTACAGGTATCACCCTTGTGCTCGTTCATGTCCTGCACCAGGGCGTCCCTCAGATGACGCAGGGGATTCCCCTCATGCCGGCTGGCCAGTGCCGCAATCCGCGACAGGCTCTCTTCGATATCACCCACCAGGCCAGACCGCACCGTGTAATGGGCATCGACCTCGGCCGGCACCTGGGCGATGTGGATAATGCAGCGATCCCTGGTCGGGTGCCAGAGATAAGGGTGATACTCAACCAGGTCATAACCGATACAGATAATGACATCTGCCTCATCGAAACCCAGAGCGACATAATCCTTACTCTGCAGGCCGGCGCTGCCCAGCGCCATGGGATGACGAAACGGTACTACGCCCTTGGCCATGAAGGTATTGGAGACCGGGATGTTGAGCGCCTCGGCAAAATCGGCCAGGGCCTTACTGGCACCTGAGCGCACTACGCCATGACCGGCGAGGATGATCGGGGATTTTGCCTCTGAGATCAGCTTCGCCACCTCCTCGACACGCGCACTGGACGGGTGTGGGCGATGAGATTTTACGTAGGGCAAAGGGGCTTCTTCGGCCTCCATTTCAGCGATATTCTCAGGAAACTCGATGAAACTGGCGCCGGGTTTTTCACCCTGGGCCAGCTTGAAGGCCTTGCGCACGACCTCGGGAATGGTCTCTGGCTCGAGCACCCGGCTGGAGTATTTGCTGATCGGCTGGAAGATCTGCTCCAGGTCCAGGACCTGGTGAGACTCCTTGTGCAGCCTCAGGGTACTGGCCTGTCCTGCAATGGCCACCAGCGGGGCATGATCCATATTGGCATCGGCCACCCCGGTAATCAGGTTGGTGGCGCCGGGCCCGAGGGTTGCCAGGCAGACACCCGCCTTACCCGTCAGGCGGCCATAGACGTCGGCCATGAAGGCGGCGCCCTGCTCGTGGCGGGTAGTGACAAACTGGATACTGCTATCCAGCAGGGCATCCATCAGGTCCAGGTTTTCCTCGCCGGGGATACCGAAGATGTATTCAACGCCCTCGTTCTCGAGACACTGGACGAACAGTTCGGCGGCCTTCATGGAAACTCCTATTTACCTGCTTCTTTGGCAACCAGGTAATTCACGATCTTCAGCATGCGCTCATAGCTTCCGGCCAGCTGACCCGTCACCTTGTACTTGCCGTTGACGACGATCATGGGCACACCATCTGCCTCGTAGCGCATACCCAGGTCCTGAGACTGGCGGATCTTGGTCCTGGTATAGAAGGAGTTCATCGCCTTACGGAATTTCTCACCATCGATACCCTGGGATTCAGCAAACCTGACCAGTGCGTCTTCAGTATTTAACCGGCGGCGCTGTTCATTGAGGGCATGGAACAGGGGCTCATGGAATTTATCCAGCACATCCATGCTCTCTGCCGCGTAATAGGCCTTTGCATGAATGACCCAGGATGGATTGAGGGCCGCAGGCATGTGCACGAACTCAGCAGCAGCCGGCTTTTCCTTCAGCCATTTCTGGATGTGCGGCTCGAAGTGGTAGCAGTGCGGACAGCCATACCAGAACATCTCAACCACCTCGATCTTGCCTGGTGAGGCATTGGTCGGGGCGGGGTTTTTCAGGACCGCGTAATCAATCCCTGCATCATAAGACGCACCCTGGTCTTCATTCTTGGCACAGGCAACAGACAGGCCCAGAACCAGGCCGGTAAAAAGCAACACGCGCAGCATTTTTGAAGCAATTTTCATGAGTATTTTCTGACTCCGTTAGAGTTCGCCATAAGAATGCAGGCCTGACAGGAACATATTGACACCGAGGAAGGCAAACAGGGTCACAAACAGGCCCACCAATGCCCACCAGGCCATCGGCGTTCCACGCCAGCCCTTGGTAAATCGCATATGCAGCCAGGCCGCATAGTTAAGCCATACAATCAGTGCCCAGGTCTCCTTGGGGTCCCAGGACCAGTATCCACCCCATGCCTCGGCAGCCCACATCGCCCCGAGCACCGTCGCGATGGTGAAAAAGGCAAAACCCAGGGCTATCGATTTATACATCAGGTCATCAAGCAGATCCCTGGCAGGCAGACGGGTAGCAGCAAAGCCATTCGGATTACGCGTCTCGCCACGTGCCCGAAGCAGGTAGACCACGGCCGCCATCGCGGCCAGGGCAAAGGCGCCATAACCGACGAAGTTTGCCGGTACATGGATCTTCATCCAGTAACTCTGCAGCGCAGGTACCAGTGGCTGAATCTCATCGGCGCCGCGATCAAAGGCATACCAGAGCAGGAAGGCAACTGCCGCCGAGATCACCAGCAGCACAAACCCACCCAGGGCGCGACTCTGATAGCGCGCCTCATAAAACAGGTACATCAGGCCCGTCATGATGCTGAACAGGATAAACACTTCGTAGAGATTACTGACCGGGATATAACCGACGTCCGGATGGATCAGGTAGGACTCGCGCCAGCGCACCATGAGCCCAACCAGCCCCATGGCCGAGGCACTCCAGGTCATGGCGGAAGCCACCTTGCCGGTAAATTCGTTGCCCGAGAACAGGGCCGCAAAATAGGTGATCGTGGCCAGCACAAACAGGGCGCTCATCCACATGATGGCAGACTGGCTGGACAGGAGGTATTTCAGGAAGAAACTGGTTTCAGCCAGCTGTAGATCACTTCCATACAGGCTGATAGCCGCAAGGCTCAGCAGGCCAACGACCAGGGCATAGGGTCGAAACGGCTTCCAGTACCAGCCCATCAGGACCATGGAGATTGCCGTGCCGGCCAGGATGCCAATCTCGTAGCCATCCATGAACTGGCTGTAGCGGGTATAGGCAAATATCGAAGCGGCGATGACCAGGGCTGCCCAGATCCAGTCCAGTACCGTCAGCCGCTGGTACCAGCCCGGTTGCTGAAACTGTTTTAAGGCCTCATCAGATACCGACATATCGTCCTCTATTCATTTTAACAGCCCCTTTTCAGGGTCAGGTTAGAGCGCAGCTTAGGCGCTTTTGTTCAAACTTCCAAACAGCCTGTTTTTGAGCTGCTCATACTCCGCATCAAAATCCATGGGATTACGATTACTCGTTCCGGCAAACAGTATCCTGCTGCCCGTGCCATCAGCCTCTATCCTTACCCAGAAGCGGCGATGGGCAATGTAAAACATCATGAATACGCCGATGATCAGCAGAATACTGCCGAGATAGACCACGTCCTTGCCGGGTGAGCGGGTGATCTGCAGGCCCGTTGCCTCGATATGCTCAAAACCAGCCAGCTGCACATAATAGGGCGCCCCATAGAATGGCAGGACACTGGCCGTGCTCATGGCATCTTCGTAAAACAACCAGTCTGTTTCCGTGGGCTCGGTCACATCCATTTCTTTCAGGAGATTGAGATACACGGCGCGGGTACCCGTGTGCAGGACCTTGACCAGGGCATCAGCCGCTGCCTGCCGTTTGTCCTCGGGCATATTGTCGCCGATATCATTCAGCACTGCGTCATAGCCACCCTGGGCAAACAGGCCAAGCAGGCGAACCATGGTCTTCTCGATCTGATCACGAATCTCATCACTCTTGATACCCGCAGCCTGTGTGGCAGTACGCGTGGTCTCCGCAGCGATCTGTTTAACCTGGGCCTCATCCCTGAGCATGGCGATGAACCCCATGAAGCGGGTCAGCCCACCCTCGGGGTCCTGGGGGATATTCAGGTAACGGAACGGATCGGCCTGGTTCTCGCGCACACCGCTGACATAGAACCAGCGGCCCTGTTGCCGGATGGGATTCATGTAATTCATGTATTCCCTGGCCTGCCCCTGCTCATCCCTGAGTTTAAAGGTGAAATTTGGGCCGACATTACGTTGTTCTTCGAGGCCTGCTTCATTTAATACCGGCTCGATATTAAAGAGACGGAAATCATCCAGCTCCAGCTTCAGGGTGCCCATGGCCTGGCTCTCGACCGGGTAGGTCTTGAAGACTTCACCGTTGAAGACAAATGATGTGTCCTTATCAGGCTGCAGGGACCACATATGCAGATCGAGTTTTGAACCGCCATCGCCAAAGCTGGCCTGGTAAATGGCAAAGTTCTGGTAGACCAGCGGGTGATTGACAGCAATGGTCTGCTCTATGGATTCACCGCTGTGCTGATCCGTCAGGACCAGGTCACTCTCAAAAGACTTGGGCTGCCCCGTGTCGTAATGCTCGACGCGGAAATCCTTCACCTCGATCGTGAAGGGCAGGTTCTGCACCAGGTAACCATCGTCCATGCCAACAAAGACGACGTTGGCATCCAGCCCCTCGGGGATATTCACGTTGCCACGAAACGAGGGATTCGAGGTTGGCAGTCGGCTCTGCTCCGGCACCTGCGATGCAGGGATGTCCCTGGTTTCCGCGACCACCGAGCCGAGCATCTGCCCGACACGCAGTGGAATCATCGAATCCAGGGTGCCGCCGATCAGGATGACGATAATGCCCAGGTGGGCAAACACATAGCCCAGACGGTTCAGACCACCTCGCATTCCGACCAGCAGGGTATGGCCTTCACGGGCCTTGCTTCGCAGGCGATAACCCGCCCCGCCCAGCATCGCACCCGCCAGCATCGCGGCATCATCGGGTGACTCGCTGACGGCTTGCTCATCGACATGATGGAAGGCACGTAACGACTTGTCCTGCACATTGAGGCGGAAGTTGCGCATATCGCGCAGCATGAGCGGCGCATTACGCAATACGCAGACCGCGGTCGAGAGGACCAGAAAGACAAGGATGAAGACAAACCAGCCAGAAACATAGACGTCGTAGAGCCCGAGGGACTGGAAGACCTCGTGCCAGAAGGGGCCGAACTTGAGGATATAACTGGCATAGCCCTGGTTCTGCTGCAGCACGGTACCAATGACCGAGGCTATGCCCAGTGCCACCAGCAGGGTAATCGCCAGGTTCATGGAGCCCAGGAACCGGGTCAGGCGGGTACCAAAACTGGCCCCGGCGCTTATGCGTTCTTCACTACCAGCCATCAGAGGATTCAATACAAAAGAGCGGGGATATTAAACCAGTCCATGCTTGCGGGACCAGTCGGGACAAAAAAAAGGCGGCCCTCAGGCCGCCTTTTCGATACTAGCAGTGAACCGCTTACTTGAGACCCTGGATATACTGGGAAACAGCAGCGATCTCCTTGTCGTTCATGCGGGCAGCAACACCACGCATCATACGACCGGGATCATTTTCACGCGCTTCTGCACGGAAGTTCTTCAGCTGGATCTCGGTGTACTTGGCATGCTGGCCATTCAGCTGCGGGAAGTTGGCCGCTGGGTTACCACGACCAGTAGGACCGTGGCAGGCTGCACAGGCTGCAACACCAGTCGCCGCGATACCGCCCTTGTAGATGGACTCACCCAGAGCAAGCTGAGCTTCATCTGCAGAACCTGGCTTGGTTTTCTGGCTGGCATAGAAAGCAGCGAGGTCTTCCATGTCCTGTTCAGACAGAGGAGCAGCCATAGGCGCCATGGTGGCATTCTTACGGGTGCCTTCCTTGAATTCTTTCAGCTGCTTGACGATGTAATCAGCATGCTGACCAGCCAGCTTGGGCCACTCGGGGTTGAAGCTGTTACCATCCGCGCCATGACAGGCAGCACAGGTAACAGACAGTTCCTTACCCTTGGCGGCATCGCCAGCAAACGCCATGCTGGCAGCGGAGAGAGAAATACTTGCCAGAGCAACAATCAGGATCTTTTTCATGGGTCGAATGACTCCTAAAACAATAACTATGAGAATCTACAGACCTGCTTTGAAAGCCGGAGGTTTTTGCCAGACCGGGCTTGAGCAAGCCATTTAGTGCGCGCAGTATATATCACTTGGCCCTGAATGCGAACGAACAACCCGGCAAATCCAGTCTGATGAATCCCCTATACCACAAAGCCTATTTCACCCAGAGCGCCCAGAAACCCAGTAACCTGCCGGGGGAGTCCCTCCCCGAGATCGCCTTTGCTGGCCGCTCGAACGCCGGTAAATCCAGCGCCCTGAATACCCTGGCCCAGCAGAAATCGCTGGCCCGAACCAGTAAGACACCCGGACGTACCCAGCTGATCAACTTCTTTGCCCTTGACGAGGTCGGCTTCCTGGTCGACCTGCCCGGCTACGGTTTTGCCAAGGTACCCGAGTCCGTTAAGCGTGAATGGACCCGGCTGATCGAACATTACTTCAGCGAACGCAGGACCCTGCGCGGCCTGATCCTGCTCATGGACGTCCGCCACCCGCTCAAGGACATGGACTGGCAGATTATCAACTGGTGTGGCGGGGCCGGGATTCCCCTGCATATCCTCCTCACCAAGGCAGACAAGCTCAAGCGAGGTGCAGCCAGCAAGTCCCTGCAGGAGGTCAAAAAGGCCCTCAAGGAGGCCGGAGCCAGTGCCAGTATTCAGCTGTTCTCAGCCCCGAAACGGGAGGGGGTCGACCAGGCCCATGCCGTGCTGGATGAATGGTTTGGCCTGAACCAGCAGGCCGAGGAAGAAGAAGCCTAGGCCTCGACCAGGGCCAGGCGCAGGGCCAGCCCCAGGTAGATCATGATCACCAGGTAACGTGCGAATCGCCCCGAACGACCAAACCGGGCCCGGAATGAATCCCCCAGCCAGCCGGCCAGCACCCCCATGGTGCCGAAGACCACGACCACCTGGGCCGTGAACATCAGGCCCAGCACGATCAGTTGCCGTGTCACCGAGCCCAGCTCAGGATTCACAAACTGCGGTAGCAGGGCCAGGAAGATCAGCATGACCTTGGGATTGAGGATATTCATCAGCAACCCACGGATAAACAGGCCGTGGGCAGGCATCTCAGGCTTACTGTTGTCACTGGCAACTGGCTGCCGGAAGGTCTTCCAGGCCAGGTAGAGCAGGTAGGCCACCCCGGCAAACTTCAGGGCCTGGAATGCTATCTCATTTTGCTGGAAGACCAGGGCAAGCCCCAGCGCCGCCGCCAGGGTATGTGCGAGGTTGCCCAGTGCCAGCCCCATGGCCGTGGCCAGCCCGGCACGCACACCCCGCGAAACGCCCTGGGTAATCAGGAACAGGATATCCGGCCCGGGGGCCAGGGTCAGGACCACAGACACTGATAGAAACAGCAGCAGCGTCTGTAGTTCAGGCATGAATCAGAGACCTATTGCAGAGAGGTCCAGCTGGCCATCCTTCATCGGTGGGCACCAGAAATAGCTGCCGGTGATGGGACGGGTAAAACGAAACAGGGCATCGGTCACCCCATCCTCGCCACCGACCATGCGTGACAGGACGGCATCGAAGGCATCAAAGCTCTTACCAAAGGCGGTGAAGACCAGGCCTTCGCCATCGGCCGAGGCCCAGGGCATGGAGCGACGCAGCATGAAGGCCTCGGGACTGAAGCTCTCCTGCGCCGTGCGTTTCACATGGGCCGACTCGGGGGCCTCGTCAAACTCCTCGTTGTCACTGATGTGGCGACCGAAGATGTCGTCCTGCTCCTTCTGTGGCAGCGACTGGAAATGCCCCAGGTCATGCATCCACTGCTGTACCGCGACAAAGCTGGAACCATCCATGCCAACACCCTCGCCCTGCACGATGGCCGCCGCCACGGCCTCATCCCCCTCGGGATTTTCCGTGCCATCGATGTAACCGGTCAGGTCGCGGCTGTCGCGGTACTGGAAGGCATCGACCACGTCGACGATATCGAAGGCATCACCGAGGATCTCCTCGATCGTATGCGTAACATGCACATGTTCGCCACGATCCTCGTGGCGCAGCCAGCACCACAGTGAAAACGGCGTGGAAGGCACATCAAAGCCAACGCTGGAATAACCGGGGAAGATATCCAGGGCATCGATGTCCTGGTCCATCGCGCCCAACAGCGAGGCACCCAGACCCACCACGATTTTGTCACCATCGGCCAGTTCTGCGAGTTCCGTGACGGCCGTGGTTGGATTTGAGTCCGGACGAAGCTGGAAAGACAGGTAACGGGCCAGTCGTGGGACAGGTGCGAGAATTCCTGGTTGGGCGTTCATTGTTGGGCTCCCGGGAGGGTTTGGATTATGTGTGTATCGTGGCAGGAGGCGCTCAGATTTTAAAGGGGAAAAATCAAAATGTTATTAGCTTGTTTTAACAAAAGATATTTCGCTCTCCACTTCGTGGAGCGAGTGAGTTACTTTCTTTGCTTTTGCAAAAGAAAGTTAACCAAAGAAACACACCCCGACAGACTGACCTTCGGCTCCACTCGTAACATTCAGCATTCTTAACGGACCGGACCTGATGGTGCATCCATGCACCAGCAGGTCCTTTTGCAGCATCCCTGCTGCAAATCCTGAATCCTTCACGATACTCAGCAGTCTGAAGGGGGTATTAAGGGTGGCAACTTAAAGCAATGATGCTAATGTCTACTTTTGTCCTTAAGCAGACATTCTTGCCACTAAACTATCATCAACAGGATAAGCGAGCGCTGTAACCCTGGCATTTTTAACAACTGATGAGCACTAAAGTATGTTCGGCAAAGCTAATGCGATAAAGATTTTGTCTGACTGGCCGCAACCCAGGGCCGGAGCTCCTACACCTCAATTATTTGCGGATGATTCAATCCTGATCATTCGATACATCTCAATCGACGATAAGACTGCCGTAATCTTTTTCCCATTGGTTCACATATTCAGGTTCGGGTCACCTAATGATGAAGCCCTTATTGGCCATCCTCTTTTTAATAATGGACTAAAGTTTTACAGCGTCCATATCGTGAAAAACTCATCATGGATTAAAGAACTGGAAAGACAAAACTCTGTCCACCCCCAACACAGCAAACGCGACTTTTTAAAGGATATGAATCATTACGTATTCACCTTTCAGGACTCTACTCTGGAATGCATAGTGACAGAGGGAGAGTTCTGGAAAGCCACCGTAGAAGTATTTGAGTCCAAAGAGGACGCGGAAAACATGTTTAATGAGATGAGATCGTCGGATAATAACTAAACTAAGTTAATTTGGCTGATACCTTTTATACATCTGATATAAATAGCTGAGGTAATATGTCTCCTTCTGCCCTATAGCCAACGATGGGCATAGTTGACGTGCACGGAAAAACTGGCGACTACTGATGGTTCTAATGCGGTTATGCCTATGGAAAATACTTACACACTGTATCAACTTGGATGGCAACCTTTTTTTCAACAACAATTATCGCTTGAAGAATGGGAAACAGCCATTATAGGTCGCCTAATCGTGCAGGATCGCTCTGTCATTAAACTACTCACTAATGAGGGCACCCTTCTTCTTCCTGTAACACATTTAATGCCAGTAATGACTGCAGGGGATTGGGTACTGCTCGACTCTGAACACAGATTTGCTCGTCTTCTGGAACGTATATCATTATTTTCTCGTAAGGCCGCCGGGACGAAAGTGGCAACACAGCTAATAGCCTCAAATATTGATACCGTCTTTGTCGTCTCCTCAATGAATCTGGATTTTAATCTTAATCGTATTGAACGATATTTGACCATGGCTAATGAGGCTGGCGTGGAAGTAGTTATCGTTCTCACCAAGGAAGATGTTTGTGAAGAACCAGAATCGTATATTGCACAAGCTCAGTCTCTTGGCTCCATGCTAAACATAGTCAGTGTAAACGCTCTCGATGCGCAAAGTGTCGCACAGCTAGATGAATGGTGCGTTAGCGGAAAAACGGTCGCTCTGATGGGCTCATCAGGAGTCGGAAAATCAACACTGGTTAATACGATGTCGGGCCATAAGGCCCAAGAAACCAGGTCTATCCGAAAAGATGATGACAAGGGACGTCACACTACTACGAGTAGAACACTTCATCTGCTACCAGCAGGCGGCATTTTACTGGATACCCCTGGCATGAGAGAGATTCAGATTGTTGATTGTGAGCACGGCATAGAAGAAACATTTTCTGAAATTGTAGAGCTGGCGTCCCAGTGCAAATTTTCTGATTGCACCCATGAAAATGAACCTGGCTGTGCTGTTACAAAAGCTATTGAAGATGGAATCCTGAATCCACGACGTTTATCAAGCTTTCATAAGTTGATGAGAGAGCGAGCCTTTAATCAAGCGACTCTGGCAGAGAAACGTGAACGTGACCGTGAATTTGGACGACATGTTCGCTCAGTGATGAAGGCTAAACAAATCGAAAAAGGATAGTAGTTTAAGGCTACAAAGGATTTTTAAAAACGTCCGCTTCTGGCTATTAGCAGACATAGCCACCTTCGCTGATCGAAGCCTCACCTCATCCCCTTTTGATCTCACTGAACAGTTGATGGGCTTTAGCAGCATGAGACAGGGAAGTCTCATGCAGGCATGTTCGCGCATGGATGCGCGTCATGCCGGTGCGTTAAGAAGCGCAGCAACTGTGAGGGTACCCGTAGGGTGAGATTGAGGGGGCGGCAAGTTGTCAGGCACGTCCTTATGCCTGACCCTGAAGGGCTTGCGCGACAAATTTTTCCAGAAAATTTATTCTTTGGTTACTTTCTTGTTGCTGTAGACAAGAAAGTCACTCGCTCGATCCACGAAGTGGAGAGCGAAATATCATCTGATTTAGAAATAGATAAAAAAACCCCCAAACACAAAAAAGGCCAGCATTAAGCTGGCCTCTTCGTATTCTTTGCAGCAAGGA
>JAAUXZ010070222.1_pt1 | contig 12277 bp, 9 predicted proteins | sample 7278131 | NCBI WGS metagenome assembly JAAUXZ01 (sample SAMN14350119, study PRJNA611818) | marine sediment metagenome | isolation source: surface marine sediment (3m) | place: French Polynesia: Moorea | collected 2018-08
AGGAGGTTTAAGCTTTCTACATCCCAGGGAGTACAAAGAGGCAGAATATCCTGCTCTTTACAGTAATCAAAGGCGGCAAACATCTCCTGTGGAGTAAGCTGGAAGCGAGAGAGCAAGTCTAGGGTGTACTGGGAACCCAAATCTTCGCTTGCGTCATTAGCATTACCGCCATTGTGATAGAGAGAACCCAAACTCCGCAGTTGAAATTTGGCGCAATCTGCTCCTGTTGCTACGGCTAGATCGATCAGTTTCTTGGCTAATTCTAGGCTACCGTTGTGATTGTTACCAATCTCGGCAATCACAAAAGTAGGAGATTCGGCATCAATAGTAAATTTGCCAATTTGAATCCTACCCGATCGCTTTTTGGCAATGGCAACCAAATGGTGATTTTTGTCCAGCAGGGGAACAAATTCGATTTTCTCTGAGAAATATGACTGAATCTTCTCCGGCTGATCCTGAAAAAAGGCAAATTTAAAGTTTTTGTTGGAAACCTTAGATACTGGCTGGTTGAGATCGATTGTGTTCTGACTCACTAACCAACGGCGGAAGTCTCCATCGGTCATTACCCCTTCGAGGACACCGGATTCGCTAACGGAAAAGATAACCCTACTTTTATTGTCGCTAATCTTTTTCAGGGCATTGAGAATACTGTCTTCAGCAAAGACTATATATTTGGTTATATTTCTGTCAATAAGCATTTGCTGTTACCTGCTTGTTCATTAGAGACTCTGCAATTTCAAAATCGGGGGCGGAGTCAATTTCCCAGCTAGCTGTTTCACTCATGACAAAGAGGGAAATCTTTCCCCCTAAGCGATTTCCGAATTTCTTGAGGACCCAGGGTTTAAAGATGTAGATAGAACCGTTTTCTACGTACTGTGGCTGCATATCCTGACGGCGCAGGCGATGGCGGTAATCGTAGTTGATGGATTTGGCTACTCCATCGACTTCTTCCCAGAGAAATCGGTGGGAAGGGGAAACTGATAGTAGGGAGTCAGCGTTTTCTGCCTTCAGTTTGGCGATCGCATTGTCTATATCTGTTCCAGTTCTGATGGGGGAGGTACATTGGAGGAAGACGATTAAATCTGGAGAGATGCCGGTTTTTTCAATCTCTGAGAGTGCATGGATTAGGGCAGATTCAGAGGAGGCAGTATCGCCAGCTAGTTCCTCAGGGCGATGGATTATTTCTGCACCATATTTTCTGGAAACTTCGGCGATTTCTAGATTATCAGTAGAAACATAAACTTTGTCTGTAAATTTTGATTCTTTGGCATCCAAAATAGAATGGGCGATTAATGGTTTGTCTGCTAGTGGGCGTACATTCTTGCGGGGGACACCTTTGGAACCACCGCGGGCAGGGATAATCGCGATTGTAACCATCTTGCGTGACTTCCTCCCACACTATTCGGACAGATCGACACCCATTGCCCGCAACCGCTCTGCCAATTGCTCCCCACGCTGTCGCTCCTGTTCTAACAACAATTCTGCTTGTTCGGCCCGTTGGCGTTCCTGTTCTACTAGTTCTCGTTCTGTGGGTAACAATACACCATCCAAGGTTGCCCACCGCAGCCAGACGGTGTTAATCTCCTTATATTCTCCTGACCATTGCGCCAAAGTCAAGCCCAACTGTTGGCTCACTAATCTACCTGACTCATCCAGGGGAATTGGCTGATAGACCCCTTTCTCTAAAGCAAACCCTTGCCAATCTTCTGAATTAAAAGGATCAAACCAGAAATACTCTGGCACTCGCAACTGGGACTGATAAATCTGTTTCTTGTCTATTTTGTCCTGTTGGGCTGTACTGTCTGATAAGAGTTCAATCACTACATCGGGTCCTTTACCTTCTTCCCAGACTACCCAACTTTTGCGCTCTCCTCTTGGCACATCGAGGACCACAAACACATCTGGTCCTCGAAAGTCCTGATTGTGTACCTGCGCCATGCTGAAGTAAACAAACATATTGCCCCCGACAAAAGCGTCTCTATCTTTGAGATACTCTCCCAGGGGATCAATTAGTAATTCCATTTGCCGTTTATGGCGTGGGCTTTCCATGGGAATCCCATCATCGTAAGGCAGTTCGTCCTGGGTAGGAGGAACAGGGATTGCAGGGGCTTGTTCAACCACTGCCAATTGGACTAATTGGGGATCTGACATAACATAAAGCTCCCAGTGATTCCGACTGTATTGTGACATACTCCCATCGCTTCCCTTTGGGTAAGGGTGGGCAACTCTATTTGACATATTCTGTCAGCCTTATCGCTAAGTAATGTTTGCAAAGTAATCTTCTGATAGAAGAACGTTATTATCGAGGAACATCTGTCGAGTAGAAGGGGACAGAAAAATTTCTTGACTCTTGTTTTGTATTATTTGTCTTTTCATATTGTTGATAGCAAAAGATTGGGTATATTCATTGGGGATGCCATAGGTGAAGAAAATAGAAAGTTTGCCTCCTGTAATGTTGTCATAAATTTCTTTTAAATCATGATTGATTTTGGAAGTTTCGATTCCCAATAACCTATTGAGGATTTTTCCAAATAATTTGATTGGCTTTTTCGCCCAGGGAATAGGCACAACGTCTCTTTGACCTGTGTGAGTTAATCTAACGTCGAAAATAACGGCATCCCCAGCATGGGTTTTCAAATGAACTTCCTCACCTCGATCGAGAGATGAAAATTTATGGGAACCTTTTCGAACCGTCAGCCCTCCACGATCGCGAATGTGGTCCTGTAAATAGATGGCAACTTTATAGACGCGGCAGTCTTGATTTTTATACGTGGGTTGACCAAAGTACCCCCCATCCATGACAGTCATGCCGTCATCTTTATGCCATCCACTTAAAATTCTACTGTGAACGTCGCAGTGGCTAGTAAACATAATTTCTTCTTGCTTTAGCAAGTGGCGCATGATAGCAAGGATCTTAGGGTGACAGAACAACCAGCTAATCGCCGGAACTTCAACGGCTGCATTGGGTTGAGTTAACCCAGAATGAGCAGGTATACCTTTATGACTAAAGTGATTATTTACTATCTCTCTTAGTTTTTTGATTTCGTTTTTAGAAAGGACATCTCTAATAACTACAAAACCATCGTTCTCAATTTTATCAGTCAGATTCTCATCGATTTGTATCATAAATATCTAACCTCAGACACTTCTTAAGTTGATAGCAAGTTTCTAATTACGATATAAACCTGGCGTTCAAACTGTTGACTGTTTAGCAAGTGATTTCATTTTTCTTTGACTTTAAAATCCCATTAGTTTGAGTGGTATTATTTTGCTCATTCTTCATGTGTTGGTGTCCTTGTGTTCAACGAAATAGGAACCCTGTTCTTATGAAGCCAGAAGTTCCCGAATTAATTTTTGATAGGAGTCGATAAAATTATCTGAGCTAAATTGCCCTTCAAAAACTTTTTTGTTAATTTTTCCGATTTCCTTCAGATTTATGTGGGCAAGCCTCTCTGCTATTTCATCCTGGTTGTCATCATTGACTAAAAGGACATTCCCTTGCACGTTGAATTCTGGATTTCCATCCGTATTAGAAAGGATGATCGCACATCCAGCGCGCATGGCCTCTAAAGTGGCAAAATCAAAGATTGCACGTCTATGGAGCATCACATAGCAATCTGCAAGTTCCATGAGCCTGATTATTGCAGGATGCCCAAGTCTCTTTTTGATTAATATTGTATTCTCACTAAGATCATATTTCTCAATTTCTGATTCTAGTTCTAATGGACCAGATCCGACAGCTATCCAAGTAAAGTTACTAGTTACCTTTTTCTTGAACTGATCAAGGAGCCTTGGTACCCTGTCAACACCTTTTGCTGTAGTTAAAGCGCCGACCGATAAAAAGATAATTCCCTTAGTTTCTATAGAGGCTAAGGTTTCTAGATCTTCGTCAGAAACTGGATTTTCATCAGGCAAAATCGTGTTGTATAAGGCTGGGCAAAAGTTGGGGAGTATAGTTTTGATTGCTGCTGACGTCGCTACGTAGACATTTTGAGCTCCTAGGCTAGGAAAGTAAACTTTTACTGCTCGCCGAAGAGCTATTTTCTCAATGAAATTGAGGATTCCTTTTTGGCGACGATTAAATTTACGGCCTAAACCTTCTAGGTCAGCTACTAAAGAACCCTGTTGATGGTAAATGAGCGTGTACTTACAACCGGCTAAGGCTAGGCCAAAGGCTGAAACTGGTTCGTGTACTATAAAACGCGCATTGCTTTTACTTTTTCCTAATGAAAAAGCCCATAAAATAGAGTCAAAATGATTATTCCCCATCCCTACCTTGCAAATAAGCTTTTTCAAGAATCTAATATAGCGGCCATAGGAAGGAGCATGAGTATCCGATTTGTACTCATAACGTAAATGAGTGCCTTCAAAATTTTGTCCAAGCAAGTATTCTTGGACGAAAAGTACACCTCCAGGACCACCTGTAGGTCCCAAGCGTGGCCTATATGCAATTGAAATTACCTCTTTATCCATTTTCGTCGATGTATTGCTTCTATCGACGACTTTCTTTCTCATGCTTGAAAGAGTAATCATAAGAGTAGAATTTGCTCACGATGAGATTAGAGTCTTTGAGTGCCCTGATTAATGTATGTATTTAGCTAGTTCTTAAAGCTGGAACCAGCGATGAAGCCATCACGTATAGAATCGGCGATTCCTTGGAAAATCCATCTTCCATACCGTCCAATTTGATATATACCGTACTGCTCAAGAGCCTTAAGAGCCTGTTGTTTCCATGGTGAGCCGGGATATGACCAGGTATAGGCAACTTCAATCCAAGTAGGATCGACAATTTCAGCTTTTTTGATGAAGCCCCAAGATTGTAGTTCACTTACTACAGCGTCAGAATATTTCTGAATTTCCTGTGGCGATGGTTTCATGCCATCAACATAAGCTCTTTCTACGTAAATGCTGACGCGATCGCTTCGTTCGTGAGAGGATTTCGGTAAAAATGATTTGTCTACATTGCTATAGAAGCCTACCCGATGGAATCCAGATTTAGCATCTGGATTATAAAGCCAATGATCGTCAGGACACTTATCACCCCGTTCAGCACCGATGTTTAATACCAGTACCGATGTGTATGGATCAGGCGCAGCTTCCACCTCTAGGTCTGCTAGTTGCATGACCTTATTCAAGGGTAAAGTCGAAATTAGAGACTCATAAGCTGTGGAGCTGCCATCAGAAAAATTAATGGTGTTGTCATTGACATCAATTTTGATGACACGCTTTCCGCATCGGACATCGCATTTTTCAGCCATTTTCTTAGCAAGCGTGTTGAGACCATTTTCTGGATAGATGAAATTGACATTGTATCCTACAGCAGGAGCTTCGCTGAATGCCCCCTTAATTGCTAGTGGCAACTTCACAGGAGACTTATATGCGTCTTGAGGGACAATTTTTTTGTACAAGCCAGCAGTATATAGCTCATGGAAAGGATAGAAGAAAAGCCCACCGAGAGTAGGACCAAAGCTTTGCTCCATCCATTCTTTCATAGTGGTAAATTCTCCTCTTGGCAAGGCCATCTCAGCCAAGGCTTGCGCTGCGGTTTCAGTACCTAAGTAGCGAAGATGGTTCTGAATCGGATAAGGAACGTACAAATCCTTATCACAAAAATAAACGGAAGAGCGCCGAGCATATGTTTTGACTGGTGCCAATTCTCGAATGAACTTGAGAATAAAGGGATCTCCTCCAAAAATCCAATGACCGCCACCAATCTCAAATCGATGCGCCTCACCATCAGAAGGCATCTCAGAGAGACGCTCAGTTTCACCGAGTCGGACATAGTAAGAAGAGCAAATTCCGCCAGTGACATCTTCTGCTTCAAAAACTGGTAATTGAGAAGAAATGCCAGCTGCTAAGCCTGTCATTCCTGCTCCAAGAATGAAATTCTTCATTTGATATTCCATAGGGCTAAATTGTTAAAGTAGATAAGTTCTCAGATGATAATAATCTCATTTTTTAATGTCACAATGATTTGAACTATATTGTATTGTTACTGTCAGAACATGATTTGCGTTTAACCAAAAATAACAATTATTTCCAGTAGCAAATATCTGGATAAATCTCTTTTAAAATGGATGAATCCTTAAAGTAATAGTTATTTAAAGTATCATAGGATTTTTGATTTAGACAATTCTCAGGATCCACATTTGTACTCTTAGCGACAATCCTTGCTATTTTACCAAATGATTTTCCTACAGTAACTTGGAGTATTCTCCAACCTATCCCGTTTCTTCGTTCAAGCATACGAGCTCCACTTGAGTTGGAGAAATTCATGAAATTAGTTACATTGTTTATCCTAGCTCCCCATGTGCTGTAATGTCCTACATTCTTTTTATTGCTTTTTCTGTCTAAATTTGTAGTTCCGTTGTGATTAGCCGTATCAAGGAGACTGTCTAACTCTAAAAAGTTTAGTATTCTGGCTACGATTTCATCTGGCTTAGTTTCAACTTGTTTGAAAGAACATACGAATACTTGGGATGGATTAAAGATACTGCTCCAATGACGAAGTGAAGATCCATATAAACCGTAGTGAAAGAGTTTGATTGCTCTAGGATGCTTCGTTAGATAGTTTGACGAAGAATCTATCATTAAGCCAATAGCCTCATTGATTTCTAAAGGTGGAATCTTCCCGTACCACATCATGAAAAAGTAAGCAGAGACGAATCGTTCTATAGGATCTCTCAAACACACAATCAGTTTTGCGTTGGGAGAGTGTTCATGTAACCTTTCCGCAGTAAAATGTTCTGTCAAAAGGTTTGGTCTTTTAATTCCAACAATTCTTCCTTCCCTTTTGCGAATCAAAGATCCTATTTGTTTTTCAACCCTCCTGTATTCATAGTCTGGGCTCTCAAAGCATGTACTTTCGTCACTGGGCATTAGGATTTGTGGATGTTTAGAAAGTTCGTATTTTAAATAGCTAGTGGCACTCTTCTGAGCTCCGATGACCGCAAAGTCAATTGAATTAGACATTTCAACCGCCAAAATATAGTTTCTTCAATGCCATATCACATAAGTTCAGAGACAGATATACGGTATAAATATCTATATGATTAATTTTACTGGTGAAAGAAGCACATCCGTATACTCATCATATCCCCTCTGGATATGTTCATTTATCAATTTAATCTCCTTTAAGGCACCATCAGGGTGTATCGAATAGAACACGTATCCAATATTTTTAATTAAACTAAAGTTGTCCTCTGTTATATTCAAAAATTTCAATCGTGAAGGTCTAAACTCAATAATGATAAAAGGCTTGTGCTGTTTTATCGTCTCATATGCACCTTCAAGTACAAGATACTCAGCTCCCTCAACGTCTATTTTGATCAAAGATACTTTAGTATCAATCCCTAACAAACTTAGCTCATTGTCAAGAGTGTTTGCATCAACTTCTTCAGTTTCAATTTCATCAGCTAAAAAAACCACGAGCTTCTCATTGGGAAGAATCGAATGATTACCTTGCCAAGGCTTGTTTGCTTTAGTTAAATTACAATCTTGTTGGGGAAATATTGATTAAGCAAGTCCTGGTAGTCATCAATTTTCTTGTCTGGCAAGAAATACATTGACTTTGTACCTTGATCGTATTTCTTGAAAGGAATTAGATATTTATATAGTAAATGTTTGTCTTTTTCGTCTGAGAATTTTTCACATTCATGGATTCGAATGCTGTGATATCGAATAAGCCAGCTTACGTGATATGGCAGATAGTCTTTAAGTCTTGAATAAACAAATTCATCGTGATTCCATTGAAAAACATGATTGTCAAATCCAGGTATTCCTGTATCTTGATCGATAACCCTATTAATGCAGACTACGTTTTCTGGTTTTTCGCCAAATAACAGAAGTATTTTCCCTAGATCATGAACCAAAGCAGCAATTAGCATATCCGAATCATTTATCCCATCTTTCTCCATCCCGTCAACAACTTGTAAAGTGTGAATGAGTTGATTGGTACAGTACAGAACGTTATCAGTTGGATCAACGCACTGACTTAATAATTTCAATGCTTCAAGAATACTTACCTCCCCTAAGACTGGATTATTGTATTTCAATTTCAGAGTTTCTACAGTCTCAATAGATTGTTCAAAATGTAATTTGTAGATTTCCTTTGAGCTTGCGTCAAAATCAGATTTTTTAGAATTTCCTTTAACTTGATGCGATGAATTTATTTTTTTTACCTCGTACCCGAAATTTCTTAGAGACATCTTTATCTTTGCTAAATTTTTCATTTTCTTCACACTCGTATTTTGATTTAAGGAGAATGCTCTGCTGAACAGTATGAATTAACTGAATCCTCAACTATCCAGTTCCTCTTTTGGAAGAATCTGCAATTTAGGTGATTTCCGAGAAAGAATATCCCAATTTGAATGTATAGTAGGGTAGCGTGGCTGTTCGCCTCTACTAATTGCCTGGTATTTTCTTTTCAAGAAATCACCTTATCCTAAAAGGTCATTGGCATAATCAAGCCAAGTACTTGCATAACCTCCAAGATATGCGTCTAACTGCTGAATTTTATCATAATAATAGAAGCGTACCATAGGCAGACAAGAGAATCAATACTACAAAGACAAGAGAATCAATACTACAATAAGTGTCGCAAAAGCACCACCTGCTCTGATTTGCCATTTCCTGAAGGGCAATTTTTTTTCCAAACCCAAATAGCCTAGAAGGAGATAACTCAATAAAGCAGCTATTGAAGCAGCTAGAAATCTTCGTTTGGGGGAGCCAGTAAGACGAAGATATAAATGTTTGGGAAAGAGAGTAAGACGAAGATATAAAAAATTGTAGTTCAGTTTTGGTATTGTCAGAGTTTCCCAGGTATTACCACCGTCTGTAGATTTAAACAGTTTTTTATAAGAGGAGACATAAATTGTCCGATCAATTGAATATGACGGTGAAAACTTAATTGTTTCCCCAGTATGTGATAAGAAATTGGTCATATTCGAATCACTAATCTCAGTAAAAGTTTTTCCACCATTAACAGTTTTAAATAGTCCTCTCCCTTTAACACCAACAATGAATGTTCGATCGCTTTCGTAATTGGGCGATATGCCAATAGCTTCTATATAACCATCTCCGCCATAGGCAGTTCCTGCTAATTTTCTCCAATTTTCCCCTCCATCTTTTGTTTCAAAGAGACCCTCTGCAGTACCAGCAAAAACAGTTTTATCTACTTGGTAGCTAGGTGAAATAGCTAACTTGATCAATGCTAGATTCTCGCCAAGACCCTTGCTGGCAGGTACTTTTACGTCAATACCCTTGCTGGCAGGTTGCCATGTGTAACCCCCATCCACTGTCTTATATACGCCCCCTGGAACGCTTGCATATAGGGTTTTGTCAGATGAAAAATTTGGCGATATAACTAGAGATTTCCAGATCCTTTGACCTACATTCCCAACAAACGAGAAGTTTGCCCCTCCATCAATTGACCTAAGAATTTCACCTGAAATTATTCCCAAATAAATAGTGTTATCAGATGCAACAGCTATTCTAAAGTCAGATCCAATGTTACCTTTCAAAAATCCAATTTTTTTAGTGAGCGTATTTTTTTCCCAATGCTTGCCTCCATCTGTAGATCTGAAAAAATAACCCCACCTACCTGAAAATATAGTTTTGTCTGAACGATAGTTTTGAGAAAAGAAAATAGTGTATAGAGAGCCTATTAGATTTAATTTGAGCAAAGAGTCTCTCAGCGGTAAACCTTTGTTAATAGCCGTCCATGTAACACCTTGGTCATTGCTTATGTAAGCACCATTTCCCAAACTAGAGACAGCAACTGTAGAGTCATTCCTATAATCTGGTGATAATGCTATACCTTTTATAAATCCTGATGAATAAGTTAGAGTTGGCATTTCCCTCCAAATACGACCACCATCTGTAGATTTGAATAGCCCATCGAACCCAGCTATGAAAATTGTTTTATCCTGGCTAAATGTTGGGGAAATTCTCAAGTCACTGAAATGAGGTTTCTTAAATTGATCTGCTTGAGAGGTTTTACTCAGACCTCTACTAGATTTATTCCAGGTATTTCCCCCATCATTTGAGTAAAAAAAACCCTCCTGCCACGTAGAAGCAAATAGAGTGGAATCTGTTCTATAGTTGGGGGACATGGCGATAGATAAAATAGATTTATCTGAGAGACCGTCATTCACTTCCTTAAAAGAGATGCCCCCATCAACCGTTTTAAAAATACCTCCCTTTTCCGTGCCCACAAAAAAGGTCTTATCTGAAGAAAAGTTGGGAGAGACTGCTATAGCTTTAATGGTCCCACTATCTGGAAGAGTGAAGATATGTCTCCAACTCTCACCTACATCGTTAGACTCGTAGAGAATACCTTGATGATCGCCAATAACTATATGGTCTTTCTGCTCGCGGGAAAAAGCTATGGCAGTTATTTGACTATCGCCTTTTAGAACTTGATGCCAACTTGACCCTCCATTGTTAGTCTTGTAGAGTCCTTTTTCAGTTCCAGCAGCTAAGACAACATCAGAAGAATCAGGAGAAATAGAAACTAGGTGAATGTTCAAGGTTCCTAGTCCCTGGTTAACTTTGACCCAAGAAGCTCCTTCATCTTGGGACTTGTATATCCCATCTCCAAGGGATGATAAAAATAGAGTTTTTTTGAACTGAGAAGAAATATCTAAGGAAGATAATCTATATTTATTATCCAAACCTTTCTCTATTATTTTCCCAGTCTGACCTCCATCTTCTAACTTTAATAACCTCCTCCCCTCAAGAGCAATAAATAAAGTTTGATCTCGATCATAACTTGGAGATATTTCTACTTCACTTATGACATCATGTGGATCATGGGCAAATGCGGTCTCCACGTCAAAGAATAAGAAAGTTAAAATTACCAGTAAAGAAACACTAAAAAATTTAAATAAACTTAAAAACTTCGCCCATTCAAATTTGAAGTGTGCCATTACTTGATTGACCGTAAAATTCCTCATTGCACAATATTTTTCTATCCATCTACCTGGATGTTTTTTCAGTTTTTGATAGAGCCATGAAGTACCTGCCCTTTGAATTCCAATGCACAGAAAATTGGGAAACATTTTCTCTTTTTTTTCTTTCTTTTCAGGAGGTTTGGAGGGTCTGATGAGGGAGCAACATGGGAGTTGCGCGAACTGCGATTTACCTTTCTACCCTAGTAGTTGGTTCTCGAGGAGTCATTCAAATTGGGATGAATTAGGAATCCAATAATTGCTCGACTAGGTCATCATTAAACGTACATAGTTGTCGGTTAAAATAGTAGTACTGAGAACTATTAAGAGCAGCCTCTCGTGCTTCGCTATAGTCATTGACATTAGTTAGTAGAGTTTCTATTCGACCGATCGCATCGCTAGGAGAGACAAAAAGGTGATCGGTAAAACAAGCTAAATCTGGGGTGTAAAACCATCCAGGTTCCCAGAGAAATATTGTGGGAATGCCGCAAGCTGCAGCAGTTATCAATCCACCGCTAAAGAGACCTATAGCAATAGAAGTCCGTGAAAGCTCAAATTCAAACCTTAAAGCTGGATGAGAAAAAACTATCTTGTCGGGATACTCTTCTGCTAAGGTAAGCCAGTTGCTCAGATCTTTGGCTTGGGCTCGAGGGTGGGGTCGTATAATGACCCTTTTTAGGACTTTTGCTCGCTCGATAACCTCTCTAATTACTCTGCTGAGAGCAACCTTAGCAGGTTTCATGCCGTAAAAGCTTTCTTCCCTAAGATTGCCTTGATCGACCACAAGTAACGATGAATATTCTTGTTGAGATGGATGTAAGCGTAGTTCGTCAAACAATGAACCTGCCAAGATAAAATCTTTACAGAACTGAGGCTTTTTTGCTGCCTGCGCAAGCTTTTTGTCCAAGGCCATCAGGAGATTGCGGGAACACGAGCCAAAACATACTGCTCTAGTTGCAGTAACTGGAAAATAGCCAACAGGGTGAGAAATTACCCCATGCTGGAACGTTACCACTTCCAGCTTCCTAGCAATACATGCACTCGCCACCAAAGAAGAGAGAGGTTGGAAGTGATTTAGAACTATAGCTATAGAGAAACTCAAATGTGACTCGAGTAATTCCCATGCTCCTTTTGTCAAAGCTACCGAGAGCATGGTGTTGTAACTATCCGGAGGTAGATAGATATCGGACGGAAGGATATCCTGCAAAGTACACCAATCGCGATATACTCTGTAGTTACTGTCTGCAAGCCGAAATATCTTATCTAAAGGACCTGCTGTCTCCCATGGGTCTAGGAACTGAATCTGCTCCTGCCAGTTGTGTTTATGG